>ERZ824598.49-NODE-49-length-171164-cov-13.345996_pt1 | contig 171164 bp, 157 predicted proteins | sample MGYA00519934_ERZ824598 | MGnify/ENA primary metagenome ERZ824598 (study PRJEB31778, sample SAMEA3449177) | human gut metagenome | biome: human gut; feature: human-associated habitat; material: faeces | place: United Kingdom | collected 2010/2012 ... | reverse complement strand
TAGGCAGCCGCCTTTTTTCACATGAGGGACGTTTCCGGCAGTGAGCCGTGGAACGTCCCTCTTTTTTTGTCCTGTCGGAAACGGGTGTCTTGCGGGTGTAGCAGTTGACTACATCGTACTTCGTTATGACGAGTTCTTCCCCTCACTCCGAGAAGTTCAGTCACATATACTGAGAGTAGCGGGCAGCGTGCCATTATTACGGATGGGACCGTATGCACATGCAGGCGGCGATAGAGTCATACAGCCGTATATGAGGAAAAAGCTTACGCCGAGCACCCTTCTGCCGTTTCCATGGGATGCGGAGAGTACAACTGCATACGGAGAGAAAGTCGAGTATATCAGCAGGGAATAGGCCTTGCAGAGGTTTGAGCAGATGTTGGAAAAGTAGGCGAAGGCTAAAGCACGCCGTAATACCATGGGATTGTGTCCATTGTGTCTTCGGGGTCAATATCTGAAGATTTGGTTGATGAAAAGACCCATACGGCGGTGCTTATAACAAGAGTGTAGAATGAATATATATATTCACATCCACAAGTGTGAAGAGTAACGCGGAAATGACAAAGGCAACAAAAGACCGCATGGCAACTACCACCCAACGCTCACGGTGTTTGTCGTACTTCGTCGGTCCATTCTCACCCGTCACCTCAATGCTGATTTCTGCTGTGATTGCGTGTTCGGGCTTCTTTGCTTCATCACCGCCCGTCACTTCCAGGATGTTGCCCGTGTTCTGATAGTCCTTATCCATAGCGCATATCTTATAAAGAATGTATGTGCCTAAGGATACAAAAAAGTTTTGATTGCTTAGATACATGTAGATCGAAATTATGCAAAAGAAATAGGATATAATGTTAAATTGCGATTATCTGCATTACGTTTGGAGCTGTTATGATTTTTGAGTTTTAGCGGACACTAACGATACTTAACAACAAAAACATCGCTATACACTAAAATTGGGTAGGCGATGTTATGCAGATTCGATTTTGTAAGAAAATTGAGTGATGGTAAAATTTGAACTGCTTATATCTGTTATTGTTTTCTTATGGTAAACTCCAATTTCTGGATACCGTTCTTATATACATTTGCAAGGATTAGAGCATAGCGTATTTCTTCGCCTGATTGCATTGATTGGGTAATATGTGAAAACTCATTTTCAGGTACAACATCTTTGAACATTGGTCCGGATGAACCGTTTCGTACCAAACGAATCTCATCGGTGAGCGGAGACAGTACAAACGAATATATTGCCATGTAAGGCACTGACTCAAATTTTACCCAATTGGGATCTTCTTTGTCAAGGATGTCTTCCAGCCAGATACGGGCATTAGTATATGAAGGAAGAGATGAACCGTAATCGTCGTCATAGATTATTTTACCATTCTCATCTACAATATATCCATTGGCGGATGCATATTTATTAATAGGGCATAAATCATAGTATTTGATATCTTCTTCAGATGTTATCGGTGTTTCTGTTGGTATTTCATGCTTTGTGACGTATCTGTCATCAAGAATACGGATGAGTGAATATGTACGGTCAGAACCATCTGCAGATGGATTTGCAAGTTTTCTGCGCTTTACCGAAAGATAATATTCATGTTCTTTCTCGTATGTAAAACCCTCTATGCCATTTAATCTGAGAGGCTCCCATACTCCTGGATTATCTTCCGACATGACGAGCATGCACTCTACGGGCTGTTCACTTCCGTTAACATAACTGTATGTTGTTTCTGACGAAACGGACATCTTTATTTCCTTGATTGCGTCTTTAGGCTCATCATCACTACAAGCCGATGCCAGAATAACAGCTATGAGCGCAAATGCTGTGATAATTTTGTTCATATTCATATTTTCATATTCCAGATTGACCCTATCAGGATTTTAACTATATATTGAAAGCGTGAGCCAACTATGCCATACTTTTAACTTGAATATAGCAGAAAATATAAGATTCAGAAGTAACAATAATACCCCACGCTGCATGCGTGAGAATCGTTATACTATCCTTGTAGCTGATTTTAAAATTTCCTGTGTTATTAAGTTATAAGACAAGCATTACGCTTTTTTTATTTTTATATTATACCATTGGAGGAAGTCTCCTCTGTTCGTTTTTTGACATTCTGTAAAGCATAAACTCCCGATTTCGCTTGGAAATCAGGAGTTTTGCTGCTATTTGATTTTCTTTAAAGTGGTGCCAACGGGAATCGAACCAGTGACACAAGGATTTTCAGTCCTTTGCTCTACCAACTGAGCTATGGCACCATCTTCAGTGCTTATTTGCGGTTGCAAAGGTACGGAAAATAATCCGTAATGCAAAATTTTTTATTGCTTTTTTATAAAACAGGCTGCGCTTGGCAATATGTGAGCAAACTCCAATTGCGCTCGCTGGCTCTGTTTTTTTACAAAAAGCAGTGCGAAAGAGTCGGAAATGCAATATATCACCGGTTGATGTATGATATTGTATCACGTTTTTTATTTTCCGGAAATATACCGTTATCAGACTCTTTTTGCTTGTATCTGACGTTGTATTTATGTTGCGTATGACGTTGTATTTGCGTTATGTTATACGCAATATGGTTATCTCAACGGATTCCATCCTTGCGCCTTCAGCTCAAATTCGTTGTTGTCGAATGTTACGAGCATCTGTCCGAGTTCCGGGCGCGTGATGTGTCCGATAAGTTTCACACCATCCAATGCCTCTATTTTCTCATGGTCGCCTATCGGAACGGTGAACAGCAATTCATAGTCTTCGCCTCCGTTCAGCGCACATGTCGTCACATTCATGTTCAGTTCTTCAGCCATTACAGCCGTCTGATAGTCTATCGGTATGTTTTTCTCGTATATTCTGCATCCGCAGTTACTTTGCTTGCATATATGCATAAGTTCACTGCTCAGTCCGTCGCTTATGTCCATCATGGCAGTAGGGCGGATATTGTTCTCGCGCAGTTTGGCAAGAATATCTCCCCGTGCTTCCGGTTGCAGCTGTCGTTGCAGCAAGTATTCCTTACCGGCGAAGTCAGGCTGGAAGTGCGCCAGCTCCTCCAGCGCGCGTTTGTCATCTTTTTTTCTTGCCTCATTCACCTGCTGGTAATACACCGATTTTTCCCGTTCCAGGAGCTGAAGTCCCATATAAGCCGCACCGAGATCGCCGCTTACGCATATCAGGTCAGTCTCTTTTGCACCGTTGCGGTATACTATCTTGTCCTTTTCAGCTTCGCCTATGCATGTTATGCTTATAGCCAGTCCGGTGTAGGATGATGTCGTGTCTCCGCCCACAACGTCGACTCCCCATTTGTCGCACGCCATCCGCAGTCCGCTGTAGAACTGTTCAACGTCCTCTATCGAGAATCGTTTGCTCAGTGCGAGACTCACTACCATCTGCCGCGGTGTGCCGTTCATGGCGAAGATGTCGCTTATGTTCACCATTGCCGATTTATATCCCAGATGCTGCATGTCGATATATGTCAGGTCGAAATGCACGCCCTCCATCAGCATGTCTGTTGTTATGAGCACTTCGGAATGCGGATAATGAAGTACGGCGCAGTCGTCTCCCACGCCGTACTTTGTAGATTCGTTTTTTATCTTTATGTCTTTAGTGAGATGCTCTATCAGTCCGAACTCACCCAGTCTTGAAATCTCAGTCATGTCTGTTATGCCCTGTTTATCATCTCCCTCATTATCTCTGTCATCAGCGGCTGCGCCTTATTTGCTGCCACCTGCACCTCTTCATGGCTCACTTCCACCGGTGTGTCCTCAAGTCCGAGGTCGGTTATGATGCTTATTCCGAACGTTCTTATTCCGCAATGATGCGCCACTATTACCTCAGGGACAGTGCTCATGCCTACGGCGTCGGCTCCCATGCGATGATACATCTTATATTCTGCCGGAGTCTCGAATGTAGGTCCCTGCACGCCCATATACACACCGTGTACCAGACGTATGCCTTTCTCCACGGCTATAGCCTCTGCCTTTGCTATCAGTTCGCGGTCATATGTCTCGTGCATGTCCGGAAAACGTGGTCCGGTGGGGAAGTTCTTTCCTCTCAGAGGATGTTCGGGGAAGAAGTTTATGTGGTCTGTGATAATCATCAGATCGCCTATCTTGAACTCAGGGTTCATTCCTCCGGAAGCGTTCGATACGAAAAGAGTCTTGATGCCAAGTTCATACATCACTCTTATAGGGAATGTCACCTCCTTCATCGAGTATCCCTCATAATAATGGAATCGTCCTTCCATTGCCATGATGTCCTTGTTCCCGAGTTTTCCGAATATAAGTTTACCCGCGTGCCCTTCTACTGTAGAAACCGGGAAATTTGGTATATCCTGATAAGGAAATTCGTAACTGTCAGTTATTTCTGAAGCTAATTGTCCCAGACCTGTGCCCAGGATGATGGCTGTCTGCGGAGCTGTTGTCATTCTCTCTTTCAGCCATTGTGCTGTTTCTTGTATTTTTCCGTACATAGCTTATTATTTTATTGTTGAATGTCTTTTCTCCGTCCGACATGAATCTCACTCTTATCGGCAGGACGAAAATATTGTCTTTTGTCTCTTTTTCCAGTCCGTCGGCGTCTTCCAGTCTTGCTCCGTCCTTTTCCGTAGTCACAATCATACGCGGTTGCGGCAAGCTGTTGAATCTGCGGTTTATCTCCTTTATGTCTTCCGCTGTGAACTGATGGTGGTCGGCAAACGTCATCGGATGAATGTTCTTCGAATAAGGCTTGATGTCCATCACAATCTGCTGTGGAGAGGCTATTCCGGTCAGCAGCAGTATGTTTGTGTCCTTTCTTATTTCAGAAAGCGCCATTTCCCTGTTTCCGAAGAGAGCTTTCAGTCCGCAGTACTCTATCGACGTGAAGAACAACTTCTGATAAGGATAAAGCCCCATAGCCCTTTGCAGTACGCGGTATTCCATCGGTTTGAGGTCCTTGGGACACTTTGTCACTATTACGATGTCGGCTCTCGACTTGCCCGACTGAGGCTCTCGCAGGCGTCCGGCAGGCAGCAGTCTGTCGTATATTATCAGCCTGTGATAGTCCACGAGCAGTATGCTTATGCCTGCTTTTACATATCTGTGCTGGTAGGCGTCGTCGAGCAGAATCACCTCAGTGTCCTTTGTCTCCCTGTCTGATGTGAGCCGTTCTATGCCGTGCCGTCTGTCTTTGTCCACGGCTATGTGTATGTTTCCGAATTTCTTCTTCATCTGATACGGCTCGTCACCTATGTCGCGCATTGCCGTGTCTTCCTTCGCGAGCACATATCCACGGCTCTTTCTCTTGTAGCCCCGGCTCAGCACAGCCACTTTCGCTCTTTTTTCAAGCAGCGAAATTAGATATTCCACGTGCGGAGTCTTGCCTGATCCGCCCACAGTTATGTTGCCTACAGATATTATGGGGATGTCATACCGCCTGCTTTTCAGAATGCCGATGTCGAACATCAAGTTTCTGAATCTCACTCCGATGCCGTAGAGCCAGCTCAGCGGCAGCAGCCATTCGTTTATTTTTATGAAATCCCCTTCTGTCCTCATTTTATGTTCAGTACAAACGGAATACGAGCCTGTAGCACCTCCCTCTCGTTCATGCTTCTCAGCATGACAAACGGTTCGTACAGGTCGCCCAGTGTCAGTCTGAGCTGTTCGTCAAGATAATTATTGCGTCCTGCTGACGCCATCAGCTGTTCGGTCCAGCTTGGCACGGCAGGATAGTTCTTCGTGTGATACTCTTTCAGTTTCGCGAGCGACGCCGCCTTTGCCACAGCCTGATTGAGTCCTCCGAGCTCGTCGACAAGCTTTATCTTCAATGCGTCGCTGCCGAGCCATACCCTTCCTTGCGCCACTTTCTCTATGTCGGCGGTCTTCTGGCGTCTGCCGTCAGCCACGCGCTGGCGGAACAGCTGGTAGCCACGGTTCACGTAAGCCTGCAGATAGCTCAGTTCCTCATTGTTGAACGGACGTGCCATGACGTTGCCGAACGTACTGTTACGGTTTGTCTTCACCTCGTCGAACTTCACTCCCAGCTTCTGTGTTATCAGTCCGCTCATGTCCGGTATGGCTGCGAATATGCCGATGCTTCCGGTGAGCGTGTTAGGCTGCGCCACAATCCAGTTTGCCGGACAGCTCATGTAGTAGGCTCCTGATGCGGCATAGTCGCCCATCGACACTACCACCGGTTTCTTCTTTTTCAGTTCCACCATCTGGTGCCACAGCTGTTCTGACGCATAAGCGTCTCCTCCGCCTGAATTTATGCGCACCACCACTGCCTTGACGTCATCGTCGTTCATCAGGTCCTCAAGGTCCTTGCACACCTCCGGACCCACGATGCTGTGCTCTTGTGAGAGCACCGATGCCGCCCCCGACTGTACGATGCTGCCATATGCGTAGTACACGGCAATCTCATCGCCCTTCGCTTTCTTGTCTTTGATGTTCGCCATTTCGGAAAGTCCTATCTGTTTTATCTTTTTGTCCTTTCCTATTTTGAGCATTTTCTTTATCTCATCCTTCACCTGGTCGGCATATATCAGTCCGTCCACCATCTTGTATTTCAGTATGTTCTCCGCCGGCTCGAACGTTATGAGTCTGTCAGCGTAGGCGTTGAGCGAGTCAGTGCTTATCTTTCTGCTTTCAGACACAGCCTTGCATATGTTGTTCCACGTGCCGTTGATGTATGCCGACACTTGCGTGCGGTTGGCGTCGCTCATCTTGTCTTCGGTGTAGGTCTCGGTGAAACTCTTGTATGTTCCCACCTTTACAACCTGATATCTCACCCCGAACTTAGCCATAAGGTCTTTATAGAACTGTGGCTGTGCGCCCAGTCCGTGCCAGTCTATCATACCTTTCGGATTAAGGTACACCTTGTCGGCTGCGCTGGCTATGTAGTAAGTGCCCTGAGTGTAAGTGTCTCCGTATGCTACAATCCACTTTCCTTTCTTCTTGAAGTCGAGCAGGGCGTTGCGTATCTCCTGCATTGTGGCGTATCCTGCCTGCAATATTCCCGCCTCTATGTATATGCCTTTTATCTTGTCGTTGTCTTTAGCCTTCTTTATGGCAGACAGCATATTGTCGAGCCCGAGGTTGCTCATCGTGTTTCCGGTGAGTGTTCCGAGGAAGTCCTCCTGTCCCTGCTCGTCTATCACGCCGGACAGATTGAGCACCATTACGGAGTTATTGCTTACTTCAGGAGTGCTGTCGCCTGAGGCAATCATTCCCACTATGCTTATTATTCCCATGAAGGTTACGATAGCTCCGAAGGCTATCAGTCCGACAACTGTCGCAAGGACTTGTTTAAAGAAATTTTTCATACGAATTCAGGATTATAGTATAAGTAAAACAATGCTTTTTCTTCAATAAGGCGCAAACGGACTGAAACAGAGCCTGCTCTTACATTGCCGGATGCTGCTATATCATGCAAAGATGATGAAAGGTGAGTGCAGAGACAAGTAAGGGAAACGTAGTTTTACTTAACTTGGTACTGCCGAACCGCATCTTATCTTATGCAAAGATAGTGTATTTTAATTAAAATAGCCTTTCATTGACGTCATATTTTTCGAGTATTCAGTTTTTATCATTTATGTAATATCCATTCAATTCGTTTCATGACAGTTTTATGGAAGTATTGCCGTTATGACTGTCATGAAGGAAAAACACACAGAATGCCATTTTTGTGTGGTCATAATGGATGCTATTTGAAACATAAGGAGTACCTTTGCATAAGATAAGCTGCACTCGGGAATCAAAGAACTGACTCACGTCGCGTCAGCTTTCAATGCCTTGACGGTGATATTTCCTGAATCTGCGAATAAGATGGAACAACCCAAATTCATAATTACAGACAAAGGCTTCTTCCGTTTCGGAAGGGTGTGCCTGCACAAACATCTGTTGCAGCCGGGCGAGAAATGTCTGGGAGGCGGCTATTATGAGTTCGACTTCGTGTCTTTGAGGATAGTGCTCACAGGCAGGTCCTACGATTACGGACCGCCTTGCTGGCTTGCCCTCGACACCATTAAGATTCCGTCCTCATGCCGTGGCATGCGCATCATATACGTTCCGGAGAATCCGGCGGATGATGATTTTGTGGTGACAGACGAACTGAAAATAGAATACGTATGAACCGTAAAGAAGTATACAGACGGCAGAACGAGAGTTTCATGGCACGGATGGCAGACAGGGAAGGGGTGCGTGAGCTTGAAGGGGGAGTGCTGTATAAGGTCCTGGCTGAAGGCTCCGGCTCGGTCGTGGCAGGTCCCCGCAGCATTGTCACCGTGCACTACACCGGAACGCTTGTCTCCGGAACGGTGTTCGACGACTCGCGTGTGCGCCCCTGTCCGGAGGCGTTTCGTGTGGACACACTCATTGAGGGATTGCGCACCGCGTTGTGCCACATGCGCTCGGGAGACCGCTGGCAGGTGTTCGTCCCATGGCAGAATGGGTACGGACGCAAGGCGTCGGGTGACATTCCGGGCTGCTCCGCGCTTGTCTTCGACATCGAACTTATAAGCGTGGAGTGAGACATGGCGTAAGGGAAAATACTGAACGCGAATTGCCATCATCCCCGCCAAAGTGCGCTTCTCACTTGATTTATATGTTCTTAATCCCTCTTCCTCACTGCTGACACCATCCATCTTCCAGCTCCTGCTTGGTGTGGCACTCCGCATCCTCGGCAAAAACGGAAGGCAACATGTCTGACAGTAGTACGGAATAAGGATGAAGTCTGATAACAATCCGGGTTAAAATGAAGATAAACTGACATATGAATACACATCTATTATATATCCTCCTGACTTATCTTGCCGCCGTCAATCTGGCGGCTTTCACCGCTTTCGGAATAGACAAGTGGAAAGCCGCGCACAGGCGCAGGCGCATTTCCGAGGCATCGCTGCTCATGTATGCCGCCGTGGGAGGAAGTGTCGGGGCGTGGGCGGGCATGAAGGTATGGCGTCATAAGACGCTCCACCGCAAGTTCAGATATGGCGTTCCTGCCATTCTTGTCGCTCATGCAGTCCTTGCGTTCTATCTGTTTTATTTCATATAAACCATCATAATGCAAATAAGATATCAGCACATCACCTGTTTTCCACCATCTCTTTTCCGCACAACAGCCGGGAGTCCGCGTCACGCTTTTTATCTGTCTGTCAGCCCGCATCTCCGGCATGAGCCGAATATCTCATGTCCGTCAACTGCACAATATATAAATTATGAATAGCCTGATGTCGGATATTTCTTCGGCATACCGCATTTTTTGTTCGGTGTCATGACGTGTGTGCGGTGTCTGTCTGTTTGCGTCTTGTCATTCCGTAGACTACAGTTAATGCATAAAAATTCATTTCCGGAAGTAAAAAATATTTACATCCGTAATCTTCAAAACAGAATGCCGTAGGGCAGGAAAACACCTTCAGAAACACGTTGCGGGCATCTCCGCGAAGCGATTTCCGTCATTCCGGCATGCCAAACGGTGCTTTCCGTCTCACCGCAGACACTGTCTTGTCTCTCCGCAAAGCCTTTCCTGTATGACGGAACGGGCTTTTCCGTGTGTCGGAAAAGGCTTTTCCGCACCTCCGTTTTTTCTCTCTCATCGTGTGCTTTACGGCAAACAGTTGGTAGACAATGTGTTACGTGTAAGTCTTAAGAATCGCGTTTTCACGACAAAAACACATTGCCGCTGCGAATAATCGCGCCATGACGCGATATGACGGAATCTTTTCCGCAGTTTATGCATAAATATACAATCGTACTGAATATATATTCACCCGTTCCGAACAAGCATATCGTAAGACATCTTTATTATTCCGCGCTGCTGTCATGACAGGCGGTTCGCGCTTTTGCCGGAGATGTCGCAAGACATGTCTGCCGGAATCCGGGCGCGTTATGGGGTCTGCTCCGCGTCAGAGGAACAGGTGCCTGACAGCGCGTCATACATTTGTCATTGGTGTCCTGACTGCCTCCTGCCGGTCAGGCTGGCATGTTTCAGAGGCTCCTCGGCAGCTGTCCGGCATGCCGTCAGAATGTGACAGAATTGTCAGTATTCTGATGACAAATCTGTCAGTCATCCTTTTTTGGCATGGTTTTGGCTGTTAGCAAGGTGAAAGCGTCCGAAGAGGGCGCGCCCGGAAAGTAAATTCAGATTAAACTTTAAACATATAACCATTATGAACATTAAACCGTTAGCAGACAGAGTGCTGGTACTTCCGGCACAAGCTGAAGAAAAAGTGGGAGGAATAATCATTCCTGATACAGCCAAGGAAAAGCCGCAGCACGGCAAGGTGGTAGCCACCGGAAATGGTACAAAGGACGAACCTATGGTACTGAAAGAGGGCGACGAAGTGCTTTATGGCAAATATTCGGGAACCGAGCTCGAGTATGAGGGTGTGAAATATCTCATCATGCGCCAGAGCGATGTGCTCGCTGTCGTGGGCTGATCAACCGCATGCAAACATTTAAAAAACAACAGATAAAAAAATAAGACAATTATGGCTAAGGAAATAAAATATAACATAGAATCGCGCGATCTGCTCAAAAGAGGTGTGGATCAGCTCGCAAACGCTGTCAAGGTGACACTCGGTCCTAAAGGACGCAACGTTGTAATAGAGAAGAAGTTCGGTGCTCCGCAGATAACAAAGGACGGTGTGACCGTGGCAAAGGAGATAGAGCTTGAGGACCGCTTCGAGAACACCGGAGCACAGCTCGTGAAGAGCGTTGCAAGCAAGACAGGCGACGACGCCGGCGACGGTACCACTACCGCAACCATTCTGACACAGGCTATCGTTACCGAAGGTCTGAAGAACGTCACTGCCGGAGCTAATCCTATGGATCTGAAGCGCGGTATAGACAAGGCTGTAGACGCTGTCGTAGGTTTCATCAAGGACAACGCTGAGGTTGTGGGCGACAACTATGACAAGATAGAGCAGGTGGCTACAGTGTCTGCCAACAACGACCCCGAGATAGGCAAGCTGCTCGCCGACGCTATGCGCAAGGTTTCCAAAGACGGTGTCATCACCATCGAGGAAAGCAAGAGCCGCGACACAAGCATCGGTGTTGTTGAGGGTATGCAGTTCGACCGCGGCTATCTGAGCGGATACTTCGTTACAGACGCCGACAAGATGGAGTGTGTGATGGACAATCCGTACATTCTCATCTACGACAAGAAAATCAGCAACCTGAAGGACTTCCTGCCCATTCTCCAGCCGGCGGCAGAGAGCGGACGCCCGATGCTCGTCATCGCTGAGGACGTTGACTCTGAGGCTCTCACCACACTGGTTGTCAACCGTCTGCGTGGCGGACTGAAGATATGCGCTGTCAAGGCTCCCGGATTCGGCGACCGCCGCAAGGCTATGCTCGAGGACATCGCGGTTCTTACAGGCGGTGTTGTCGTGAGCGAGGAGAAGGGTCTGACACTCGACAAGGCTACTCTCGACATGTGCGGAACATGCGACAAGGTGACTGTCAACAAGGACACCACTACCATCGTGAACGGTGCAGGTGACAAACAGCTCATCGCAGACCGCATAGCACAGATAAAGAACGAGATTTCCAACACCACAAGCTCTTACGACAAGGAGAAGCTGCAGGAGCGTCTTGCCAAGCTCTCAGGCGGTGTCGCAGTGCTCTATGTGGGCGCCAACAGCGAGGTGGAGATGAAAGAAAAGAAGGACCGCGTGGACGACGCGCTCTGCGCTACACGTGCAGCCATAGAGGAAGGTGTGGTAGTCGGCGGCGGTACTACATACATCCGCGCACAGGAAGCTCTCAAAGACCTCAAGGGAGACAACGCTGACGAGCAGACCGGTATCAACATCGTGGCTCGCGCAATAGAGGAGCCGCTGCGCCAGATTGTGACAAATGCCGGAGGCGAGGGTGCTGTCGTAGTGCAGAAAGTGCGCGAGGGCGAAGGCGACTTCGGTTACAACGCACGCACAGACAGCTATGAGGATCTGCGCCAGAAGGGTGTTATCGACCCGGCTAAGGTGGCACGTGTGGCTCTTGAGAACGCCGCTTCGATAGCTGGCATGTTCCTTACCACAGAGTGTCTCATCGTTGACAAGCCCGAGGAGAAGGCGGCAATGCCTATGGCACAGCCTGGAATGGGCGGCATGATGTAATCCTGAAACATCAGAGACAAGTATATTCAGGGGGTGGCTTTTTATGAAGCCATCCCCTGTTTTTTGTTTTTCGGTATAAGTTTTTTGATACTGCCAGTCAGTTTTTTGGCAGTCATTGTGTTCTGTATGTTCGTTATCATCTTCTCTTTTTTGCATTGCATACATATTATTATTACATTTGTGCCATACAGAATGTCAAATGCCTGATACGCCGCAGTTGCAGACGGCGTGTCTCGCTTTTTTAAAAAACTAACCTATTTTTTATCATTATGATTGGAAGAAACTTATTATTTGTGTCGTTGCTCCTGATGTGTGCCAATGCGTACGGTGCGCTGGGGGTGACCGGACTGCGCGTGATGACGCAGAAGAATCCGCAGGGCATTGACGACACCGAACCTTGTTTCAGCTGGAAACTGGAGTCGGACGAAAGGTCTGTCTTGCAGACTTCCTACCGCATTGTCGTCACTGAAGGCGCGAGTGACGGCAGCGTCGTGTGGGATTCCGGCGTCATCGAGTCGTCTGAATCGTCCAACGTGCCGGCGGAGGGCATATCCCTGCAGCCGTCCACACGCTATTTCTGGAGCGTCACTGTGAGAGACAACAAAGGCAATGAGGCGCGTTCTGACGAACAGGCTTATTTCGACACCGGACTCATGGGGTCGGGATGGAGCGGCGCCAAATGGATAAAGGCGTCCGATGAGGCTTATGGCACGTCTGTCGGGAGCGTGAGCGACTATACTGTGGAGATGGATTTCGAGATTGAGCACACGGCTGCTGGCATATGCTTCGCAAAGACAGGAGAGGGCAATTTCTATATGTGGCAGTTCAACACCACCGATACGGGCAATCCCAAGTTCCGCCCGCATGTGTGGAACAACGGCAATCCGGCTTTGCTCGGAGAGAAAGAGCTCAACGGCATTGTCAGTCTGCGGAACGGTGAGACTTACCGTCTGCGCATAGAGGTGACTGACGGCGGACACCGTGCCACAACCTTCCTCAATGATGTCATGATAGATGAGCGCGACGGCGATTTCCCTTATGGTGATGTAGGTATACGTCAGGATTACGGCGACTACGACATGCAGCCGGAGACGGCATACTTCGACAACGTGAGGGTTTCCACGTCTTCAGACAACGTTCTGTTCTCTGAGGATTTCTCCAAAACAAACGGTTTCACGGCTGGTGAGGTTGTCGGTGGCAGGCTCTACGTGGTAGGCTCCACGCAGCAGAGCGTGTACGCATGGCAGAGGAAGGTTGTTCCGAACCTGAGATATAGGGTGGAGACCGACATGACCCTTATAAGAGACAATGCCGCAGTTGTGTTCGGAGCTACCGCCCGTAACACTTATTTCATGTGGCAGATAAACACTGCCGACAGTGATGTGCCGCTCGTGCGCCGACATATTTACAACAACAGTACGACGCCGTGGCACGAGGACGTCAGGATTACGGCTTTCTCGAAGGATGACCTTCTTGGTCATGAGCGTCACATCACCATAGATGTGGACGGCAACGTGATAAAGACTTTTATTGACGGAGAACTGGTCGATACGTATACCGACAATTCTGGTGTACTGGCGAAAGGCGATCTCGGACTCCGGGTAGACAATACTTCCGCTACAGTAAAGGAAGAAGCATACTTTGACAATCTGAAAATGACCGTATTTGACGGTGACGGAGAGCCGGAGGTGGTGTTCTTTGAAGATTTTGAAAGCGAAAACTCCGAATATTTCTACAGTCCGGACATTGTCGTGGTAGACGGCAACCGCAAGTGCCACATGCATGTCACCGGAACCGAAAACCGCATGATGCAGGATGCCACATACGGAGCTCCGATGTTCCGCAAGGACTTTACGGTGGAGAAGAAAGTAAGGTCAGCGAAACTCTACACGTCGGCTCTCGGTGTCTATGATGTGTTTGTCAACGGACGTAGGGTGGGACATCTTCAGCCAGACGGCACAACCGTATACGAGGAACTCAAGCCCGGCTGGACCGATTATCGCAAGCGTGTGTTCTATCAGTCGCACGATGTCACGTCACTGTTTGTGGAAGGCAGGAACACCATAGGGGCTGTCGTCACGCCGGGATGGTGGGCTGGAGCGATAGCCAAAGGCATATACGGCGCGCCTGAGACAGGGTTCATCGCCAAGCTGGTGATAACATATGACGACAACACTACTGATGTCATCGTGACCGACGACACATGGGCGTCTTCAAGAAAAGGTGCCGTGAAGAGTGGTGATATATACGACGGAGAGGTGTATGACGCACGCATCGTGACCGACTGGAACGGAAGCGACATCAGTACATGGAATGCCGTGGCTGAGAATACTGGCTTCAACGGCGTGATAGAAGCGGAGAAAGGACCTTTCGTAAAGGTGCTTGACGACAACATACTGTCCGTAAAGACTGCCACGATATACGAGGGTACGACAGAAGGTTCGGGCGATTACGGCATGATAAATGTCGTGGACAAGGTGGACGGAGACGCTCCGGTGAAACTCAGGAAAGGACAGTCTGTCATATTCGACTTCGGTCAGAACTTTGCAGGATGGGTTGAGTTCAAGGTCAACGGCAAGCGCAGCACACGTCTGCATCTGCGTTTTGCGGAGATGCTGAACGACACCGGAGAGAAGAGCAGAGCCAACGACGGTCCCGGAGGAAGTCTCTATCTTGCCAATCTACGCACGGCTAAGGCGGAACTGTATTATACAATGTCGGGTGTGGAAAACGAGACTTACAGTCCTACAACGACATTCTACGGATTCCGTTATTGCGAGCTTACTCCGACTGAAGACGTGGAGGTGGTTTCAATAAAAGGCGTTCCCATAAGCTCGTCGTATGAGGATATAGGATATGTCACGACCGATAACGACATGGTGAACAGACTGTTCAGCAATATCATATGGGGGCAGCGCAGCAACCTTATCTCTGTTCCGACAGACTGTCCGCAGCGTGACGAGCGGTTGGGATGGACTGCCGACACGCAGGTTTTCACAAATACCGCGATGTATAATTCGAATGTCTCCGCATTCTATGAGAAGTGGATGACAGACGTACGCGACGGTCAGCGTGAGGACGGGGCTTACTATGACATCGCTCCTGTTAGCTGGACGGAATTCGGAAACGGCGCGTGGGCGGACGCAGGCATCATCGTGCTGTGGAACGTTTACCTCATGTCGGGAGACAAGAGCATAATAGAGGACAATTATGAGTCGATGGAGAGATACATGACATGGCTCTCGACGCAGCAGGGCGACGGCTATAAGTATCAGGGTGGAGGCACCGCTCACGGCGACTGGCTGTCGTTCGCAACGACAGACCCGCGCTATGTCAGTGTGGCATATTATGCTTATGACGCCCGCCTTATGGCTAAGATGTCAAGGGTGTTGAGCCAATCCGAGAACGACGAATACGCACGGAAGGCTGACATGTATGAGACTTTGTTCAATAATATAAAGGACGAGTTCCAGAGCCGTTTCTTCATTTCCTCGACAGGAGCATTGCGACGTCCTACACAGACAGCATGCCTTCTGGCTCTCAACTTCGGCTTGTACAAGGATCAGAAACAGTATGACTATCTCACGAAAAGGCTTGAGAGCCTTATCACCTCAAACGGTGAGAAACTTAATACTGGCTTTGTCGGTACGGCGGTCATCAATACCACACTGTCTGACAACGGACTTGCAGACAAGGCATACAACCTGTTGCAGCAGAGAGAATGTCCTTCATGGCTCTACAGCATAGACCAGGGAGCTACCACAATGTGGGAGAGATGGGATTCTTATACAAAGGAAAAAGGTTTCGGTGACGCTTCGATGAACTCGTTCAACCATTATGCTTATGGAGCGGTGGGCGAATGGATGTACCGCAATATGGCTGGTATCGCTGTAAGTGAGGATAATCCCGGATTCAGGCATATCATCCTTCGTCCGTGCATAGACAGCCGTGCCTCCATACCGGACGGACAGGAAAGGATAAACAAAGTGGACTGCGGCTACGACTGTAATTATGGAAAGATAGTCTCTTCATGGACTGCCGGTGATGGCGTATTGCATGATTATAAGGTCGTTGTTCCTGCAAATGCCACCGCAACGCTTTATCTTCCTGTGACAGGCGAGAACGCGGCGGTTTATGAAAACGGCGTGCCTGCATCGGAGGCGGAAGGAGTCGAGTTCGTGAGATATGAGGATGGAATGATGGTTTACAGCCTCGGCTCAGGCTCATACCATTTCACTGCAGAGGTCGCAGACAACATCTCGGAAGTGGAGAAATACGGCAGAATGTCGGTATATCCTAATCCAGTGAAGGACAGGCTCAATCTGTCATGTGACGGGAATGTGTCAAAAGTCAGCCTGTGCTCAGTGTCCGGCAGTGTGGCAAAGGTTCTGGACGGCAACTGTTCGAACATTGACATGACGGATTTGGCGGCTGGAGTATATCTGCTAAAGGCATGGTGTGATGATAAGGTCTATACGGCGAAAATAATAAAACAGTGATTCCGCGGTCTTACTGACTGACGGCTTTGACCGCACTTGCGCTTTTTAATGCTGCAAGTGCGGTTTTCTGATGTTTTTTTCTTAATTTCGCGATGTGATAGGACTGTGATGCCTGCACCACGGACGGTTCTTACAGACTGCGCATTTTAGAGACGGGTGATTTGGCGGAGGTATGTTTTTGTTTAAAAAAACAGTGCCGGTGAGAGCAATGAGAGCTTGCTCGCAGATTGCCGGGCGCAGCCTGTTCTCTTTAAAAAAACAGTGCCGGACATCGCTTGTCAGTCCTTGTGTGTGAATAAAAAGTTTGACATAATATAATAGGAACGTTTTGGAGAAGTTGATAAACCTGTACAGACAATGGCGTGGAGAGTCTCCTGTACACATTGAGAAACTGCAGATGGCGGGCAGTAACCGTGAGTATTACCGTATGGCGGATGCTGACGGCGCGACCGTCATAGGTGTGATAGGAACCAGCCGCGATGAGAATCACGCATTCATTTATTTGTCCGGACATTTCACAAGGCGCCGGTTGCCTGTGCCGCAGATTCTTGCCGCAAGCGAGGATGAGTTGTGTTATTTGCAGACTGACCTCGGAACGGTGTCTCTGTTCGACGCTTTGAGCGGCGGCAGACAGGCAGGCGGGAGGTACAATCAGCGTGAGAAGGCTCTGCTGACTGAGACAATCCGGCAGCTGCCAAACATTCAGATACGCGGCGCGCGCGGTCTGGAGTGGGAGAATTGTTACCCGCAGCCTGAGTTTGATGAGGCAAGTGTGCTGTTCGATCTCAATTATTTCAAATATTGTTTTCTCAAACCTTCGGAGCTCGATTTCCATGAGCTGAAGCTTGAGGCAAACTTCAGGCTGTTCGCAAAGGACCTCACCGCCGAGACTTCAGACTGTTTTCTTTACCGTGACTTTCAGGCGCGCAACGTGATGCTTGATGCCGGAGGGCATCCGTATTTCATAGACTTCCAAGGCGGACGCAAAGGTCCTTACTACTATGATCTTGCTTCTTTCCTTTGGCAGGCGTCTGCAAGGTATCCCCATAAACTGAGACGTGAGCTTGTGGCTGTATATTATAATTCGCTGAAAGACTATGTCGAAGTTCCTTCCGTGCGTTATTTCGTGGAGCGGTTGGGACTGTTCGTGCTCTTCCGTACGCTTCAGGTGTTGGGCGCGTATGGCTTCAGAGGTTATTTTGAACGTAAGAAACATTTCCTTGACTCCATACCTTTGGCTATGGAGAACCTGCGCGAGTTGCTCGCCATGCAGCGGTCTTTCCCTTATCCCTACATGATGGATATGTTGCGGAGGCTGACAGAACTGCCGCAGTATGCGAGGATAGAGCAGCCTGCGCTTAACCGTTCCGACGGATTTAAAACAACGGACGACAATGTGTTCAGTGCTCATCCGCAGGACGGACCTGCCACTTTCTCCAAGTATGACGGCAAGGGTCCGCTTGTGGTCCGCGTGTTCAGCTTCTCTTACAGGAAGGGAATACCAGCCGATGATTCGGGAAACGGCGGCGGATATGTGTTCGATTGCAGGTCGACTCATAATCCGGGACGTTATGAACCATACAAAAAGCTGACGGGACTTGACGAACCTGTCATCCGCTTTCTGGAGGATGACGGTGAGATTCTTACCTTTCTCGACAGTGTGTACTCACTTGCGGACAGGCACGTGGAGCGTTACATCCAGCGCGGCTTTACCGATCTGATGTTCTCGTTCGGCTGTACCGGCGGTCAGCATCGAAGCGTTTATTCAGCTCAGCATCTTGCCGAGCACCTCAATTCGAAGTATGGTATCGAGGTGAGAATCGTACATCGTGAGCAGAATATAGAGCAGGTATTGAAGGCGAGAGATTCAAACGCAGGGTGAAAACCTTTGCCGTTTAAAATAAAATAAGTAATTTTGCACGTGTAAAAAATCCTTTTTTACTTGAAGATGATGCAGGCAATGATATTTGCTGCCGGGCTCGGCACACGTTTGAAGCCAATCACCGACACCATTCCGAAAGCTCTGGTGGAAGTCGGAGGCGAGACTCTGCTTCATCGCGTGATAATGAATCTGAAAAACGCAGGTGCTTCCAGAATAGTCATAAATGTGCATCATTTCGCCGGGCAGATACTCGATTATCTTCGTGCGAACGACAATTTCGGCATCGATATAAAGGTGTCGGACGAGTCGGACAGGCTTCTTGATACCGGAGGCGGAATAAAGAAAGCCTCCCGTTTCTTCTCCGGCGACTCTCCGGTTCTTATCCATAATGTAGACATTATCAGCAATGTGAACCTCAGAAAATTCTATGACTGCGGCAGGACGGCGGACGCCACGCTTCTTGTGAGCAGCCGTGAGACAAACCGATATTTGCTTTTTGACGATGACATGCGTCTGAAAGGATGGACCAACCTTCAGACCGGCGAGGTGAAATCTCCGTATAAAGACATCGACGTTCAGACTTGCCGCATGCTTGCTTTTTCCGGAATACATGTCATATCTCCATCGTTGCTAAGGATGATGGACGCTTTCCCGGTGAAGTTCGGAATAATGGACTTCTATCTGAAAGAATGTGCCGGAGCAGACATCCGTGGATGGTGCAAGAGCGATTTGCGGCTTATGGATGTCGGAAAGCTGTCGGTTCTGCACGACGCGGATGCTTTTGTCAGAAATCTGAATAAAGAATGAACACACTAATAATTAATATATAATGCAACAGAAGATAATAATACTCGATTTCGGTTCGCAGACCACACAGCTCATTGGTCGCAGAGTACGCGAGCTGGATACCTTCTGTGAGATTCTTCCTTACAACAAGTTCCCTGATGATGAAGAGGGAATCATCGGCGTGATACTGAGTGGCTCGCCATATTCCGTGCACGACGAGCAGGCTTTCAAGGTTGATCTTTCCAGATTTGTCGGCAAATATCCGGTGCTGGGTATATGCTACGGAGCTCAGTTCATATCCTATGCAAACGGCGGAAAGGTGGAGCGCACCGAGACGCGGGAGTACGGACGTGCCCATCTTCAGTACATTGACACTGCCGACCCGCTGTTCCGTGGCTTCGAAGACAAGTCGCAGGTGTGGATGAGCCACGGCGACACAATCACCGCAATACCGTCAGACTGCCATGTGATAGCGTCGACCGAAGATGTCAAGTTTGCGGCATATGCGTCTTCCGAAAAGCCTGTATGGGCTGTCCAGTTCCATCCTGAGGTGTTCCATACTCTTCAGGGCTCGCTTCTGTTAAAGAACTTCGTGGTCGGCATTTGCGGCAGCCGTCAGGAGTGGAGTGCCGCCTCTTTCGTCGAAAGTACGGTTGCGGAACTGAAGGAACAGCTCGGAGACGACCGCGTGATTCTCGGACTTTCCGGAGGCGTCGACTCTTCGGTGTGTGCCGTCTTGCTGCATAAGGCGATAGGTAAGAACCTTACATGCATATTCGTAGACCACGGAATGTTGCGCAAGAACGAGTTCGCTCAGGTGATGAAGGATTATGAAGGTCTCGGACTTAATGTAATAGGAGTCGACGCGAGCAGCAAGTTCTTCAAGGATCTGGAAGGGATTGACGACCCGGAAAAGAAGCGCAAGATAATCGGACGCGATTTTGTGGAGGTGTTCAACGCCGAGGCAAAGAAGATAACAGACGCCAAATGGCTCGCTCAGGGCACCATATATCCTGACCGTATAGAAAGCCTCAACATCACCGGAAAGGTGATAAAAAGCCATCACAATGTGGGCGGACTGCCGGAAGAGATGCATCTGCAGCTTTGCGAACCGCTGAAATGGCTTTTCAAGGATGAGGTGCGCCGCATAGGATATCAGCTCGGCATGCCCGAACGTCTTATCAAACGCCACCCGTTCCCAGGTCCCGGACTCGCCGTGAGAATACTTGGTGACATCACACCGGAGAAGGTACGCATACTCCAGGATGCCGATGACATATATATAACGAACATGCAGAACTACATCTGCGAGGACGGAGAGCGTCTTTATGACAAAGTCTGGCAGGCGGGAACCGTGCTGCTGTCGACAGTCAGAAGCGTGGGAGTAATGGGCGACGAACGCACATACGAGCATCCTGTCGCACTCAGAGCGGTGACGTCCACAGACGCCATGACAGCCGACTGGGCGCATCTTCCTTACGACTTCATGGCAAAGGTGTCGAATGAGATTATCAATAAGGTAAAGGGAGTAAACCGTGTATGCTATGACATTTCCTCAAAACCACCTTCGACAATAGAGTGGGAATGATGACAGCATCACTTCCGTATTCGGATAATGATAAATTGTAAGAAGGGTAGGAGGGACAATGAAACATTCCTCCTACCTTTATTTTATCCGTATGCGGTTCCGTTGCGACGGCTTGTTGTGTAGCGGAGCGTTTACTGATATGACGGGCGATTGAAGGCTGTATGGAGGAGTATTCAATCCGGAACCGATTCCCGTCACGTCTGCCTTTCGCGTTCCCGCTACGTGTGATGATGGCTGACACAACTCAGACCGAAGACTTGCAGACGATTGAGCCGTCCGTTCCGGTTTTTTTCAGCTTTTGCAAGGTTTGTTTTTTCCATTTGTTCTACGGACGAAAAGAAAAACATTAGTTTTGCAATTACAACTGTTTTTTTACTTTATATTTATGGATGGAAATGTCGAATTGCTTGATTTTCCGATACCGGAAGATTTGTCCAAGAGAAAGATAATAAAGGTAGTGGGTGTAGGCGGAGGAGGATGCAACGCTGCCAGCAACATGTTCAGGGAGGGAATAGACGGCGTGAGCTTCTGCGTGTGCGACACAAACACATCCTCGCTCAATTCGTCGCCCGTGCCACACAAGGTGCTGTTGGGAAAGACCGGTCTTGGAGCCGGAGCCGACCCGGAGCGCGGACGTAAGGAGGCAGAGCTGAACACAGAGGAGCTGAAGAGGCTTTTCAGCGACGGGACACAGATGGCTTTCATAACCGCAGGCATGGGAAGCGGCACCGGAACAGGCGCCGCGCCTTTTGTGGCAGGTGTGGCAAGGCAGATGGGAATACTCACAATAGGAATCGTGACACTGCCTTTCTACTTCGAGAAACGCAGAAAGATACTGAAGGCTTTGAAAGGACTGGAGGAGATGCGCAAGAATGTGGACGCGCTGCTGATAATAAACAACCAGCAGATATGCAATGTGTACAACAGCGAGCACATACCGGTGACGGAAGCGTTCAGGCGTGCCGACCAGGTGTTGTGCAACGCCACAAGGAGCATCTCTGAGCTTATCACCATCACCGGAAACATCGACACCGACTTCCGCGATGTGGAGACCACCATGCGTAATGGCGGCGGAGCTATTATGGCAATGGGAAGGGCGTCAGGGCAGCACCGCGTGGAAAAGGCGTTTGAGGACGCTCTCAACTCTCCGCTTCTTTACGGAAGCGACATTGACAAGGCACAGAGGATTCTGTTCAACATATATACCAGTTCGGAGGCGGAGCTGTATGTGGATGAGATGGACGAGATTGACGCGTTCACCGATTCGCTCAATCCCGACATCGACGTCATATGGGGAATAGCCCGGGACGACTCTCTCGGACAGGATGTGAAGCTCACCATTCTCGCGACAGGATTCGAGAACAGGCTTTGGGATGAGGAGAAGATGAAGGAACTCGACCTTACCGACGGGGAATATCTGAACATGATAATAGAGAAACTCTATGGCAAGGGACGCAGACAGACTAAGAGAAACGCCGTGGAAACCACACCGGCGGACATCTGTGAGGCGGCGGCTGATTCGGAAAACAGTGACGGGCAGGAATGCGGTGATGCAAGTAATGACGATGATAACGTAATGAAAGACGAACTTCCGTCGTCCAGACACATCGTGGAAAAGATGAAGGAATACTGGAGGAAATTCTCCACTACAATCTTTGAAGACCACGACGAGTAATTCATGACACACGTATGAGCAACGACGAAAAAGTGGAACTGCTTCGCAAAATATGCACGGAGCTTCAGGCTGAGGGACGCTACGACCTTATGCTGCAAGGCATAGGCGGTGTCAATCTTGAGCGGCTGTGCGTGGAGGCGGCGCGCGACAGCCTGAGTGTACTGCGTATTACGCCAGACTATCGTTTCATACTCGCCAAATGGAACAAGGAGGTTGAGCTGTCGCCTCTGCACAAGGCTCTATACATCCTTTTTCTCAATCATGTTGAGGGAATAGAGTTCAAGCGACTCCGTGACTATGCCGACGAGCTTGCGGAAATATATACTCCGATGTGCAACAGGGTGAGCCGGCAGGTGATAAGAGAGAGTGTCGGGCGGCTTACCAATCCGCTCAACAATGCCGTGAACGAGAAATGCTCGCGCATAAAAGCGGCTTTTGCCGAACATATGGACGCCTACGCCTTGCGTTATTACATCATATCGGGACACACCGTGAGGCATATCAGCGGCAGCAACAGACTCTGGTTTGAGCGCAAGAAGACCATTGAGCTGCCAAGAGAGCTGGTGGTGTTCGGATGAGCGGCGGTCGGGCGTGTGGCAAGGATTAGGCTTCGGGACGTGTGAGAGGACCGGTATATGCAGGCAGAAAGGCGGAAACATGCTACGGTTTCCGCCTTTCTGCTTCTTTTCAGTTAATGTCTGTCCTATGTTCAGCGGACTGTATGCTGCCGCACACTGCCGTTTTCCACAATTTCCTTTGCCTTTGCCAGTGCGATGTCAATGTGGCTGCATATGTTCTCTTCTCCAATCATGTCGTAGAATCCGGCATGTCCGAGCACCTTGTGCACCTTCGGATTCACGCCCGAGAGCACAATCCTTATTCCTTCTTTCTGGCTCATCAGGCACATGTTCGACAGATTGTGTATGCCGGTGGAGTCTACAAACGGCACCTTTCTCATTCTTATTATGCGCACTTTCGGCCTCTCGCCCATATTAGCCATTATTTCCTCGAACCTGTTTCCGGCACCGAAGAAGTAAGGACCGTTTATCTCATACACCTCCACACCTTTGGGTATGGCGAGGTGTTCGTTGTTCTCGTGTTCGAGGTCGGTGTCCTCGTAGGGGTCAATCTCGTCGAGCACCACCTTCACGTCTGTCGTCTCCGCCATTCGTCTCATGAAGAGCAGGCATGCTATTATCAGTCCCACTTCTATCGCGATGGTCAGGTCGAAGATGATGGTCAGCAGGAATGTTATTACAAGTACGGTTATGTCGCTCTTCGGATTCTTCAGAAGCGTCACGAACGAACGCCATCCGCACATGCCGTATGCCACCACCACGAGCACTCCGGCAAGGCATGCCATCGGTATGTATCTTGCCAGCGGCATAAGGAAAAGGAATATGAGCAGCAGCACCACAGCGTGTACTATTCCGGCTACCGGCGTCTTTCCTCCGTTGTTGATGTTGGTCATGGTGCGTGCTATGGCTCCCGTTGCAGGTATGCCTCCGAAAAGTGGAGATACGAGGTTGGCTATTCCCTGACCCATAAGTTCGGTGTTGGAGTCGTGACGGTCGCCCGTCACACCGTCTGCTACCGTAGCCGAGAGCAGGCTCTCTATGGCTCCGAGTATGGCGATGGTGAATGCCGGAGACACGAGAGCCTTCACTGTCGCCCACGTCATTTCAGGCAGTTGCGCGTCGGGAAGCCCTGAGTTAATGGAGAAACGGTCGCCAATGGTCTCTACGGACATCACTCCGAACCGGTTTTTAAGTACTGCGGCAAACAGTGTCATCAGTATTATGGCGATGAGCGAACCGGGAATCTTCTTGCTGAATCTCGGTGTGGCGGATATTATGACGATGCTCATCACCCCTATTAAAACACTCCACATGTCGGCAGTGTGGAAATTCCGGAAATAGGCTATCCACTTTTCGGTGAAGTCTGACGGCATGTCGCTTATTGTCATTCCGAACAGGTCCTTTATCTGTGTGGTGAAAATCGTGACGGCAATACCGCTGGTGAATCCCACAATTATGGGATAGGGAATGAACTTTATGATGGTGCCCAGCTGCAGAAGTCCGAAGAGCAGCAGGAACACTCCAGCCATGAGCGTGGCTATGGTGAGCCCTTGCATGCCGTATTGCTGTATTATACCATATATTATTACGATGAAAGCTCCGGTGGGTCCGCCTATCTGTACCTTGCTGCCTCCTGCCATCGAGATGATGAAGCCTGCCACTATGGCGGTGATGATGCCTTTCTCCGGTGTCACTCCCGAGGCTATGCCGAAGGCTATGGCAAGCGGCAGAGCCACGATGCCTACTATCACTCCTGCCATGACATCAGCCATGAAAGTCTTCCGGTTGTAGTTTCTGAGCGTTGAAATAAGTTTCGGTCTGAATGTCAGTACTCTCATTTTTCCTCTTGTCTTTAGTTCTCCTTGAATATCCTGAAAGATAAAACAACTGTAAATTTTTATTAATTTATATTGCAAAGGTAATACTTTTACGGATAGAAACAAAACCATTTGTCGTATTTTTACCGCAAATTGCAAACACTACATGACAAAATGCAGGGGGAGACAACCGCGAAGCCGGTGCTTGTGTCATTATGTTCCGGTGTTCGGGAGCGTCTTTATATATGTAAGGAGGATATACTGCATGTATGCGGAGGCCATTAGTCTGAGATATGCGAAATAAGACAATTAAAAACCGGCAATCACCGGATGCGTATGTCCGCAATACTCGCGTATTTCCAGCCGGATTCTTTTTTGCCGCGTATGGCTCGGAAATGAGCGGTTTGCGCAATGCGTTGTCAGTCAGTAGATTGTGAAATAATGTGCTCCGGAAGTCTTATTGTTGTCGTGCGGAACGGTGCTTTCGGACTTGCGAAACAGGCTTTCCTGTAGTGCCAAACGTGCTGTCTGGTGTCGTCAGAGAGCCTTCCACGCATTGCGGAACGGGCTTTTCGGGAGTGAAGAACGCCTGCGTACTGTTGGCGGAATATATTTTTCATGACTTCCGGAAGGCTTTTCCTGCTGTTACGCATTCTGTAAGCAGGAAAATCGGAGTGTTAAAATAATCTCGGATTTAAGTTAATTCCATCTCTGTGCGGCAGGGGAGTCATTAAGGGAGAGCCATGCCGTGTCCTTCCGGTGCGTTATATATAAATGTGAAATGCCGCCTCATGCCTCATGCTGCACATACAGCCATTGCCCACTGTCAGGACGTCTTTGCCCTTTCATGACGGTTTTCACATATGGCGCAATGCGCATTACGCCTCATTGCCGCCATCATTCCTGTCGTCCCGACATGCGTAGTGGAAGGAGTGTGGACATAATTGCTGTTCGGCTGTCGTGGAGGGGGACGGACGTGTGTTATATGCCATGACACCGGGAACGCGCCATGACGGTCTTGCGGAAAAGATTGTATGCTTGGATGTAAATGAAAAAGTCCGGTCCCGAAAGACCGGACTTAAACCCTAATCGGTCATTTTGTTCTATCAGCACTTCGTTCTGCCTACATGCTGTTTTTATCGCTCTTTTGTATGGATGTGATGGGCATCAACGTGCAAAAATCGGAAAACAGGATGGCGGCATCAGCGCGGAAAAAATAAAGAAAGTCGACAATAGATTATAAAACAGCCATAACTGTATTAAGACCGGGTCGGGCAGAATTGGCTGTACGCATCACGCGCGAGCCTTATTTCTTCTCTTTCAGGATGTCGCGTATCTCCGTAAGCAGAACCTCTTCCTTGGAAGGTGCCGGAGCTGCGGGCTTTTCCTTCTCCTCAGCTTTCTTTTTCATCATCTTGTTGATGAGCTTTATCATGAGGAAAACACAGAAAGCGATGATGGTGAAGTCGATGACAGTCTGTATGAAACTGCCGTAGTTGATTGTCGCCGGTGCCACGCCCTCTGCTGCATCATGGATGGACGGCAGGGTCACTTTCAGGTCGTTGAAGTTCACTCCACCTATCAGCCAGCCTATCGGAGGCATTATTATGTCATTCACTATTGACGACACAATCTTCCCGAAAGCACCTCCGATGATTACACCCACAGCCATGTCGACAACGTTGCCCCTAATGGCGAAATCCTTAAACTCTTTAAAGAAACTTTTCATACTTGAATTTTATATTATTTAATACTGTAATTCGATGCAAATATAGAATTTATTTTGTAACTTTGCACACGTCAGACGAAGAAAAGTGAATTTATTTGCGATATTCGCGGCGGGGCGTGCCGGCAACCCCGTATTCTGACTGTCGGCAGCCACCCCGTATTTAAGGATAATATATTTTAACCCTTTATAAAACATAAAGTAAAATGATAAAAATTGGTATTAACGGATTTGGTCGTATCGGCCGTTTCGTATTTCGCGCTGCACAGAACCGCGATGACATTCAGGTAGTAGGTATCAACGATCTTTGCCCGGTTGACTACTTGGCATACATGCTCAAGTATGACACAATGCACGGTGCTTTCAACGGTACTATCGATGTAGACGTTGAGAACAGCAAGCTCATTGTCAACGGCAAGGAAATCCGCGTTACAGCAGAGCGCAACCCCGCTGATCTGAAGTGGAACGAAGTAGAGGCTGAATATGTAGTTGAATCTACAGGTCTGTTCCTTACAAAGGAGAAGGCTCAGGCTCACATCGAGGCTGGTGCTAAATATGTTGTTATGTCTGCTCCTTCAAAGGACGATACTCCAATGTTCGTTTGCGGTGTTAACTTCGACAAGTATGTAAAGGGCACACAGTTCGTATCAAACGCATCTTGCACAACAAACTGTCTGGCTCCTATAGCCAAGGTTCTGAACGACAAGTTCGGCATCACAGACGGTCTTATGACAACCGTACACTCTACAACAGCTACACAGAAGACTGTTGACGGTCCGTCTATGAAGGACTGGCGTGGCGGCCGCGCTGCTTCAGGCAACATCATCCCGTCTTCTACAGGTGCTGCAAAGGCTGTAGGTAAGGTTATTCCTGAACTGAACGGCAAGCTGACAGGTATGTCTATGCGTGTTCCTACTCTTGACGTTTCTGTAGTAGACCTGACTGTAAACCTCGCAAAACCGGCTACATATGCTGAGATATGCGCTGCTATGAAAGAGGCTTCTGAGGGCGAGCTCAAGGGTGTACTGGGATACACAGAGGACGCTGTGGTTTCTTCAGACTTCCTGGGCGACACACGCACTTCTATCTTCGACGCTAAAGCAGGTATCGCTCTGACAGACACATTCGTAAAGGTTGTTTCTTGGTATGACAATGAGATCGGTTACTCTAACAAGGTTCTCGAACTCATCGCTCACATGAAGAAGGTTAACGGATAAGTAAAGGAAAGGAGCGGAGCTGTCTTTGACGGAGACCTATGGTTTACGTCCTGAGATGGCAAAACTTCGCTTATACCGATAAAAACAGAGCCGTCCGGTATTGCCGGACGGCTTTTTTTTATTATTTTTGTCGGCGGATGTCAAAATTGATTACCATATTGGGACCGACGGCAAGCGGAAAGACCGCGCTTGCGGCAGCTCTGGCTTATGAGACCGGAGCGGAGATAATCAGTGCCGACTCGCGCCAGGTGTATCGCGGGATGACCATCGGTACAGGCAAGGATCTTGACGATTATGTGGTGAACGGGACACAGATAAAATACCATCTTATAGACATCGTTGACCCGGGATACAAATATAACATATACGAATACCAGCGCGACTTCCATAAAATATATTCGGAGATAAGGCAAAGAGGCGTCATGCCGATACTCTGCGGAGGCTCCGGACTTTACATAGAAAGTGTGCTGAAGGGATACTCGCTGTCCACCGTGCCGCAGAACGCGGAACTGCGGCGGAGCCTTTCGGGCAAGACGCTTGAGGAACTGACGGCTATTCTCACAGAGATGAAGGCGCGCAACCGTTCCTGTATGCACAACCGCTCTGATGTGGACACGGCTCAGAGAGCGGTGAGGGCAATAGAGATAGAGGAGTATAACCTGAGTCATCCGTCGTCGAACAGGGATTTTCCTCCGGTGGAGTCGGTTATAATAGGTGTGGACATCGACCGTGAAAGCCGGCGTGCGAGAATAACAGAGCGGCTCAGACAACGTCTTGGGCACGGTCTTGTGGAGGAGGTGGAAGGGCTGCTCGGCAGCGGCTTGTCTGCGGAGGACCTTATCTATTATGGTCTGGAATATAAATATGTGACGGAATACGTGACGGGCAGAATCACCCGCGACGAAATGTTCAGGAGTCTCGAGATAGCCATACACCAGTTCGCAAAGCGTCAGATGACGTGGTTCAGAGGCATGGAGCGGCGCGGATTCACCATAAACTGGATAGACTGGCACATGCCGCTGGCTGACAAGCTGGAACATATAAGGAAACTAATTGTTACACAATCATAGCATCGATATGGATAATGACAAGCGATGGGGCATTCTTTACTGTCCCAAACACGACGACAAAAGACACAAAAGCAAACGCTGGAACAAGATAGAGAAGTGTTTGCGGGACAACGGCATTGACTTCGATTACGTGCAGAGCGAGAGCATGGCGGGTGTGGAAAGGCTTGTCAGGATGATGATAAATAACGGCTATAAGACAATAGTCATTGTGGGCGGCGACTCCGCTCTCAACGATGCTGTGAACTGTCTTATGCAGATGGAGGCGAAAGTGCGCGACGGGATATCCCTCGGAGTGATACCAAACGGCATCATCAACGACTTCGCGCATTTCTGGGGACTGCGTGAAAGCGAGCCGGAGAAGGCTGTGGAGTCGCTGAAGAACCATCGTGTGAGGAAGATAGATCTCGGATGTGTGAGATACACAAACCGCAAGGGAGAGGCTTGCAGACGATATTTCCTCAACTGTGTCAATATTGGTTTCATAGCTTCGGTGATGAACATACGCCGCCGGACGCGCCGATTTTTCGGATCGCGCACGCTTTCATACGTCTCTTCTTTCATACTTATGATATTCCAGCGTATGGAATACAGAATGCATCTGAAGATAAATACGGATGTCGTGAAGCGCAATGTCATGACGGTTTGTGTGGGAAACGCATCGGGCTACGGACAGACTCCGAATGCCGTTCCGTATAACGGCTTGCTCGATGTCTCTGTGGTTTATCATCCGGAAATGACACAGCTGTTTGAAGGAATATACTTGTTTCTTAAAGGAAAGTTCCTCAATCACAAGAGCGTGCATCCTTACCGCACCCAGAAAGTGGAAGTGGTGGAGGCGCACAAGGCGCCTGTCGGCATAGACGGACGGATGATGAACGCTCCCGTCGGACCGTTTAATATAACGGTGGAGCAGGAGGTCGTCAATTTCATAATACCGCAGTGATATCCGCGTGCGTGCATAAGGGCTGTTCAGTTCAGGCTTCCGGCGTGCGCACTGTTTCCTCCTCCGCTATGCGGAAAAGCCTTTCCTGAACGGCTTCCCGTACCTTATTCCGAAGCAAAACCATGACTTATACATATCTGTAACCTTTCCTTGACATCAGTCTCCGTACATTGCACAGTGTCTCTTATCATTATATGTTGCAATGACACGACATTTTGTTAATGTCATTTCATGATATACGAATTTACGGCAAATGCTTTGGAGAAATGTAAAAATGTGCCTGTTATCAAAAATATGCATGTATTTTCTTTGCGATTATATTAAAAATTATTACCTTTGGAAGTGTTAATGTAGAATCTATAAAGATAGCTAACCATAATAATTACTTAATATAAAACCTTAAAACTATGGGTTATTTGCGATTTGAAAAAGCTCTGATGACAAATCTCGAAGAGTCTCTCTCAAGAGAATTGCTTAGGACCAATCGCTCGGGCGCTTATTCCTGTTCGACAATAGTTGACTGTAATACACGCAAGTATCATGGTCTGCTTGTCGTTCCTGTCCCTGAGCTGGATGATGAAAATCATGTGTTGCTGTCCTCTCTTGATACAACTGTTATACAGCATGGAGCAGAGTTCAATCTCGGACTTCATAAGTATAACGGGGAGAATTTCAATCCGAAAGGACACAAATACATTCGTGAGTTTGATTGTGACAAGGTTCCTACAACCTTATACCGTGTCGGAGGAGTGCTGCTGAAGAAAGAAGTGGTGTTCCAGCATTATGAGGACAGGATTCTCATACGCTACACACTGGTGGACGCGCATTCGGAGACAAAGCTGCGTTTCAAGCCGTTTCTTGCATTCCGGAGCGTAAGGCAGTTCACCCATGAGAATTCTGTGGCTTCACGTGATTACTCCAATGTGGAGAACGGAATATCCACATGCATGTATGCCGGATACCCGGATCTTTACATGCAGTTCAGTAAGGGCAACACGTTCGTGTTCCAGCCGGACTGGTATCGCAATGTGGAATATCCCAAAGAACAGGAACGCGGATATGCCTCAAACGAAGACCTGTATGTTCCGGGATATTTTGAGATGGATATAAAGAAGGGAGAGAGTGTCGTTTTTGCGGCGTCCACGTCTGCCAGCAACACCGGAGAGCTTCAGCAACTGTTTGACAAAGAGGTGAGCGAGCGCAGTCCGAGAGACAACTTCTTCCACTGTCTTGTGAACGCGGCTCACCAGTTCCATAACAGGGCAAGCAATGACGACCGGTATATTCTTGCCGGATATCCGTGGTTCAAGAGCCGTGCGCGCGATACGTTCATCGCTCTTCCGGGGCTTACTCTCTCTATAGAGGAGCAGGATTATTTCGAACTTGTGATGAAGACAGCGGAGCGCGGACTGCGCGAGTTTATGGAAGGCAAACCGCTGTCGGTGAAGATTTACGAGATTGAACAGCCTGACGTAATGCTATGGGCGGTATGGGCAATACAGCAGTATGAGAAGCATGTGGGAAGCGAGAAGTGCTTCCAGATGTATGGTGCATTGCTCAAGGATATCGTATATTATATCATTGACGGCAAGCATCCGAACCTTATATTGAAAGAAAACGGTCTTTTGTATAGCAACGGACGCGAAAAAGCCGTCACGTGGATGAACTCGACAGTGAACGGCAGACCTGTCGTTCCGAGAACAGGATATATTGTCGAGTTCAACGCATTGTGGTATAACGCGCTGTGTTTCTGCTCTTCGGTAGCGACAACCGGTGGAGACCTCGAGGCTGCGTCGCGTCTGGAGAAGATGTCGGAACTGTGTATGCACTCTTTTGTAAGCACGTTCTTCAATGAGCATGGCTATCTGTTTGATTATGTCGACGGCGACAATGTTGACTGGAGCGTACGCCCGAATATGATATTTGCCGTCGCTCTGGAATACTCTCCATTGGATAAGGCTCAGAAAAAGAGTGTTCTTGACATGTGCACAAGGGAACTTCTTACTCAGAAGGGACTCCGTTCGCTGTCACCGAAAAGCGGAGGATACAACCCGATGTATGTCGGTCCGCAGACTCAAAGAGACCATGCCTATCATCAGGGAACGGCATGGCCGTGGCTCGGCGGATTCTATATGGAGGCATGCCTCAGGCTTTACAAGCGCACAAGACTGAGCTTTATAGAGCGCCAGATGGTGGGATATGAAGACGAGATGACACGCCATTGTGTCGGAACAATCCCCGAGTTGTTTGACGGAAATCCGCCTTTCAACGGCAGAGGAGCCATTTCCTTTGCCATAAATGTGGCGGAAATACTGCGTACATTGGAATTTCTTGAAAAGTATAAATATTAATATAAAGGAGGATTTTAGTTATGAAAGTCTTGATGTTCGGATGGGAGTATCCTCCTCATGTATATGGTGGACTGGCTACTGCGAATTATGGTATATCGGAAGGACTGCATGCTCAGGGTGACGTCAGCATAACCTTATGTCTTCCGAAACCTTGGGGAGATGAGAGCAAGCACGCTGCCGACATTCTGGCAATGAACGCGGTGCCTATCGCGTGGCGCGATGTCAGTTATGATTATGTGCAGAGCAGGATAGGCAATATTATGTCTCCTGACTTGTATTACAAGCTTCGTGACCATATATATGCTGATTTCAACTATATGCATGTCAATGATCTCGGATGCATGGAGTTTGCCGGAGGATATCCGTCAAACCTGCATGAAGAAATCAACAATTATTCGATTATTGCCGGAGTTGTGGCGCGGCAGCAGGAGTTTGATATTATTCATGCCCACGACTGGCTCACTTTCCCGGCGGGAATAAATGCAAAATATGTAAGCGGAAAGCCTTTGTGCATACACGTTCATGCAACCGACTTTGACCGTTCTCGCGGAAAGGTCAATCCAACGGTGTATTCCATAGAGAAAGACGGAATGGACAACGCGGACTGTATAATGTGTGTTTCTGAGCTGACACGTCAGACTGTGATAAACCAATACCATCAGGATCCGCGTAAATGTTTCACCGTTCATAATGCCGTTTATCCTTTGAGGCAGGAGCTTCAGGACATTCCACGCCCGGATCATACGGGAAAGGACAAGGTCGTTACGTTCCTCGGGCGCATCACTATGCAGAAAGGTCCGGAGTATTTCGTTGAGGCTGCCAATATGGTATTGCACCGTACAAGGAACGTGCGCTTCTGTATGGCAGGCAGCGGAGACATGATGAACGCAATGATATACCTTGCCGCTGAACGCGGAATAGCAGACCGCTTCCATTTCCCTGGCTTCATGCGCGGTAAGGAAGTGTACGAATGTCTTAAAGACTCGGACGTATACGTAATGCCGTCGGTGAGCGAGCCGTTCGGAATATCGCCTCTTGAGGCTATGCAATGCGGCACTCCTACCATAATATCCAAGCAGAGCGGATGCGCGGAGATACTCAATAACTGTATAAAAGTGGATTATTGGGACATCCACGCGCTTGCCGACGCTATCTATTCGATATGCAGTAACGACAGCCTTTTCAAGTATCTGCAGAGCGAAGGAAGGAAAGAGGTCGACCAGATTACATGGGAGAAGGTGGGCGCATGGATAAGAGAGCTATATGAACGTACAATAAACCATCAACTATAAACTATAAATCAGGGAATCTATGAAAACGATTTGCTTATATTTCGAGATACATCAGATGATACAATTGAAACGTTATCGTTTCTTTGACATCGGTACAGATCATTATTATTATGATGATTATGAGAATGAGTTCAGAATAAACAACATTGCGGAACGGTCGTACATGCCCGCCCTGAACACCTTGCTGGAAATGATAAAGGCGCACAACGGCTACTTCAAAGTGGCTTTCTCGCTTTCCGGAGTAGGCATGGAGCAGCTTGAAATACACGCGCCGCAGGTGATAGAAAAGCTTCAGGAACTTAACGAGACGGGCTGTGTGGAGTTTCTCGCAGAGCCATATTCACACGGACTTGCATCACTTGTCAACCATGAGAGTTTCGCCGCTGAGGTGAAGAGACAGTGTGAGAAGATGAAAGGATATTTCGGACAGACGCCCAAAGTGTTGCGTAATTCATCCCTTATATACAGCGATGACATCGGTCAGCAGGTAGCAGACATGGGCTTCAAGGGCATGCTTACCGAAGGCGCGAAGCATGTTCTCGGCTGGAAATCTCCTCATTATGTATATTCGTGTGCCACGGCTCCTAAGCTGAAACTGTTGCTTCGCGATGTCAATCTGAGTGATGACATATCTCTGCGCTTCAACAACAGCGAATGGGAAGAGTTCCCGTTGTTCGCAGACAGATATGTGGACAAAATCGCAAACCTGAATGAAGACGAGAAGATAATAAACCTCTTCATGGAGCTTTCGGCTCTTGGCATCGCACAGCCTTTGTCGAGCAACATCCTGGAATTCCTTAAGGCGATACCCGCATGTGCCAAAGAACGCAACATAGGATTTGCCACTCCGTCAGAGATATGTGAGACTGTGAACAGCGTAGGGACACTTGATGTACCCGACACTTTGAGCTGGATTGATGAGGAGCGTGACGTAAGCAGCTGGCTCGGAAACCCCATGCAGCGTGAGGCTTTCGACAAACTTTATGGCGTGGCAGACCGTGTGCGCATCGCGAACGACCCGCGTATAAATCAGGACTGGGATTATCTGCAGGCATCAAACAATTTCCGCCTGATGACGACAAAGCCTTCCAACGTCGGGCTTGACCGCGGAATATACAGCAGCGCGTTTGACGCTTTCACCAACTACATGAATATTCTGGGCGACTTCATCAGCCGTGTGAACTCTCTTTATCCTGATGAGATAGACAACGACGAGCTCAGTTCGCTTCTTACGACAATAAAGAATCAGGACGAGGAGATTGAGATGAAGAACAAGGAGATAGTGCGTCTGCAGACCAAAATAGAGAAGATTGAGGCTGCCGAGACAAAGCTCCGTGCCGAGATGGAGGCTATGGCGGCTCCTGCCGCAAAACCTGCGCCTGCCAAACCTGCCGTTAAAAAGAAAACAGCTTCAGCGACAAAAAGCAAGAGCAAGACGTCTGACGTAACAGAGAAATAACCGTCAGAAAATGTAGTCCCGACCTTGTCGGGGACTCAAATATAATAATAAAGGTTCCGGAAAAAGCATGATGTTTTCCGGAACCTTTTTTGTTTCCAGTTGTTAATCTTTCATTCAGTTTGATGTCATGCGAAGAATCGTCATATACGGAAAATGCTGTTGTGGAAGTGTAAACAAAAAACAGACAGCCGAAAGACACGTCTGTCTGTTTTTATTTGAAGTCAGTAAGTTTCTTATCTGTTGATATACTTCTTACCGTTCTTGATTACTATGCCTTTGTAAGAGTCGTTCACGCGCTGTCCGGAGAGGTTGTATACAGGAGCATTTTCGTCTTCTGTGTCTGTCTCAACCTTGTTGATGCCGGTTGCCAAGCCTGTTATTGAAATGTTTTTGATTTCCCATGTGCCGGCAGCCTCTTCTGTACTTGTATATTTGAAACCGATTTTGATTTTCTTGCCTGCATAAGGTGTGAGGTCAACAGTCTGTGTTTCAAAGTCCGACCAGTTGCCTGATTCCGGAAGAGTAGGATAGGTTATTGTAATCTGATTCCACTCACCGCCTTCTTCTTTTACCCAAAGTGTCGCTTCGTCCTCTACTGTTCCAAAGTATTTGTTTATGCACTGGTCAAAAGCGAGAGTAGCTTCTGCGATTTCTGTCATATTGATGGTGGAAGAAACAAGCCAGCTTTCAGCAGCCTTGTTTGAGCCTGCGTATGCCGATGCTTTCATGTAACCGAATTTGCTATCATGTTTCCACACGTATGTCAGGTCAGAAAGATTCACGTCTTCGATGACAAACGAGCCCTGGTCGTTCTTGAATGACTCTGAGTACGGAAGAGTTACTTCTGTGAGAACAGGATTCTTAACCGTTATGGTGTATGATGCAGAACCAGATGCAAATTCGTCATTCTCTTCAGCCTGAGCCGTAATTGTTGCATTTCCCACAGCAACGATTGTAACCGCTCCTGTCTGAGCGTCAACAGTAGCTACTTCCTCATTGTCTGACGAATATGTCACGTCTGCGGTTGTCTCTTTTGTAAGAGTAGGAGCTGTGAAAGCCTCACCTATGGTTGCTGTTACTTCAGTCTCGCTGAACGCAAGCTGCGGATCCTTCTTTACAGGTGCCTCAGAACTCTGATATGTAACCTCGATTGTGTTGAAGCGGGATGTAGCACTACATGCGAAGTTGACGCTGTTTGATGAGCCTGTCCATGTCCCTCCGTTATTATCATATGTACCAACGGTTGTGCTGAGGTTCTTCGCAGTGCTGTTGGGCGATGAGAACACAATCGATGTGATGATATACTCGTTGGGCACAGATATTGTGATTGTGCCATTTGTATAGGTGCGCAGATGGTTGGGAGAGCCTTTCCACCAGCGTGACTTGCCTGCCAGCGTGAGTGTCACATTGCCTTCTTTGCACTCATATGGATCGGGGTTATAATCCTGTGTACTCCCGCTTAATAGAGTCATTCCATAAGCCTCATCGCCTGTAAAGACAAATTTTTCAGTCTCGGCATATATTGTGCTTGAAAGCATTGCCAACAGACTGAACAATGAAATGCGTAAAATTTTGTTCATAGTGATAATGTTTTATTGGTTATTAAAATATGTTTTACAAGAGCAAAGATAGGCAATATAACTCAAAGTTGCAACACATGTTATATTAAATTTCGGTTAAATAAATTGTATTCCTGAGCTTGCGGTGCGGTTGCTGTCCGTCAAAATGTAGGCGAGAGTTCCGTTGTTGTGACGATAATGTTAAAAAAGATGCAATTATGTATGAAATATTTGGAATTGTCAAAGTAAAAGTTTATATCATGCGACATGATTTTTATGATTTCGAGATTTACGAAATCGTCCCTCGAGGTTGGTAGCATCCTGCACCAACCTCTTTTTTGTTAAATAATTTGGTGTTTACGTTGAAAGTCTTTACCTTTGTAAACATTAAACCCCACTATTGTTCATCTTATATACGAACTAAAAAATATTTGCCTATCGATACAGTCTCTACTTAGGAATCAGAAAATATCAATAAAGATGAAAACAATTCACGATATGACCGACGAGGAGTTGGCGTTGTCATATATCGATGGGAACAACAGGGCGTTTGATTTGCTTCTGTCGCGCAATCAGTCGAAGCTTTTCTCGTATATTCTGTTTGTTGTGCGTGACCGCAACACTGCCGATGACATTTTTCAGGAGACTTTCGTGAAAGTCATATCCAAGCTTCAGCAGCGCAAATACACCACAAGCGGCAAGTTCGGGGCATGGATAATGCGCATTGCCCACAACGTGATAATGGACTGGTATCGTGAGCAGCGTCTTGGCAGGATAGTGGAGCCGACGCTCGACAACGACCTTTCCAACATGTGCGGCAACGAGTTCCTGGTGGGCAACATAGAGAACTACTTTGTCAACGAACAGGTGATGCGTGATGTGCGCAAGCTGCTCAACACCCTTCCTGCGCCTCAGCGCGAGGTTGTCTTCATGCGTTTCTATCAGCAGATGTCGTTCAAGGAGATAGCCGAGACAACCAACGTGAGCATCAACACAGCCTTGGGTCGCATGCGTTATGCCATACTCAATCTGCGCCGTCTTGCCAAAGACAACAACATAGCCTTGCAGCTTGCCTGACGCTGTCAGCCGTGCTGCAAGGTGTGTTTCAGAGAGCTGATTGTGGCTATGGGGTCGTCTGCCTTGAATATGTAGCTCCCGCTCACCAGCACGTCGGCTCCAGCTCTTACCAGCATGGGGGCTGTCTCAGCCTGAACACCTCCGTCCACCTCGATGAGAGCCTTGCTCTGCGACCTGTCTATGAGTGCGCGCAGTCTCTCCACTTTGTTTAATGTGTTGGCTATGAACTTCTGTCCGCCGAAACCGGGATTGACGCTCATGAGCAGCACCATCTCCACATCGTTTATTATATCCTCCAGTACGCACACCGGTGTGGCTGGGTTCAGAGTCACGGCAGCCTTCATTCCGGCGGCGTGAATCTCCTGCACCGTACGGTGAAGATGCGTGCATGCCTCGTAGTGCACGTTCATTATCATGGCTCCGGTGGCTGCCACCTGCCTGATGTAGTTTTCCGGATGCACAATCATCAGATGCACGTCGAGCGGTTTGGTGCATGCTTTCGCCACGGCGTCTATTACCGGAAATCCGAACGAAATGTTGGGTACGAACACTCCGTCCATCACATCGAGGTGTAGCCAGTCCGCCTCGCTGCGGTTTATCATCTCAATCTCGTCTTTCAGATTGAGAAAATCTGCCGAAAGAAGTGACGGTGATATCAATGTTTCCATGTCAGTCCGCTCTTTTCAGTTAAGGCAGTACACCTCGTTGTGTCCGTTTATTTTCATCACTCTGTAGGTGTATGCAATCTGTCGGATGATGTTAAGAGTCATTTCCGACGGTTTCAGATCTTCAGGGGTAAAATGTTTCATAGGCAATTGTTAGTTCTTGTTTATATTCAGATAACGGCATATAACCGGGTTTATTACATACCGGCAGTATATTTTTAAATATTATTCCTACTTTAACCGTTAATACTTCAACATACCGCCCGAATCACTGTTATGTTTTGACGCAGGCTCCGCGTATGCATTCCGTGCTGCTTCCGCCATTATGTCCCGCGCTTTTGTCCGGTGCATGCAATTACGCATTATGCAATAGAGTAATAAAAACCGCGTTACGGCAGTGCGGAACACGGATGATGCATAATGCCTGATTCGCTTCTAAAGCCGTATGGTCCGGTATGCCGCAGGATGTCTTCGCATTTTGATTTTTTAAGTTAAATCGGGCAGACATATTATGCTCCGGCATTTCCCATTCCGGCTTCCGCATAGCGTCTTTTTGCGTTCTGCACGTGCGTTTCATGCCAACTGCGGTCTCTTCCGGATGTGCCGGAAAGGCTCTTCCGGCATTCCGTACGGTGTGTTTCGTGTGTCCGGAAAGCGTGTTTCGCATTGCCGGAAAGCCTCTTCCGTACGGCGGAAAAGCCTTTTCCGCAATGGTGCGAAAATGCTGTCGCGACGGTGTAGCGGCATAATGCCCTGATATGCAGTGCTATACGCATGGCTATGAAAATGCGCGTTTTCGGACGCCATTCAGATGTCTGTCGTAAACAACCGGCTCCTGCGGCAGTGGATTTAACATATGCCATTATCATGATGTATGTATTTTACACTTTCATATGTAGTCCGTGCCGTGTCATGGCTATGTTTCTGACACAATCATCCACCCGTCACCTCGTCAGCGTATGCGTACTTATGACGATGTAAACAATGTATATATATTAATGTGTAACATGATTACATTTACAAGAAATTACAAAAAAAACATGCAAAAAGTTTGTCAGTTTGATAAAAATGTGTAGTTTTGCAACATCAGAGTCATTCAGACTGTCCGCTAATGCCGGGAATACCGTTTCCTGAAAAAGCGTGATGGCGCATGTTATGACAAGTATTAAACGAGACAATATGAAAAATGTAATGTTCACATCATGGTGGTGGCGTTTCTCAAGATTGAAAAAGTCGTGAGCAACACTGCCGTGTGAAAACTTGTAAAGATATTCATAGGAGGCCTGTTCTTGCGACAGGTCTCCTTTTTGTTATATATACGGTTTAATCCCGAAAACTTAATGTAATGTCATTATGAAAGAATTATTGGAAAGAATACTCAATCATGAAAGCCTCACAAGGAAGGAGACTTGCGACATCCTTGTGGGAATAACGCGCGGCATGTATTCCAACGAGCAGCTCACGGCTCTGCTCACCGGCATACAGATGCGCGGCATAACAGTGGACGAGCTGCTTGGTTTCCGCGACGGCATACTTGCTACCGGCGTGCCTGCCGTCCTCGACTGCGACCGCTACATTGACGTAGTAGGTACGGGAGGCGACCGTAAGAACACGTTCAACATCTCCACCACGGCATGCTTTGTCATAGCCGGCGCGGGCTACAAGGTGGCAAAGCACGGCAATTATGCCGCCACGTCGACAAGCGGAGCGTCCAATGTGATAGAATGCCATGGCGTGAAGTTCACCTGCGACACGGCTCAGCTCAACCGCTCCATAAACGAGTGCGGCATAGCCTATCTGCATGCCCAGCTTTTCGCCAGGGCTATGAAGTGTGTCGGTCCTTTGCGTAAGGCTTTGCAGTTTCCCACATGTTTCAACCTGCTCGGACCGATAGTGAATCCGTCGCGCCCCTCTTGCCAGATGCTCGGAGTAGCAACGCTCGACCAGATGCGCCTTTATGACAGCGTGTATCGTGAGATAGGCATCGACTACGCCATAGTAAACAGCATCGACGGATATGACGAGATATCGCTCACCGGAGACTTCAAGGTCACGACAAACGACTACGAGCGTGTGTTCAGTCCGTCTGAACTGGGACTACTGACGGCAGGTCCCGAGGAACTGTCGGCAGGCGCGGACGAGACGCAGGCAGCCGAGATATTCGACAGTGTGCTTGAGAACAGGGCATTGCCTGCACAGAAAGACATTGTGATAGCCAACGCCGCTTTCGGCATACAGGTATATGAAAAAGGACGCAAGAGCATAGGTGAATGCATCGACATCGCCCGCGAGTCGATAGACAGCGGCAGGGCTCTTGCCACATTCCGTAAATTCGCAGAGATAAATTCATGATGGGAGATATACTTCAGGATATAGTAGCCTGCAAGAAGGAGGAGGTGAGGCGGTTCAGGCAGACGCTTCCTGACCGTGAGATTCATGCCATGGCAGAGCGTGACATGGAGCGCGGTGACGGGGCGGAGCGTCCGTCCATGAGGAAAGCCGTTATGGACTCGGCGACGGGCATCATAGCCGAGTTCAAGCGCAAGTCGCCTTCGGCGGGATGGATAAACCGTGACGCGCGTGCGGACAAAGTGCCCCTCGACTACGAGCACAACGGAGCCGCGGCGTTGAGCATACTGACAGACAGCCGCTTTTTCGGCGGTTGCGACGGCAATGTGGGCGAGGCACTTGCTTCAGGCGTCACTTTGCCCGTGCTGTATAAGAATTTCATAGTTGACGAGTATCAGCTTTTTCAGGCGCGTCTTAGCGGGGCTTCGGCTGTGTTGCTCATCGCTTCGGTGCTCACTGTGGACACGTGCCGCTCGTTTGCGCGTGTGGCACGCGGTCTCGGACTGGAGGTCCTGCTTGAGATGCACACCGCCCGCGAGCTGGAACATGCCGACTGCGACCCTGACATGTTCGGAGTGAACAACCGCAATCTCGGTACGTTTGTTACCGATGTGGCAAATTCTTTCCGCTTTGTCTCCGACCTTCCGCATGGCGCGTGCCTTGTGAGCGAGAGCGGACTTTCCGACCCTTCCGTGGTGAGTCTTCTGCGTGATGCCGGATACAGAGGTTTTCTTGTCGGCGGACATTTCATGAGCAGTCCCGACCCCGGCAAGGCTTTGGCTGACTTTATTTCAAAAATTAAAATATAATATTATGATAGTAAAAGTATGCGGCATGCGCGATGCCGGAAACATTCGCGCTGTGAAGGAGGCGGGAGCCGACATGGCGGGACTCGTGTTCTGCAAGGAAAGCCCGCGCTATGTGAGTATGGTGAATTCGCGTTCGGGACTCATTCCCGATTTCCCGGACAGGCGTTTCGCCGCCGGAAACGGCTGCGGGCGCAAGCCGGCTGATGGCATCACGCTCGTGGGAGTGTTTGCTGACGACATGCCTCAGAACATCATCACGAGAGTATACAACTACGGACTCGACTGCGTGCAGCTGCATGGGGACGAGAGCACGGTGATGATAGACAACCTGCGCCGCACGATTGACCCTGACATCCGGTCAGGACTGAAAATCATCAAGGCAATCCATGTTTCGGGAAGAGACGATTTCGGGAAATGTGCGGAGTATGAGGGACATGTTGACATGTTTCTTTTCGATACTGCGTGTGAGGAACGTGGAGGCAGCGGCAGGCAGTTCGACTGGGATATGCTTGACTCTTATTCATGCCAGACGCCTTTCTTGCTGAGCGGAGGCATCGGTCCTGAAGACGCTGACAGAATCAGGATGATATCGCATCCCATGTTTGCGGGCGTGGACATAAACTCGCGTTTCGAGACGGCTCCGGCAGTCAAGGACGCGGCGAAGGTCGCCGATTTTATAGAAAGGCTGCGTAGTTAGCGCAAAGGCAGATACCAGGAAGCCTGTCATTTTCATGTCGTTGGAACAAAAAACATCTATTATGAACAGAATAAACAGAATGTTCGCAGAACGCGGTGAGCGCAAGCTGTTGTCAGTATATTTCTGCGCGGGATGTCCGGTAGCCGGAAACACAGGCGAAGTGCTGAAGGCACTGCAGGGCAGAGGCGTGGATATGGTGGAGGTGGGTGTGCCGTTCAGCGCGCCTCTTGCCGACGGACCGGTGATTCAGCACGCGGCGTCCGTGTCGCTGAAAAACGGCACCACTCTCAACGGTATACTCTCAGAGCTTTACGAGGTGAGTGCGGAGATAACCGTTCCGGTAGTCATCATGTGCTATCTCAACGTGATATTGCGCCACGGTTTGGAGCGGTTCTTCATGAGGTGTGTCGACTGCGGGGTGTCTGGAGTCATCATCCCTGATTTGCCTCTTGCCGATTATCTTGCAAGTGTAAAGCCTCTTGCGGACAAATACGGAGTGAGCGTGATAATGATGATTACCCCGGAGACGGACGATGAACGCATACGTCTTATAGACAATAACACCGAAAGCTTCATATACATGGTGAGCTGTGCGGGCACCACAGGGGCAAGAGACAGTTTTGACGGCAGTGCCACGGAGTACTTCAGGCATGTGGAAAGTCTCGGACTTAAGAATCCGTGCATGACCGGTTTCGGCATAAGCAACAGGCAGACTCTCGACAGTGCCCGGCAGTATTCGGCGGGAGCGATAATAGGAAGCAGGTTTGTGACGCTGCTCAATGAATGCGGGGATGCCGAGAAGGCAGCCGACGCCCTGTATCAGACTCTCGGATTGTGATATGCGGCGAGTCATAATGTAAACACGATTAAAACGAAAAAGAATATGAGTGGAAACTGTATTGCTGACAGAAACGGGTATTACGGACGTTTCGGAGGAGCGTATGTGCCGGAGATTCTCCACAAGTGTGTGACCGATCTGCAGGACTCATACCGCAGCATAATAGACAGTGAGGAGTTCAGGAAGGAATATCATGAGTTGCTCAGAGACTATGTGGGCAGACCGTCTCCGTTGTATCATGCAAGACGCATGAGCGCAAAATACGGATGCAGGCTTTATCTTAAACGTGAGGATCTGAACCATACTGGAGCGCATAAGATAAACAACACGGTGGGGCAGATACTGATGGCACGCAGGATGGGAAAGACACGCATCATAGCGGAGACAGGTGCCGGACAGCACGGAGTGGCTACGGCAACCGTGTGCGCGCTCATGGGCATGAGATGCGAGATTTTCATGGGCAAGACAGATGTGGAGCGTCAGCATACGAATGTGGAACGTATGAGGATGCTCGGTGCGGAGGTCCATCCGGTGACGACCGGCAACATGACGCTGAGCGACGCCTGCTCGGAAGCCATACGCGACTGGTGCTCGCATCCGAAGGACACATTCTATATCGTAGGCAGCACAATGGGACCGCACCCGTATCCTGACATCGTGGCAAGGATGCAAAGTGTCATTTCAGAGGAAATAAGATGGCAGCTGAAGGAAAAGACCGGACGCGACTATCCGGATTATCTCATAGCCTGTGTCGGAGGAGGAAGCAACTCTGCCGGAACGATGTATCATTATGCCGATGACATGCGTGTGAGGATGATACTTGCCGAGGCGGGAGGATGCGGCATCGGCTCGGGACGGACTGCGGCTACGGTGCATTGCGGAACGGAAGGCATTCTGCACGGCGCGCGTACGCTCGTGATGCAGACACCGGACGGACAGATAGAAGAGGCGTTCAGCATATCTGCCGGACTCGACTATCCCGGTATAGGTCCCATGCATGCGCATATGGTAGATGAGGGTAGGGTGAAGGTGATGGCTGTAAACGATGACGAGGCGGTGAGAGCAGGATATGAGCTGACACGCCTCGAGGGCATCATCCCTGCACTCGAGAGCGCGCATGCCCTTGCCGTACTACCGAAAATGAGTTTTTCGCCTGACGATGTTGTGGTGCTTACGGTAAGCGGACGTGGAGACAAGGACGTGTGTACGTATCTTGCCAACAGAAGCATGGCTGGCGAATACGGCGACTTCTGAAATGCGGCGGAATAAGAATAGATGTAGAAAACAATATGTATGAATGATTCTGTAGCTGTTCAAAATTAACCGATATTATAAAAATACTTATATGTTATATATATCTTTGTCGTCATCCTGTGCGCTCTTCAGGGCTTCATTCCAAAGTCTCATCGGTCGTGTAGCCCGCTACACTCCCTCTTCGTCTTTGAAATGTAGCTCCTGAACAGCACACAATATGATGGCAATTAATTTAGAACATCTACTTAAAAATTTACATGATATGGATAAAACAGTGTATGCCTATCATACGGAGACGCGCACAATGCTCGCTGACATAAACACTCCGGTGGCTGTGTATATGCGGCTGCGCGACCTTTACCCGCAAAGCGTGTTGATGGAAAGTTCGGATTATCATGACTCGTCGAACAGCAGGTCGTATATAGGAATAAATCCGATTGCAAGCATATCTGTATGCGACGGACTGGTGGAAATGAAATTCCCTGACGGTTCTTTGGAGACCCGCAGCATAAGTGAGGACTTCGGTTGCGACGACGCCATAAACAGTTTTCTCGGCAGGTTCAGGGTCTCAGGCGACGGAGCATGCAGTTGCGGGGTGTTCGGATATATGGCATTCGACGCCGTGAAATATTTTGAGAATATCCCTGTAAAGACAACGCCGACTGAGGACGGGGGGAATTCCAGACATATTATATATAATGTATAAGGACATAATAGTGTTCGAGCATTATACCAGCAGAATGACAGTCACCGTGATGTGTGAGGAAAACTGTGACGGACATGCGGAAGACTGTGTCGATGACGAGCTTGACATGCTGGAGCATGACATAAACAGGCTGACTGTAAGGGAGTATGGTTTCAGGGCTGTCGGCGGATGTGTCTCCACTCTGACAGATGATGAGCACAAGGCAAACATACGCCGGGGCATTCAGCATTGTCTGAAAGGAGACGTCTTTCAGATAGTTCTCTCGCGACGGTTCATGCAAAAATATACAGGCGATGACTTCAAACTGTACCGTACGTTAAGAAGCATCAATCCGAGTCCGTATCTGTTTTATTTTGATTTCGGGGGATTCCGCATCTTCGGTTCATCGCCAGAGACACATTGCCGTATAGAGAACGGCAGGGCATATATAGACCCGATTGCCGGAACGACGGGACGCACCGGCTGTGAGGCACAGGACATCAAGGCTGCCGAGTATCTGCGGAACGACGCTAAGGAGAATGCCGAACACGTGATGCTCGTGGATCTTGCCCGTAATGATCTGAGCCGTAACTGCCACGGAGTGAAGCTTGATTTCTTTAAAGACATGCAGTTCTATTCGCATGTCATACATCTGGTAAGCCGTGTGAGCGGAACGCTTGACAAGGACTCCAACCCTGTCAGGGCATTCATCGACACGTTTCCTGCCGGTACGCTGTCTGGTGCTCCGAAAGTGAGGGCGATGCAGCTGATAAGCGAATATGAGCCGCACAGCCGTGGCGCGTACGGAGGATGTATAGGCTATATAGGACTGGACGGCAGTCTGAATCAGGCGATAACGATACGCACGTTTATAAGCAGGAACAATGAACTGTGCTTTCAGGCTGGCGGAGGCATTGTCGCCGCAAGCGATGAGGACTACGAACTGCAGGAGGTGAACAATAAGCTTGCGGCATTGCGCAAGGCTGTTGAACTGGCTGAAAATATATGATGTTATGAAAAAAATACTGATAGTAGACAATTATGACTCCTTTACATACAATCTGTCACATATGGTAAAGGAACTCGGTGCCGATGTGACCGTTCTCCGTAACGACAGTTTTGATTTGGGCGGTCTGGGAGTGTTCGACGGCATCATTCTCAGTCCCGGTCCGGGAATCCCCTCAGAGGCGGGCATGCTGATGGACGTTGTAAGAACGTATGGCGGTTCAAAGCCTTTGCTGGGAGTGTGTCTCGGCCATCAGGCAATAGGCGAGGTGTTCGGCGCGAGGCTTGTGAACATGAAGTCGGTGTGCCACGGAATGCAGACCGAATGCCGTAAGCTGGTGGACGACTGTATCTTCGACGGTCTGTCCGAACGCTTTTATGTCGGACGTTATCACAGTTGGGTTATTGACAGAAGCGGTTTCCCGGACAGTCTGGAGGTTACGGCTGTCGCTGATGACGGACAGATAATGGCGGTAAGGCATAGGGAGTATGACATGCGCGGAATACAGTTTCATCCGGAAAGCGTGCTTACGCCTCAGGGCAAGACCATCGTAGGCAACTGGCTCGGGATGTGTGTGCCGTAGGATGCGAATGTGTGATTCGCAGACTGGAAAACAGAAAAGCAGTGTATGACTGTGTCGTGGCAGAGGAGCGTGAGCCCGTCACCTACAGTCATGCACTGCTTATGTGAAAAACTTGCTTTGTGTTGTCAGAACTCTGATGTGAAGTGGAACCTGATGTGCTTGAAGTCCTGCTGCGCCATGCTGAGCACGTAGCCGGAGTCGGCCAGGAACACATCGCGCCCTTCGCGGTCTTTTGCCATATACTGGAACTTGCGTTTCTTGAACGACTCGAACTCCGCCTCGTCGTCGCTTTCTATCCAGCATGCCTTGTAGAGATGTACCGGTTCCCAACGGCATTTCGCGTTGTATTCGTTCTCAAGCCTGTACTGAATGACCTCAAACTGCAGTTGTCCGACAGTTCCGATAATCTTGCGTCCGTTGAACTGATTGACAAACAGCTGTGCCACACCCTCGTCCATTAGCTGGCTGATGCCTTTCTCAAGCTGCTTTGACTTCATGGGGTCGTCATTCTCTATGTACTTGAACATTTCCGGCGAGAACGACGGCAGTCCGCGGAAGTGAAGCTGCTCTCCGTCTGTCAGCGTGTCGCCAATCTTGAATATGCCGTTATCGGGCAGTCCTACGATGTCGCCCGGATAGGCCTCATCAATGGTGCTCTTGCGCTGTGCCATGAATTGTGTTGGCGAAGAGAAGCGCACCGTCTTGCCAAGACGCACGTGCAGATAAGGATGGTTGCGCTCGAACTTTCCGCTGCACACCTTGCAGTAGGCGATGCATGAGCGGTGGTTGGGGTCGATGTTGGCGGTTATCTTGAATATGAATCCCGTGAATCTCGGCTCCTCCGGGTAGATGTCGCGCTCCTCAGCCTTTGTGGGCTTTGGCGACGGAGCTATTTCTACAAAACAGTTGAGCAGCTCCTGCACACCGAAGTTGTTGAGTGCTGAGCCGAAGAACACCGGAGCCACCTTTGCGGCGCGATATGACTCCACATCGAACTCAGGGTAGACACCGTCTATCAGTTCGATGTCATCGCGCAGTTGTCTGGCATCCTGCTCTCCGATGTGGCTTTCCAGCTCCTCGCTGTTGACGTCAATCTCTACTTTTTCGGTAACGCGCTGCTTGTCGGGCTTGAACAGGTCGAGCTTGTTCTCGTATATGTTGTATACGCCTTTGAACTTCGCTCCTATATTGATAGGCCACGAGAGAGGGCGTACGCTTATGCTCAGCTCTTCCTCAAGTTCGTCGAGCAGGTCGAACGGATCGCGTCCCTCGCGGTCCATCTTGTTGATGAATATGATGACAGGCGTGTTGCGCATGCGGCACACTTCCATAAGTTTGCGTGTCTGTGTCTCCACACCTTTGGCACCGTCCACTACGATTATCGCAGAGTCGACGGCTGTCAGTGTGCGGTAGGTGTCCTCAGCGAAGTCCTGGTGACCGGGTGTGTCGAGTATGTTTATCTTATATCCGTTGTAGTCGAACTCCATCACTGAGGTCGAGACAGATATTCCGCGCTGCTTCTCTATCTCCATCCAGTCGGATGTGGCGGTCTTGCGTATCTTGTTGTTTTTTACGGCTCCCGCCACCTGTATCTGTCCGCCGAACAGCAGGAATTTCTCGGTGAGTGTGGTCTTTCCGGCATCCGGATGTGATATTATGGCAAATGTCCTTCTTCTTGAAATCTCCTGGTTCATCGTCTATTTGTTTAGTATGGTGATACATTCGGCAAGGCTGTCCTCCCAATAAGGTATCTCGATATTGTAGGTCTGCTTGAATTTTGTCTTGTCGAGCACCGAGTAGTGCGGCCGCGACGCCGGTGTGGGGTATTCGGATGTGTGTATCGGGCGTACGTGGCATGTGTTTATGCCGCTCAGACGGTGTATGGCTTTTGTGAAGTCATACCAGCTTATGACACCTTCGTTTGAGAAATGGTAGATTCCCGGTACGATGCCCTGCTCAACGGCAGTCATTATCGCCGCGGCAAGATCGCGCGCATATGTCGGCGTTCCTATCTGGTCGAATATGACGTTGAGTTGCTCCTTTTCTTTGCCGAGGCGCATCATTGTCTTCACGAAGTTGTTTCCGAAAGAGCTGTAGAGCCACGCCGTGCGTATTATCATGGCGTCGGGGCAAGCCTGCATGACTGCTTTCTCACCGTCGAGCTTGGTCTTTCCGTATACGCTGTCTGGGCACGGAGTGTCTGTCTCCACGTATGGCGTGTGTTTCGTTCCGTCGAACACATAGTCGGTGGAAACCTGTATCATGCGTCCGTTTCTCTTGGCGACAGCCTCGGCAAGATATGCAGGAGCCTCTGCGTTGAGCGTCCTGCACAGTCCGCTGTTGCTCTCTGCCTTGTCTACAGCCGTGTATGCCGCGCAGTTGATGATGACATCTATGCTGTTGGACGACACAAACCTTCCGATGGCTTCAGCGTCGGTGATGTCGAGCTCATTCACATCGGTGTTGAAAAAAGTATGTTGCGGATAGTTTTTTTCAATTAAGCGGAGTTCGTTTCCCAGCTGTCCGTTACAGCCTGTAATCAAGATGTTCATATTGTTTCAGTGTTTTAGTCTTCGTCAAAAATCAAACCTTCCTTCTTGTCTTTCATATAATAATCGTTCAACATTCCGATGAATGTGGATATCTCCTTTATCGCATGCTCTGTGTCGGGGCTTATCTGCCTGTTCTGAAGCCGCAGCATCATTGTGCCGTACAGGGCGTTCATGCATGTTTCTATTTCGTTGAGGTTTTTGTCACCTTTGTTTCTCAGTTCCACGATGAACGGCAACACCTTGTAGTATTCCGCATTGTAGAACGGGAAGCGACTGCTTTGCAGCAGGCTGTTGTGCAGTTCGTTAAGCTGCTGTATTATTATTGTGTTTATCTGAAGGTGTCCACCCTGGCGTTTCCCTTCAATGTTCATCATCCGTATAAGGTTGCCGTACCAGTCAGTCACTTCCTCTTTCTGTTCATCGGTATATCCGAATCTGGAAATGTATTCCTTGCTTATGCGTGATAGAGAGCATCCGTAGGCGCGTATCAAATCCTCTATCTGCCACATGTAAAGAACGTATTCGGCTATATTCTTTTCGTGCAATTCCTGTGCTATATACATTGTATGTGAAAAATTTTATAATAGGTAGGCGTCGTGTGCCGGTGTCTTCTGCATTGCCGTCAAGGCAACAGCTGTCAGTAATGGAATGTATAGAGATTGAAGACTGTGCCGATAAGTATAATCAGTGAAATGATTATGACGAGACACCCGATAATCTTGTTTATTATGATTATGCCCTTGTTGTCGAACTGTCCGCGTATCTTGTCGATGAGCCAGGTAAGTCCGAACCACCATAGAATGGCTCCGCTGATGATACTGAGATAGCCAATGGACATCTCAAGCGGATGGTCAGGTATTACGAAAGAGAACTGGGCGAAGAGAACCATGAACAGGAATATTATCAGCGGGTTGAGGAATGTCACCCAGAAGGCGGTCACACCGTTGTATATGAGCGTCCCTTTCTTGTTGCCGCTGATGTGCATGTTTTTCGTGGGGTTGCTCATGAAGCAGTATATACCGAACAGAAGAAGCAGTGTGCTTCCTGTTATTTTCAGAATGAAAAGGTTTTTGGGATTTGTAATAAGATCCATTACGAAGCTCATTCCAAAGCCTGTGATAAGCGCGTATATGATGTCGCTTATCGCGGCACCGACACCTGTTACGAATCCGTACCAGCGACCCTTGTTGAGTGTTCTCTGAACACAAAGAATCCCGACCGGCCCCATCGGCGCAGATACAAATATTCCGATTAATATTCCTTTGAATATTAAATCGAGTATGTCTATGTGAAACGGAAACGGCATATCATGTGCAAAATTGCGAATTTTATATGATATGGACAAATTTTTTATTGCAAACTTTGTGCGTTGTGAGTATTTTTTAATACCTTTGCCTATGAAAGTCAGTGCACCTGACGGGGTGTAGTGCCCTTGTGTTGAGTGGCGTTATTCAGCCATGATGGGGGCGTTGCGATGTAGGTTTATTACTATTAATTAACTATAAAATAATAAAGACATGAATGCAGAACCAATAATGAAACCGTATGTAATCGGTTTGGACTTAGGTGGAACAAACTCTGTTTTCGGTATCGTGGACAGCAGAGGAGACATAAAGGCCACAACAGCCATCAAGACACAGGGTTATAATAATGTGGACGACTATGTTAAGGCGTCTGTAGACGCGCTCAAGATTATCATTGACCAGGTGGGTGGAATAGATAAGATCAAGGCAATGGGAATTGGCGCGCCCAATGGTAACTATTATAACGGAACAATTGAGTTCGCACCGAATCTTGAATGGGGACACGACGGAGTCGTTCCGTTGGCGGATATGTTCTCAAAGGCTCTCGGCATACCTGTGGCTCTTACCAATGACGCCAACGCAGCTGCAATCGGAGAGATGACTTATGGTGTTGCGCGCGGAATGAAAAACTTCATTGTTATTACGCTTGGAACAGGTGTGGGCTCGGGTATTGTCGTTAACGGACAGCTTGTTTACGGATGTGATGGTTTCGCCGGTGAGCTCGGTCATGTCATCGTGAAGGAGAACGGACGCTCGTGCGGATGCGGCCGTAACGGCTGTCTTGAGGCTTATTGCTCGGCAACCGGTGTGGCACGTACGGCGCGTGAGATACTCAACACGACGGATGAGCCGTCTTTGCTTCGTGATTTGAATCCAGATGAAATCACATCTTATGATGTGTCGATGGCTGCTGAGAAGGGCGACAAACTCGCACTCGGAGTATATGAGTTTACCGGAAAACTACTTGGTGAGGCTTGCGCGAACTTCGCCGCATTCTCTTCACCGGAGGCATTTATATTCTTCGGTGGTCTGACAAAGGCTGGTGATCTGATTATGAATCCTATAAAGAAGGCTTATGATGAGCGCGTGCTGAACATATTCAAGGGTAAGGCGAAGTTCCTCATCAGCGGTCTGGAGGGTTCTTCTGCTGCCGTGCTTGGAGCATCGGCTGTAGGATGGGATGTGACAGAACCTGCCAAATAAACATTAAATAAGGTGTCAACAATTAGTGCTCATTTATTTTATACAGACATATCTACGGCTTGTTGATGAAGCCATTCAGGCTGACATGTCATGACAGATAGCCCAGAATACAAGATAATGATACTGCATTCTAAAACAAATGTGTACTAATTGTTGACATTTTTTTTATAAAACAATGCCTTGACATAAAGAAAAGTGATGCACCGAGGCTTTTATGCGGTGACGCTGAAGATTTTTTACCAGTTTGTGACATTGCAACGCTTTTCCCGAATATGACATTAAACTGACAACTCACCATTTTTACTTCATTGCAGGCTTTCCATCATTCTTACTCTCTTATGCTGCCATCTTGTGTCCCGCCTTTATCTTTTGTGCTTTTCAGGAATATTATACAAATGCGAAAATAATCAGACTGACAGCAGTACGAAACAGGGACGAGGTATGATGATTGAGTATATTTCAAAATTCACATTTTGTTTTCACACACATTCGGCCATAAGACTCCATGTCTCTTCCGTACCTCTTCGTTCGTTTGGTTTCTTGCTTTTTCCGATGCAGTCAGATTTCATCTCGGCATAAACGGAACACAAATGGTGTGATGACGATATGTAAGCGGGCTTGAACAGAATGGCGTGACGGTAATAAAACTATCATGTTGCAATGAAGTGAGGAGATAGTTCATTTGCATGAAAATTGCTCAGGCGTGCGTTGACAGCGCAGTCCTGAGCAATTCCTTAGAATTTTATATGTAGAAGAATTTGTGAATCTTCTCTGACAAGTCAGGCTTGTCCGGTTCTAAAAGTTCCACCAGTGTTTCTTTCTTTTGGAACTCTTTTCGGAGAAAGATGTATTGTGGCGCTCGGCTATGATGTCTTCATAGCTTTTCTTTTCGTGTATCATACGGTAAATCTCTCCCCATTCCGGCAATCCTCCTACGTTACGGTCGTCAATAAACATGTCGGCTTTGATTTTTCTGGAAAAATGTTTGTTGTTTTCCATCTTCTCCTCAGGATAGTCCTTGTTTATGGCGTAGAATTCGATGCCACGCTCGCGGCACCATGCGACGGCATCCTCAAGATACTTGCCTTCACGTACTGTCCATAATATTATCCTGTTTCTTTCAGAAATCAGCATACGGATTGTTTCTGTGGCAAACGGTATTTCTTCGCCTATTTCAGGATAGCGGTTCTCAACTATTGTTCCGTCAAAGTCAACAGCAATTATCATTTCTTACAGTTTTATTTTCTGATTATAATTTTACGGAAGTGTCGTTTTTATCACCATACTGGCTATTGTAATTACCATAATATCCATATTTGTGATATCCGTAATAGTATCCGTATTTTCTCTTCGACATGTCTATTCCGTTTATGACGATGCACATCTTAGGCAGTTTCTTCTCTTTGTCGAGCTCGTTTATGGTCTTGAAATCGCTCTTCTGAGTGAAGTCTGCTCTGCAGACATACACCGTGATGTCGGCTACGCGTCCGATGTGGAGTGTATCAGTAACCAGTCCGACAGGTGCCGTATCTATAATCACATAGTCATAATTCTTTCTGAGTATTGCAAAAATCTTGTTGAGTGAGTCGCGTGACACAAGCTCGGTAGGATTCGGCGGAATAGGACCAGCCATGAGCAAGTCAAGTTTGTTGTTTATGCCGGAGCTTATAATCTGTGATTTCACATCTTCTTCTGTCGGATCGTTTTTGACGAGCAATGGTGTTATTCCACGATGATGGTCGTTGATGTTGAAGAGATCTGCGAGACGAGGCTTGCGTATGTCAAGACCGACAAAAATTACTTTTTTGTCAAGCAGAGCGAAACTCATCGCCAGATTGGCAGCGTTGAATGTCTTTCCTTCGCCTGAGTTGCACGATGTGAACATGATTGTCTTCTTTCCTTCTCCAAGCATGAACTGCAGGTTCGTACGCATAGAGCGGAATATCTCGACCATCTGGCTGTTCTGGTTCTCATGTACCACGATGCCTTCTTTGGTCTTTGTGCTGTCGCTTGCTATTGCCACATCAGCGATGATTGGCAGTGATGTGAGATTCTCTACATCATCGTGCCCCTCAATCTTGTAGCGGAACAGTCTGATAAGGAACAGAATGAGCGAAGGTATGGCAAGTGCAAGGACAATGGCAGACAGGATTATCTCGGTTGATTTCGGGCTTACCTTGCCTATGACAATCGGGTCGTCTATGAGTTTACCCTTATCTGCTGTCGCCGCGAGTGATATGGAGTTCTCCTCGCGTTTCTGTAGAAGTGTCAGATAAAGACCCGACTTTACATCCTGCTGACGTCCTATCTGTGTAAGGATACGCTCCTGTTCGGGAGTAGCTGCAATCTGACTTGCGTATTTGCCATACTGTTGTGCTACGCTGTTGCGCTGAATCTCCATGCTTCTACGAGCCTGGTTCATGGCGCGCCGTATGCTGTTTGACAGGTCGTCAAGCTGTGCTGTAAGTGGTGTGACAATAGGACTGTTCTCACTGGCACTGCGCAACAGCTCGTTACGTTTGAGCACAATGTCATTATATTTGTTTATAAGATCGGTCGCAGACTCATCTGTAAGTCCTACATTAGACGGCAGAGTCTGATATTTGTTTTCAGGCTCATTCATGTATTCGCTGATGCTTTGAAGAAGCGCAACCTGTGTGTTTGCCTCTGCAAGACGCTGACTGTATGCGTCCTGATTCATCACAGCCTGCTGCGCGTTTATTTTCAGCTCGACCATGTTGTTGCGCTTTTTGTAATCCTCAAGCGAGCCTTCAGTGTCTCCAAGCTCGGCGTTTATTTTCTCAAGACGTCCGTTTATGAATTCTTCTGTACGTATGGCAATCTCGTTTTTGTCTTCATTCGACTGACGATTGTAGCATATTGTGAGCTGTTTCAGGTAGTCCATCGCTCTGAGCGGGAGCTCATCGTTGAGGCTAAGCTGGGTGATTGTGGTGGTTTTTGAAATCTGTGATACAGACAGTTCTCCAATGTATTTGTATGCCGCAGCCTCCGGTGACATAATCTGCACTTTCAATGTCGTTCCGTCAGCCATGGGTGTCATGCTGTTGGATGTGACGGTGATGATTCCGCTGCGTGTGTTGATGCTTGTTGGAAGCTGGCTGAAACTTTTGTCAATATTGTATTGTTTGTTTTTTGACGGGTCTGTCTGTGATATGTAAAAATATGTACCCGTGATATGATAGTTGCTGCCCTCACGTGTTATTTCGAGCGAAATCGGTGCTTTAAGTTTTTCAAGACTGCCCGGGTCAAGGTCAACATTGATGGGCTGCGTCTTATACATCGGTGTGTCCTTAACCTTGCCTACATTCATGTAAGATACATACAACTTCAGTTCTCTTACTACTTGCTGTGCGATGGATCTTGATTTCAATATTTCAATCTCATTGTCAATTCCCATTGAGTTTGTAAGCGTACCGAGGTTTGCCGTTGCCATTATAGAGTTGCGGCTGCTCCTGTGGTTGTTGTCATTGTCCATTATGAGGAACTTGGCATAAGCCTGATATTTCGGCGTTGTGTATCTTAGATATATGGCAGCTGCCGCAACACATATTATAATAGACAACACGAACCATTTCCAGTTTAATAAAAAAACTGTATATAACGTTTTGAAATCGAAAGAAGATTTTTCTTCCTGCTCTTGCTGGACGTTGTATAATCCGATGTTCTTGCTTTCTTCCATGTTTATAAGTAATACGGTATTTATTGTTAGTCTTTAATTAAATTCAGCAGATATTGCCCGTATGAATTTTTTGCCATGGGCTGTGCTGTGGCGTAGAGCGATTCTTTGCTTATCCACCCTTTCTTGAAAGCAATCTCTTCAAGGCATGCTATTTTCAGCCCCTGACGTTTTTCGATTACCTCAATGAAGGTGCTGGCTTCAGACAGACTGTCGTGTGTGCCTGTGTCAAGCCACGCGAATCCTCTTTGCAGTGTCTGAACCATAAGGCGGTCCTTACTGAGATATTCCTGATTGACTGTAGTTATCTCAAGCTCGCCTCGTTTACTGGGCTTTATTCTCTTTGCGACGTCTACAACATCGTTAGGATAAAAATAAAGTCCCACTACGGCGTAGTTGCTTTTCGGATGCTCAGGTTTCTCCTCGATGCTGAGGCATTTTCCGTTTGTGTCAAATTCCGCGACACCATATCTCTCGGGATCATTCACATAATATCCGAATACTGTCGCCATGTTTTTCTTTTCCGCGTTGTTAACGCTGTCATGCAATAGCGTGGTGAAACCTGCGCCATGAAAGATGTTGTCACCAAGGACAAGGCACACATCGTCTTTGCCGATGAATTCGTCTCCAATAATGAAAGCTTGCGCCAGTCCCCCCGGATACGGCTGCTCGGCATATTCAAAGTGTACTCCAATTTCGCTGCCGTCGCCAAGCAATCGCTTGAACAGAGGCAAGTCAGTAGGTGTTGATATAATCAGAATATCCCTTATATCAGCCAGCATGAGTACTGATATGGGATAGTAAATCATCGGTTTGTCAAAAATCGGGATTAATTGCTTGCTTATCCCCTTTGTGATAGGATAAAGTCTTGTGCCGGACCCCCCGGCAAGAATAATTCCTTTCATAATATGATTACAAAAATTAGTTGCGTTTGCTATTTTTCCATAAAACAGTTATTTCATTATAATAATTGCACACGTATTCCGTTTTGTAGGATAATCAGTTGTTATCCTTTTGTATTATGATGAATATGTTTATAAATCCGGCACAAAGTTACAAATAAAAGTCGATAAAACCACAGTAATTGTAATGAAAATATTATTATTATTAATGTAATTCATATCGGTGTGATTTGTAATGAAATATTTGTATTATTAAAGATATTGTTGTAATTTTGCGAAATTATAAGTTTGTGTTTATATTTATTTCTTGTTATTAACAAATAATGAAATGTCAAAATGGGTTTCCTATCTAAATTTATAAAGAAAAAAAGTGAAGGCTCCAATACGGGAGGAATGGAAGATTACATGAACCTTATAAGGGTTTATTTCCAGTCGTCAATAGCTGCGAATGTCGGTATAACAAATCTTGCAATGTTGCCGGACTTGCGTGTGTTCAAATCAACATTGCATGTGCCTACGGTCAACAACAAACTGGGGGTAGGAGAGAAGAAGCATTGCATGAAGATGCTTATGGATCTTTACGGAGTGAACGATGATTTCTTTAAGGAAATAGATGCGAGCATAAAGAAAAATTGCCGCAAGATTCAGGACGTTCAGCCTTATCTTATTCAGTTTCAGGGCTTTTCTCAGGACTTGATGATGCTTATGGGCAACTTGATGAAGTTCAAGCTCCGTCTCCCTTCTTTTATGAAAAAGGTGATTTACAGCATGACAGAGAGAACAGTCTCTGATATTTTTGATAAAAATGACTATAAGGATGCCGGAGTCATAAAAACAGTCGTGGCTATCAGACAGTATGACAAGCGTCTCGGTTTTTCAAGAAAGTGGATAACCGATTTTGTCTATCAGATTGTCATGTTGGCAAAAAAAGAGCCTAAGGCAAACGTTGACGACGGGAAGAAGAAGTGACACTGAGTGACATCATGTATCATTGGAAACTTCTATAACAAATACAACAGTTTTCAATATTATATATAAATATCAATAAAATAAGCTAACTGTAAATTTGGTTTTATCAATTTATTCTGTTAATTTTGTCACCAAAATAGTTATTTATGAACGCTGATGAGAAAACTATAGCGCTCTTTACAACCCGCGTAAGACAGCTTATTCTTGAATACAACAAAATAAAGAACGAGAATGACAGGCTGAGGGCAATGATTGACGAGCGTGACTCTGCATTGGAAAAGATGGAGGGACAGTTGGCTCAGGTGAGAAATGATTATGAAAGCCTTAAGATGGCAAGGATGGTTGAAATAACCAATGGCGATTTGGAGTCGGCGCAAAAGAAAATATCAAAGCTTATCCGCGATGTGAACAAATGCATCACATTGGTAAGTGAAAGATAAACATAGCGATGGCAGAAACTGATAATAAGGAGAAAATACATATAAGATTGCATGTCTATGATACGGAGATGCCGGTAATGGTTCCAAAAGAAGAGGAACCGTTATATAGAGATGCAGCTGTGCTTATAACAAATACGGTAAATGCGTACGCATCTGTTTTTAAAGGCCATAAAAGCGACAAGGAACTGCTTTACATGGCTCTTATTGACATTGCTTTAAGATATGAGAAGGAGGCTGCACGCAATGATACCGTTCCTTATAGTGATGTTCTCAAGAAGCTGACTTCGGAGATAGAAGAGGTTATTGAAAGCCAAGTTTGATAAGGGAATATTACTAAAACAAACATAAAACAAATTATATGACAGGTATAGGTATAATAATTACAGCAGCCGTGGCTCTTATTATAGGAGGAGTCGCGGGCTATGCGATTTTCCGATATGTTATAAAGGGCAAATACAACGAGATGATTGATGCTGCCAACAAAGAGGCTGAGGTCATCAAGGAAAAGAAATTGCTTGAGGTAAAGGAAAAGTTCCTGAACAAGAAATCTGAGCTTGAGAAGGAGGTCCAGGTCAGAAATCAGAAAATACAGCAGAACGAGAACCGTCTGAAGCAGCGTGAGATATCTCTTAACCAGCGTCAGGAAGAACTGGGACGGCGCAAACAGGAGATTGAGCAGATGCAGTTGCGTCTGGACAATGAGAACAAGCTCCTCGGCATTAAGCAGGAAGAACTGGAGAAAATGCAGATTAAGGAGCGTGAGAAATTGGAGGAACTGTCCGGTCTCAGTGCGGAAGAAGCCAAGAACAGACTGGTGGAGAGCCTTAAAGATGAGGCGAGAATGGATGCGGCAAGCTACGTTAACGAGATTATGGACGAGGCGAAGCTTAATGCAAACACCCAAGCCAAGAAGATTGTAATACAGACAATCCAGCGTGTGGCTACCGAAACCGCAATAGAGAATTCAGTCAGTGTGTTCCACATCGACAACGATGAGGTGAAGGGACGAATCATCGGACGTGAGGGCAGAAACATACGTGCGCTTGAGGCTGCGACCGGAGTCGAGATCGTGGTTGACGACACTCCGGAAGCCATTGTCATCTCGGCGTTCGACCCTGTAAGAAGAGAGATATGCCGTCTTGCCTTACATCAGCTTGTGGCAGACGGACGTATACATCCGGCACGCATTGAGGAAGTTGTCGCTAAGGTGAAGAAGCAGCTGGATAACGAGATAATCGAGACCGGCAAGCGTACTGCAATCGATTTGGGAATACACGGATTGCATCCCGAGCTTATAAGAATAGTGGGAAAGATGAAATACAGATCCTCATACGGGCAGAACCTTTTGCAGCATGCACGCGAGACGGCGAATCTTTGCGCTGTGATGGCATCTGAATTGGGACTCAACCCCAAAAAGGCAAAGCGTGCCGGTCTTCTGCACGATATAGGAAAGGTGCCCGACGAGGAGAGCGAGTTGCCACATGCTTTATATGGAGCGAAGATAGCAGAGAAGTATAAGGAAAAACCGGACATATGTAATGCAATCGGAGCCCATCATGACGAAATGGAGATGAACACTCTTCTTGCTCCCATAGTTCAGGTTTGCGATGCCATCTCCGGCGCACGTCCGGGAGCGCGCAGAGAGATAGTGGAAGCCTACATCAAACGCCTTAATGACCTTGAGGCGATTGCGATGAGCTATCCCGGCGTAACGAAGACTTACGCCATACAGGCAGGACGCGAGCTGCGTGTCATTGTGGGGGCTGACAAGATGAGCGATAAGGAAACGGAAAACCTGTCGTCTGAAATCGCAACAAAGATTCAGAGCGAGATGACCTATCCGGGACAGGTTAAGATTACCGTGATACGCGAGACCCGTTCTGTGGCTTACGCCAAATAATTATGGTATAAGCGTGTATCATATGATGGAAAAATATCTGAAGTAAACATCTGAAGATATTGTTTGATATGTCCGCAATTCCGGCTTTTCGGGGTTGCGGACATGTTTTTTTATCACTAATCGGCTGTTGTTCACCATGTGTGTTTCATACAGCCGCCATGTTTTACTCCTCCTTTTCTCTGCATGTTCAGCCACATTTTTATCATGGGCTGAAAACTGTCAGCCAACCATCGGCACGAGACGCGGATGACGTATGGCTGCCTGTCCGGGATGAAATGCGGAAAAACGGTGTGCCGTTCAAATGTTATGGACGTTTTTGCGTGTCCTTTTTCCCCAGTACTCACGTTCCTGATTAATGAATGGTTTCCGGTGAACGGACGGTAAAAAATCTTTACATTATTTTTCCACGAAATAGAAACCGTGATAGCATGATGCCGCTGTCTTGCGCCCGTTTTCTGTCATATTTATAACTGCATGCATCTAATGATATTCCGTAATATTTATACTTTATTCCCTGTTTTTACATTTTGACATTGATACAGCATCTCTTTTCTTTTCTCCAAGACGCTTTGTCATACTCCGGAAAAGCCTGTTTGAGGTTCTCATACATGCCGTTCCGCATTCCCATACGGGCTTTTCCGCATGCCGGAAAAGCCTTTTTCGTGCATCTGAAAAGGGCATATACATTGATGGTATGTGCAATCCGCTAATATCCAACGGGTTGCGAATGTGACGAAAATAGCGCATATAGCTGTGCTGATTGGTTCCGGTTTGATTATTCGCGATTCTCAGCGACTTTACATTGTCTTCATTTTCACATTTTTTCCACTTGTCTTCTCTGACAGGTCTCAGATGTTTATGTCCGACTGTCCGGCAGATTATGTCCGTATTCCGGCTTATTCCACGCGGCACACCTTGCCTTTATGCATACATATGTTTCTCTGGTAAAACGGTCAGATGGGATGTGGCAGTGGGCGCGGAAACAGTCTGAAGCCGAATGACCGGCTAAGTTTAAACCCGAATCGGTCATTAGACTTCCATTCTTATTTCGTGCTGCTGTCAGCCAGATCGTATCCTGCTTTATCGAAGATGTAGCGGGCTACACCGGGAAAAAGCAGGATACAAGATGACGGCAGCAGTACGGAAGAATGATGAAGAGCTGACAATAAACCTTAAATGTACAATCGGCGTTCTAATGACCGATTCGGGTTAAAGAAAAACAATGAAATATTTTGCCGATTGGCTGAAATGTGGTAACTTTGCACTCGCTTATCATAAAATAGTTGGATGAAGAATGACAAAATGAAGAATCAGTACCGCGTGAATGAGCAAATTCGCGTTAGGGAAGTACGAGTTGTTGGAGAAGACGGTTCGACAGTTATGCCGACACGTCAGGCATTGGATATGGCCCGCGATCAAGGTGTCGACCTTGTGGAGATATCTCCCAATGCGCAACCTCCTGTTTGTCGTCTCATCGACTACAGCAAATTCTTATATCAGCAGAAGAAGCATGCCAAAGAGATGAAAGCCAAGCAGGCTAAGGTTGATATAAAGGAGATACGTTTCGGACCTCAGACCGACGAGCATGACTATAATTTCAAGCTCAAGCATGCGAAGGAATTCCTGAGCTCAGGAAATAAGGTGCGTGCCTACGTGTTCTTTAGAGGACGCTCTATTCTTTTCAAGGAACAGGGAGAAGTCCTGCTTCTGCGCTTTGCCAACGACTTGGAGGAGTTTGCCAAGGTGGAGCAGCTGCCGAAGCTTGACGGCAAAAAGATGTTTCTCTATCTTGCGCCGAAGAAAGCCGGTGTGGCTAAGAAAAGCCAGCAGAAGCTTGACCGTGAGCGTCGTGAGGCTGAACAGAAAAGTCAGGCTGACGCGAAGACGGCTGAGACCGGTACCGACACACCTGCGAACGGCGGTCTGCTTGCAAACGCGAAAATCAGCGAAGAGGCTCTGAAAAAACTCAACATGGAATAAGATAAAGTGCGTAACGCCGGGTATATGCGTTGCCACTGCATAAACAATAATTTAAAACATAAAACAATGCCAAAACAGAAGACAAAGTCCGGTGCCAAGAAAAGATTCACTTTCACCGGTACGGGTAAGATTAAAAGACATCATGCTTACCACAGTCACATCTTGACTAAGAAGACAAAGAAGCAGAAGAGAAACCTCGTTCACCAGACAATGGTAGACGGTAGCAACCTGAAAGCGGTGCGTGATATGCTCTGCCTCCGTTAATTTAAATTAGTCAAAACATTAAAAGGAAAACAAAACTATGCCAAGATCAGTAAATCACGTTGCTTCGAAAGCAAGAAGAACAAGAATTCTTAAGCTCACCAAGGGTTACTATGGTGCAAGAAAGAATGTCTGGACGGTTGCTAAAAATACATGGGAGAAGGGTCTCACATACGCTTATCGCGACCGTCGTAACAAGAAACGCAACTTCCGCTCATTGTGGATCCAGCGTATAAATGCTGCGGCACGCCTTGAAAACATGAGCTACTCTACGCTTATGGGTGCGCTTCACAAGGCTGGCATCGAGATCAACCGTAAGGTTCTTGCCGACCTCGCTGTAAACAATCCGGAAGCGTTCAAGGCTATTGTAGACAAAGTGAAATAAAGACGCACAGTCTTTCTTTAGACATAGAGGAGTCACACATGCAACCGCATGGTGTGGCTCTTTTGTTTTGTGTTTGAATGTAATACAGTTAAAAGGACACATAATGATAAAACCAAATAAGCTATATTTTTCATATATAACCAATGTTGTTGGCTACGTATTAGAGAATGGAAAAGCCACAAACATACATTTTGACTTTAGAAAGCGGCTCGGATAAATGTGTTTTATTATTTTAATGTGTCGGTTCTCTTTGCTTTATTGAAAATGATGGCATATGTATATGTTTCATTTAAAGTATATGCTCGTGGATGATATTGCCGAATAAACCCAAGTCAAACTTAGACACTGGTTTGATTATTAGTTAATATCTAATAGTCTGCCGTTATTTTTAGAGAGGTCACGGCATACTGCTTCAGTATGCGGAGTGAAACAGTATGTGCTATAATTGTGTAGTCGAATCTGAGAGAATCTAACTACGTTACAGTCAAGGTAAATAGGCTCTAATGGCAGATTGAGTGCTAAGTCTGACGATTTGGGTTTATTTGTCGATTAAGTATTATAGATCCTCACCGGCTGATTTATTGTTTTCATTGTCATAAAACATAAGTATACGGTATTGTCCGTATTCTTGATTTATCATGAACCATACCAGTTTTGACTTATTTTTTTCTAAAAACTCCAATTCAAAAATTAATTTGCTGGTAGATATCAAACTCTGTGTTACTTTAGATGTGTCTGCCAACTGTTCTGTTGTATATTCCGACAGAAGTCGGGATTTCACAAAGTCTTCTTTCAGTTTTTCATCCGTTTTTTGGAAAAAAGCAGCCTCGTATCTTTTCTTATTGACAAGAATCTCATATGAGATGTCCTCATCATCGGATATAGTCTGGTTTTTACTGCCTGAATACTTATCGTTATTCTCAAACTGATGACATAATTTATTGAATCTTATTTTTATTTCTGTTTCATCGCGTGGATATTTGTCTGCAACGTAAATGCGGTATACCTTGTTTCTGTTCGTTACCACGGCAATCTGCACTTCTGAACCGTTAAACTCTCCTTCCAGCATGTCTTTCACACTGTTATAAGTAAATCCCTTTGCCTTTAGTTTCTGTATCATTTCACTTTTTGTTCCGTCTACAGGAATGCCGAGAAACTTTGTAACATCTTTCTGCGCATACATTGATGTGTATAATGTAAGCGTCAACACAAGTGATATAATTCTTTTCATGTTTATGATTTGTTGTGTCCCGCTACCCCATGGAACGTTAATTAATACAGATGGCGTGGGTGCCGTATGCTGTATTCTAATGTGAAGGTGCTAGGAAAAACCTTTGTGAACAGATACAGATAACAGCCCCCACGCCGGAATAAGCATGGAGACCATTACGTCGTCTCTTGTTCACAGTGAGTAAGTTTCCTAGGCTTTTCACATACAAGATGAAGACATAACGCCTCTAATTCCTAATTATGTAGGACGGAACACAGTCCATCCATCCGCAAAGACAATCTTTTTATTGTATAAACAATGCATGTGAGCAATAATATCTTATAAAAATATTTATGTAGTATGCCTATACTGTTTGTGCATAAGAACATTTCGCGTAAAACATCACTGCATCGCAATCCTGCGGAAGATAATGCACCGATTGTAAAATATATTTGTTACATTTGCATATAAATTACGACAATGGTCATGACACTGCCCGAAGAATTCGTAAAATATACAAAAGAGCTGATGGGAGATGAACGCTTTGAGACACTCATGGAGGGTCTGAAAGCCGAGCCGCCTGTCAGTATAAGGCTCAATCCGATGAAGTGTGACATTGCCAACACTGCAATAAGCGGAAAGAGAAAGGATGTGGAGTGGTGTCCTACGGGGATGTATCTCGACGGGAGACCAAACTTCACGTTCGACCCATTACTGCATGCGGGAACATACTATGTGCAGGAGGCTGCGTCCATGTTTGTGGCTCATGTGCTGCGGCAGACGGTGAGCCACGGTGTGACGATGCTCGACCTGTGCGCCGCACCGGGCGGGAAATCCACGGTGTGCCGTACGTTTCTTCCGGAAGGCAGCCTGCTCATAGCCAACGAACCGATAAGGACAAGAGCTAATGTCCTTAGTGAGAATATGCAGAAATTCGGTCATCCTGATGTCATTGTGACCAACAACTATCCGCGTGATTTCAGAAAGTCAGGACTCATGTTTGACGTTATACTTGCCGATGTTCCCTGTTCCGGGGAGGGCATGTTCCGCAAAGACGTGGACGCGATAGCCGGATGGAGCGTTCAGAATGTGGAGAACTGCCGCCGTCTGCAACGTGAGATAGTCGGCGACATATGGTCTTGCCTGAAACCTGGAGGACTCATGATATACTCCACATGCACGTTCAACACTCATGAGAATGAGGAGAACGCGGCGTGGATAGCCGGAGAACTGGGGGCGGACTTTGTGGAGATAGCCGTCAGTCCGGAATGGCATGTCACGGGAGCACTGGCAGGCAGTAACCCGTCTTACCGTTTCCTGCCCGGGACAAGTGAGGGTGAGGGACTCTTCATGACCGTTTTGAGAAAACATGGAGATGCCGCCACACCGGTAAGGACTGCTGGAGTCAGGAAGCGTAACAGGAAGTCTGCCATGCCCGTAAGCCTGCCTCTTGTCGGAAGTGACGGCTTTGAGACAAGGGAAAAGGGCGACACCGTGGTGGCTGTCCCGAAAAGATGGGCTGATGTCTATGACTCTATAGTGGGGAATCTCAATGTCATGCACGCCGGAGTGACCATCGGTACGCGCAAGGGAAAGGACATTGTTCCCGACCAGTCGCTGGCTTTGTCGGCACTGCTCGACCGCAGTCGCTTTGCCTGTGTGGACTTAGACTATGCACAGGCAATCGGATATCTGCGCAAGGAGACGGTGGCAGTGCCTGACGGTACCCCCAAGGGTTTTGTGCTCTTCACATACAAAGACACTCCTATAGGGTTCGGCAAGAATATCGGCAACCGCGTCAACAATCTGTATCCGCAGGAATGGAAGATTAAAAGCCGGCACATTCCTGAACAAAAAGAGTTTATTCACAAGAAAAATGAAACAATATCTTGACTTGCTCAACCGTATAATGACGGAGGGCATAAAAAAGACTGACCGCACGGGAACGGGTACGCTTAGCGTGTTCGGTCACCAGATGAGATTCAATCTGGAAGACGGTTTCCCGCTGCTCACGACAAAGAAACTGCATCTGAAGTCGATAATATACGAACTTCTGTGGTTTCTCAAAGGCGACACAAACGTGAGGTATCTCCAGAAGCATGGGGTGAGAATCTGGAACGAATGGGCTGATGAGAACGGTGACCTCGGACCGGTGTACGGACATCAGTGGCGTTCGTGGCCCGACTACGACGGAGGTACGATAGACCAGATAGGCAACGTGATAGACCTGATAAAGCATCATCCTGACTCGCGGCGTATGATTGTCAGCGCGTGGAATCCGGCTGAGGTCGACAGCATGGCGTTGCCACCGTGCCATTGTCTGTTCCAGTTTTATGTGGCAGACGGACGGCTTTCACTGCAATTGTACCAGCGTTCTGCCGACACATTCCTCGGTGTGCCGTTCAACATTGCCTCATATGCACTTCTGCTTATGATGATGGCACAGGTTGCCGGACTGAAAGCTGGTGACTTCATACACACTACCGGAGACACACATCTGTATCTGAACCATCTCGAGCAGGCGCGTCTGCAGCTCACGCGCACGCCACGACAACTGCCGAGAATGATTCTTAACAAGGATGTGAAAAACCTGTTCGACTTCAGATATGAGGACTTCTCCCTGGAAGGATACGACCCGTGGGAGCATATAAGCGCAAAGGTGAGCGTGTGATATAAACTAATGTATATACCGGACAATGAGCATAAACATAATCGCTGCCGTGGCGCGCAACCGTGCCATAGGCTATAACAACAAACTGCTTTACTGGTTGCCTGACGACCTTAAACGTTTCAAGGCTCTCACTACAGGACATACCATAATCATGGGACGCCGCACATTCGAGTCTTTGCCGAAAGGCGCGCTGCCTCACAGACGCAATGTTGTGTTGAGCCGCAGTACAGGTGATTTTCCAGGATGCGAGCGGTTTGCTTCGCTGGAGGATGCTTTGCGACACTGCAATGAGGATGAGGACGTCTTCATAATAGGGGGCGCGAGTGTCTACGCACAGGCTATGAAATATGCCGACAGGCTTCTTCTCACTGAGATAGAGGATACACCGCAGGAAGCCGATGTGTTTTTCCCTGACTATTCAGACTGGACTCTCGTAAACAGAGAGAGTCATTCAAAAGACGCGAAACATCAGTTTGAATTTTCTTTTTCCGATTACGAGAGAATATAAGAAAACAATCCGGCGACGGGCAGTATAGATAATGAATACCGCCTGTCACCGGACTGTTTATGAAAATATCAAACAATATTGCACTGAATCATGCTTTCTCGTCGTCCTTTGACACGAGAATGTCGGATATGGGCACCTGTCGGCTGATTGCGGCATTGAATGATATCAGTGTCTCGCTGCGTGCCAGACCGAGAGGTTGGAGCTTGTCGTGGATTATGTCAAGCAGATGATGGTTGTTGAAAGCGTATATCTTTATGAACATGTCGAAGGCTCCCGTGGTGTAATGACATTCCACTACTTCGGGTATCTTCCTCAGTTCGTCAACCACTTCACTGAATCTTTCGGGATTTTTAAGACACAATCCGATGTAGGCACAAGTGTCGTAACCTATCATTTCCGGGTCTATGATGAACTGTGAGCCTTTCAGGATGCCAATGCTTGTCAGTTTCTGAATGCGCTGATGTATTGCCGCACCGCTGACGTTGCATACTCTCGCTACTTCAAGAAACGGTATGCGGGCGTCTTCGGCAATTAGTTTCAGAATCTTCTTATCCAATAAATCTAAACTGTGATATGCCATTATAATTTATGTTTTACGCAAAGGTATGATAAAATGATGAATAAAACAACAGATTCACATCATTTTTGTATTAATTTATCATTAACGCCTGTCGCCGACAGACTTATTCTGCGCACTCCCGCCTGACGCAGTGCCTGACGCACATCGCTTATAATACGCATGTGCGTTGAGCGGTCTGCCTTTATCGATACCATAACGCGGTCGCGCTCGGAAGGTATCATCGAAGCCATCTCAAATGTCATATAGTCCGTTATGTCCGCAGGGGTCACATACTTGTTGTTGAGCTGTATGAGGGTTTTGTGTGCTTGTCGCGGGGCGTTGGCGGGCTGTGTCGGCTCACCTATATATATATAGTAGATTATGTTTTTCTTTGAGAGGCGTGTCAGTTCTTTTCCCTCCGGAACGTGATATTGCACCTTTGGCGTGACGTTACGCATGTGTGTGACCATCATGAAGAAGAAAAGGACGGTGAATATAAGGTCGGGCAGCGACGCGGTGTTGAGCATCGGTACCTCGGGTCTGCGGTGCCGTCTAATCTGCATGTTGCATTCCTCCTTCCTGGTCATATATCTCGACAATGCGTTCTCGGCACTTGTTCCTCACATACTCGCGCTCGTCTTCATTGCATTGCCTGTAACTGCGGCTGAAATTCCTGCGTGCCACGTCGTCACGCACCATTCCATAGGCTGCGGCTATCTCGTTCTGAAGTCTGAAGTATGTCTCATATGATGAGGAGGGGTCTGCGTCGATGGCAATCGAATGTTTGTCACCGCGCGTCTTTATGAACTCGCTTATGTCATTGCGGAGGTTTGTTGTCGACACCACGGTGTCGTTAAGCAGTATCTGGTCGGACGATGTTATCTTGAACATCATCAAATTTTCTCTTGCCACTATCGGCGTTTCTGTGTTGTTCTCGGTGTCGGCGGGAGGAAGCTGGCGTATGAGTCCTTTGTCCGAATCCATGGACGTGGTGACAAGAAAGAACGTCAGCAGCATGAAGGATATATCGGCTGTTGAAGTGGCATCGAGCGTCGGAACCGTATGTTTCTTTCTTCTTATCAGCATTTATTGTCCTTTTTTCTGAAATAACGGGTTGTCCCGTAAACGACAGCTGCTACCGCCAGGGACAGCATTACTATGATAGAGCTGACAAACATGTCGGCTGTTTTGAGCCAGAAAGCGTCCTGATATTTCTCTCCGTTGATGTATATGGAGGCGTCAGAACCTAAAACAAATGTAATGATAAGAAGCAGTGCGGTGAACGCCACAATCGCTGAAGTGATGCGAGCCGTGTGTATTCCGTTCACATTACCGCCTGCTCTGCCGTTCTTACGAATGCTTACAGCCAGTGCTACAAACCCTGTCAGGACAGAAGCAGCCACGAAGAAAACGATGAAGGCGATGAGTAGTCCGGTGAACTTAGGCGCATTGTATTCAGGGTTGTCGTAGAACGGGTGGTCGAAGTCAACGAAGTAGAAAAGACTGAACACAACCGCTGTCACGGCTGTGAGGGCATAGAGAACCCTGTGGGATATTTTTTCCGTGGAATAGTGTCGCAGGTTTGGATGTTTCATTTCCTCAATTTGTATTTGGCGATGGCATCAAGAAGGGTTATGGCACTCTCTTCCATCTGGGACACGATATGGTCTATTTTTGAAATGACATAGGTATAGAAAAGTTGCAGAATCAATGCTACGATTATACCGAAGATGGTTGTTATGAGCGCAACCTTCATTCCGGCGGCAACTGCCGTGGCACTTATGTCACCTGCCTGCTGTATGTCTCCGAAAGCCATTACGATGCCTATGACCGTACCGAGAAATCCGAGTGACGGAGCCATTACAATGAACATGGTTATCCATGAGCATCCTTTCTCGAGATTTGCCGACTGCACCGAACCGTATGAAGCTACCGAACGTTCCACGTTTTCAATTGATTCGTCAATGCGCAACAGACCCTGATAACAGATGGAAGCCACCGGACCGCGCGTCTCGCGACACTGGTTTTTCGCTCCGTCGATATCGCCTGCCTCTACCTTGTCGCTCAAATCTGCCATGAATTTCTTTGCGTTTATCTCCGACAGACTTAGATATATGATCCGCTCTATGCAGAAAGCAAGACCGATGACAAGTACAAGTGCCACAAGCGACATGAAGGCGGCGTCACCCTCGATGAACTTCGTCTTCAGGACTTTTTGTAAACTCTGCTTTCCCGCAGACCCTATTGTGGATGCGAGAAACGCGCTGTCTGACTCGTCTTGCAACTCGTCTGACATGTCTGGACTGATGACGTCTGATGCCGCAGGAATGTTTTTTACGGAAACACTGTCGGGTGATGATGCGGAACAAACGGCATTGAAAAAGAATACGGATATAAAAGCTATTGCAAAACGTGCAATCATTGTTCTCATACAGAGGTATATTTTTGATGCGGAAAGAGGGGGATTCGAACCCCCGGTACGCTTTTGACGCACACACGCTTTCCAGGCGTGCCTCTTCAGCCACTCGAGCACCTTTCCTTCGTAATCGCCTGCAAAAGTATTGTTTTTTTGATTATTACGGTTGTTTTGCGTTATATTTTAAAGTTCTTTAACGTAATCCGCCGCCAGGACGGATTCCATAAGCAAGTGCAAAATCACATCATTCTTTTCTTGATAATATCTTTAGACTTTGTAAACAGATTCTTTTTCCTTGGTCTGTTATTTGGTTTCTCTATAATATGTTTAATCATCACCTTGGATATTCTCTTGAAACCGGTTTCTTTGATATATATTGTCTGATAAGTCCATTCACGTTTTCTATAGCTCCCTTTTCCCGTGAAGAGTATGGATGCGCAAAATAAACGGTTGTCCCCAACTCTCTTGCAATAATCTCATTTATGCTGTCTGTGAAGCAAGCTGTAGCTTGACAATAAATAAGAAAAGTGTCCTTTATGGACTATAAAAACGGTACCGGTGATGGCAATAAGATATTTCTATTTTATTATAGGGGACAGTCCGCTTTATATGTGCACCATAATAATAATTTAAAAAAGATATATTGGTCTGTCTGTTCTTTTAGATAAACAGTGCCAGCGAGTGCGATGAAAGCTTTCTTTCAGATTTCCGGACGCAGCCTGTTTAATGAAAAAACCTCGACAAAGACTATGCTTGTCGAGGTATAAACTGTTTTCTTTCGGATTTAATGTCACTTATTCCCGTGTTGTGTTTGCGGAAACATATTATCCGAGATATTTCATCAATATTTTCGCATTGCCGCTGTCGCGCAGCTTTGCGATACTTTTTTCTCTTATTTGCCTTACGCGTTCGCGAGTAAGACCAAGCTGGTCACCTATCTCTTCGAGACCTTTTTCATGACATCCGATACCGAAGCATTCACGTATGATTGTAATCTCGCGGTCTTTCAATACCTTGTTGAGTACGGAGTTCAGCTCGAGTGCCATTGACTCGTGATCCACCTGTCTGTCTGTCCGGCTGTCGTCACCGCTTGCCATGACGTCAAGCATACAGTTGTCCTCACCGTCCTGAAACGGCGCGTCAATACTTACGTGGTGTCCGTCAGCCATAAGACTTTGTCCGATCTTTTCCTCGTCAATGTTTGTTGCGTCTGAAAGCTCCGACACGGACGGATGTCTTTGGTTTTCCTGCTCGAATTTGTTTATCTCATGGTTTATTTTGTTGAGTGAACCAACCTGATTCAACGGCAGTCTTACAATGCGGCTCTGTTCGGCTATTGCCTGTAAGATGCTCTGTCTTATCCACCATACGGCGTATGAAATAAATTTGAATCCTCTTGTCTCATCGAATTTTTGAGCAGCTTTAATCAATCCGATATTCCCCTCATCTATAAGGTCTGTCAGTGTAAGTCCTTGATGCTGGTACTGTTTGGCAACGGATACGACAAAGCGCAGGTTTGCCGTGACAAGCTTGTCTTTGGCTTTCTCGCCTTCCGGACCACCTTTCTTGATCTTTTGTGCGAGCTCAATTTCTTCGTTGATAGAGATTAGAGGAGCGCGTCCGATTTCCACAAGATATTTGTCCAATGCTTCACTCGAACGGTTTGTGATACTTTTCTGAATCTTTAGTTGTCTCATCTTGAATACATTAATTCTAACTGCCTGATATTCAGTTTACTAATAAAAGAGGTCTTTAAAACCTTGCAAAAGGTACAAAAATAATCCGGATTTGACGGTGTTTTGCATGACTTTTTGTGGTTAAATAAGGTTAATGTTCTGCTGCATTGATTTCTGCACACTCATTCCGTCATAACGCCGGAATGTCGCTCCGGCGATACGGCGGTGAGTCTGTCGGGTATTTATTCTTCTTTAAGCTTTATCTGGCAGTTGTCCAGCGACTCTATTATGGCGAGCGATTCCACATGTATTCCTTTCTCTCTGAGATATCTGCCGCCGTCCTGGAATGCTTTTTCAATTATGAAACCCATTCCGACGAGTTCCGCGCCCGACTGCTCGACGAGTTCCATGATGCCTTTGGCAGCATTGCCGTAGGCGAGGAAATCGTCGATGAAAAGCACCCTGTCGTTTTCGTTCAGATATTCCCTGCTTATGATGACGTTGTATTGTCTTTGTTTGGTGAACGACGACACAGTTGTTGACAGCATGTTCTCCATCGTGTTGGGTTTCTTCTTTTTTGCAAAGACAACGGGAAGATTGAGTAGAAAACCCATCATTATCGCTGGTGCGATGCCCGATGCCTCTATCGTAAGTATCTTGTTGACATTGCTTGAGGCAAAGCGTCTTATAAACTCCACGGCAATATCCTTCATCAGGTTTGGGTCCATCTGGTGGTTTATGAACTTGTCAACCTTCAGTATCCCGCCGGGATAACATCTTCCTTCTTTCAGGATTCTTTCTTTTAAAACTTTCATTATGATTTGCTTATTGTTTATTTGTCATTGTAGCACCATGACAGGAATCTGTTGATGTATGGTACCGGCAGCCTGAACCATCTGTATTTAGAGACCGGCTTTCCTCCGAAACTCAGTATGAATTCTCTGAACGGATTGTTGCGGAAAGGGAGTCCGGCGTCAAGAAAATAAATGTGTTCATACCCGTGTGTGTAAGCATATTTTATGGCAGCCCATACCGTTATGCTTGCCGGAGAGAGGTGAATGTAAGTCTTGCGTTTTGATGCCAGATACCACATATATGCGTTTTTGCCGGAATAAAGACACACGCATCCTCCTATTATCTTGTTTTTGTATATTGTCACGAATGTCTTGCTGTCGCCTTCGGAGTTCAGCATGCTGAACATCTTCCTGTGGGGAATTGAGCGTCTTGTCTTGAATCTGAAGTAGCTGCGCAGCAGTTTGTAGAATGCGCCCAGCTCTTCCTCGCTTTCCGCTTCTCTTGTGTATACACCGTGTTTTTCCGCAGTCTCTATTTTGGACAAGGCTTTCTCGCTTATGCGTTTTTCCGGAGGAAGGCTGTGAAGAGAGTTGTGTATTTCCTGCCATGGTATCGGGAAGTATCCGTTTTGTCTGAAATGCCTGTACGCGAACATCTTGTTGCTAATGTCGCTGAACTCGATATACAGGCACAGTTTGTGGTTGAATCTCTGCGTTACAGCCTTGAGCATCATGCTGAAAAGCAGTTCTCTGTCCTCGCCGGGCGCATATTCGCCCTCTCCGTAAACCCTTCCGTGTGTGTAGAGATATGGCGGAAACAGTCTTCCATGCCGGCATATGAGAGCCAGGAGGTGTGCGTGCACCTTTCCGTTCCTGTCTTCTGCAACAGCCATGAGCGGAGCATAGCCGGGCGTTTTTTCCGCTATAAGGAAAAAATCGGTACTGTGGAAAAAGTTGTCGCAAACCATTTCCGGCAGCTCTTCGCTCTTTTGTATAAGCCGTATGCTTATTCCGTTCATATGGCAAAAATAACAAATCTTTTCTAAAAAGCATAATTTCAGAATCTATTATTGGGCAAGAATGATTAAATTTGCCACTTAAATGCGAGTCGGCATCATCCTTCATCCATCTTCCGGACTGATGTTGTCGGGATGAGTCTCTGCTTTTATAGAAGACGCGGACGGCTTCACCGGCAAAGTCATGAGGCGGAATGACGGCTGCGGAGCGTAACGGGGGTGGGGAACCTGCGGGCAGGTAAGCAAGCTGTTCCGGCTGTATAATCGATGCAATCCGGTTTAAAATACAAACATACATAATAATCAGAATATGAGAATAACACTTATCGGCGCCGGAAATCTGGCTACTCATTTGGGCAAGGCTCTGGCTGATGCGGGCAATACAATAGAGCAGGTGTACAGCCGCACCATGCAGTCTGCCACCCGGCTTGCCGCATTGCTCGGATGCGAGGCGCAGACAGAGATAGACAATATAAACACTGACTCCGACGTGTATGTGCTTTCTGTCAGCGATTCAGCCTTGCCGCAGATTGTCCCGCAACTGTGCGCCGGACGAGACGGAGGCATCTTCGTGCATACGGCGGGCAGCATTCCGGCAGACATCTTCCGCGGGCACGCGCGCCATTACGGTGTTGTCTATCCCATGCAGACGTTTTCCAAGGACGCGAGACTCGATTTCAGAAAGATTCCGTGCTTCATCGAGGCGTCAGACGACTGGACTCTCGACGTGCTTCAGACGATGTGCCGGGAGATAAGCGACAGCGTCGTTCCGCTGGGCAGCGATGACCGCAAGTATCTGCATCTTGCCGCTGTGTTTGCGTCCAATTTCGTAAATCACTGTTACAATGTCGCCTCCCACATCATGCGGAGCCACGGCATTCCTTTCGAATATATGTATCCGCTTATAGACGAGGTGGCTTCAAAAATACACTCCATGACGCCGTCCGACGCGCAGACCGGTCCAGCCGTGCGCAACGACAGGAACGTTATTGACCGCCATCTGAGTCTGCTCTCGGATGAGCCTGCGTTCAGGGAGATTTACGGGATAATGTCTGATGGGATACACAAAATAAGGAACAAGTCATGATTGATTACGATCTTTGTAAAATAAAAGCTGTCATTTTTGATGTCGATGGAGTGCTGTCTGCTGAGACTGTCGTGCTCGCGCCCGACGGAGAGCCGTTGCGTACGGTGAACATAAAGGACGGCTATGCCATACAGCTGGCATGCAAGGTGGGACTGCGTATAGTCATAATGACAGGCGGCAACACCGAGGCGGTAAGGTTGAGGTATGAGCGTCTCGGCGTGAGAGACATCTTCATGGGATGTGCGGTTAAGATTCGCGATTACGAAAGGTTCAGAGACGGCAGCGGACTTACGGACGAGGAGGTGATATATGTGGGCGACGATGTGCCCGACTATGAGGTCATGAGCACAGTGGGATGTGCCTGCTGTCCTTCCGACGCATGCCCCGACATAAAGTCTGTGAGCCGTTATGTGAGCGGTAGAGCGGGAGGGTGTGGCTGCGCGCGCGACATTATCGAGCAGGTGCTTCGTGCCCAAGGCAAATGGATGGCTGACGAAAAGGCTTTCGGATGGTGACGTGATGTGCGCGCGTACGTGTACGGATGTATGTCAATAAAAAAGAAAACAGAATGAAGACGAATAAATATAAGGTAATACTGTCGAGCAACTCACCGCGGAGAAAGGAACTTTTCGCAGGTTTGGGAATCGACTTTGAGGTAAGGGTCATCAGCGGGATAGACGAGTCGTACCCTCCAGAACTGCCTTTGAGCGAGGTGCCGCTGTACATTGCGAAAGAGAAGGCTGCGGCTTACGACATAGCCGACGGGGAGCTTGTGATAACCGCCGATACGGTTGTCATTGTCGGTAATGAGATTCTCGGAAAGCCTTCCGGTGAGGACGAGGCGAGGAGCATGCTGCGCAAGCTGGGCGGACGCACCCATGAGGTTACTACGGGAGTGTGTCTCACCACATGTGAGCTGCAGCGCAGCTTTGCCGTCACGAGTGAGGTGACGTTCAAGAGTCTCAGCGATGAAGAGATAGACTACTATGTCAGAAACTACCATCCGTTTGATAAGGCTGGAGCTTATGGCATTCAGGAATGGATAGGATATATAGGTGTCACATCGCTGCGCGGCAGCTATTTCAATGTTATGGGATTGCCCGTGCAGCGCATTTATGAGGAACTGAGAAACACGTTCGGTTTCGGGCTTGGTGCTGAATGACTCGTCCTGTCATTCTTGCATAATTATGCGGAAAGGTGAATAGTTATGCGTTACAGGCGTGGCGTCAACTCCAAGATACTCGTCTGTAGGCGGTGGGGATGATGTGCTGCGGCAAATACGCGAGTTTTGGAGATGTGAGATAAGACGCTGTCATACAGGCATATACATTTCCACGTGTGCTCAGGAGCCTTATTCTGAGCCGCGAAAAAGGCTGTTTGGATGTCCCGAACAGCCTTTTCCGTGTCGTGAGACAGCCTTTGCGGAGCCATGAAACGGTCGTTTCAGTTATGCGGGAGAGCCTTTTCCGCTCTTTCCGTATGCTTTTATGCGACGGTTGTTGTATATATATGCGTGTTATATACATGTTTCCCCGTCTTTGCGTTTCTGTTTTGCGAATTTCCCGTGTCAATATTTTTTACCGTCATTACCGTATAAATATTCATTCCTTCCTTGCTGTCCTGCGTTTTTGTCCCGCATCCGCGTTTGGCATGCAACGGCTGTTTGCTGACGCGCTGAAGTGAATGCCGGACATAAGACGGCGTGATGTCTGGCTGCATTATGCTCACCTGTATCGGCGAACGGGCATTCTTCAGCCGTAAGCTTACTTATGTGAGGATATTTAATTGTGTGTTGTTCATTTTGCGACATAATGTTTACTGAAAGTGACATTGTGCTTATAATAATTGTTAAAACGTTGCATTCGGCTTGTTTTTTACAGTCTTGATGATGCGTCGAATGTATATAAATGCTAACTTTGTGACAACATATCAGCGTTAGCCGGCTTGTATTCAGACTATAGAAAAATATTTTCCGGCATGATTCAAGATATGTAAAACACATGACGCCAGACCGAAATACGATTCCGTCACTGTGCGTCATAAGCGGTTATCCAACTTAATGTACAACCCCGGCAAGTGACTGTCAGACGTGCGTTCACTTGCTTTAAAACAATCACAACATGAAAAAAACTTTACTTGGTCTCGGTATTCTGGCTGTGTCGCTGTCGGCTTCAGCCCAGAACAGGAAGTCTGCCATCGAATGGCCCTCTTACTCGACAATCATCAGCGAGCAGCCGGAGGGAGAGAACATTACCGATGTCATCGGCAAGAACTTCGCCTACACTTATGAGCAGAACCAGATGATGAGGCAGCAGACCTACAACGGTGTGGCGTCATATGTAAAGGGAACAGACGGAAACATCTACATCTACAATCCTGTTCCCGGATACCGTGCAGGCTCATATCTCAAGCTTGAGCCCACGTCAGACGGTCGCTACGTTGCGCATACGCCTCAGGCAATCGACTATGACGAGTATTATGGAGAGACAATATACATCATGCGTCTCGTCGCAAAAGAGGAGAACGGCAAGGTGAAATGGGTGCTGGACGAGCGTGAGAACGGCGAGATAGACGGTGACGTGTATTTCACATACACTGACGGGGTGCTTCGCCAGCAGCGCATTGAGGGAGAGGTGTTCGGCGACCCTAAGGCTCTGCTCGCCACAGTCTACCGTGGAGGATCCCTTGAAGGCTCTGCAGTGGGAGAGCTTACCATAATGCCGAACCCGTATGAGGCAGTGAAGCTTCCGGAGGGTGTGACTCCCGTGCCTTACAACATGAGCTTCAGCACAAACTATAATGAGAGTCTCACCGCCAAGGCAAGCGTGGCGTTCGACGGGGAAGACGTGTATCTGAGCGACCCGGAGAATCCTTCTAATGGCTATTGGATAAAAGGAAGCTACAGCAACGGAGTGATTACTGTCAAGCCTCAATATGTCGGAGCGGACAACGTGTGGAACGTCCACTACTTCCTTCTGCCCGGCAAGATTGTGGAGACTGACGCAGGCAAGACGCTCGGAATGGTGGAGACAATGGTGCTGAAGGTCGACGAGCAGAAAAACACCATCACGTCTGAGCCCGACTATGTGTATATCATTGCGGCTGACATGAAGGGCGGGCGGCTTCTGGAGAGCTACATCATGCCGTCTTACTCTAAGATAGAAGTGAAGCCGGCAGTCCCTGCGGCACCTGAGTTCAATGATGTCAGCGGCTATGACTCGTATTATGGCAGAGAGGTAAGGTTCTATCTGCACAGTAAGGATGTTGACGGCAATCCTATCGATGCTGATGGTTTGTCTTACCGTGTGTATGTAGGTGCGGACTCGGTATACACCTTCACGCCCGACAAATATACACGTCTTGAAGCTCCGATGTCTCTTGTCGCCTATTCGTTCTCCGACCAATACGACTTCCCGGCTGCCGCCAACGACTACCACCGTTTCTATTTCTATGAGGACGAGCTTGATGCTCTTGGTCTGCAAAGCGTGTATACAGCCGGTGGTGTGACCAATGTCTCTGAGATAACCTGGTGGAAGGAGCCGGTGGGGACGTCTGTGTCGGGACTTGATGCGGATGTCAAGCCGGTGCGTACCGACTGGTTCGACATGCAGGGACGCCGTGTCGACTCTCCGTCTAAGGGCGTTTATGTTGTGAGAAAGACAATGCCTGACGGCAGTGTGATAACATCAAAGCATGTGAAGAGATAATAGGGCACCGGTCTATCAGGCACATCATGACGTCCGGTTGCGATTCGATGTGATTATGATTGATGACATGTCATGACGCACGAATGTGTTCCGGTGGACCTGACCTGATAAAAACGGTCTCGCGAGATTGGTAATGAGGGCTGTCCGTATGGCTTTTGTCCGGCGGACAGCCCTTATTGTTTGTCTGTCTGTAGCAGAGCGGAAAATGATGCGTATGCCGCATTTCATATGGTCGGATGATGTCTGTCGGTTTGCAGGTTGCCGTCTGGTTGCCTGTGTATATGAATATTCCGTGAAACGGAGCGCGGCGTATATGTCATGAGAATTATAAAATACAAGCTTTTAAAGAATGGCTGTCACCGCGTCAGCCCGTCTGTCTCCGTATCCGGACATCCTGTCTCGATGTCGTATATATATTCGAACGGTATTGTTTCCCCGTCGGGTAGAACTAATGTTTTGTTTACTGTATCTATTTCATTTATTACCGAACGTACCGTCCGGTAGCTACCTCCGGCTTTTCTCTTGTCAGGTTTGAAGTAGGTTATGGCAGTGGTCGTGTGTCTGTATTGCCCTTCAAGAAGCGTGTGTATCTTCCGGTCAAGCATCTCGGCATGATTCTCGTCATACTCAATGAAGCGTGATGTCTGACGTGCCGTCTCGCGTATTGCGGCGCCGTGACCCGACAATGCGGAGAACGGAGCGAACTGTGCGGCGCGGTTCTGCATCGACATCTGTGGATGCTTTGCAGAAACATGGTGCGGCAGGTTTATTATGTCGTCATACTTATGTGTCATGCGTTGTGTCCTCCTATCTGATTGTTGCGCATTCGTGCCGTTGCTCCGTCCTCAAAGTTCAGTCCTTTCAGTATGGTGTTCTTTCCGTATTTCTTCTTTATTTTCAGCAGTGTCTTTTGCATTCTCCGTTCTTTCTCCAGCCTTTCGTCTTCTTTCCGCTTTTCCTTTTCAAGCTGTTCATAGTCAGTGAAAAGGTCAAGCTCCACCGGGGCGGCTTTCCTGTCAGTACGGTTCTCGTCCATAACGTGATTCGTAGTGAGGTTGAGCCGGCGTATGAGCAACTGAGGATTGACAATTCTGTCATACAGTCTTGTGGCTGTTTCGGATATCAGGGAGGCTGATGATGTGAAGCGTCCTATGTTGGCAGTACCGTGTGCGTGCTTGGGCACTTTGCGTCCGTAGCGGTCGGTCACTATCTCTCCGTGATACGATTCCCTGATGTCCGGATCGGTGATGCTTGCCGTGTCGTATCCTATGGTAAGGACAATCTGGTCGGTGACAAGGTGCTTGTCGAGAAGGTCGAGCGATGCCGCGTCAGCCATTTCCATCAGTACTATGCGTGCCTTTTTATAATCGTATGCATACTGAAGCACCTGTCCGGTGCACAGAGAGTTGCTTTCCGACCTGTAGCTCTTTACCATATCCATTGTGCACGGTTCCCATCCCCAGGCATGGTCTATGAGAAGCTCGGCATTTACTCCGAACAGTCTGTAGAACAGCTCCTCCCTGTCTATTGAGTATCTGGCAATCTGTCCCATGGTGCGTATGCCGTATTTTTCGAGCTTGTTGGCTATTCCACGTCCCACTCTCCAGAAGTCTGTGAGCGGTTCATGGTCCCACAGGGTGCGCCGGTATGTCATTTCGTCGAGCTCGGCTATTCTCACTCCGTCCTTGTCGGCAGGAATGTGTTTCGCCACTATGTCCATCGCTATCTTGCAGAGATAAAGGTTTGTGCCTATTCCTGCGGTTGCCGTGATGCCTGTCTGGCTCAGTACGTCACGTATTATGGTCATTGCGAGCTCGTGGGCGGACATCTTGTAGTATCCGAGATAATCGGTCACGTCCATGAAAACCTCGTCGATGGAGTATACATGTATGTCGTTTTCTGATATATATTTCAGATATATATCGTATATCCGTGTGCTGTATTTGACGTAAAGAGCCATCCGTGGCGTTGCGGCAATATAGTCTGCTTCGAGTTCGGGATGCGAGTTGAGCTCGTCCTCCGATACTGATTTCCCTGCAAATTGCCTGCCTGCAAGTTGTCTTCTGCGTCCGTTGTTCAGCTGGGTCACACGCTCTATCACCTCGAAAAGTCTTGCGCGTCCGCTTATACCGTACTTTTTCAGTGACGGTGAGACGGCAAGGCATATTGTCTTTTCTGTGCGCGAGACGTCCGCCACGACAAGATTTGTCGTGAGCGGATTAAGCCCGCGTTCCACACATTCTACTGAAGCGTAGAACGATTTCAGGTCGATTGCTATGTATTTGCGTTCCTGTGACATGCTTTTTATGAAATACAAATATGTGCAAATCAATGATAATGATGCCAGCCTTTGTATTGCCGAGTGCAGCTTATCTTCTACAAAGATAACGCAATCGAGTGCAATGAGAGCTTGTTCTTACATTGCCGAGTGCAGCTTATCTTCTACAAAGATAACGCAATCGAGTGCAATGAGAACTTGTTCTTGTATTGCCGAGTGCAGCTTATCTTCTACAAAGATACGTAAAAAAGTAGAATTTTATAAGAAATAATGATGGCGTCTGCCCTGTAGAGACGCAAAATCTTGCGTCTCCCGAGTAAAAATCGCAGCAATGACAGGTCTTCTTCAACTCAGCGTATTGTGCATTCTTGCGTCTCCCGAGTAAAAATCGCGGCAATGACAGGGATTTTCTCACATCATTTCATTGCGGTTTCTTGCTTGTGAGACGCAAGATTTTGTGTCTCTACTTGGATAGTCCGCGTATAATACAGCGTTGTTTGCGTGCATGAGACAGTGCCGGTGAGCGCAATGAAAGCTTGCTTTCTAATTGCCAAATGCAGTCTGTTTTAATACAAAATCAGCCACAGGTGTTCTTTCATGACGCGGGATGCGGGTATCGCGATGCACCTCTCCATATATAATGATGCCATTCTCCACGTATAATGGTGTCCTTTTATATATATAATAATGTGGACTTCTTAATGCAGCTTTCCTTTGCTTATGCAGGCGTCGGGTCTTATATCCGGCGCAGACCAAAACCAGTCTTATGTCGGGAATGACATTCCGTATGGATATCAGCTTGCGTTTCTGTTTATGTAAGAGCCGATTTGAGCATGAAATATATTTCCTCCTGCATGCGGAACAGGCACCATGAATATTTGAAAGGCATGTATCCGAACTTGTATTTCAATGAAAGCGGAAGAGCCTTTGTGTCTATATCCCTCCATATGCGGTGCATTTCCGCAAGTCCGTATGAGCGTTCCTCTGCCGTAAGCCTGGCTCTGTTGGTGAAATAAAACATGTAGGTGTCTACAAGGACAAGCCATCTTGTTTTCTCATAAAGATTCAGAATGTCTTTCCCTACATTGAGTCTTAGCAATTGTCTCCTCATGCTTTCGTTTGCTCTGATGTGGTCGAAGCGTCTCACGGATACCGCATGAGTCGTTGAGAGCGGGTTCTGGAAATAATAGTATTTGCCTTTGCAGCACCTCACTTTGCGGCTGTTGAGATAATGGATGCGTGTGGTGTTGTCATCGCTATATGCCCTGCATGTCTCGTCATAGGGAAAAGCCTTATGTATCTCAGCCCTCACCATGTACCAGCCGTGTATGTCCCATGTGAGGCTTGCGATGAAAGCGTCGTTTCCGGACATCTCCTTGAATGGACGCATGGGGAATAGCTTTTCTTCATCGGTGCCTTCATTGCGCGTCACCACGTCGAATAGCACGCAGTCGGTTTCAGAATACTCTGTAAAGACATCGACACTTTTACGCAGCGCATCAGGCTCCAGCCAGTCGTCGCTGTCTACAAATGTGATGTATTTCCCGCCCGCCAGACTGAGCCCTTCATTGCGTGCGTGTGCCTGTCCACGGTTTTCTTTCAGTGATATTACGTCAATCCGAGGGTCGGTATCGGCGTATTTGTTGAGTATTTCCAGCGATTCGTCGGTGGAGCAATCGTCAATACATATTATCTGTATGTCTTTCAGCGTCTGTGCAAGAAGCGAGTCCATACAGCGACTTATATATTTCGCCGAGTTATATACAGCGACAAGAACGGATACCTGACACATTTCTCAGTTATAGGATTTGAATTTTGACATTAACTTGTTCCACAATGATGTCTTTCCTTGAAGTATCTTTAAGGAAATGAAAGTGCTTGTGCAAATAAGAATTATTCCGATAATCCAGTATGCTGCGGTATTGTCTATGAACATTGTAAGCATGGCGGCAATGCCTATGGGGAACTGGATAAGGAAGTATTTTATAACCGGTATGGAGATGACATATCTGTATTTGTAATATGTGAACAGCAGGATGATGCACACGTCTATGATACATGTAAGCGTTATTGCGTATCCGGCTCCGACAAGACCGAATGCCGTGAAGCCGACGACAGTAAGGATTATGACGATTACATCGTATGTAGCCTCAAGAAACAGATAGGCTTTTGAGTTGCCTCTCGCCAATGTCAGATAGGCAATGGGGAGCTTTATGGTTCTGAAGTACATCGCTATGATGGTTATGCGTATCATGTCTGTCACCGGAATGAACTTGTTGCTGTACAGCAATGGCAGCAGCAGCGGCAGGCTGACCATGAATGCCACGAGCATGGGTGAGAGCAGAAGGAGCGACACTTCTATCTGTCTGTTGATGATGATGTTACGTTTCTTTACATCCTGGTTTACCGCCGACAGCCTCGGGAAATAATCGGTCTCCATTGCGGTGAACACCATTCCGGCGTACACCATTGTCATCATATAGCCTGCGTTGTAGAGTCCCACCGTGTCAAGAGAGGACGTTGTGTTGAGGAAGGAGCGTATTACAAAGTCAGCACCGCTGCCGAATATGCCTGCAATGACAAATGCCGAGCCGAGCTTCACCATGTAGAAGCCTTGTCTCAACGAGTCTTTCCGCATCGATATGCTTAGCGGGAACAGTCTGTATGATGTGTGTATGGTGAGCAGCATCTGGCACAGTGATATTATGATAAGGGACGGTATGATGCCTGCCTCACCGAAAAGATAGTATATAGGGACGGATGTCAGAAGTGCTATTATGACGTTTATTATTGATATTACGGCAAGGGCGTTGAGATGTCCGGTGCCTTTGAGGATGGCTGTCTCGCCTCCCGTGACAGCCATCAGCGCTACGATGGGGGAGAGACATATGAAGTGCAAGGTGTGGTCTCCCCACGTGAAGGTGAACGCATTGAGCAAAGGACTGGCGATGATGCATAGCAATGTGCCCGCAACGGCGGTGATAAGACTCCACGATCGAATCATGCTTATTGTTCCGGAGATGTGCTCCGCACCCCTGTTCTCGTATGACTCGGCTATGTTTTTGACCGCGCTCATAGATATGCCGAGGTTTGTCGTGTTGGAGACAAGGTTTATCGTGGAATTGAAAAGAGATATCAGTCCCATTCCCAAGGGACCTAATATCAGTGCGACAAACTTATTTCTGACGATTGATATGAGAAGATTGAGAAACTGTATGCCTCCAAACAATCCTGTATATTTCAGAATGTGTGAATAGCTGTTCTTACTGTTTCTGCCCATTTATATAGTTTATCTGTATTATAAAAATATAATGACAACATACGTATTCCGTTGCTTTGCCGTCAGGCGCAGGGTGTCTGTATGTTGTCACTATCGTGTTTATGTGTTTATATACGTTCCAGAACAGTTCTTATCAGGTCGTCTATCTTGTTCTTGTAGCCTGTGTTCGCCTCTTTGGCATACCTGTTGGCAATTACCATGCATACTGTTGTGGCTTTGTGCCCCATGAGACGTGCGAGCCCCGCAAGGGCTGAGCTTTCCATCTCGAAGTTGGTTATGCACATGCCTTCATATCTGAAGCTCTCTATCTTTTCATTCTGGTGCGGGTCAGCCAGAGGCAGGCGCAGCTGTCTGCCCTGCGGTCCGAAAAAGCCTCCGCACGCCACTGTGATGCCCTTCACCATGTCATCACCGGAAATGCGGTCGGCAAGTTCCTTGTCCGAATCGATTACATAAGGTGCCGGCGCGCACATGTTTCCGCTCCATCCGAGATGGTTAAGCAGCGCGCGCTCCAGTTGCAGGTCACACACGGTGTTGCGTCCGGCATAGAAATTAAGAAGTCCGTCGAAGCCGACAGATTTCTCCGAACAGATGTATGTCCCTATGGGAGTGTGCGGCTGGAGTCCCCCGCATGTGCCGATGCGCACTATCTCAAGTTGTGTGAGATGTTCTTTTTCCTGTCTGGTGTTGAAATCGATGTTGGCAAGGGCGTCAATCTCGTTCATCACAATGTCGATGTTGTCGCATCCGATACCTGTTGATATCACGGTGATGCGTTTGCCTTTGTAGTATCCTGTGACTGAATGGAACTCCCGGCTTTCTGTCTCGCATTCTGTCTCTGTGAAGTGTGAGGCTACCGTGGCAACCCGTCCGGGGTCGCCTACCAGTATTATTTTGCCGGCGAGCTGTTCCGGTCTGATATGTAGGTGGAAAATGCTTCCGTCTGCATTTATTATTAGTTCGGATTCTTCAAAATACTTCTTTACCATAATAAATAGGTTTTAGAGGGTTATTTTTTCATTTGCTCATATTCGCTCTTTCTAAGAGCGTTCATGTCGTTTATGATTGATTGTCTGAGCGTTTCGCCTGATTTCTCGGCATTCAGAATCTTGGTTGCCAGACTGCTTCGCTCCGAGCCCGTTGCCGAGCGGTATCTGGCACGCAGCTGTTCTGTCTGTTCGGACTCTTCGTCCAGCTGTTTCTGCCGTTTCCTGATGCTTAGATAAAGAGACCTGTTCTTGTCGGAAGAGAAGTCGGACAAATCTGTATATTCCACCTCGTCGTTGATGACAAAGCTGACGGATGTGCCGGACGCCACCGCCTTATTGTCACGCGCGACGGCTTTCTGAAGCCGTGCCATGGCTTTCTGTCTTGATTCCTCCGACTCCCATGTGTCTTTAATGCTTGTTATGGCAGCGTAGTTGCGGAGCGTGTTCTCATCAATCTCACCGTTGTAATTATGCCTTGTGGACGACAGCGAAACAGTGTAGACGCATACTTTTCCTTCCGGTTGCCTTCTTGTGGTGGCAAACCAGGCTATGCCGTCTGTATCGTCTTCGACATACATCATGTCGTCTTTGTCTGAGTTGAACGGCAGACCCACATTCTCTGCTTTGAGGAATCTGCCTGACTCGGAGTCGTAGGTAGTGACATAAATGTCGTATCCGCCGAGCCCTTCTTCAGACTTTGCCGCAAAGTAAAGCGTGGTTCCGTCAGACGTCATGTACGGATAGTTTATCTCAGTAAAGGGAATGTCGAAGCCTTCAAGCAGTTGCGGCTGGCTCCATTCGCCGTCGTTCAGCCGGTCTCTGGTCATGAGCCTGAATGTGCTGTCGGCTGACATCTCAGAATAAAAGCACTTGTTGCCGAATCCGTTCACATACACGTATGTGTCAGTTCCCTTTTTAGTGTTGAAAAACTTGTCGTATGGCAATATCTGTCCATAGTCCTTTGGGAGGGGAATGGCGTCTGACAGGCGGTTGCGGTCAACAACGGTGCTGTCTATTATGAACAGCTTCTGTGTGTTGGGCAACATGCTCTCATAAAGCATGCTTGCCATATCCGTCTCCTCTGTCTCAGTGTTCTGGACCCTTGGCTTATTGTGGTGCTTTTGTCTGCGCACTTGCGACAGGACGCAGGAAGCTACAAACGATGCGATAATAAGTAAATATATTCTTTGTCTCATTGGTTAATCGTAATTTAATACCGAACAAAGATAAATAAAAAATAATAAAGAATGGACGGTTTTAACGTAATTTTTTATATTGCAGCCAATCGGTACTCAATGCGAGTCTGTGTGACACTTGGCTCTCATAAGGAGGCATGCAGCCGCAGACATACGTCTTTTGCATGTATGCCTGAACCGCTGTACGCACGTCAGCGGACATGAAAGGTGATTCTGTCTTTCATTATAATCATCCATGACTTGAATATTACGATTGCTTCACGTGTGTAGTCCGCACATGCGTCACCGTTCATCCGGAATGGATATTTATTCAGAATGGAAAGTAAAAAATCTTTACATTGATTTTCTGGAAAACAGAACCGCGATGAACGCCCGGGCACTGTCTTGTGCGTGTTATGGCTTATCCGTATATTGCCCGGATTCAGATGCTCTCCCGCAAAATTCTTCTTTATTTCCTTATATATGGTCTCCCGCAGTGCTTTTTCATACTGTCCGGCTTTGTATGGCAGGCATGCCGTGTAGCGGAAAAGGCAATGTCATGTCCCCATACGGGCTTTTCCATATGCCCGAAGAGCCTCTTCAGCATGGCGGAAAAGCCTTTATCGTACGCTGTTTAAAGGCATTTTTCATGAATGTTTGCGTATTGTGCTGATATTGAACGGATTGTGAAAACGTGTCATAAATCGCGTATACGGCGGTAAAACGTTCCTGCTTTGCCTCTGCGCGATTCTCGCGGACTTTACATTGTTTGATTATTCGTACAGCCTCTACTGTATTGCTGAATATGCGCATCGTCCCAGCCGACATGTCTCATCATATCCGCCCGTGCGGCTTTTTCTTTTTTCCGTCGTATTTTTGCTTCCCGCATGTCTCGTCAAACGCATTTACCGGTGAGTCTGTGATCAGGGCGCCAAAGGTTTTCATTGCCTCTCACTGATTATCTTATAATATAGAGACTCGTATTGCCGTGCCACCTTTATATAGTCATGATGCTTGCCGATGTATTCAATGCTTTGTCTTTTCAATGACGGAATCATCTCGGGATGCAGTACAAGACGTTCAAGACTGTCATACACGCTGCCGTATTCTGGGAGGACATTGACTATGGGTCTCAGTCTGTCTTCATTCAATATGTCATAGTTCTCGGGCTCTCCGCCGCCGACGCATATTATTCCTTTTGCCATGGCTTGCAGCGCGTTCATGGCAGGCGTGTAGCTGTAGAGCTGGTCAAGCAGGACGTCTGAATTGTTCATCAGCCTGACATATTCCCCGAAAGGTACAGACTCTACTTTTATAAGTTCCACCTTTTCCTTATATTTCCGTTGTATGTCCTCCGCCGCTTCAAGCATTATGTCAGTGCCTTTATATTCGTTGCGTGTCTTGTTGATGCCTATGAATATTCTTAAGGGCATGTTTCCCGGACGGCTGTCGCAAGGGAGTGCGTTCCTCTCCGGTTTTATGGGGAACGGGATGTAAGCCGTTTTTTCGGCGAAAGCCTGCCTGTAGCACACGAAATACTCGTAAAGTCCAGCCACTATCATGTCGCAGTCGTCAGCGATATATTTGTTAAGCCGCTCTTTTGATGTGCCTATCCAGTCTTTCCGTTCTTTTATGGCATCGGCGTTGTTGCGGAGACTGTCGCCAATGTTAAAGTCGCTGTATCTTAGCGGTTTGGAGTCGCAGCATGTCTTGACCCAGTAGTAATCCATGCCGAAAGCGCAGAGTACCAGTCCGTTATTATGCTTTCTGATATATCTGTATATCGGAAAGATCAGGTCAGCCTTTATCTCCAGAAATATAGGGTTGATAATCTGCACGATGTCATATCCGCGCATTAGGGGGAGAGTCTTTATGAGTTTCGTAATGTATCTCAGACCTCCTGCTTTTGAATAGCTTCTTGTCAGGGATATGTCGCGGTTGTAGTTCTTCCAGTAATCACCGTTTGATATGACCGTCACCGTGTGTCCTAATTGCCTGAGACCTTCGGCAAGAGTCCAGTGCACGTTACTGTATTCACCGATTAAAAGTATCTTCATTTTGTTGTCATTGTGAATAACAGGTTGCGTAATAGTCTGTTATTTACTACTTTTCTGAAACAGACGTATTTCTTCGTGTAGTTTTTCTCAGGCAAAGGAAACAGCATGTGCTCTTTCATCTGTCTTATCGCGTTGTCGAGATATTCCCTGTCGTGCGTGAGACGGATGATGTTGTATATGTAGTCCATTGTCAGTTGGGCTATCCGCCGTTGCAGTGCCGGTCTGTCGGTCTCGGGTATCGTCTCGATTATCGATTGCAGGTGAAGTATCACGTTCTTGAAATCAGACAGCCGGTTGTATATGTGTGACTTGTCTTTATTGTTGGTTATGGAGTTGTTTCTTTTTCTGTAATAGTAGGCGGATGCGTTTGTCGAGATGACATTTTCAGCCCTTAAAAGCAGCTGTGGCGTGAAGTCCTCATCCTCATGGACTATGCCCGGGCGGAAGCGCAAGTCTCCGAGGATGTTCCTTCTGAACAAGAATCCGCATACTGAAGCTACGAGATTGTTGTTTTTCATGTAGTTGCTGCCGCTTACAGGCTCACTGTATGAGAACGGTACACCTACGTCTGTGGTGCTTGTCATCTTAAACATTATCATGTCCGGCGTCTGGTATCTTGCGATGTCAAGGCAGTGCTCGTAAGGCGCGGGAATTATGAAGTCGTCGCCGTCGACGAATTGTATGTATCTGCCTGAGGCATACCGGAGTCCGGTGTTGCGTGCTACGGAGAGTCCCTTGTTCCTTTGCCGTACGTAGACCAGCTCGTCTCTTAGTTCGGTTATCTCGTTAATTACGGATATGTCGGAGCCGTCGTCAACCAGTATTATCTCACGCTCTTCGTTGCTGAGCGATAATTTCAGAAGACTGCCGATACACTCCTTTATCATGTGTGACGGAATGTTGTATGATGTTATGATAAAGCTGACCAGTGGCTCTGTGTTGTGAGATGAATACAATTCATTCATTGCGGTGGTGTCCTTTTCTTTGTTTTGTTTTTTACAAAAATGTTTCTTGCGGGATTTTTACGGTGCAAATATAAATAAAATATATTATTCGCATGCCGTTTCTGTTATTAAAACGTGTGGGGATGCTTGTTTCTTTAACCCGGAAAGGCTGTCATACCACATGCCTGTTATGTGTCGCTTCAGGGCGTGCAGGCTTCCGTTTTTATCAGAGACCCGGCGTGACGCGAGGGCAAAAGGCACATTGCCGGATGGCGACAGCTGCGGGTAGGACTGATGAATGGCTGGCAGGCAACAGTGAATGTGCGCATGGCGGCGTGATAATAGGGCAGTGTTTAATTTTTAATGTACTGTTAAACGTATTAAATTTGTGCGACTCCGCTTTGCCGTTCTGATATATTTGTGTATCTTTGCACATATATGTTCAGCTTTATGACAATTGTTATTGTTGCTATATTGTTTGTGGGTTTTTTCCTTATCTCGACGGAAAGGCTTACGAATATAAATAAAACTGCGGTGGCTATTTTTATAGGCACGTTGGCTTGGATGCTGTATATAAGTAACGGTAGCGATTATGTCCTGAAGCAGCACTTGGATGAATACCTGATATTTTCCGGCGGTGAGGAGCCTTCCGGCAGTCTTGTCAAGCAGTTCATCGCCCAGAATGTGTTCCTGAAATATGTCGGTAAGGCATCTGAGATAGTACTGTTTATTCTGGCGACAATGACAATCGTCGAGATAATGCAGAATAACGGGTGCTTTGATTTTATATCCCAGTATATGCGGACACGCAACAGCAGGAAGATGCTGTGGATATTGTCTGCTTTCACTTTTGTGCTTTCGGCAAATCTTGACAATCTCACATCGACAGTGATGGTGCTGACAATGATGCACGGCGTGGTGAAAAACCGCAGGCAGAGAATGCTCCTCGGATGCGCTGTCGCCATATCCGCGAATTGCGGCGGAGCGTTGACTGTCATCGGCGACCCTACGGGACTGGTATTGTGGAACAGCGGTCTTGTGACGGCTACAAATTATTCGCTGTCGCTTGCCTTGCCATGTCTGGCGGCATGGTGCATACCGGTGTGGTGGATTGGGCGTTCCTTGCCGGAACGTCTCGACACGGAATGGATTACGATGCCTTACCGTGGCGATGACGCCAACCTGAGCCTGTGGCAGAAGATGCTCATGTTTGTGATTGGCATAGGAGGCTTGTGGTTCGTGCCTACATTCCATAACATAACCAAGCTAAGCCCTTTCATCGGAGCGTTATGCGTATTGGGCGTATTGTGGGTTTTCAATGAGGTGGTAAACAGAAAGTCCATGTATGTGTCTGATGTCGTGCAAAGGCGTGTGCCTCGCGCTCTCCAATACGGTGTCATACAGATGATATTGTTCGTGATGGGCATAATGCTGGTTGTGGGAGTGGTGCGCGAGACTGGTGTCATGTCGGAATGCGCGGCGTTCTTGGATGAAAGGATGAGCAACGTCTGGCTGATGGGTGTCTTCACGGGTGCGGTAAGCTCTGTCCTTGACAATTTCGCTACCGCGATGACGATGATTTCCCTTCGTGAGGCTGATGCTGCTGCGGTTCTTCCAGGTATGGTCCAGGATGTCTCTCCGTATGTGCAGAACGGACTCTACTGGAAGGTCATTGCATATGCGTCGGCAGTAGGTGGCAACATCCTGTGTTCTGGTTCCATGAGCGGGCTTGCGCTTATGCAGATGGAGCGTCTGCACGTAGGCTGGTATATGAGAAACATTGGATGGAAGTGTCTGGTCGGCGGTCTGGCAGGGTTTCTTATTATGATTGTTTTATTTATATGATATATTAAGGTTGATTATGGCAAAGATTAATACTATCGGTGTTTTGACTTCCGGCGGTGACGCGCCCGGTATGAATGCAGCAATACGTGCGGTGACGCGCGCAGGAATATGTAACGGTTACAAGATCAAAGGTATATACCGCGGGTACGCAGGACTGATAAACGGCGAGATAGAGGATTTCACCACGGAGAATGTCAGCGGTATAATAATGTCCGGCGGTACAATTCTGAAGACGGCGCGATCAAAGGAATTCCTTACACCGGAAGGCAGGCAGAAGGCTTATGAAAACCTGAAGGCGAACGAGATAGACGCATTGGTTGTGATAGGAGGTAACGGTTCGCTGACTGGAGCCATGCTTTTCGCCCAGGATTATGACTTGTGCTGTATCGGACTGCCGGGGACTATAGATAACGATTTGTACGGTACGGATTCCACAATAGGATATGACACTACGTTGAATACGATAGTTGAGTGTGTCGACAGAATACGGGATACTGCCCAGAGTCATGAGCGCATATTCTTTGTAGAGGTAATGGGACGCGATGCGGGATTCCTTGCGCAGAACAGCGCGATAGCAAGCGGTGCCGAGGCTGCTATCATTCCGGAAGATTCTACGGATGTCGACCAGTTGTCAAGGTTTATGGAACGCGGAATAAGAAAGTCGAAGAAAAGCTGTATCGTGATTGTTTCGGAAAGTCCGAAATGCGGTGCTCTTTACTATGCGGACCGTGTTAGAAAGGAGTTCCCGCAATATGATGTGCGCGTATCCATATTGGGTCATTTGCAGCGTGGCGGCCGTCCGAGCGCTCACGACAGGATTCTTGCCTCACGAACAGGTGTCGGAGCCATAGAGGCAATTATGCAGGGACAAAGAAATGTGATGATTGGAGTGAGAAACAATGAGGTTGTCTACGTACCTCTCAGTGAAGCTATTCGAAGTGACAAACCATTTGACCGTAAACTGATAAAGGTTCTTGACGAATTGAGTATATAAGCTTTTACATTTGTCGGATAAACAGCTTTATTAATGTCCCTTAGGTAAGATTTAAGCGATATGATAGGGCAAATGAGGAAATATTTTTTATCTTTGCATACGAAAAAATATTAATAAAAAAATAACTTATATGGCACAGATCATTGGACATATTTCTCAGATAATAGGACCTGTTATTGATGTCTATTTTGACACAAAAGGACAGAACTCGGAGAAAGTATTGCCGAAAATATATGATGCGTTAAAGATTGACCGCGGTGACGGTCGCGAGCTCATCGTGGAGGTTCAGCAGCACATAGGAGAGGATACGGTACGCTGTGTGGCAATGGACAACACCGATGGCTTGAAGCGTGGCATGGTGGCAGTTCCGCAGGGGTCTCCTATAAGAATGCCTGCCGGTGACCAGATAAAGGGAAGGATGCTGAATGTGATAGGTCAGCCTATCGACGGAATGAAAGAGCTCGATATGGAAGGCTCATATCCTATTCATCGTGATGCTCCGCAGTTTGAAGAACTGTCTACAAGGAAAGAAATGCTCGCAACCGGAATCAAGGTCATTGACCTTCTTGAACCTTATCTTAAAGGAGGAAAAATCGGTCTGTTCGGTGGAGCGGGCGTTGGAAAGACGGTGCTGATTATGGAGCTTATCAACAATATTGCCAAGGGACATAACGGATATTCTGTTTTTGCCGGAGTGGGAGAAAGAACCCGTGAGGGAAACGACCTCATCCGGGAGATGATAGAGTCCGGAGTCGTCAGGTATGGCGAGAAGTTCAAAAAGGCGATGGAGGAAGGAAAGTGGGATCTTTCGTTGGTTGATCCGGAGGAACTGAAGAAGAGCCAGGCTACCCTTGTGTATGGTCAGATGAATGAACCGCCCGGAGCACGTGCCTCAGTAGCGCTTTCCGGTCTGACTGTCGCCGAGGAGTTCCGTGATAATGGAGGACAGAATGGCGGCGCTGCCGACATATTGTTCTTTATAGATAATATCTTCCGTTTCACCCAGGCAGGCTCTGAGGTGTCCGCACTTTTGGGACGAATGCCTTCAGCCGTGGGTTACCAGCCGACACTTGCCAGCGAAATGGGTGCGATGCAGGAACGAATAACTTCAACGAAAAAAGGTTCAATCACGTCAGTACAGGCGGTTTACGTTCCGGCAGACGACCTTACTGACCCGGCACCGGCAACCACATTCACACACCTTGATGCCACAACGGAACTCTCACGTAAGATAACCGAGCTTGGTATTTATCCTGCCGTGGATCCGTTAGGCAGCACATCGCGTATATTGGATCCTCTGATTGTGGGTAAGGAACATTATGAATGCGCGCAAAGGGTAAAGGAGATATTACAACGCTATAAGGAACTTCAGGACATTATCGCCATATTGGGAATGGATGAACTTTCTGATGAGGACAAGCTGACTGTAAACCGTGCACGCCGTGTACAGAGATTCCTGTCGCAGCCATTTACCGTAGCGGAGCAGTTCACCGGAGTTCCTGGAGTCATGGTTTCGATAGAGGATACTATTAAGGGATTTAACGCAATTCTTGATGGAGAGGTTGATGACCTGCCTGAACAGGCTTTCTTGAATGTCGGTACCATAGAGGACGTGAAAGAAAAGGCGAAGAGGCTTTTGGAGGCAGCTAACGCAAAGTAATGGCAACGTGAGCATATGAGTCTGAAATTAAAGATAGTATCACCGGAAAAAATTGAATATTTGGGATTTGCGGACAGGGTTCTCGTACCGGGAACAGCCGGAAAGTTCGAAATACTCATCAACCATGCACCTATCATTTCTTCATTGGAACAAGGTGACGTTGAATTCTCTTATCAAGGTGAAGTGAAAAAATTGCACATACAGGGCGGATTCGTTGAAGTTCAGAAAAATGAAGTATGCCTGTGTGTTGAAATGCAATAACAGTGTGAAAACCATATGGCAGATGTAAAAAAGTTAAGCAAATGCTATCTGAGGCAGGGTATAATGCTTGTTGCTGGAATGTTCTTCATTTCATTAATAATAATGAGAGTCTGGAATCTTTATGAGATTTTAAATCCGCTGATTATAAGTATTATATTCTCGCTTATGATAGTTTTTGCTGAGGCAATAATCTGGAGGAGAATCGCTGAAAAGAACCCTGAGGGATTGACCGGCTTTTATACTGCTGTCTCGGGATTCAGGATGTTGCTTGCTTTGGGCACCATGCTGGTGTATTACATAATAATGGGAAGTGAGACGATGATGACTTTTTTCCTGGTATTTGTGGCTTTTTATTTCGTGTTGCTTGTTCATCACGCAATATATTTTGCCAAGGTATCCGGTAAATCCTGATTGTTCAGAATATGTTTATGGATAAATTAAAGATGAGACATATTAAATATATATTATTATTGTTGTTGGTTTTTATGCCGGCGCTTGCTTCTTCTGCCAATGAAAAAGCAGATGAGGAGGGCGGACTCAATATTCCGGAGATAGTGCTGGAGCATCTCTCTGATTCATATGAGTGGCATATAGCGACATATGGGGATAATCATATCAGTATTCCCTTACCTATAATAATAAGAAGCGACGCGACAGGCGAGTGGCATTTCTGTACAAGTCACAGTCTTCCGGATAATTTCTATTTTAACAAGGAAATGCATGGGAAGATATACGAGAAGCTGCCTGACGGAAGTACGGTAAGACCGCTTGATTTGAGTATAACCAAAACAGTTGCCCAGATTTGGATAGTTGTTATTGTGCTGATTTGCATATTCACGTATTGCTCCCGTTGGTATAAGAAGCATGACGAAAGAAGTCAGGCTCCTTCAGGATTCGTAGGTATGATGGAGATGCTGATAACAACAATAAATGACGATGTGATAAAATCGTCGATAGGGGAGAAACATTACAGAAAGTATTCACCCTATTTGCTGACGGTATTCTTCTTTATACTGACTGCAAACATAATGGGTCTGATTCCGTTCTTTCCTGGAGGGGCAAATGTCACAGGAAATATAAATGTCACTTTCTTCCTTGCTTTGTGTACGATGATAGCCATAAACCTTTTCGGAAACAAGCATTACTGGAAAGATATATTCTGGCCTGATGTTCCTCTCTTTCTTAAAGCATATCCGGTTGCCGTCATGCCGGTAATAGAGTTATTCGGTGTTTTCACAAAGCCGTTCGCATTGATGATACGTCTTTTTGCAAACATAATGGCAGGACATGCCGTGATACTGAGTTTCACTTGTGTTATATTTCTTGGCTGGTCTATGGGTGTAGGCTATGGTCTTGGGCTTAACACTCTGAGCATAGTAATGCTTTTGTTCATGAACTGTCTGGAATTACTGGTGGCGTTCATACAAGCTTATGTATTTACATTGCTTAGTGCGGTATTCATTGGGCTCGCACATGTGGAGCACGCCACAGAATAATGATTTATGATAAAGACAATTTAAAATAATAATTATATATAAATAATAAACAATTTTAGAGCTATGATTATTTCGACTTTATTGGCTGCTGAAGGTCTGGCACAGCTGGGCTGCGGTCTCGGTGCAGGTATTGCAACTATTGGTGCAGGTTTAGGTATTGGCAAAATCGGAGGAAGTGCAATGGACGCCATAGCACGTCAGCCAGAGGCAACCGGCAAGATTCAGGGTAACATGATTCTTACAGCTGCCTTCGTTGAGGGTTGTGCTCTTTTTGCTATCGCAGCGTGTGCATTCCTTATTAAGTAAAAGAAAAAAACAGTTAAATTATACAGCAGATGGATTTTAGTCAATTGCCATCAATATTGACGCCTGATCTGGGATTGATTTTCTGGATGACGCTCGCTTTTCTGGTGGTATTTTTTGTCGTCGCTAAAATGGGATTTTCGACAATTGTCAAAGCGGTGGATGAAAGAAAACGCTATGTTGACGAAAGTCTTGAGAAAGCCCACAAGGCATCAGAGCGGCTGGAAAATATAAAGCAGGAGGGTGAGGGCATACTTCGTGAAGCCCGTATCAGGCAGGCAGAATTGCTTAAAGAAGCTGCTGCAACTCGTGACCAAATCTTGCAGGATGCCCGTGAAAAGGCACGTAAGGAAAGTGAGCGCATGATAAATGAGGCGAAAGCCGAAATTGAAAATGAGAAAGTGGCCGCGATAAGCAGTATCCGTAAGCAAGTCGCGTTGCTCAGTGTGGGTATAGCAGAAAAGGTTCTGCGCAACAACTTGACTGATGATAAGGCGCAGATGATTCTGATTGACCGCATGCTGGATGAAGTTTCTGTATCAGATAATAAGAATTTCCAATAATAATGGACATCGGAGTTATATCTGTAAGATACGCACGGGCTCTTTTGAAAGCAGGTCTTGATGCCGGGGAAGAGGACAAGGTGTATGCAGAGATGCAGGTTCTCGCGCAGAACTATATCACTTTGTCTGAACTCAGAACAGCGGTAGACAATCCCATGCTTTCAAAAGAGCTTAAAGAACAATTGCTTGTTGCTGCAACAGGCAATAATCCGTGTGACATTACACGTTCGTTTCTTAGTCTTGTATTGAAGGAGAACAGGGAAAGTATTCTGCAATTCATGGCTAACTCGTATGTAACTCTCTACAGGAAACAGAAAAATATTATTAGCGCAAAACTCATCACTGCCGCCCCTGTAACAAAGTCTGTTGAAGACAGAATGCGGCATCTGGTAGAGAGTAAGACTAATGGAACTGTGCAGTTTGAGACAGCCACCGATCCGGAGCTGATTGGCGGGTTCGTACTCGAATATGATACATATCGCATGGATGCAAGTTTGAAAGCCAAACTCAATGCTATCTTGGCACAGTTGAGTAACTAATTATTAAGCATTAATAAAATGTCAGATAAAATTAAACCAAGTGAAGTATCACAGGTTCTTATAGAGCAGCTGAAGGGCATCAGTGACACTTCCAGATTTGACGAAGTCGGTACGGTGCTTCAGGTCAGTGACGGTGTCGCACGTATCTATGGTCTCCGTAATGCGGAAGCCAACGAACTTCTCGAATTTGAGAATGGCACGATGGCTATTGTGATGAATCTTGAGGAAGATAATGTCGGATGCGTGCTTTTAGGTTCCACATCAGGAATCAAAGAGGGCATGATTGTCAAGCGTACAAAGCGAATCGCCAGCATCAGGGTGAATGACAACCTTTTGGGACGTGTCATAAATCCTTTAGGAGAGGCTATTGACGGAAAGGGAGACATTGATCTTTCAGATGCGTTCGAGATGCCTCTTGACAGAAAGGCGCCCGGAGTCATTTACCGTCAGCCGGTCAAGGAGCCTCTTCAGACCGGATTGAAGGCTGTCGACTCAATGATTCCTATCGGACGTGGACAACGAGAGCTGATTATCGGTGACAGACAAACTGGAAAAACCGCAATCGCACTCGATACGATAATCAATCAGAAGAGCTTTTATGAGGCAGGCAATCCTGTATATTGCATATACGTGGCAATAGGGCAGAAGGCTTCAACTGTAGCAACACTTGTCTCAACGTTAAAGGAACATGGCGCAATGCCTTATACCATAGTTGTTTCGGCTACGGCTGCCGATCCTGCCGCAATGCAGTATTACGCGCCGTTTGCAGGAGCCGCCATAGGAGAGTATTTCAGAGACCGCGGTCTTTCGGCACTGGTCGTATACGATGACCTTTCAAAGCAGGCGGTCGCCTATCGTGAGGTTTCTCTGATCTTGCGTCGTCCGTCAGGACGTGAGGCATATCCCGGTGACGTGTTCTATCTGCACAGTCGTCTTCTGGAGCGTGCGGCACGTATAAACGACCAGCAGGAGATTGCGGAACAGATGAACGACCTCCCAGAGTGTCTGAAAGGGCATGTCAAAGGTGGCGGTTCTCTCACAGCCCTTCCTATAATTGAGACACAGGCGGGTGACGTTTCAGCATATATACCAACCAATGTGATATCAATTACAGACGGACAGATATATCTTGAGACAGACCTCTTCAATCAGGGATTCCGCCCTGCGGTAAACGTGGGTATCTCTGTGAGCCGTGTTGGTGGTTCAGCTCAGATAAAGAGTATGAAGAAGGTAGCTGGAACACTAAAGATAGACATGGCGCAATATCGAGAGCTGGAGGCGTTCTCGCAGTTCTCAAGCGATATGGATGCCGTTACGGCGATGACGCTCGACCGTGGAAGAAAGAACAACCAGCTCCTTATACAGCGTCAGTATTCACCTATGCCTGTGGGCGAGCAGGTTGCCATACTGTATTGTGGTACGCACGGACTTATGCATGATGTCCCGGTTGACAAAGTGCGCGAGTGCCAGGACGCGTTCCTCGACAAGCTTCGCTCGTCACACTCAAAGGATGTGATTGATGTGCTTGCAGCAGGTAATATCAATGATGAGGTGACATCAATCATAGAGAAAGTAATGGCAGAGATTGCCGGTCAGTATAAAAATTAATTGCGCATGCCCTCACTGAAAGAAATAAAAAACCGGATTGTTTCGGTAAATAGTACCCGAAAAATAACGAGTGCTATGAAGATGGTGGCTTCATCAAAACTTCATCATGCTCAGCAGATGATAGAGAACATGCTTCCCTATGAGAATATGCTCGAGCGAATCCTGAAGACTTTTCTTGCATCTGAAGTTGACGCCCACACTATATTCAGTGAAGTTAGGGATGTGAAGAAAGTCGCTTTAGTCGTGTATTCATCAAACAGCAGCCTGTGCGGCGGATACAACGCAAATGTCATAAAGATGATGTTCAGTGTTGCGGATGAGTACAGAAAGACCATAGGCAAGGATAATGTAATAATCTATCCTGTCGGCAGGAAAGTGGCGGAACAGGCAAAAAAGAATGGTTTCCTGTGTGCGGGAGATTATACGGAATTGGCTGAAAAACCTTCAATAGGGCAGTGCATAGATATTGCTACCGAACTGTGTGAGAAATATGCGGCAGGCGAGATTGATAAGGTTGAACTGATATACCATCATTTTAAAAGCGCAGGCTCTCAGATATTGCAGCGCAGGACGTTCCTTCCAATTGATTTGGATTATGATATCGGTGCTGACAATGACAGGGATTTGCGGCTTAAGTCGGTAACACCCGCCATGATGGAGTATTTGCGTAAAAAGGTAAAGGAGGATGCGGAGAAGAAGGAAAAATCAGTCCCGCTTAATGACAATTTTATCGTAGAGCCGGACATGAAAACAGTTTTGCATGCTTTGATACCCCGGTATGCCAACCTCATGATTTATACTGCGCTTTTGGACAGCAACGCTTCAGAGCACGCTGCAAGAATGGTTGCTATGCAGACTGCAACAGACAACGCTGATGAACTGTTGCGTGAGTTGAACTTGCAGTTCAACAAGAGCAGACAGCAAGACATCACCAATGAATTGCTTGATATTGTCGGCGGAAGCGTGAACAATTGATCGTCTGTGAGAACAATACTCATATAACGTCAGCCCCGGAAGACATTAAAAGAACTTCCGGGGTTAGTTTTGTTTGTGTTTCTATAATGCTTGATGTCGCTATAAAACCTGTTCAGTTATCATATCTCCCGAACTACTTTTCATTCGGCTTATCGTCTCTTAATTCCTCTTCCACACTGTTGCCATTATCTTGTCTCTCGCTTTCGCCCGATGTAGGCAGTCATATCTTCGAAATAATAGGAAGTCAATATGCCGGACAACAGTTCGGAATACTTAGAATGTCTGAAGTAGGGCTCAGGTCTAAAGCATCACATTGTGCCTTCCGTGCGGATGAAGGAGCATGGAGTTGTGGCATGGCTGTTAAAGGGGCAAAATGAGGATCAGAGGTTATGTGTGGAACAATATCAGTCAATATCATGCAATGCCGTCATCTGATAAATTCTTGAGAACCTTGAGGCGATAAACATAGTGTGACGACAGCTCTGTCTGAAGTAAAAAATATTGACAAAATATTTTCATAAAACAGATGAGCTGGAGCAATGCATACCCACTCTTCATGTAGTATTGTTTTTCTGTAATTTCAACGCAGGTTATATATTCCGCTGTTTTTATCGTCCCAATGTCTTGATTTATGCTCTTTTTGCGAACAGAATGATTCAGCTATCTCTGCTAAGCGTACGATATGATTCCTCAGAATAGCCTTTATCATCGTTCAATACAGGCTTTTTCGAGAGCCCGAACAGGCTTTCCTGTGCGATGAAAAAGCCTTTTCCGTAATATAGGAAAAGCTTTTTGCAGACTTTGTGTCCGCAATATGCTTATGTCCAATGGATTACGTTTTTGCTTCATTAGTCTGTGTACATGCCGGTGTTCGGTTGTCCGTTGTCTTTTGCACGATTCTCAGTCACTTGACGTTATCCGCATATTCCTCCTTATTCCACCATATTACGCATGTTTGCGGTTTGATTCCGGTACATGGGATTTATCATCTCTTTATATCCGATTTTGAAATTCGCTTCCTCTTGTTTTGTGTTTGTGCCGTCGCAGTTTGAATCAAGAACATTACCTACGCTAATGCGCATTTATTACAGTCCGCCAAAAACTCTTTAATTCTTAATTTGTCATCATACCGCAAAAGTTGTCTTCTCACTTGTCTGCCGGTTCTCCACTTCTCTTCCGATATGCTGCCGCCATCTTTCCTTCCGCTCCTGTACGATGGTGTCCGTCATATCCATCGACAAAGACGCAAATCTATATGTATGATTGCGGCACGAAATACTAATGAAGTATGATGTCGTGATTTGGGTTAAATATAATTCTGATTCAAGTTGAAAAACAAGTTTTGTGTCAGTCCGTGTCAATATAATGGCTTTGTGAAAAAGACAATAAAAAAACACTGAGCAGCTTGTTATCCTTGCTCAGTGTTTTGTGTAGTGGATAGGGGAATCGAACCCCTATGCCAAGATTGAGAATCTTGTATCCTAACCATTAGATGAATCCACCATGTGCGTGCATTATTAAGAATAATGCGGAAGCTGGGGGATTCGAACCCCCGGTACGTTAAACACGTACGGCAGTTTAGCAAACTGCTGGTTTCAGCCACTCACCCAAACTTCCATACCGGTTAATTTCGAATCACCGAAGCACTAACTCTTTAATGCGGTGCAAAGGTACGCATTTTTTTTAAACCTACAAATTTTTAGCTCACTTTTTTCATCCTGTACGTAAAAAATCACTCATTTTACAGGTTCTGTCTTCAAATTCTACTCATTTGCTTGTATATATTCCTATATATGTGTGTTTGCTTTCCAATCATCAATGTCAATATATTAATATGTATGTTCACCATTATTTGCATCAGAATGAATATTTATTATGTCTTGTTGTCATACAAACCGGTTTTCGTTTTTGTGAAAATTGTGGCGTACACCATCTATCAGAAGCGGAAAACAAGGCTACGTCAGCGACACGAGATGCCGGCGAAGAGTCAACAGGTATGTGAAAAAGAGACTTTGGCAGTGTGTTGACAGATTCGGATTTTAGTATGGATTTGGTATAATCAACAGAAAACACGTGTCTCGTGCGGTGTATTGAAAATATGTGGTTCATGTTTTGTTGTTGTGAGAATCGGATATATGGATTCTACCGCTTTTAAAAAGTTGTGCCTTTTCTTGAATACTACACCATATAAGTAGCTGTTCAAAATTAACCGAAATTATATAGCTTCTAAGATTATTGTACGTTCTTTGGATAAGGCAAGCTGCACTCAGCAAAGCAAGTGCAAGCTCGCTTTGCTCTCGATTGCATAGCCTTTAGGGCTTCATCCCAAAGTCTCATCGGTCGTGTAGCCCGCTACACTCAGTCTTCGGACTTTGAAATGCAGCTCCTGAATAACACACAATATGATTGCAATTAATTTAGAACATCTACTTATAAATAAGGGAATATTATAATTGTTGTTGATGTCTGTGAGGGTTCAGTTACGTTCATGCATCTTTCTCGGACATTTGCGTTCTTTTCACGATTTGGCTGTTTTAAACACATTATGATTAATCAGTATAGTTGCATATATGTAACTATAAGTTCCTTAGTAAGTTAATTATGTTAAAACAGACATAATATATTAACTTTAAATTGTTAATGGATTAAGGATTGATATATCTTTGCGAATATGAAAAAGAGTACGATTTGGATTATTGCAATCATAATGGGCTTCTCTTTTCTTGCGCTACTGTACATGCAGCTGAATTATATTCAGGAAATGGTGGACATGAAGAAAGAACAGTTTGACGAGTCTGTCAACAGAGCCCTATATCAGGCTTCAAGAAATCTGGAGCTCAATGAAACTCTCAGATACCTTGAAAAAGACGTGAACGAAACAGAACGACGTGCTTTCAGACGCGATTCTGTAGGAACACGTTCGTTGCGCCCCGATGGAACCATACAGCAGTCACATCAGTATTATGTTACAGGAAAGGACGGTACGATATACTCTTCATTTGAGCTGAAGACCATAACCGTAAAACCGTCGCATATGCCTAAAGGCATGATACTGAACAGTGATAAAAGCACTCTCTCGGAAGCGACAAAATCGCTGCAGGAGATAGTAAAAAACAGGTATATATATCAAAAGGCACTGTTGGATGAGGTGGTTTATTCCATACTATATTCAGCATCGGAAAAGCCGCTCAACGAGCGCATCAATTTCAAACTGCTTGATCAGGATTTGAAGGCGGAACTGATGAATAACGGAATAAATATTCCATATCATTTCACTGTCTCCACGCAAGACGGAAGAGAGGTGTACCGTTGTCCTGATTATACTGACGAAGGCGAGGAATATTCTTATTCACAGCTATTGTTCAGAAATGACCCACAAGCCAAAATGGGCGTGGTGAAGATACATTTCCCTGATATGGATTCATATATATTCTCTTCTGTGAGATTCATGATTCCGTCAATTGCATTCACGATGGTGCTTATAATCACATTTATTTTCACCATAGTCATTATCTTCCGTCAGAAGAGATACACAGAGATAAAGAACGACTTCATAAACAACATGACGCATGAACTGAAGACTCCTATAGCCAGTATCTCTCTTGCCGCACAGATGCTTAACGACGAGTCTGTGACAAAGAGTCCTACAATGATGCAACATCTGGGAGGTGTGATAAATGATGAGTCAAAGCGTCTCAGGTTTCTTGTAGAGAAAGTGTTGCAGATGTCAATGTTCGACAGAAAGAAGGCGGTGTTCAAGAAAAAGAAACTCAATCTGAATGAAATGGTGGAGAACATTACGCATTCGTTCACGTTGAGAGTGGAACATACAGGCGGCAAGATATATACGGACATAAAGGCAGACCGCCCCGCAATATATGTTGATGAGGTGCACTTCCAGAATGTCATAAACAATCTGCTGGACAATGCGGTGAAATACCGCAAGCCTGACCAGCCGATAAACATATACATAAAAACATGGAACGATGATGAGCATCTGTATCTTTCAATAAAGGATACCGGCTTGGGACTGAAAAAGGAGAATCTGAAAAAGATATTCGATAAGTTCTACAGGGTTCACACAGGAAATGTGCACGATGTAAAGGGATTTGGCTTGGGGCTTGCCTATGTCAAGAAAATAGTGATGCTGCATAACGGTGACATCTCTGTAGACAGCGAATTTGGAAAAGGAACAAAATTCACAATTAAATTACCAATTATAAAAAGCTAAATATTATGGACGAAAAACTTAAAATCTTATTGTGCGAAGACGACGAAAATTTGGGTATGCTTCTTCGTGAGTACCTGCAGGCTAAAGGATATATGGCAGAGTTGTGCCCCGACGGTGAGGCAGGATATAAGGCCTTCATGAAAACAAAGTTTGATATATGTGTCCTTGACGTTATGATGCCTAAAAAAGACGGTTTCACCCTTGCGCAGGAGATTCGTCAGGCAAACGCCGAGATTCCAATCATCTTCCTTACAGCCAAAACACTTAAAGAAGACATCTTGGAAGGTTTCAAAATCGGTGCTGACGACTATATCTCAAAACCTTTCTCTATGGAGGAACTCGTATTCAGAATTGAGGCAATATTGCGCCGTGTGCGTGGAAAGAAAAACAAGGAAAGTACGATTTACCATATCGGACAGTTTACTTTCGACACACAAAAACAGTTGCTGACAATAGGAGAAAAGCAGACAAAGTTGACAACAAAGGAGAATGAGCTGCTTGCTTTGCTGTGCAGCCATGCAAATGAAATCCTTCAGCGTGATTTCGCGTTAAAGACAATATGGATTGATGACAATTATTTCAATGCGCGGTCCATGGATGTCTATATAACAAAGTTGCGCAAGCATCTTAAGGATGATGACCAGATCGAGATTATAAACATTCACGGAAAAGGATATAAGCTTATCACTCCGGAAGAATAAAACCGACAGAGCGGTGATTTACCGGGCATATCATGCAGACTTCATCTGTATTCCGTGCTGCTGTCACACACAGATTGTTCCGATGTTTTATTGGAGATGGTAGCGTGTTGCATCATGATAAAGCTGGAAACATAATGGCGACAGTAGTGCGGAACAGGGATGAAGAGACGGTAGTCTGGTCAAAATACAGTTTTGGCAGTCTGATGTGATTGGCTTTTATTATTCTTTCTTCCAAACTGACATTTATCAGGTCTGCCGTAAGACTGTATATAAATATATAATGTTATTATTGGTGTCTGCTAAAACTGTCAGACCAAAAAAAAATTAAGGCTGAATTCCGGACAAGGAATTCAGCCTGTTTAGTTGCCTTTGTTTCTGTACAAATATAAATACATAAACTATAACTTAGCCGCATTCAGATAATCGACTCTATAAAGATACCGCTGTTTTGTGTTTTAGCGGACACCAATAATCATTTATTTCTTATGTTTTCTTTTATCAGTCCGTGCCTGTATGCGTATAGTAATTTTTCAAGGTCACGTATCTGTTTGTTCAGTTCTACACCAATATCGGTATCCGCAACCAACATCCTATGTGATGACATCTCTACAATCTGAGTTGTACCTTTTATGTCAGTACACTGTTGTATTGCATCTGTAGTGCTTGTAAATGGCTCGTGCTGCACCAGTTGGAAGCCACGGCTGTGATATATAAGTGTGTATCCGGCAATACCGGTTTCTTTGTGGTAAGCCTGTGCGAACCCCCCGTCAATCACCATCAGCTTTCCATTGGCTTTTATCGGGGTTTCTCCGCTTCTGACGTGTACAGGCACATGTCCGTTTATTATATGACGGTTGTCTCCTTTTATGTTGAACGCATCCATAATCCGATCGACAACTTCTTCGTTGTCTCTGAATTTGAAATAATTGCCTTTTTCCTCATGGTGGGTTTCCTTGTCTTCAATAAAGTACCTTTCGAATGTCGCCATTTTCGACTTGTCGAAGAGCGGGCTTTCCGGACCGCACCAAAGATAAAGGAAGTAGTCTATGGCATATGCCTTATCGTCAGGAATGGAGTCTTCCTGAAATGCAGTTCTGATCATCATTCCTATATTATAGAACAGATCGCGTCCGGAAAATCTATATCCAGGTTTTATTTCCACTTCCTTCAGCGTTCCATTTTTATCAAGAGGAATTGAAGCATGAAATAATAAATTATTGTTATAGACAGAATACATGCATCCGTGCTGCAACATAAGGCGTATGTGCTTATGTAGTTTCTCACTTACCTGGAAAGAATGGCATATTTTATCCATCAGTGAAGCCTCTTCCTCTGTAAGCCTGTAAGGACATGACGGGTCTATTGTCGGGAAATGGTTGCTTTTCAGATTATATTCTTTGCCGTCTATAGTCACGGTTCCTTTCTCATAATTGATTTTTGAGAGAAGGATTCTATCCGACATGTTCCATTCCGGATGACGATTATATATGGCAGCCTCCTCTTTAAACTGGATTATTGTAATGGCTTTATGCATAAGAGCTGCAAGACGACGGGATTTGTCATCCATGCCTTTGGTGGTTCCATACAGTTTTGGTATAAATTCATCACACGGGTCGTCCTGATATGTGTCCATGGCAAATGTTGCTAACGGAAGCAGATTTATGCCATATCCGTCTTCAAGGGTTGTCATGTTGGCATACCGTAACGAGAGTCTGATGACATTGCATATGCATGCCTTATTCCCGGCAAGTGCTCCCATCCAAAGGATGTCATGATTGCCCCACTGTATGTCCCAACTGTGATAAACTGAAAGATTGTCCATTATGATATGAGCTCCGGGACCGCGGTCGTAGATGTCTCCAAGGATATGCAGTTGGTCAATGGCAAGTCTTTGTATGACATTGGAGATTGCTATAATAAAGTCATCGGCTCTGCCTGTGGATATGATTGTATCAATAATGACATTCACATATGCTGCTTTATCCACATCGTCTGTACGCTCGTGCAACAATTCTTGTATAATATAGCTGAAATCCGCAGGCAACGCCTTGCGAACTTTAGAACGTGTATATTTGCTGGACACAAGTCTGCATATGGACACAAGCTGGTGTATAGTTATGTGATACCAGTCGTTTATATCTCTTTCGGATGCTTTAATTAACTCTAATTTCTGGTCTGGATAGTAGATTAAAGTACACAGTTCCCGTTTGTCAGACTCTCGCATTGTGTTTCCGAATATCTCATTGACTTTACGTTGGATGTTTCCGGATGCGTTCTTTAATACGTGAAGAAATGCCTCGTGCTCACCGTGTATGTCTGCCATAAAGTGTTCGGTGCCTTTGGGTAAATGAAGTATAGCTTGCAGGTTTATTATCTCAGTGCTTGCCTCAGAAATATTAGGGAATGACTGTGACAGCAGTTGCAGATATTTCATGTCATATGAATGCATATATTGTTTGGTTTCCATAATATTATTCAACTTTGTATTATTCTGTTTAATATTGTTTCTGATAATCTGTTGTTTGAACTTTGTATTGGCATAAAGCCTTCCGTGAGATTCGCTTTCTCGTGCATGACGTACAATAATGAAGAAACAAAATCATATATCTTAAGCTTTTTTATCAGTTTCTCCATTTCTTCTTCGTCGTATTGCCGTGTTGTCATCATGGATGCGGTGTCCTTAAGAGTATCTATCGGTATATATCCTTTGTTTAAAAGATATCTTATATATAGAAACCTTGAGCATATTGCGGATATATTATCTTCTTTTGAATACAGTACCTTTATTTTGTTTTTTATTCTCTCCTTTTTCCATGTATCATGATTACTTATAACGCTATTGTACATTTCTGTCATTTGCAATATCATTTTATTTATGTCAGTCGTTGTGGAGACAGAAGGGTTTGAGATAACATATATTTTATTGTGAGGGCATAAGGACTGCGTCATTTCCTTTTCCAGCGGACCGAATACATGGACGGCAGATACATATCGGACAATCTTTTTTATCATTATCTTCTGATGTTGTCGTGTTTTGCTTGAAAAGAAACTGAGTCCTGCATGTGACGTGAAGATTACAGGAGTTTCGCTATGAATGACCTTTTTTATCTGTCTTATTGTATGGATATCCCAATCTCCGCATATATGAACAAGATCAGGTGCTTTGTCTACCATCTCTATATTGTCATATTTACATATGTGTTCTTCCAATAATGTCATGAAGCGGATACTGACATCATTTGTATTATATCGGCATGAAACGATGTATTGTATTCTCATATCTTATGAGTTGTGAAATCATTTTTGTCTGACCTTAAATATTTAAATCGGAAAATAAGATCATTAATGAATGTTGAAAGTTCATATGGTATAACCTTTATCCATGCGATATTCTCCCCATATTGCCTGAATGCTTTCCCGGCAATAATTGTGCGTAGTGCCAGAGTCAGTATTAATGCGAATATTGAGGTTGACAGTAGAATGTAATTAATATGAGTCGCAGAATGTATCATCATTGTTATTATTGCAATATAATTGATATACATCGTGAATACATCTACAGCATATAAAAGTTTATGCGGTATTGTCCGACGAAGTACTTTATTCATATAATATAATGATATGTTGTCTTTGTTCCATTCTTTTTTTGTCGGTTCTTTTTCTCGAATGAAAGAATCTGGCGATATTTCTACGCCTGTATTGCCATTTACTGCATATTTATTTATAATAAAGTCGAACTCTCCATGTACAAGTTGTAGATTCCCACGATACCCTCCTCCGTCTATAAATGTAGATTTACGGAATGCTATGTTCGAACTGCCTGAACGGTAGGCGGTATTATGTATAGCCGTATGTAATAAATACGATAATGTCCGAAGTCTTATAAAACGGTAATATGCTTTTGTCTTTTGCTCATAGTTAGCGTATCCTATTATGAGAGATGTCTCTTTTTTGAAATGTCTTGACAGTGCTGACAACCAGTTTTCGGAGGCAGGGATGTCGTTGGATTTTATTATTGTTATCCATTCGTTGTGGGCAGCCTTTACTCCTAATGATATTGCAAGTTTCTGTCTGCTCATAAATAATGGTTTTGACGGAACAAATGTTACATATATGCGTTTGTCTTTTAGATAAGGGCTCAGTGTGTTTTCCGCAATAATATCTCCTTTTTCTATAATTACAATTATTTCAAAGTCTTGATTGTATTTTTGATTAAGAACTGCAGAAATACAATTCTGCAGTTCTTGGGTATCATCGTATGCCAGCAGGAGTACAGACACCTTGGGCTTTATTTCATTGTCGTCGTTATCGTTTATTTTACTTTTATTACGAAAATCGTTTCTTATTCTGAAGAAAGGATTCAGAATAGGTGTGACTAATGATAATAAAACAAGCAATGCTCCGACTGTTATAGAAAAAGTATCAAATATCATAATTCTTCTGTTATGTATCCTTTGGGAAGTTCTCTACAATTGTATTGGCTTGCCATAACCTCACCATAAGCTCCGGCAGAACGTATAGCAATGATATCTCCGCGATGACACTTGTTAATCTCAATGGATTTGGCAAATACGTCGCTGGATTCACATATCGGTCCGACAATATCGTATGTTTCAACTTCTTCATTACTGCTGATATTTTCTATCTTATGATACGCATGATATAGTGCGGGGCGAATGAGATCTGTCATTCCTGCATCTACTATTGCGAATTTTTTATAAGAGCCGTTCTTAACATAAAGTAGGCGTGTGATAAGTGTTCCGCATTGCCCAACGACAGATCGTCCCAATTCAAAGTGAACTTTTTGATCCGGGAGTATCCGCAGATGTTTCGCATACGTGGAGAAATAACCGGCGAAATCCGGGATGGGTTCTATGTCCGGATGTTCATAATTAATCCCAAGACCGCCTCCCACATTTATATTAGGCAGTACAATCCCATGCTGCTTCAGTCTGCTTTGGAGATCGTTTATTCTATTGCTTAAAGCTTTAAAATCATCCATATCCAGGATTTGTGATCCAATGTGAAAATGCAGTCCGATAACGGAAATGTTTTTTAATCTTGTTGATATTTCTATTGTCTTTTCAAGATCGTCCATTGCTATACCAAACTTGTTTTCTGCAAGTCCGGTCGTTATGTTGGCGTGAGTGTGGGCTCCGATATTCGGATTTATGCGGAAAGCGACATTTGCGACTTTATTGCGTTGTGACGCGAGAGTATTGATAACTTCAAGTTCGGCGGTGCTTTCAACATTAAAGCAAAAAATGTTATTGTCCAATCCAAGATTTATTTCCCAATCGCTTTTACCGACACCGGCATACACAATTTTTGAGGGAGGAAATCCCGCATCAATCGCTGCTTGTATCTCTCCACCGCTTACACAGTCAGCCCCAAAGCCATATTGGCTGATTATCTTTAATATCTTTGGATTGGAATTTGCTTTTATCGCATAATGTATACAATAGTTTTTATATTTTGTTGTCTCTTTATAAATTATATTCAGTGTATCACGCAATAATCCGCTGTCATAATAATAAAATGGTGTTTTTATATTATGAAATTTATTTATAGGAAAATTGGTTCTCATTTTGAATTTATTTATTAAACAATACGTCACTCAAACTTTGCAGTGCCCGTTTTTTATCGGACGCCTTGATTAAGAACGAAATATTATAATTGGAGCCTCCGTATGATATCATGCGGATTGGAATGTCTTTCATTGCGTCAAGAACTAATGTCTCAAAACCAATATTGCTCCACTCCAAATCTCCGACAACGCATACAATGCACATGTCTGTGTCAACAGTAACCGTGCCATATTTTTTCAGTTCATCGACAATCTCATTTAAGTGTGCACAATTGTCTATGCTCATTGATACACCCACTTCACTCGTAGTAATCATGTCGATAGGTGTTTGATAGCTCTCGAAAATCTCAAATATTTTGCGCAAGAAGCCAGTCGCGAATAGCATTCTGCTGGACTTTATCTTGATTGCAGTGATTTTATCTTTTGCCGCTACCGCCTTGATTTTGCCTTTTATGAGCACATTATCTATAATGGTTCCTTCTGCGGCAGGATCCATGGTGTTTTTCAGCCTTACAGGTATTCCCGCATATTTTGCCGGTTGTACGCATGTGGGATGAAGTATTTTAGCACCAAAATAGGCTAATTCCGCAGCTTCTTCAAAATTCAGCTGGTGTATGGCGTCTGTTTTCTCAACAAATCTTGGATCATTATTGTGCATACCGTCAATATCAGTCCATATTTGTATTTCATCTGCGGGAAGAGCCGCTCCGATTAATGAAGCGGTAAAGTCGCTTCCTCCTCTCTGTAGATTATCAACTTCACCGTATGCGTTTCTGCAAATGAACCCTTGGGTAATATAAACATCATACCCCTGGTTTTCTTTCATGACAACGGACAATTTTTCCTTAAGATAATGCAAGTCCGGTTCTGCATTCTTGTCTGTCCGCATGAAATCCAGTGCGGATAAAAGTGTTGCCTTTATTCCGTTTTCCAATAAGTAATAAGTCATCATGTTGGTGCTTATTATCTCACCTTGGGCTATAATGTTTTTCTCCTCAAAACTTGTAAACAAATCTTTTGTGAAAGAACGTAAGTAGTTGAATTCATTGCGTATGAACTCATGTGCTTTTGTTTTATATTCATCAGTAGAGTACAGTTCCTCTACGTGTTGTTTATATTTCCTTTCAAGATTGTTTATAACCTCATTTGCTCCGTCTGTATTTTTCTTATATAAGTAATTTGATATTTCTATAAGTGAATTAGTCGTTCCTGACATAGCAGACAATACTATAAATACAGGATGTTCCGTGTCAGACGCAACCATTGAAGCAACGGCTTTCATTCTTTCCGGGGAACCAACAGATGTCCCGCCAAATTTCATTACCTTCATATTCGTATCTTTTTATATTTAATTTCTATTATTGTGTGAATGTATTGGATATTATACTTTCTGAGCGTTATAATACTCATTTGTTATGTTAGTCAAAGAACCATCCTCGCATTTATAAATAATACCAGGATATTTTTTCAGCATGGATATGTTGTGTGTCGACATAATGACAGATGTTCCTGATTCTGTAATCTTTCTCAATAATTTGACAATGTTATTTGCTGTCTCAGGATCAAGATTACCAGTCGGTTCATCTGCAATTATTATTTTCGGTGTATTAAGTACTGCTCTTGCAATTGCAATACGTTGCTGTTCGCCTCCGGAAAGTTCATGCGGATATTTGTCTTTTTTATCTGACATACCGACATCAGAAAGAACTTGTTCTATTCTATTATTAATATCTTTATTCGATTTCCATCCTGTCGAATGTAGGATGAACTGTAGGTTTTTGAATACACTTCTGTCATGCAGCAGTTGGAAGTCCTGGAATATAATCCCCATTTCCTTTCTCAGAGCAGGGATATCACGGCGTTTCAATGTTAATAAATCACGCCCGAGAACTTCTGCTTTCTGAGTTTCTTGTTTCGGTATGTCCAGTTCACAATACATTGTTTTCAGTAATGAACTTTTTCCAGAGCCTACTTTACCTATAATATATATGAATTGGTCAGTGTCGACAGAAAACTCCACATCTTTCAGTATCAGTTCACCGCCTTGACAGATATTTACTTTTTGATAATCAACTAACATAATCAATGATATTAATGTTTATGCCATGATGGGCTGTGTCTTGTTTCCAGCTCTTTAACAACATCGTTTATACTAAGTCCTTTACTTGTTAAAAGAACTATCATATGATATATTAAATCCGAGCATTCATAAACCAAACGCTCATTTGTACCGTTTGTTGCTTCAATAACAGCTTCTACAGCTTCTTCTCCCACTTTCTGTGCCATACGGTTGACGCCTTCCTTGAATAAGGATGTTGTGTAGGAGCCTTCCGGCATTTCCTTGTATCTTGTCGATATAAAGTCCTGTAGTTCAGACAAGAACGAAGTACCGTTGTCTTTGTTTGATTCTTTCCAACATGTGTCGCTTCCTGTGTGGCACACCGGTCCTGTAGGATGTGCTTTTACCAATAAAGTATCATTATCACAATCTATATTTATGCTGACAAGTTCCAGAGTATTGCCTGAAGTCTCTCCTTTGGTCCACAGACAATTTCTTGACCTGCTCCAAAATGTGACCTTCTTTGTCTCTATAGTCTTATTATATGCTGCATCGTTCATGTAACCTAACATGAGTACATTTTTTGTCTTGGCATCTTGTATGATTGCAGGAACGAGACCTCCCATTTTTTCAAAGTCTATTTTCATATATTTTCTATTTGTATTTTATATCCTTACCTTTATATGATTGTCAGAAAGATATTGTTTCAATTCTTTAATTTTGATTTCTCCAAAGTGAAAGACGCTGGCTGCGAGCGCTGCGTCAGCCTTCCCTATATTGAATACATCAACGAAGTCTTCTTTTTTACCCGCTCCACCGCTTGCAATTATCGGTATCTTGAGGTGCTCAGCCAGTTCTGCCAAGGTCTCGTTTGCATATCCGTTTTTTACTCCGTCATGATTCATACTTGTAAAAAGAATTTCTCCCGCTCCACGGCTTTCTGCTTCTTTAGCCCAGTCCAACAACTTCAATGCTGTTTTCTCCCGTCCTCCTTTGATATAGCAAAACCAGTCTGTGCCGTCGAACTGTGCGTCAATGGCACATATGCAAACCTGAGAACCGAATGCATTGGTTATTCTGTCTATGATTTCCGGGTTTTTGATAGCAGCCGAATTGATGCTTACTTTATCGGCTCCGGCTCCTAACAGCCTTTCTATATCCTCGAATGAATCGATGCCTCCACCCACCGCGAAAGGGATGTTTATTTCAGATGCTATCTTAGAGACAAGTTTTGTAAAAGTCTTCCGTTCCTCTACTGTTGCTGTTATATCCAAGAACACCAGTTCGTCAGCACCGTCCTCATTGTATCGTTTTGCAAGCTGCACAGGGTCTCCGGCTTGCTGCAGATTCTGAAAGTTGACACCTTTTACGGTGTTGCCGTCCTTTATGTCAAGACACGGTATGATTCTTTTTGCCAGTCCGTTACACATGCTCCATCAATGTATTTATGTTTATTCTGTGCTCGTAATATGCTTTCCCGAACACGACAGCACTTACACCTAATCTGTCAAGTTGCATGATATCCTCATTAGAGGATACTCCGCCGCTTGCAATCAAATTGATTCCCGGAAATCTCTTTAATATTTCTCCGTATAGATTATATGCGGGACCGGACAATGTCCCGTCTTTTGTTATGTCCGTACATAGTATGTTTCTTACTCCATGATTGATATACTGTCTTAAAAAGGAATATATATTTTCATTTGTCTCCTCTTTCCATCCGTTCACCGCAATATTATCGTTTTTGATGTCAGCTCCTAAGATAATTCTTTCTGCGCCATATTCCTGTAACCATTTATAAAAAAGAGACGGCTCTTTTACGGCAACACTTCCGATTGTCGCCATGTTTGCCCCGTTCTCAAAAACAGCTTTTATGTCATCATCCGATTTTATGCCTCCGCCGAAATCAATGCACAATTTTGTTTTTGCGCTTATTTCTCTCAATACGTGAATGTTTGTCACGTGACTTGATTTTGCACCGTCAAGATCAACCAGATGGAGGTGTGTCAGCCCCATCTGTTCGAATTCTTTTGCGGCATCAACCGGATTCTCGCGGTATATTGTTTTCTCGTTATAATCGCCTTTTGTAAGGCGCACGCATTTGCCGTCTATAATATCAATCGCAGGAATTAATCTTATCATAGGCTAAGAAAATTATTAAGAATTTTTTCTCCGACATCTCCGCTCTTTTCGGGATGGAACTGCACGGCATAAAAATTTTTGTAATTTAATGCCGCGGAGTACGGTAATATATAGTCTGTATCTGCAATTGTATAGGCAGATAGCGGAGCATAGTAGCTGTGTATGAAGTAGACGAATTCTTTCCTGACAATATCTTTGAATAGCGGTGATTTTAAATTTGATATTTCGTTCCACCCTACAGCAGGTATCTTATCCTGATTTGACCGCGCGATAAAGCGTTTTATGTCTACGTGGAATATATCAAGACAATTGGTGTCTCCTTCCTCTGAATGCCGGCACATCAACTGCATTCCTATGCATATGCCAAGTACCGGCTGACGCAGATTGCATATTACTTCATTCAAATTATGGGAATAAAGATACTGCATGACAGATTTCGCCTCGCCTTGCCCCGGAAGTATCACCTTGTCTGCGGTCATCACTTCATTCACGTCATCCGTTACCACAGGTTCTACTCCTAATCTTTTCAGTGAATTGATAACGGAATAAATGTTGCCGGCTTTATATTTTAAAATTGCAATTTTCATTAATTAACTGGATTATCTGTTGCTGGACAAAATCATGCCTTATTGTATAGCGTTTTTTACTTCACGCAACCAACAAGAGATCCTATTTTTGCAAAATTACAAATTTTCTTTTATAAAGCTTACGTCTGACTATAAAATTATATAAATTATGGATGTCTGGTTATAATATCAAACTTATTCAGATTCTTCTTCCGGCGTGTGCAGGATTATGCTTGTGGCACCTATGGTGAACAGCGAGCCGTTTCCGATTATTCTGCATTCCCTGTTTCGCAGGATGTCATTGTCCACGAATGTCCCTGTGTTGCTCGGTCCGTCCTTCAATATGTATTTCAGTGTTCCATTATTGTTTTTCTTCACGGTAATCGAGCAGTGGGTCATGTCTATGCTGGGATCGTTTGTCTCTATGGGGCAGTTTATGTCATTCCCTTTCATGTGACGCCCGATGACGTTCTCGCCCAAACTTAACGGTATGATTTGTTTGTAGTGGAAAACATTCTCAATTACTACAATATATCCGTATTCATTGTTTTCTTCGTTTTCGGACAGGTCTTCTTTGCGCTGTATGTTGTTCAATTTTGATACACCCATTCTGATGCTAAACTGCTTTCCGCAGTCAGGACATTCAAATACAAGATTCTGACCATTATTATATCTGGTCTCATCAAAAATGATATATCTCTCACATTTAGGACAGCGTACTCTCTTCATTATTTTTCTGTTATGCTTGTAATCCAGGCGTCTGAAAAGTCTATGTCGGTATTCAGCATGTTAAGAATTCTGTTGGCGTCTTTTCGCGTCGCGAATTTGTCATATATTACTTTGGAGCCGCTGGATGTAGTGTAAACTTCAGCTTTTTCAAATCCTTTCTTGTGCAGAAGCCTTACATAGGCTTCCGCGTTTTTCTTCGAAACCTTACTTGCAAGCACAATGCTGAAATAAGTGCTGCCTGTTTTGTTTGAATCCGAGATGGCTGTGGCTTTACAATCCTTTTTAATGCCGTCTGCACATTTTGCCGGTTCTTTTGCCGGTTTGAACTTCGGTGTGCCCAAAGTAATGTCTTTAGGCATTATGTTCAAAGGCATGTTTGTGTCTATCCTGCTTTTGGTTATGCCTGATGTGCTGTTCTCTCCTACGGGTGAGGGTATGAGGAAAAACAGCACGAAGATGATGCACGCGGCGGCAATTTCCTTTATTGACGCAATCGGGATATTCAGCGTTATGGTCTTTTCTTTTGAAACCTTTTTGCCTTTTTCTTCTGATTCAGGAGCAACCGCAATTGTCTTTATCTCGCTCTCTGCGTGGCTTATGCTGTCTTTGTGTCTTTTTTCAACAGTGTTTTTGTGACTGTTGCTTATAATTTCAGCCGAAAATGTACTCAGACCATAGTAGTCCGGGGTAAGGATCCCTGCCTCGCATGGCTTGAAATCATAGCTGCCGTCATCTTGTATGTATATCACTCCAAGACCATACAACTCATACTCGCCATTCTTTGCGAGAATGCCTTTCAGCCGCGTCACGTCGTTCTCTATGCGCGTGAGTGCCTCCGGATAGCTTATATCGTATACCTCAACGTATGATTGAACAAGCAGCGAGTCGTTTATTTTCAGTTGAGGATTAAATCCGAGCGTTCTTAACGGGGGATAGAATGTCTTCGCGTCATGATCATATATAGAATCTATATGATGAGTCATGAAGCCTCCGAAATCCGGTACGATTACACAATCGTTGGTGAGTAATAGTTTTGTAATATGTCTTTCTAATTCAATCACGAGTGCAAATTTAAATAAAACGGATGACTTTTCCAACTAAATAATTCAAAAAAATCAGCTTGGTAATTAAATAGTATTTTTTGTTTTGGTAATCGGCATAAATGTATTATCTTTGCGTTTGTAGGACAGATATGTTCTTTTATTATGAAGATAATTTCATCATATTTTGAAGATAAAATATCTATATGGAATACATAAAAACCTGTATTGACGGAGTTTGGATTATCGAACCGAAAGTGTTTAACGATGCCCGCGGATATTTCTTTGAGGCATGGAAGAAAGATGAGTTCGAGGAACATGTAGGAAAGGTTTCTTTCGTGCAGGATAATGAATCCAAATCAAGTTATGGCGTATTGCGCGGCCTTCATTATCAGAAAGGAGACTTCTCACAGGCGAAGCTGGTGCGCGTAATAAAAGGACGGGTGGTGGATGTCGCTGTGGACATACGCAAATCGTCTGCCACATTCGGAAAATATGTCATGGTGGAGCTAAGCGGGGAAAACAAACGCCAGCTGTTTATTCCGCGCGGTTTCGCGCATGGCTTTCTTGTGCTTAGCGACGAGGCTGTTTTCACATATAAGGTTGACAACGTATATGCTCCTCAGCATGAGGCGAGCATAAGATGGAATGACGAAACCATAGATATAAAATGGCCTATAGACATTAATGATATAAAGACGAGCGAGAAGGACCTTAACGGCAAGTCGCTTGGCGAGGCTGATTTGTTCGACTGATGCAAATTAGTTTGTAAGAAGACCACTGATTAGTGATTGTATGATGAGACATTATGCATTATCCGCTTTTATTCTAATATGTGTCTCGTTTCTGTGTGGCTGTTCAAAGGGCAAGAAGACAGAGACGGTCGAGGAAGATGCCTTGGCAAAAAAAGAATTGCAGGGCATCTGGATAAATGAGGACGATGAGGACGTTGCCTTCAGAATAAAAGGTGACACCGTTTATTTCCCCGACACAATCAGTGTACCTGTATATTTCCGAATAGAAAGAGACTCGTTTGTCCTGTATGGGGCAAACAAGACAAAATATCCTGTAATCAAAAGGACACCTCATCTCTTCGAGTTTGTCAGTCAGAACGGCGAGCATATGAGGCTTGTCAAAAGCAGCGATTCCAGTTATCTCAAACTGTTTAATAAGACGTCGATAGTCTCCGTCAACCAGAACAGGCTGATAAAAAAGGATACTGTCGTATATTATAATGATAAGAAGTATCATTGTTATGTTCAGATAAACCCCACAACATACAAGGTTCCAAAGGCGGCATACAACGATGATGGGGTGGAGGTGTACACCAACTACTATGACAACATAATCCATTTCAGCCTTTTCTGTGGTGCCGAAAGGGTTTATTCAAGCAACATAACAAAGGATGATTTCTCTGCGCAGGTGTCATCCCAATATCTCAGGCAGTCTGTCTTCAGCGATATGGTGTATTACAAGATTGACGATGAGGGCGTGCATTATTTCGCAGTGCTGGGAATACCCAATTCTTCAAGCAGCTTTATGGTTGAGATGATATTCTCGTTCGACGGAAAGCTTGTAAAGCGTATAAAGGGCGATTAGAATCTGTTCATTGACATCACTGACTTGGCGTAATCGTGTCAGTTTATCACAATCTGTCTGTATCCCACAAGCCTGTCTGTCCTGTCTCCGGCTGCCCTGTAATACACCAGACACTGGTATTTGTTTTCGGTATAGCAGAAATTGCCTTCGCTTTGAAGTGGCTTGAGACTGCCGTCGTCTGTTCTTATAAGATATTGATACGAGTAATATCCCTGTTTAAGCATAATCACATTTTCGTATAATCCGCTTTCCGGGTTATAGCTCATGCAGTATTCCGGTGTGAGACTGCCGTTTGTCCATACACCGTTTATAAATATGTCGTTGTCGGTAGGTGCTGTTTTAAGAGCAAAGTGGACATATACATATTCTGACATGCAGTCGTTCTCTATGTTGTCACTGTTTCTTATGTAGAAAGCTCCGTTTGCGTCTTCATCATACACATAGCTGTTGCGCGGCTCGTCAGTCCACACATAGGCGTGATAATCCCTGCCGTCCCACTTCACTGACTCAAGTCCCATGGTTGTGTGCGAAACGTCGAGTGTCTCAAATTTCCTGTATTCGTTTCCTCCGTCAAATATCAGCTGTCTGTTGTGAGTCCATTGCAGACCGTCCGGCATGATGTATTGCGGCTCGGCATTTACAACGGCATTGTCCCATCTGCCGTTCTGCATGACCACAGTCTTTATTTCCTGTCCGGGATTGTTCACTTTAAGTCCTGCATAGTTTATCTTCATTCCTATCTGCTGATGCGCCCCGTTCGTGTCAATATCGGTATTGGTGGTCGCTTCCAGTTGTATGCCTGCACGTTGCTCTGCTACCATGAAGCATGCTGTGGCTACCTCCTCAGACGTGTTGTCGTCATATATTGTCACGCGATAGTTGCCGCTCATTTTGATGTTGCATCTTTCATTCGGTATCCTCAGTCTGTAATGTGTATAAAGGACATTGGTGTTTAGTGATTTCCTGACATCGTCGATGGTATTCCCGTCTGTGAATCCTTCACAGTAATCGCTTGTGAACAGTGCGTCAGATGTTGTCCAATCAGCTTCGCAGTGCTCAATCCTGTAGGCATATCTGTGATATTCATGCGTCATGTCGTCAAACGAAATGGTGATGGGTTCGTCACCTCCGAGTATCATTACCGGTGGCGACAGCCAGTCGTCTCCGGCTACAACCTGCAGTGAGGCAATCCTGTCCGACTTTATTTCGTTGTTCTGTCCGTTAGCCGTCAGTGTGCAAACAGACAGCATTACGGCAGCCATAAGCTTGCGTGTATTTGTTATCATCTTCATGTATTTTACAGATCCACGGAAACTCGGAAATTTATCTGCCTGCCGGTCAGATAGTTAGGAACGGCATATTGCTGGTTTGTTACGTCAGTAATCCAGTAATAAGAGTTCACGTTGTTTATTCCGAAAAGATTCAGACATTCCAGTCCGAGCCACACATTCTTGAAGAACCGCCCGTTCTGCCTGTTCTCGTTGTTTACCAGACGGTAGTTCAGTCCGATGTCCGCGCGTTTGTATGCCGGAGCCCTGAATACGTTGCTCTCAAGCTCCTGATGCGGAGCCGAGAACGGGAGACCGTCGGCATAGGCAAGTTTCAGAAACATTCTCCACCTCTCTGTTCCAGGGAAATAGTCCGTGAAGTAAAGGCTCACGGCATATCTCTGGTCTGTTGGCAGAGGTATGTTCTTCCCGTTCAGTTTCATGTTTGTGTCCATGAGTGACAGACTTATCCACGAGTCGTATCCCGGAACGAACTCTCCGTAAAGCTTCATGTCGAGTCCGGCGGCATGTCCGCTGCACTCGTTATTTCCGTAATAGACAACCTTTACGTTGTTTACACTGTATGGCACAAGGTCGCTCAAAGCCTTATAGTAAGCCTCAGCGGTGAATTTGTATGGACGCTTGCTTATTTTGAAACGATAGTCCATGCCTGCTATGAAGTGTATGGAACGCTGGCTTTTTGTCTTTTTGTTGAGTGTGGCGTATGTCACTCCGTCAATTGCTGTCGTGTCTCTTATTTCCTTATAGAACGGTGCCTGATAGTAAAGACCGGTGGCGAATCTCATCGTTACGTTATGGTTGAAGGCAGGTATGACTCCGAGCGACATCCTCGGACTCACCGTTGTCTCACCGTTGAAGCTCCAGTGACTGAGCCTTACTCCATAGTTAAGGGTAAAAAGCGTATGCTCTCCCGGACTTGTGAATCTGTAAGTGTCCTGGGCGTAAGCCTCAATGCGGTTGGCTTTCAGTGTGTTCCGCGCACGCATTGAGTATATCATGTGGAGGCTTTCGCCGGTGTGGGGTATGCTGTATCCGCTCGAGTCCCGCATTTCATATTCAACCGAATTCTCTTTTATACGCTCGCTTTTGAATGTTAAAGCCGTCTCTATGGTATGCTTTTTGGTTTTTGTCTTCAGCAGAAGCTTCACGCTCTGCACGTTTGCCTTCATGTAGTTTCGGGCATGCTGGAAGTAGGTTCCCACTCCAAGGTTCTCGCTCGTCTCTGTCTGTGTGAGCCAGTACTGCCCTTGTATGTCGTAAGTTTCCTGTTCTTTTGTGTGGAATGCCGAGGCGATGAGCGACAGAGATGTGTTTTTCCCGAAATTGCGCGTTATGTCGAGAGAACCGAAATAAGTGCGGAATACGTCCTTCTCCTGCCCGTCGAAGTATACTCTGAACGATTTCACGTCTTCCATAGTGCCGAAACTTGTCTCGCGGTCTTCAGGATAGAAGTTGTAGTGATTGTCTGATATGTTACCCAGAAAACTTATTCTCCACCTGTCGTTGGGCGTATAGTTGAGGAACGCCTGATAGTCGATGAAGTTCGGGCGGTATTCTCCTTTTGTGTCCATTGTGCCCAACAGATATTGGGTTGTCTTATATCTTATGCCGTTGCTTATCGAGAATTTTTTGTTCCCATAGCCCACATATGCGCTCGCTCCGAGCAGACTTGCCGTGGCGGACGCTTCCAGCTTTTTGGGAAATCTGTATGTTATGTCAAGTGCCGACGACATCTTGTCGCCATATTTGGCTTCGAATCCTCCGGTGGAGAAGCCTATTTTCTCAACCATGTCAGGATTGATTATAGACAATCCTTCCTGCTGTCCGCTTCTTACCAGCAGAGGACGGTATATCTCTATATTGTTGATATAGACGCTGTTCTCGTCGAACGACCCTCCGCGCACGTTATATTGTGAGGACAGCTCATTGTGTGTTGACACTCCTGCCTGTCCCTGTATTAGTTCCTCTACGGCATTTCCTGTTGTTGAAGGCATGTGCCGGAGGTCTTCTTTGTTGATGTCCTGTGTCTGTCCGGTCTGTTGTTTTGTTCCCGTCACAACAACGTCCGAGAGCACGTTGTTGCTGTAGAGTACAACCTGAAGGGTCTGCTTGCCGCGCGGGTTGCGCAGCACACGTGTCTTTGTCTTGTATCCCACCATCGAGAAACGTACGACTACCGAGTCGGCGGACTGCAAGGTCATGCTGAATTCGCCTTTTAGCGATGTCATCGTTACTTTTCCCTGTTGGAGGCACGACACAGACGCAAGCTCGATAGGGTTCATCTGTTCGTCGGTCACCCTTCCTTGGAGAACAAACGATTGGGAATGAGCCGCAACGGCGCAAAGCAGCAGTATATATATAATGAGTACTGTCTTTTTCATATTGAATATAACGTTCTTCTTCCGTCATTATTGTATATTACGGCTAATATGTTTTATTTGCGTCTTTGGAGTGGGAAAGTGTCGCTTTAGCGCAATGCCTGTAATCTCTTTTCCGGCAGGTCGTTACGCCATACAACCTGCGTTTTGTGATTACCGCGTATTGTGTCGGCATGCGTGCACTGTCCTTCTTACGGCTACATTGTCTTGTATGATAATAACATGCAGGGATGCTTTCGCGTTAAGCTTTTTAACTTAAAAAGAACCCCTGTTTAACATATGTAGACAAGCCGCTTCTGTAATGCGATACGCCGGAAAAAGCCGTGTCAGGATGTCGTTAAGGTGCTTGCAGACAGCTGTCCTTGCATGTGGATTCGGCGGAAGAGGCTTTATCGCGCTCCCGTAAAGGCATTCTGACTCTACGGAACAGTGCGTTACGCAGTACGGAACGGTATCTTTCGCCCGACGGAAAAGCCCGTTTCGGAGAGCGGGCGAAACATAATTATGCCGTCGTTTTGCGCAAATGACTGATATACATACGGTTGTCTGACATCTCCATTTTCGGCGTATTTTGATTCAAAACCGATGTCGTCGCAGAATAATCCGAATATGATGACATATGCGCAGGCATGTGGCTGATTATGATTGGTTATATTCAATTAAGCTGACTCTTGATGTTTCCCAATTCATGCCGCGTCTTGTTGTCGGTCATCAGCGGCTCTTCAACCAAACTCGGTCGTCAGACTTCATTCCTATCTCATGCTGCTGCCGGACATGGTGCCTTACGTTTTAGTAAAAGACCTCGTGCATGCTGCGTAGGGAAAAAGGGGAGACAAGGCGGCTGCAGCAGAGCGGAGGATGAACGGGCAGCCATCATTCAATGGTAAATCTGCGACAAGTGTTCCAGCCTCCGATTCGTGTTAAAGGTTTCAGAATGTTATAATATATTTACAGCATCTTTCATACCGTAATCTTTCCATCCTATTTTTTGGCTGTAAAATATATTTTTTTTACCTTTGCAGCCATATATTAAATTACAAAAAAGAAGACATGGTAAAGAAGTTCACAGAGCATAACGGGCTCAATTTGACGGCAACTAATGACGAGGTGCTGGCAGAGTGGAATAAGAAAGATATTTTCCATAAATCGATAGACGAACGTGAGGGATGTCCTCAGTTTGTTTTCTTTGAGGGTCCTCCTTCGGCAAACGGTCACCCGGGAATCCATCATGTCCTTGCAAGAAGCATAAAAGATACATTCAACAGATATAAGACGATGAAGGGCTTCCAGGTTCATCGTAAGGCAGGATGGGACACACACGGACTTCCTGTGGAACTGGGAGTGGAGAAGGAACTCGGAATCACAAAGGCGGATATAGACAACAAGGATTCCGAAAAGTACATCTCCGTGCGCGACTATAACAACAAGTGCCGCGAGAACGTGATGAAATTCACTGCGGAGTGGCGCTCGCTCACGGAGAAAATGGGATATTTCGTCGATCTCGACAATCCTTACATCACATACGACAACAAATATATCGAGACGTTGTGGTGGCTGCTTAAGCAACTATACAACAAAGACCTGTTGTACAAAGGATACACAATACAGCCTTACAGCCCTGCCGCAGGAACCGGACTCAGCTCTCATGAGCTTAACCAGCCTGGGTGTTACAGGGACGTGAAGGACACCACCGTTACGGCGCAGTTTAAGATAAAGAATCCGCGTCAGGAGATGACCGGATGGGGAGAGGCTTATTTCCTTGCATGGACAACAACCCCATGGACGCTTGCTGCTAACTCCGCTCTTTGCGTGGGACCTAAAATCAATTATGTGGCAGTGCGCACCTACAACCCTTACACGGGTGAGGCTGAGACGGTGGTGCTTGCCGAGGAAAGGCTTTCGGCTTACTTCAACGAGGCTGGTCGTGATGCCGACCTTGAGTCATACAGTAAGGGTGACAAGGTGATACCGTGGAAAGTCGTGGGACGTTATCTCGGTCCTGAACTCGTCGGGATGGAGTATGAGCAGCTTCTTCCGTTCATATCTCCGCTGACCGGCGGCGCTTTCCGTGTGATTTCCGGTGATTATGTTACTACCGAAGACGGTACGGGCATTGTGCATATCGCCCCGAACTTCGGTGCCGACGACGCATTCGTGGCAAAGAAAGCGGGTGTGCCGCCAATTGTCGTGGTTGACAAGAAGGGACAGGAACGTCCTGTTGTCGACCTGCAAGGCAAATATTTCCTTACGGAGGAGCTTGATGAGAAGTTCGTTGCGGAGCATGTCAATGTGGAGTTGTGGAACGAGTATGCGGGCAGGTATGTGAAGAACGCTTATGACGAGACACTGACAGATAAGGACGAGACGCTTGATGTGTCAATCTGTATGGACCTTAAAGCATCCAACAAGGCGTTCAAGATAGAAAAGCATGTGCACAATTATCCGCACTGCTGGCGTACCGACAAGCCTATACTTTACTATCCGCTTGACAGCTGGTTCATACGTTCTACAGCAAAGAAGGACAGAATGGTGGAGCTGAACCGGACAATCAACTGGCAGCCGGAGTCTACCGGTACAGGACGGTTCGGCAACTGGCTCGAGAATCTTAACGACTGGAACCTGTCCCGCAGCCGCTTTTGGGGCACTCCGCTGCCGATATGGCGTGATGAGGATGGAAACGAGATATGCATCGGTTCGGTGCACGAGCTGTATGATGAGATAGAAAAGAGCGTGGCGGCAGGGTTCATGCAGTCCAACACATTGAAGGATTTCGGATTCGTGCCGGATGATTACAGCAAGGAGAATTATGACCGCATAGACCTTCACCGTCCGTTTGTCGATGAGATTACGCTTGTCAGCAAGGCGGGCAAACCCATGAAACGTGAGTCCGACCTCATCGATGTGTGGTTTGACAGCGGTTCCATGCCTTACGCACAGATTCATTATCCGTTTGAGAACAGGGATAAGATTGACGACCGTACGGCATTCCCAGCCGACTTCATCAACGAGGGTGTGGATCAGACACGTGGCTGGTTCTTTACGCTTCATGCCATCGCCACCATGGTGTTCGACAGTGTGGCATTCAAGAATGTCATATCCACCGGACTTGTGCTCGACGCTAAAGGCAACAAGATGAGCAAGCATGTGGGCAATGTTACGGATCCTTTTGAGATGATAGGGAAGTACGGAGCCGATGCGGTGAGATTCTACATGATGACGAACTCGGAGCCGTGGGATAACCTGAAGTTCAATCCTGAGGGAGTGGACGAGGTGCGCCGTAAGTTCTTCGGAACATTATACAACACATATTCCTTCTTCGCCCTGTATGCCAATGTGGACGGATTCGATTATAGCGAAGAGGACGTGAAGATGGAGGAAAGACCGGAGATAGACCGCTGGATACTCTCCGTGCTTCATTCTCTTATAAGAGATGTGGATGCGGAAATGAACGGTTATAATCCGACAAAGGCTGGACGCCTTATTGAGTCGTTTGTGAACAACGACCTGAGCAACTGGTATGTGCGCCTTAACAGGAAACGCTTCTGGGGTAAGGAAATGAGTGTTGACAAGCTGAGCGCTTACCAGACACTGTACACATGCCTTGAGGTGGTTGCCAAACTGCTCGCTCCGTTTGCGCCGTTCTATGCGGACCAGCTGTTCATGGACTTGATAAGCGTTACCGGAAAAGAACATGTCGAGTCGGTACACCTCTCTGACTATCTTGTTGCTGACGATAAACTCATCGACAAAGAGCTGGAAGCAAGAATGAGTATGGCTCAGAAGATTACTTCCATGATTCTCGCTTTGCGCCGCAAGGTGAACATTAAGGTGCGCCAGCCGCTGCAGGCTATCATGATTCCGGCTGTCGACGCAGAGCAGAAAAGACATATCGAGGCTGTCGAGACACTTATATTGAACGAGGTGAATGTTAAGAGTCTCAAGTTTGTGGAGGGCTCGGATGTCCTTGTAAAGAAGGTGAAGTGCAACTTCCGCACTATGGGCAAGAAGTTCGGCAGACTTATGAAGGGCATCGCCGCACAGATTGATGCGCTCACCCAAGCTCAAATCTCTGATTTTGAACGCAACGGATATGTTGACCTGAATGTGGAGGACGCCAATGTGAAAGTGGAGCTTGCGGATGTCGAAATAATAAGTGAGGACATTCCGGGATGGCTCGTTTCGAATGAGGGCAATCTCACTGTGGCGTTGGAAATAGAACTTACGGAGGAACTGAGAAGAGAAGGCATTGCCCGTGAGCTGGTCAACAGAATACAGAATATGCGTAAGGACAATGCTTATGAGATAACTGACAGAATCAATGTCGTGGTGTCACCGGACGGAAAGACGGACGCTGCCATATCTCAGTATGCTGATTACATCAAGAGCCAGATCTTGGCAGACAGCATTGAGATAGCCGACAATGATGGCGTATGCGTTGACTTTGATGATTATAAATTGAATATCAAGATAGAAAAAAATCAAAACTAAGTTGGACTGAAACCTATTCTAAATTTTAAAACTATTGATTTATGGCAGAAAAGACACGTTATACGGACAGTGAACTTGAGGAGTTCCGCGAGATTATAAATGAGAAGTTGCGTCTTGCCCGTCGCGATCAGAGTGCTATGATGAGACAGCTTATGAACGCTGACGGCAACGATGTGGATGATACGTCGCCTACATATAAGGCACTCGAGGAGGGCAGTGCGTCTCAGTCTAAGGAGGATTTGGTGCAGATGGCGAACCGTCAGCAGAAATTCATACAGGGACTTGAGGCTGCCTTGGTAAGAATTGAAAACAAAACTTACGGTATAGATCGTATCACAGGAGAATTGATACCAAAGGAGCGTTTGCGCGCGGTTCCGCATGCGACACTCAGTGTGGCATCAAAGAACGCTCGTAAGAAATGAAAGGAAAGAGGGTTTGTCTTTCTGACGGACGATTATCCGTATTGCTCGTTGCCGTGATTTTGATTATCGACCAGATAATCAAGGTCACGGTAAAGACTAACATGTGTCTGGGTGAGTCAATCCGGGTCACAGACTGGTTTTTTATTGAATTCATCGAGAACAACGGAATGGCATATGGCATCACGTTCTTCAACAAACTGGTATTGAGTCTGTTCCGTATAGCCCTGATAGGTGTCATAGCTTATTACATATGCAAGCTGGTGAGGCGGGAGCATTCTACAGGATACGTCGTCTGCCTTTCGGTGATTCTCGCCGGTGCTGCGGGAAATATATTCGACTCGATGTTTTACGGTTTGATTTTCGAAGCGTCGACACCGTTCGATGTGGCTGGGCTAGTGCCATTCGGTAGCGGTTATGCGTCATTCCTGCATGGAAAGGTGGTTGATATGTTCTATTTCCCCCTCATAGTGACTACATGGCCCGACTGGATGCCGTTCTGGGGAGGCAGGGAATTCATATTCTTCTCTCCTGTTTTCAATTTTGCTGACGCATGCATAAGTGTGGGTGCCGTTGTGTTGTTTATTTTCTACCGTAAAGAACTGGAAAGTATAAATGAAGTGCTGTTGCATTCTCGCAAGGCAGACTCCGGAAATCCGGACAGGGATGTCGCCGAAGAATGACAGGCAAAAAAGTGAGAATATGAAAAACCGTCTGACGTTTCGTCTTGCAAAATGGCAAGTGTCTCTCATGCTGATTATGGTTTGCGTTTTGTCATGCAAACCTTCTGTCGACAGAGATTATATCCAGCCGGATGATATGGAGGATATTCTTTATGAATATCATCTTGCGGAAGAGATTGTCAGACAGAACGGCGGCGATACGCTTACAATGCGTTCGTTTAGGGCAAACATACTGAAAAAGTATGGTGTTACGCAGATGGAACTGGACAGTTCTCTGCTTTATTATAGCAGACATACGAAGTTACTGCATGATATATACAAGAATCTTGCCGAGCGATTTACGAATGAGGCTGCGGCACAAGGGGCGTCGGTAAGTGAGATTAGCAAGTTCGGCAATCTCTCATCAAGTAATGACACGACTGATATATGGAACCGTAGAAGGATGCTGGTGCTTTATCCGCAGGAGGCGTCAAATGTTTATATGTATAAAATCAAGGCTGATACGGCTTTCTATAAAGGTGATAAGATTATCCTTGATTTTGATACCCGGTTTATATATCAGGACGGAATGAGGAATGCGGTGGCGGTTTTGGCACTGAAATTCAATAATGACAGCGTCGCCTCGCGTACAATAAACATAACTTCTACATCGCGTTATCATTTGCAGATCGAAGATACCGGAAATCTCGGTATAAAGGAAATAACCGGGTATTTCCTCGTAAATGACAATGACAGGGCTGCGTCCTCATCTACAACTCTCAGATTGTTGGTGTTGTATAATATACGTATGGTAAGGATGCATCAGCCGAAACTGCCGCCGGTACAGAAGAATGATACTGTAAGAGTGGGCAAGGTGGATTCTGTTCCGGTAGTTAGGACAGGGTCACATTCTGAAAGTCAGGTGAAATCGGTGGCTCCAAAACGTTTCGAAAGAACTGTGGTAAGACCTTTGGATGAGAAAATGCTGCCGGCAGAAATGATGAAAAGGGAATAGTAATGAATGAAAAAAGACGGTTTGCCGCTAATCGTGTCATCTTCGGAAATACTACGATTGTAAATGGTGTCGTGGAGGTTGAAGGACATGATGTTGTCGGTTTATATGAATTTAAGAAGGAACCGGCTCGCACTGAATGGGTAGGAGGAACAATCGTCGTGGTCAATACGGATGGCACGCTTGTAGCTTATAAGGATGATAATATATTAAACAGCGAGTATTAAAATTAAATTTCAAGTGATATGTTAAGTGTAAACGAATTGGAGGAACGTCTTATAGATCTTGCTTTTGCAGAAGACATAGGTGACGGAGATCATACCACATTGTGTTGCATACCGGAAGATGCGATGGGTAAATCGCATCTTCTTATAAAGGAGAACGGTATCCTGGCTGGTGTCGAGGTGGCAAAAAAGGTGTTTGACAGGTTTGATTCTACAATGTCGGTTGAGGTGCTTATCAATGACGGTGAACCCGTAAAAGCCGGTGATATAGCTATGGTTGTGAGCGGAAAAGTGCGTTCGCTGTTGCAGACGGAGCGTCTCATGCTTAATATAATGCAGCGTATGAGCGGCATTGCGACAATGACCAATAAATATGTGAAACGTATAGAAGGCACCAAAACACATATTCTTGACACGCGCAAGACAACGCCCGGAATGCGTATCCTCGAAAAACAGGCTGTTCTGATAGGCGGAGGCATGAATCATAGGATAGGATTGTTTGATATGATTTTGCTGAAGGATAATCACATTGATTTTGCCGGGGGCATAGAAAACGCCATTAACCGTTGTCATGAATATCTGAAGGAAAAGAACCTTGACCTCAAAATCGAGATAGAGGTACGTTCTTTCGACGAGCTGGATAAGGTTCTTTCCCACGGCGGAGTTGACAGGATTATGTTGGATAATTTTTCTGTAGAAGATACTGAAAAGGCTGTTCAGATAATAAACGGACGCTATGAAACGGAATCGAGTGGAGGTATCACTTATGACACGATACGTGATTACGCGGAGTGCGGGGTTGACTTCATTTCGGTCGGAGCACTTACTCATTCGGTCAAAGGTCTGGACATGAGCTTTAAAGCCTGCTGATGTTTATCGGTATATTACTATCAATCATAAGCTTTTTACCGCCTGTGAATTATGAGATGTCATTGGCGGGGAACTTTGGTGAGCCGCGTGCTCATCATTTTCACGGCGGTATAGACATAAAAACAGAACGTGTTGAGAATAAGCCGGTGTTCTCGGTGGGGTCCGGATACGTGTCAAGGGTTGTGATAGGCAAGTATGGCTATGGAAAGGCTGTCTATGTAAAGCATCCCGAGGGATACACCAGCATGTTCTGCCATTTGAATGCTTTCTGTCCGAAGATTGAGAATATCGTAAGAGAGAGACAGCGTGCGAGCAAGAATTACAATGTGGACATTGCTTTGGCTCCATACGAATGTCCTGTGGCAAAAGGACAGGTTATTGCAATAAGTGGAAATACCGGCTCAAGCACTGCACCGCACATACATATGGAAATGTATGAGTCTGAAAGCGGTGACATGGTGGATCCGCTCATGTTTTTCGGTAAATATATAAAAGACACCACACCACCGTTGGCGCATGGAATTATGGTCTATCCTCAAGTAGGGGGTGGGGTGTTCTGCGGCTCGACAAGAAAGCAGAGCTTTTCATTGTCTGCTTTAAACATCGCCGGCAAATACACGGCATGGGGTAAAATAGGTTTCGGCATATGGGCGAATGATTATATGGATAATACATATAACAGATTGGGAGTCCGTAAAACACAACTGATTGTCGACGGCAGGCTTGTCTTTGAAAGTGATGTAGCCAGGATTCCGGGTCGTATGACACGTGTGATGGATTATTGTGGCGACTATGAACATTTTATAAAAACCGGTACATGGTATATGAAATCATTCGTGGAACCGGGAAATCACCTGCCTATATATAATACGGACGCCAATAAAGGATATGTTGTCTTTGATGAAGAGAGGGATTATCATATAACTTACGTCCTGACGGATGCCAGTGGAAACAATACCAAGTATAATTTCACAGTGGAAGGAAAGGCTGAAAGAAATCCTTTTGCAGTGTCTCCTCCAAGGCATACAAACTTATTCCGTCGTATTTTATGGGACAGACTGACATGTATTTCCCTTCCCAATGTACAATTGACAGTAAAACCCAACTCATTGACTCAGGACAGGATAATATCTCCAACAATATACAGACAGCCGGAGAAATTGTCAGACAGATATTCTTTCAACAGCGTTTCATTACCGCTTGTCAGATATGCCAGAATATCTATTAAATGTAATAAATATGTAAAAGACACATCCAAGTTGTATATTTCTAACAGTTATGGCGTATCACGATATTGTGGAGGGATATACAAAAAAGGCTGGCTGACAGGTTATATACGTGATATAGGAGACACTTATGAAATAAAGTATGATGATAAGCCACCGGTAATAGAGCCTTTGAAAACGGGCTTGGGAGCGTCATCTCATTATCTGAGGTTCAGCATTTATGACGATGGCAGTGGACTGAAGCAATGTTACGGATATATTGACAACAGACAATTGGTTTTGGATGGAGTCTCGAGAAAAGGTGTCTACACGTGTGATTTAAGAAAGTACTTGAATAAAAACGGAACATTACACAGGCTTGAAGTCATCGCTATAGATAATAAAAACAATAAGGAAACATATACGGCACATATAAAATATTAGGACTATGAGAAGATATGCAGTTTTATTAATGTTGATTATAAGTGCATCGGCAGCTTTCGGGTGCACAAGTTTTATTGTAGGTAAGAAAGCAAGTACTGACGGTTCGGTAATCTGTACGTATAATGCCGATGACTATGGTATGTTTATAGGATTATGTCATTATCCTGCCGCGAAGCACGCAAAAGGAGAGATGCGTAAGATATTTGATTGGGACACGAAGGAATATCATGGAGAGATATCTGAGGCGGAAGAGACCTATAATGTCATTGGAAACATAAATGAATATCAAGTCACCATTGCTGAAACCACGTACGGAGGACGTGCGGAGATGGTTGACACAACGGGAATCCTTGATTACGGTTCTTTGATATACGTGGCATTGCAGCGTAGCAAGACAGCAAGAGAAGCCATACATGTCATGACAACTCTTGTGAATAAATACGGATATTGCTCGGAAGGTGAGACGTTTACCATTTGCGACCCTAACGAAGCGTGGATAATGGAGATGATGGGAATGGGTCCGGGTTCCAAGAAAGCCGTATGGGTAGCGCTTCGGGTGCCGGACAACGCAATATGCGCGCATGCCAATCAAAGCCGTATCGGTAAGTTTGATATGAACGACAAGGAGAATGTCTTATATTCAAAGGATGTGATAAAATACGCAAGGAAACAAGGATGGTTCACCGGTCGGGATGAGGATTTCTCATGGAAGATGGCGTATGCCAAGCCCGATTTTCAGGGAAGACGTTTTTGCGAGGCACGTGTATGGAGCTTTTTCAGACATTTCAATGACAGTTTCGACAGATACCTGCCGTGGGCAATGGGAGTTGATCCGGATGCTGAGGATATGCCGTTATGGATTGTCCCCAACAGAAAAGTCAGCGTGCAGGATATCGAAAGATGTATGAGAGACCACTACGAAGGCACTCCGCTGGCGATAGACTCGACGGACATAGGCGGAGGAATATGGCAGATGCCATACAGACCGACTCCGTTAACATATACAGTTGATGGCAATACATATTTTAATGAACGCCCTATAAGTACACAGCAAAGTGGTTTTTCATTTGTATCACAGATGAGGTCGTGGCTGCCACGTGAGATTGGAGGAGTGTTGTGGTTCGGTAACGACGATGCGAATATGATAGCCTATACTCCAATATATTGCGGAAACAAAGTCCAGCCGGAATGTTACAACACTCCGGGAGCGGATGCTGTCACTTTCTCCGATAAGAATGCGTTCTGGGTATGCAACTGGGTCAGCAATATGATTTATCCCAGATACAGCATGATGTTCCCTTCATTAAAAGAGGTGAGAGACAGTCTGGAAGCTGATTATTTTGACAATCAGAGAACCGTTGAAGCCAAGGCGATGGAATTGTATGGTTCCGACAAGAATGCTGCGATAGAATATCTTAATAAGTACAGTAATGATAAGGCGCAGGAGATGTTGGCAAGATGGAAGTCTCTTGCAATATATCTGATTGTAAAATATAATGACATGGCTATAAAGCCGGAGGAAAACGGAGTATTCAAAAGGACAAAGACGGGCAATGGCGAAAGAGTCGTGCGTCCCGGATTCCCGGAAAGTTATGCAAGAGAATTAGTTAAGGCAACGGGAGACAAGTATAAGTTGCCGGAATGAATATCGGCAGGTAAGGAAAAATTCCACAATTTTTCTTTACCTGTTTTTAATCATATTGAATGTGCGCGGTCTTTTTCTGAGTATATCAATAATTTTTATTATATTTGCAATATTAAATGTTTTATTCTGCTTCCGTGGTTAATATTATAGTAACAGATGGGAATATTCGGACTCTTTAATAAGAAAAAGAAGGACATATTGAATGATGGTCTTGAGAAGACAAAGTTCAGTGTGTTCGATAAGTTGGCGAGAGCAATAACGGGAAAGTCAACAATTGACGATGATGTGCTTGACAATCTGGAGGAGGTTCTTATAACTTCAGACATTGGCGTTGACACGACATTAAAGATAATACATCGTATTGAGGAGCGTGTGGCACGCGACAAATACGTCTCCACTTCGGAATTGAACGAGATTCTAAGAAGCGAGATCACTAATCTGTTGACAGAAAACAACAGTGGAGACAATGACGATTGGGACTTGCCTCAGGACCACAAGCCGTATGTCATACTGGTTGTAGGAGTGAACGGAGTGGGCAAGACCACCACAATCGGTAAATTGGCTTATCAGTTTAAAAAGGCGGGGAAGAAGGTTTATATAGGTGCCGCCGACACTTTCAGGGCTGCTGCCGTGGAGCAGATTTGCATTTGGGGCGAGCGTGTCGGAGTGCCGGTCATCAAGCAGCAGATGGGTTCCGATCCAGCTTCGGTGGCGTTTGACACTCTTTCCTCGGCAAAGGCAAACGGAGCTGATGTCGTTCTTATTGACACCGCAGGACGCCTTCATAACAAGATCGGTCTGATGAATGAGCTGAAGAAGATAAAAGATGTCATGAAGAAAGTGCTTCCGGAAGCACCGGACGAAGTGCTGCTCGTGTTGGACGGAAGCACCGGACAAAACGCGTTCGAGCAGGCAAAACAGTTTTCTTCAGTGACTCCAATCAGCTCACTTGCAATAACCAAGCTTGACGGCACTGCCAAGGGAGGTGTTGTGATTGGAATCAGTGACCAGCTGAAGGTTCCAGTCAAATACATCGGATTAGGTGAGTCGATGGACGCTCTTCAGTTATTTAACAAACGACAGTTCGTAGATTCTCTTTTTAACAGGCAATGAGAAAAGGTCAGATTGATTTTATTACGATGGGCTGCTCAAAGAATCTTGTAGACAGCGAGATTCTCATGAGGCAGTTTGAAGCCAATGGTTATCATTGCACACACGATTCCGAGAAGATAGAAGGCGAGATAGTTGTAATCAATACCTGCGGGTTTATCGAAGATGCGAAGCAGGAAAGCATCGACACAATATTAGAACTTGTCAAAGCCAAGGAAGAAGGAAGAATACGGAAGCTGTTTGTCATGGGATGTCTATCGCAGAGATATCAGAAAGAACTGGAAGAGGAAATACCTCAGGTAGATAAATATTATGGCAAGTTCAATTACAGACAGCTGCTGACAGACCTTGGTAAGAGCGAGGTCGCAACCTGTTCCGGACAGCGTCATCTCACCACTCCTTCACATTACGCATACCTTAAAATAAGTGAGGGTTGTGACCGGAGATGTGCTTATTGCGCCATTCCTTTAATCACGGGACGTCATGTAAGCAGACCGGAGGAAGACATCTTGCAGGAGGTCAGAACGCTTGTTGCCGAAGGAGTGAAGGAGTTTCAGATTATAGCTCAGGAACTCACATATTACGGTGTTGATATAGATGGAAAGCAGCACATTGCCGATCTCATACGCAAAATGTCAGACATAGAGGGCGTGGAATGGATAAGGTTGCATTACGCATACCCGAACAAGTTTCCAAAAGAGTTGCTCACAGTCATGAATGAAAGGAAAAACGTATGCAAATATCTTGACATCGCGCTTCAGCATATATCTGATAACATGCTTTCCCGAATGCATAGGAACGTGACAAAAAGCGAAACCATGGACCTCATTTCCGAGATAAGAAAGAGCGTTCCCGGCATTTATCTGCGTACGACACTTATGGTCGGATTCCCTGGTGAGACCGAAAACGATTTTCAGGAGCTTATGGATTTCGTCAGATGGGCGAGATTCGAGAGGATGGGAGCGTTTGCATATTCAGAGGAAGAGGGGACATACAGTGCCTTGCATTATAAGGACGACGTCCCTTCTGACGTAAAGCAACAGCGTCTTGACGCTCTTATGGCTTTGCAGCAGGACATAAGTGCGGAGATGGAAGCTGAGAAGATAGGCAGCTCTGTGCGTGTGATAGTCGACAGAAAAGAACAGGACTATTACATAGGACGTTCGGAATTCAGTTCACCGGAGGTCGATCCTGAGATTCTTATCAAATCGGATGAGAATCTGAAAATAGGTTCTTTCTATAATGTCAGAATAACAGACAGCAGTGAGTTCGATTTATATGGGGAGGTAATTTAGCAACGTCTTACGCTATGAATAATAAGGAATATATATACGAATTGTCCCAGCGGTGCGGATATACACAGGAAAATACTCAGAAATATGTACGCAGCGTGATTGAGGTGATGGCTTCCAGATTTGATGAGGGAGAAAATGTGTCGGTTCCTAATTTCGGTACTTTTGAGCTGAAAAACCGTATGGAGCGTATCGTTGTGAACCCTTCTACCGGTCAGAGAATGATGGTTCCACCAAAGATAGTATTAAATTTTAAGCCTGTAGCGTCAATAAAAGAAAAACTAAGAAAATCAGAAAATGAATAAAATATCAGAACTGTCTTCTGTTCTTGTTGCAAAATACGGACTTTCTCAAAAGGAAGCCGACGCCTTTGTCGTGCAGATGTTTGACGTCATTAACTCCGGTCTGCAGAGTAGTGACAAGCAAGTCAAGGTGAAAGGACTCGGCACGTTTAAGATTCAGAGTGTCAATGCGCGTGAGAGTATTGATGTAAATACCGGTGAACGTATAGTTATAGAGGGACGTAACAAGATTTCGTTCACACCGGAAACTTCGCTTAAGAACAGAGTCAACCTTCCGTTTTCACAGTTTGAGACTGTGATAATCAACGACGGGGTTGATTTTTCTGATATTGAAAACAATGATGACAGTGACAACGCGGAGGTAAATGACGGTGTTGACAATGATGAGAACAGCATCGCGGATGAGAGTCCTGTCCTGCCTGAAGAGAGCCGGACAAAGGATGAGGATGCGGAAGCTCCTTCTGATATAACGTCGGACACGGGAGACGATAATAATGCACTTGATGAAAGTCCGGTTGTTTCTGTCGGACAAGATGTTGAAGAACCGGAGCATCACGGCGAAAGCGAAAAGACGCCGGATGAGACCGATTCTCACGAGAATGACATCCCCTCCGTTCCTGATGTTTCCCGGAATGATGCGCAAGCAGCTGCGTACGATGTGCAGCCGCAGACAAGCGTAGAACACTGCCACGCTTCAGGCAGGAGCAATAAAATCATTATCTCATTGTTGGCATTCATAGTACTGTTGTGCGGATTGGGCATATACGGTATGTTTTATTATCAGAATAAGCTGTCGCATTGTGAGGACCGGATATTGGAACTGGAAATTGTGATAGATAATTTTCAGGAAAAAGTAAAGAAGGAAAACGTGCCTTCAGCCGACAGCAATAAACATATTGTGACACACGACAGCATTGACCGTAAAGCAAACGAATCTGTTAAGGACAGTGTTGCAAGGAAGCAAAGCGTGCCGGACGATAGCAATGAAATCAATCCTGACAAATACAACAAAGACCCGAGGATAAGAACAGGGGCTTACATGATAGTAGGCATTGCCAAGACCATTACCCTGAAAGAGGACAGGTCGTTGTCGTATATAAGTAAAAGATATCTCGGTCCTGGTATGGAATGCTATGTAGAGGCGGTCAATGAAGGCAAAACGTTTAAAAAGGGAGAGAAGGTCAATATTCCGAAATTGAAATTAAAGAAAATCAGAAAGAATTGAGGTCTGTCTTTGATAAACTGATTGCGGCACCGCGTTTCTTCTCTGTGACTTTACAAACTTCAGCCGTCCGTTATACTGTCATCCCTGGTCTGACGTCAGACCAAGACTGAACGCCATGGTGTACAACCGGAATTTGTCCCCGTTCCATGGCTTATCGATTATTTTGAAAATACCGTCACGCCTCATCCGGATTCCGTTATGTTGTCATACATACCGGTTCCCTGTCTTGCAGACGACTTTGCGGATTACGCCTGCACACACCGTTATGCAAAATGGCGGCAGCAATGCGGATGGGGCGCGAACATCCGGCGAACAGACGTACAACACAATTTCGGCAGGCAGATGACCGATTGATGACAAATGGGATATGCTTCCCGTACGTCTGATGCGGCATTCCATAATCTCCTGTTCATAAATAACGGGCAGTAAAAAATCTTTACATTTTTATTTTGTAAAACAGAAACGGTGTAAGGCTATACACACGTTCCCACGCACGTTACCTCCTTTCCGCAAACGGTCATAGCCCGTTTTATCCCTTGTAGCTACCTTAATTGTTACCCCGTTTTTGCTATTTCCAGGCATTGTTTCAGTCATTCCGCAGCCTTCATCAAGCCGTTACGTGCTACGGTTATGCCCGTTTTGTAATCCCGAACGGGCTTTATCGCATCGTCATATGGGCTTTCCTGCAAGCCGGAAAAGCCTTTTCCGTAAGGCAGGAAAGTGCATATGCTGATGCCGTTTGTGCTTCGTGTTGATATTCAACAGCTTATGCATGGTTGTCAAAACTGGCGTGTACGCATGCGGTTCGTTTGCTGAAATATTTTACGGGAATCTTAGCGACTTGACGTTGTCTTTATTTTCACCATTACTCAACTTATCGTACGAATATCGGTTTCTGTTCATGCATATTGTTCCAGCCTTAATGCAATGTCTGATGTCTTGCTTTTTCATAGAACGTTTTATTGACTGTATGGGTTGAAAACCTCAATAATGGCAGCGGAAGAAATACTGTGACCGTCTGTAACGCTGTTGTAAAACAATTGTCGTAAGGCTTTAATTTATTTGTTTTTCTTTAGTAATTATTCAGGAATATCTTTGCATCCGTAAATCAATTTATAAAAAATTATATGGAAAAGGTTAAAAGATTGTTGTTTATCGCGGCTTTGTTCGGTGCCGGTTGTATAGGTGTCACGGCTGCAAACGATGTCAGTGAACTTGCTGTGGTGGGAAGTGTGACCGGACGTATAACAGATGCGGAACACCGTGTACTGCCCGGAGCCACCATCATGATTGAGGAACTGCATACCGGAGTCACAAGCGACATGAACGGTTTTTACAAATTGCCCAACCTTAAACCGGGAACATATGAAGTGAAAATATCATATGTGGGATTCCAGCCCATAGTCGCAAAGATTGTGATAGAAGGCAACAAGTCAAAGGAAAGCAACTTTGTCCTTACCGAAGGCATCGCCTTGCAAGAGGTGGTTGTCGACGGCGCGTTTTCCGGTCAGCGTCGTGCTATGCAGATGCAGAAGAACAGTATGGGTATAACAAATATTGTATCGGCTGATCAGGTGGGTAAGTTCCCCGATTCGAACATAGGCGACGCGCTTAAACGCATAAACGGAATAAACGTACAGTATGACCAGGGAGAGGCGCGTTTCGGTCAGGTGCGTGGAACGAGTGCGGACCTCACGTCCGTCACCGTCAACGGAAACAGACTTCCTTCGGCTGAGGGCGACACACGTAACGTGCAGCTCGACCTCATTCCTTCAGATATGGTTCAGACCATAGAGGTGAACAAGGTGGTGACTGCGGATATGGACGGAGATGCCATCGGAGGCGCTATAAATCTTGTGACAAAGAACACTCCGTCGCGCCGTGTGCTTAATTTCACTGTCGGAACAGGCCATACATGGATCAGCGACAAGCAGCAGTGGAACCTCGGAGCCACATGGGGCGACCGTTTCTTCAACGACAGGCTGGGTGTGATGGCGTCCGCCTCGTATCAGTATGCGCCCGGAGGCTCTGACAATACGGAGTTTGAGTATGAGATGGGAGATGACGGTGTGGAGCTCAAGGAGGCTCAGGCACGCCAGTATTACGTCACACGTGAGCGTCAGAGCTATTCGCTTGCTCTCGACTATAAGTTCAATCCGTTGAACAAAATATCATTCAAGGGTATATACAACCGCCGTAACGACTGGGAGAACCGTTACCGCATAAGTTACAAGAAACTCAACTCTTCCGCCTCAAAGCAGTCTGTCGTGCTTGAGACAAAGGCAGGAGCCTACGATACGAAGAACGCGCGTCTGGAGCGTCAGCAGACTATGGACTTCACGCTTGACGGTGAGCATTACATCGGCAATCTCAAAATAGACTGGGCTGGAAGCTACTCTCGTGCCACAGAAGAGCGTCCCAATGAGCGTTATGCCTCATTCGAGTATGAGGGAATCGACTTCGGTTCGGGCTTCAAGGATGTGTTCGGACGCCAGCCCTACTGTACTGTTCCTCTGCCAGATCTGGATGATGACGGCTGGAGCATAGACGAACTGACCAATCAGGATGAGGATATTGTGGAGAATGAATATAAGGCACGCCTCAATTTCGAGATGCCTCTTGTAAGCGGACTCTATGGAAACAAACTGAAGTTCGGAGCAAAATATACAAGCAAGGACAAAAAACGTGACGTCAGCTTTTATGAATATGACGAGGAACTGCTCGGAAACTGGCGCACACAGACTTATCCGCAGATACGCAGCGGGTTCATGCCTGGCGAGTTCTATCCGCTCCATACTCCTTTCATCAGAAAAGAATTCCTCGGCGGCATAGCTTTTGACAAGTCTTATGGTGAGGAGGTTCTTGAGGAAGAGGCAGGCAACTACAAAGTGAAAGAGTCAATACTCGCCGGATATATACGCTTCGACCAGAAACTCGGCAAGAACTTCGACGCTACCGTAGGACTGCGTGTGGAGCGCACGTCTCTGCGCACAAACGGTTTCAACTATGAGGCTGGTGAGAACGAAGTGATTGGTGCTGACGGTCAGCCGGTTCTCGACGAGGACGGTGAGGTGGAAATGGAAGAGTTTGAGAAACTCACGCCTACAGGTGAATACAAGCATGATTATACGGACTTGTTGCCAAGCCTGCTCCTGAAATATAAACTGGGAGACAGCGGAAACATCCGTGCTTCGTTCACGAAGACACTCTCACGCCCCAAATATTCGGCTCTCATAGCCAACAAGAGTTTCAATCTGGTTGACCAGGAGGCTACCATAGGCGATCCTGACACCAAGCCGACAACATCTCTCAATTATGATCTTTCTGCCGACTACTACTTCAAGAGCGTAGGTCTTGTCAGTCTCGGACTGTTCTATAAGGACGTGCACAACGTGAATGTGGAGACACTCGGATATTACACCGGTGCGGAGCTCGGTCTCGCGGGCAATAACGAGACATTCGAGGTTACACAGAACATGAATGCGTATGACGCGAGAATATTCGGCGTTGAGGCTGCATGGCAGCGCGATTTCGGATTTATCGCACCTTCGCTGAAGTGTCTCGGTCTTTATGCCAACTACACATACACCCACAGCTCCACAAGGAACTATAACGAGCGTCTTGGCATAAAGGACGGCGACGATGTGAAGATGGCGGGCTCTCCGGAACATACAGCCAACGCTTCCCTATACTATGAGAAATCAGGAGTGAACGTGCGTCTGTCCTACAACTTCGCATCCAGCTTCATAGACCAGATGAATACCGGTGACCGTGCGCTCGACCGCTATTATGACAGTGTGAGCTATATGGACCTCAACGCAAGCTATACATGGGGCAAGAAAACCAAGTTCACGGTTTATGCGGAGGCAAACAATCTGCTTAACCAGCCGCTCCGTTACTATCAGGGAGAGAAAGACCGCACAATGCAGGTTGAATATTACGGTGTGAAAGTGAATGCCGGCATAAAGATAAACCTTTAATACAGAGTGCTTTGAGTTTCCGCCGTCCGCGTGACATGCGCCAAACGGCGGGAATTTGACGTGTGTATCGGAATATTGTATAAAACAGATAAAAATATGAAAAGTAGTATGACAGATTTCAGAAAAGGGCTGCATACAGTGTTTGCAGCAGTGATATTATCATTCTTAGGGTGTCTGGCAGTATATGCGCAGACTCCCGCCGACTGGGAAAAACTAAAAGGAGACGTCGTGTTGTATATGGCGAACGACCTTGGAAGAAACGGATATTATGACCAGAAACCCATAGCCGAGCTTATGGGTGTCATGGCAGAGACACTCGGACCTGAGTGCGTGATTGCGGCAGGCGATGTACATCATTTTGAGGGTGTGGCTTCCGTAGACGACCCTTTATGGATGACAAACTACGAGCAGATATATTCCCATCCTGAGCTCATGCTTGCATGGTATCCTATATTGGGAAATCATGAGTATCGTGGCAATACACAGGCTGTGCTGGATTATGGAAAGGTGAGCCGCAGATGGGAGATGGGAGGACGCTATTACACCCGCACTTTCAATGAGGACGGAACGACTCTCCGCATCGTATTTGTCGGCACTACGCCGCTGATTTCGAAATACCGCGAGGAAAGCGACAAATATCCGGACGCGTGCAAGCAGGACAATGACGCGCAGTTGGAATGGCTTGACGCCACACTCAGTCAGGCGAAAGAAGACTGGGTGATAGTTGTCGGCCATCATCCGATATATGCGGAGACACCGAAAGATGATGTTGAGCGGACTGATTTGCAACGTACTCTTCTTCCGATACTTAAGAAATATAATAACGTATCACTGTATGCATGCGGTCACATACATAATTTCCAACATATAAAGATGAAGGGAGACAGCATAGATTACGTTGTCAATTCAGCAGGTTCGCTTGCCCGTAGCGTGAAACCTGTTGAAGGTACGGTGTTCTGTTCGTCCGAACCGGGTTTCTCGGTAATATCCGCTACAAAGAAATCATTGAATATGTATATGATAGACAAGACCGGAAAAGTGCTGCACACAGTCACAAAGACAAAATAAGCACACGTATATTGTAACCGATAATGTATGCGCCTCCGCAGGGAAACAGACTGCCTGCGGAGGCGTTCTTGTTCTTGTAGCGCAGGCGTTAGCGTTCAGTCTGTGCATATGCGGCTGCAATAAGTATGTCTGTTACAGGTTAAGGACTTTTATAGGATTATAAAGATAAAAAAATAACCCGTTGTGTTGGCTATTCTCATATATAATCACTATCTTTGTAGATATATAAAAGAACGCTAAAAACATAACTTATTTAATTATGGAAAATAATACAGAACTGGTTGCTTTGTGCACGGACAAGGCAAAACAATGGCTGTCGCCTTCTTTTGACGAAGGCACTCGCAAGTCTGTTCAGGCTATGCTTGACAACAGTGACAAGACAGAGTTGATAGAGTGTTTCTACAAAGATCTGGAATTCGGTACCGGCGGACTCCGCGGTATAATGGGAGCAGGCAGTAACAGAATGAACATTTACACAGTGGGAATGGCTACACAGGGCTTTGCAAATTATCTGAAAAAGAATTTTGCCGGACGCAGTTCTGTTTCTGTAGTCGTGTGCCACGACTGCCGTAACAACAGCCGCCTGTTTGCCGAGACAGTCGCCGACATATTCTCCGCAAACGGCATCAAGGTATATCTTTTCGACGACATGCGTCCTACACCGGAGTGTTCTTTCGCGATACGCCATCTCGGATGTCAGGCTGGTGTGAACATAACAGCTTCGCATAATCCGCGTGAGTATAACGGATATAAGGCATATTGGGAGGACGGAGCACAGGTGTTGTCTCCGCATGATGTCGGTATAATAGATGAGGTGAACAAGGTTAAGGTTGACGATGTGAAGTTTACTGGAGACAAGTCGCTCATCCAGATTATCGGTGAAGAGGTGGACAATGCTTACCTCGAGCAGGTTCAGACGGTCTCTATCGACCCGGAGGTAATCAAACGTCAGAAGGACTTGAAGATTGTTTATACTCCGTTGCACGGCACAGGTATGATGCTTATTCCTCAAAGTCTGAAAAAGTGGGGATTTGAGAATGTTCACTGTGTCAAGGAACAGATGGTTAGAAGCGGCGACTTTCCTACAGTAAAGAGCCCGAACCCTGAAAACGGAGAAGCTCTTACGCTCGCTCTGAGAGACGCAAAGGAAATGGATGCGGACATAGTAATGGCAAGCGACCCTGACGCTGACCGTGTGGGCATGGCATGCAAGAATGACAAGGGTGAGTGGATTCTCATAAACGGAAACCAGACATGTCTCATTTTCCTTTATTATATAATAACAAACCGCATTAAGACAGGCAAGATGAAGCCGACCGACTTCATTGTCAAGACTATCGTGACAACCGAGACCATAAAGCAGATTGCCGACAAGCAGCATATCGAGATGAGAGACTGCTATACTGGTTTCAAGTGGATAGCACGTGAGATAGCACTGTCTGAGGGCAAGCAGCAGTATATCGGTGGCGGAGAGGAAAGCTACGGCTTCCTTGCCGAAGACTTCGTACGCGACAAGGATGCTGTGTCTGCCTGCTCCCTGTTGGCTGAGATATGTGCGTATGCAAAGGATCAGGGAAAGACGCTCTATGACCTGTTGATGGATATTTATATTGAATACGGTTTCTCAAAAGAGACCACTATCAATGTCGTTCGTCCCGGAAAGAGCGGAGCGGATGAGATTCAGGCTATGATGAGCAACTTCAGAAAGAATCCTCCTACAGAACTTGGCGGCAGCAAGGTGGTATTGGTGAAAGACTATCTTACCCTTGAGCAGAAAGACGCTGAGGGCAATGTTGAAAAGATAGACATGCCTGCAACAAGCAACGTATTGCAGTGGTTCTGTGAGGACAATACAAAAGTTAGTGTACGCCCGTCAGGAACTGAACCTAAGATAAAGTTCTACCTTGAGATAAAAGGCAACATGAAATGTGCCGGATGCTATGAGCGTTGCGACAAGGAAAGTGCGGAAAAGGTTGAGGCTATAAAGAAGACATTGGGGCTTGACTGACGGTCTTGTCTGTCTATGACTATAATCTCCATCCGGGTGAATGTCTTTAAGATACATCCGGATGGAGTTTTTTTTATTGTGACTGCAATATTTTGTCCGGATTCTGGTTGTTTTCCGCTTATGCAGGGGATGTGTCGGGACGCAAAGGAAAACCATGTGAAACAGGATGACTACAGATGCATTGAAGGAGTACGGAGATGTGACAGCCACACACCCATATATGTATATCGGTATGATTCAGAATCGGTGATTACAGGGCATTTACTGGCATAAAAATCCATTGATTGCAAAAAAAGTAGTAACTTTGCACACGTATTAAACTAAAAAACAGAAAAGTATGAAAGCATTTGTATTTCCTGGTCAGGGCTCTCAGTTTGTAGGTATGGGAAAAGACCTGTATGATAACAACGAAAAGGCAAAAGAATTGTTTGAGAAAGCAAACGAGATTCTCGGATTCAGAATAACTGATATTATGTTTTCTGGTACGGATGCCGAGCTGACACAGACAAAGGTGACTCAGCCTGCAGTGTTCCTTCACAGCGTTATAAGTGCATTGTGCTTGGGTGACGAGTTCGCTCCGTCAATGGTTGCAGGTCATTCGCTTGGCGAATTCTCTGCCCTTGTGGCAGCAGGTGCGCTGAGCTTTGAGGATGGATTGAAGCTTGTCTACGCTCGTGCGACGGCGATGCAGAAGGCATGTGAGGCTGCTCCCGGAACCATGGCTGCCGTTATAGGCTTGCCGGACGAAAAGATAGAGGAGGTTTGCAAGGAATGCAGCACTCCCGGGAACATTGTCGTACCAGCCAACTACAATTGTCCGGGACAGTTGGTTATAAGCGGTAACGTAGATGCCATAAACCAGGCTTGTGAGAAGCTGAAGGCTGCCGGTGCAAAGCGCGCATTGCCTTTAAAGGTCGGAGGCGCATTCCACTCTCCGCTTATGCAGCCTGCCAAGGAGGAATTGCAGAAAGCCATAGAGGCTACTGAATTCTCTGCGCCGAAATGTCCTGTATATCAGAACGTGGACGGGAAACCGCATACCGATGCCTCAGAAATAAAGGCTAACCTTATAGCACAGCTTACAAGCAGTGTAAGATGGACTTCTTCTGTACAGAATATGATAGCTGACGGGGCTGATGATTTCACGGAGTGCGGTCCAGGCAAGGCTCTTCAGGGTATGATTGGGCGTATAGACAAAAACGTCGCAGCACACGGATTAATCTGAGATGAATAAGAAGATAATAATATATCAGATTTTCACACGACTTTTCGGCAACCGTAACACTACGTGCAAACGTAATGGTACGGTTGCCGAAAATGGTTGTGGGAAGATGAGTTTTTTCAGTGAGAAAGTTCTGAGGCAGATAAAGGCAAAGGGCGTAACGCACATATGGTATACGGGATTAATACGTCATGCCTCGGCGACCGACTATTCCTCATTCGGAATACCGGTACAGCATCCTGCCATAGTTAAGGGTAAGGCTGGCTCGCCTTATGCCATAACAGACTATTACGATGTGGATCCTGACCTCGCGGATAAGGTTCCGGAAAGAATGAAAGAGTTTGAGGCTCTTGTCAAGCGTACTCACAGATATGGGTTGGGGGTTATAATGGATTTCGTGCCTAACCATGTGGCACGCCAGTATCACTCCGTTTCAAAGCCTGATAACGTCAGGGATTTGGGTGAGGACGACGACAAGGCAATGGGATTCTGTGCTGACAATAATTTTTATTACTGCGTAGATACACCGTTAGAACCACAGTTTGATGTCTCTAATGGAGGCGACAGATATGTGGAATGTCCTGCGAAGGCTACGGGTAACGACCGTTTTGACAATCATCCCGGTATCAATGACTGGTATGAGACCGTAAAACTGAATTATGGAATAGATTATTGTGATGCTGGAGGACGCTCTTTTCATTTTGACCCGATACCCGATACGTGGCACAAAATGACTGACATACTTATGTATTGGGCGTCGAAAGGCATAGACGGATTCCGCTGTGACATGGCAGAGATGGTCCCTGCCGAATTCTGGAAATGGGCTATCAGTAAGGTGAAGGAAGCATATCCGGGAATTATTTTCATTGCCGAGGTTTACAATCCGTCAGAATACCGCAATTACATATATTCTGGTTTTGACTATCTTTACGACAAAGTGGGTATGTACGACACAGTGCGTGCCGTCATGCGGGGTGAGGCTCAGACAACTGCAATAAGCCATGCCTGGCAATGCGTTGACGACATAAACGGGCATATGCTGTACTTCCTGGAGAATCATGACGAACAGCGCATTGCGAGTGATTTCTTTGCAGGAGATGCGAGAAAGGGTGTGCCGGCAGTGGCAGTCAATGCTCTCATGCGACGTAATCCGTTCATGCTTTATGCCGGTCAGGAATACGGAGAGCGCGGTATGGACAACGAAGGTTTCAGCGGTTGTGACGGACGTACCACGATATTTGATTATTGGACGGTGAGCACGCTTTATAAGGGCTATCAACATCCGGAGGAACTCACAGATGAAGAGCGCGGCTTGAATGATGTGTATACAAAGATATTGAATATCGCATCGCATGAGAAATCTGTAAGTATGGGTGAGTTCTTCGATCTTATGTATGTCAACCGGAACCTGACGCGACAATATGCGTTCATACGCAAGTACAAGAACGAGGTTCTGTTCATTGTTTCGAATTTCTCTGATGAGGATGTCAGCGTGTGTGTAAGCGTACCGGAGCATGCTTTCGGGTTTCTCGGCATCCCGGAGAAAACGTTTCATGCAACAGAGATGCTTACAGAAAGAGAACGCGTTCTTGATTTTTCTGCTAATCGCAATATTACGGACGCTATACGTGCGTATGGCGTAAACATCTATAAATTTGTAATCTGATGGAAACTGACTCTGATTTTATATTGAATGAGCATAACAAGGATGAGTTCGCACCCGCGCATACAGCAGAGCATCTGTTGAACCAGACCATGATAAGAATGTTCGGATGCAAACGGTCTACAAATGCTCATGTGGAACGTAAGAAGAGCAAAATAACATATATATTGGAGCGAAAGCCTTCAAGGAAAGATGAGAAGGAGATAGAAAGACGTATGAATGAGCTTATAGGAGAAGACTTGCCTGTGAGATACAAGTACGTCACGCGGCAGGACATTCCGGACGGTGTGGAACTGACAAATCTTCCTGATAATACTTCCGAAACAATACGTCTGGTTTATATAGGCGATTATGACGTTTGTCCGTGTATAGGAAAACATGTGCGCTCAACCGCCCAGATAGGACGTTTTGAGCTTCTCGGCACAAATTGGGATGAACAGACACACGGTTTCAGAATACGGTATAAGGTCGTTCAATAGTCGGCATGCCCAGAATCGGAGGAACGATGCCGGTGATGATATGATGCTAAGTTAGTTATAAGTCTTATCTTATATACGATGCCGGATGGGCTATGTTGTGGCATGATATTTGCATGAATATGACAGCAAATTTAAAAACAGAACATTAAAAATAAATGATATGAAAAATGTACTTATCATTAGTGGTCACACCGACCTCTCGGCTTCAGTGGCAAACAAGACAATTCTTGACACCGTGCACAAGGAATTGCCGGAGGCGGAGATTGTGAGACTTGACAGTCTTTATCCTGATTACAAGATAAATGTGGAGGCTGAACAGCAGAGGCTGGTTAAGGCAGACATAATCGTACTTGAATTTCCCGTATTCTGGTACTCGGCTCCGTCAATTCTGGAACGTTGGATGGAGGAGACCTTCAAACACGGATTCTCACATGGCAGTAACGGAAATAAATTGAAAGGTAAAAAACTTGTTCTTTCGTTTACGACAGGCGCACCGGCATCAATGTACAGCCATGATGGGGCGATGGGGTATACAATAGATGATTTCCTTCCATGCTTCAAGGCGACATGCAATCTTTGTCAGATGGAGTTTGCCGGATATGTTTATACTGGAGGCGTCAGCTATGCCAACCGAACAACTCCTGAACTTATAGAACAGCAAAACAAAGTGTCGGTGGAGCATGCCAAGCGTCTTATAGAACTGATTAAGTCTCTTTGACTATTGTAACAGGAATGTTACAGACTCGCACAGAATCATATAAAGTGCCGTTCTTCAACACGTGGACGGCACTTATCTTTATCTGCCAACTTTTATTATAATCGGAATGGTTTTATATTCATGAAGCATTGTATGCTGTTTGTGTCCCATGAGGCGCATCTGTCTACATTAATGTGAGAGGAAACTCGTAAATATTGCATTATTACTGAAGTTGGTGATTTGTCTGGGGAAAGATGAGTTAAGCCAAAAGTAAGCTTGCCTTGAAATCCTGATAGCAACCTCCGCTCTTCTTATATAAATCATACAGCATATGCAATAATAACACGGCTGTATGTAAACCTTTATACAAACGCTCGTTTTCCTTGTCAAAACGAGAACAAAATTTCTGTATGTCTATTTTTTTATTTTCCTTTGCAGGCAAACAAATATTTAAGAGAGTGGAGGATAATCGCAGAAATACAGTTCTCACGATAACCGGTTCTGACAGCACAAGCGGAGCCGGTGTGCAGGCAGATATACAGACTATATCGGCTTTGGGAGGGTATGCCGTTTCCGTAATTACTTCCATAACAGTGCAGAATACAATCGGCATACAAGATTTCTATAACATTCCTCCTGAAGTGATTTCCGGACAGATAGAGGCAATTGTCAATGATGTGCAGCCGCAGGCGGTAAAGATTGGAATGATACGCAGTGCAGCTGCAGTGCAGAGCATATCGTGGTCGTTGAGAAAGTACAGACCACGGTATGTTATCTATGATCCGGTCATTATCTCAAGTTGCGGTGATGTACTGATGTCAGACGATACAGTTGATTGTATTAAAGAGAACCTGTTGCCATTATGCACACTTGTTACGATAAAGAAGAAAAGTGCCGAATATATAACAGGAAGGAAGCTTTCCTCGGCTTCGGATATGTTTGACGCCGCATGTGACATATTGAATTATGGTTGCCAGGCAGTGTTGCTTCAGCAGGGAACGTCAATGGCGGAATACTCCATGGATATTCTTGTCAGGCGAGGGGAAGATTCTTGCAAATATGTGTCAACTCCGGATATGTACAATTCGTATGAGCGTCATGGAATGAGCAGTAATCTTTCGTCTGCAATTGCAACTTTCTATTGCAAAGGTAATGATTTGTATGACGCCGTGACAAAGGCATATAATTATGTGAATCAGTCTTTCCTGTCGCATACGGATTTGATAGGACGGGCGAGCGAGCTTTATAATGAGTTTGTGAATGAAGTGGCGGAACATTTCAAGTCAAACAGGGATGTGCGCTTTTATGCGGACAGTCTGAACGTGAGCAGCCGTTATCTGGCTCAGGTCACTAAGCGCATAGCAGGCAAAGCACCGAAGACCATCATAGATGATTATCTGTGTCATGAAGCGGAACTGTTGTTGTCGTCATCCGACAAAACTGTGCAGGAGATAGCATACGGGTTCAGTTTCAGCTCGCAGGCTCATTTTTCAAAATTCTTCAGAAAGATGACCGGAACTGCCCCAAGTGAATATAGAAGAACCAAACAGAATAAAACAAGTTATGAATAACGAAAGACAAAGTTTGAACAGAAATCTCGCTCAAATGCTGAAGGGTGGGGTGATAATGGATGTTACAACACCGGAACAGGCAAGAATAGCAGAGGAAGCAGGTGCCTGTGCGGTAATGGCACTTGAGCGTATTCCCGCAGACATACGTGCTGCAGGCGGAGTTTCACGTATGAGTGATCCTAAACTCATCAAGCAAATACAGAATGCCGTATCCATTCCTGTTATGGCAAAGTGTCGTATAGGACATTTTGCAGAGGCACAGATACTGCAGGCTCTGGAGATTGACTATATAGATGAAAGCGAGGTCCTGTCCCCGGCGGATGATTTATATCATATAGATAAAAACAAGTTTGATGTTCCGTTTGTGTGTGGAGCGAAAAATTTAGGCGAGGCTTTGCGTCGTATTTCTGAGGGAGCAACGATGATAAGGACAAAGGGAGAACCCGGAACGGGTGATGTGGTGCAGGCTGTAAGACATATGAGACTTATTCAGAAGGAAATACGCACACTTGTATCTATGCGTGATGACGAATTGTTTGAGTCTGCCAAACAGCTTCAGGTGGCTTACGAACTTGTGCGTTATGTCCATGATAATGGTAAGTTACCTGTGGTTAATTTTGCTGCAGGAGGTATCGCCACACCTGCAGACGCATCGCTGATGATGCAGTTGGGAGCGGAAGGAGTTTTTGTCGGCTCTGGCATATTCAAGAGTGGAAATCCTTCAAAGCGCGCTTCTGCAATAGTAAAGGCAGTTACCAATTTTGATAATCCGGAAATTCTCGCAGAGCTTTCCGAGGATTTGGGCGAGGCGATGGTCGGTATAAACGAGGATGAAATAAACTTACTGATGGCGGAGCGCGGAAAATAACTAATATGAGAATAGCGATATTGGCACTACAGGGAGCATTCATAGAGCACGAGCGAATGATGCGTGGACTTGGATGTGATGTGTTTGAAATAAGAAAGTTGTCTGATTGGAACCAGCCAAAAGACGGACTTATCATTCCCGGGGGAGAAAGTACTGTCCAGTCAAAATTGCTTAATGAACTTGGATTGTCTGTTCCTATAAGGAACGCCATAATCTCAGGTTTGCCTGTTATGGGAACATGTGCCGGACTCATATTGCTTGCAGAACAAGTGGAAAACGGCAATTCATCAATGGGACTTTCCACCATGTCGATAGAAGTCTGCCGCAACGCATATGGCAGACAACTTGGAAGTTTCTACGTAAAAAGTAGTATGAAAGATGTGGGAGAGGATTTTCCAATGGTATTCATCCGTGCTCCGTACATAAAGAGAGTATATGGAAACGCGCGCGTCATGGCAGAGCGCGACGGTCGGATTGTCGCGGCAAGACAGGAGAACCAGCTTGTCACGTCTTTTCATCCTGAGTTAACTGAAGACAATCGTGTGCATCGTTACTTTCTTGATATGGTGAGAGAATATGGAGGATAAGAATATCATGATATAAATTGCTTCGTCTATAATAAAGCAAATGACCGTCTCTGTTTATTTTATTAAAGCAGAGGCGGCCGTTCGTTTTTTGTTTCAGAATGGTCATTCTTACTTAGTCTCTATCTCCTCCTTCATGTCTATGTACTGTTTTTTGTTGTCATAGAACTCGTATTGGAGGAATGAAAGCTTTTGTGATGGTATCACATGCACACCAAGTCCGTATTTCAATTGCCATTTACGTTTCATGGAGAATACTCCTTGGTTTATGTATGCGGCAACGTAAGGATGTACATGCAGATAGAATGTTTTCACCCCAATCTTGTTTACAAGGCTGTCAATTTTGCTTTCAAGCTGGTCGGTGAATAAAATACTTGATTTTATTTTTCCCTTTCCAAAGCATGTGGGACAGGTCTCCTCTACGTTTACATCCATTGCAGGACGCACTCTCTGGCGTGTTATCTGCATCAGACCGAATTTGCTTAGAGGCAGAATGTTGTGTTTCGCCCTGTCCTTCTGCATGTTCTTGCACATGCGCTCATACAGTAGTTGTCTGTCTTCTGCGAGGTTCATGTCTATGAAGTCGACAACGATTATTCCACCCATATCCCTCAGTCTAAGCTGTCTTGCCAGTTCGTCCGCCGCACCGAGATTGACGTCTAAAGCGTTTGCCTCCTGACCATTGTCAGAATGTGAGCGATTGCCGCTGTTCACATCCACAACATGCAAAGCTTCAGTATGCTCTATAATGAGATATGCTCCATGTTTATAGTTGACGGTCTTGCCAAAGCTTGACTTTATCTGTTTTGTGATATTGAAGTTGTCAAAAATAGGTACATTGCCTGTATACAGCTTTACTATTTTTGCTTTCTCGGGTGCTATGAGTGAAACATAATCCTTTACTTCGTGGAATACCGCCTCATCATTTACGTAAATATTCTCGTATGTAGGATTGAATAAATCACGTAGAAGAGCAACGGCTCTGCCTGTTTCTTCAAATACAAGTTGGGGACGTTTCTGCGTCTTCTGTATTTTAATGATGGCGTCTTCCCATCTTTTAGTCAGGATTTTCAGTTCCGCATCCAGTTCTGCTACACGCTTTCCTTCAGCAACTGTCCGTACTATCACGCCACAGTTTTTGGGTTTTATGCTGTTGATGAGTTGTTTGAGACGCGCTCGTTCTTCTCCGCTTTTTATTTTTGCTGAGACAGACACTTTGTCGCCAAATGGTATAAGTACAAGAAATCTTCCGGCAAAACTTATTTCTCCAGTCAGGCGCGGTCCTTTGGTTGAAATAGGTTCTTTTACGATTTGAACTAAAACTTCCTGCCCCTTGCGGAGAGTGTTTTGTATGCTTCCGTCCTTTTTCAGGTCCGGAAGTCTTGTCGCTTTACTGAATGGATATAATTTCTTTCTGTCGCTTTGTACCTGTTTGAGATATTTTTCGTATGAGTGAAACTGACTGCCTATATCAAGATAATGGAGAAATGCATCGCGTTCAAAACCAACATCTACAAAGCTGGCATTCAGTCCAGGCATCAGTTTCTTCACTTCCGCGATGTAGATGTTGCCGACAGCGTAAGAGACGGAACGTGGTTCGTTCTGATATTCTACGAGTCGTTTATCCTCGAGTAAAGCTATGGATATTTCTTTCTGCTGGACGTCAATTACAAGTTCGCTTGTCATTTCTTCTTTATACCTAACTTATAAATTGTATTTCGCAAAACAACAAAAATGTAGTATAATACAAAAGGGCGTGTCAAAAATCCTGAGCGGATGCATTGACGCGCCCTCATCTTGAACAAATTAATAAGAGCAATTGTTCTGAAATGTTTTTATTTGCTCTTATGTCTGTTCTTTCTTAATCTTTTTTTACGCTTATGCGTGGCCATCTTGTGTCCCTTTTTCTTCTTTCCGTTTGGCATAGCTTTAATTTTTATTTATTATTTATTGTAATGATGTTACATCAAATGGACTTTATGCGTTTCAACCCTTCATTTTGTCAACAAAGCATTTTGCTGGTTTGAAACTTGGCAGGTCGTGTGCTTCAATAATCATTGTTGTCTTTTTCAATATGTTTCTTGCCGTCTTGGCTGCCCTATGTTTGATAACAAAACTACCGAAGCCGCGCAGATAAACATTTTCCTTTTTTTCGAGAAGACTGTTTTTTATGGTCTCCATAAAGCTTTCAACTACTACAGCTACATCCTTTTTAGGAATACCGGTGCTGGTGGCAATCTTATTGATTATATCTGCTTTTGTCATTTGTGTTTATTTATGTGAATTTTTTTGTTTCTTTCTTTCGAAATGCAAAGATACGAGTTTTTTTGCGTTGAACAAATATATTGGTGTTTTTTTTTGGATTAAATCGCATTGTCACAATAATCAACATCTTGTTTTTCAGACATTTATATGTACGTTGCGGACATTGTTCATAATGCGTGATTATTTTCTTGTTAAAAGACAGTCTTTTACTTTCTTTTTCTTAACTTTGCATGTCATTATGTATGATATAAAATAAATCAGATGTTATGAAACAGACAAAAATCGTCGCCTCTATAAGTGACAGGCGTTGCTCTCAGGATTTTATACGTAAGTTGTTTTTTGCCGGAATGAATGTGGTAAGAATGAATACGGCTCATGCCACACCGGACGGAATAAGAGAAATAGTGCGGAATGTGCGTGCCGTATCGTCTCATATAGCTTTGATGATAGATACAAAAGGACCGGAAGTCCGTACTACAGACGTAAAGGATCCTATACATTATAAAACCGGTGATGTCGTGAAGATTTTCGGACGTCCTGGTATGGACACCACGCACGACATAATAAATGTAAGTTATTCAGATTTCACAAGAGACTTAAAAGTCGGTGACGACATCTTGTTTGACGACGGTGAAATCGACATGAAGGTCATTGAAAACACGGGACCTATGCTTGTGGCTCAAGTGCAGAATGACGGGGTGCTCGGTGCCCATAAGAGTGTGAACGTGCCGGGAGAACACATAAATCTTCCCGCAATAACTGAACGTGACTATAACAACATATTGCTTGCTATAGAACTTGATATTGACTTTATCGCTCATTCCTTTGTAAGATCTGCCGATGACGTTCTTGCCATACAGAAAATTCTGGATGAGCACGGAAGTGATATAAAGATAATTTCGAAGATAGAGAACCAGGAGGGTGTTGACAATATAGATGATATTATCGATGTGTCTTATGGTGTCATGATAGCGCGTGGCGATCTTGGAATCGAGGTTCCTCTTGAGAGGATTCCCGGAATACAGCGACAGATAATAAATAAATGTGTGGTTAAGAAAAAGCCGGTGATTGTAGCGACTCAGATGCTTCATACGATGATTAACAATCCACGGCCTACACGTGCCGAGGTGACGGACATCGCAAATGCCATATATTCGAATACCGACGCGCTGATGCTTAGCGGAGAAACGGCAAACGGCAAATATCCGTTGGAAGCTGTGAAGACGATGGCGGCAATAGCCGAGCAGGCTGAGCGTGACAGAGCAAACATAGAGGCATTCGAGGTGCCGATGAACGATAAGTGCACTCAACGGGAATTTCTCGCGCACTCAGCCATCGACGCAACCCGCAAACTCGGTGTGGCTGGAATTATTACTGACAGTGAGTCCGGCGAGACAGCACGTCATCTTGCCGCATTCCGTGGTCCGACACCAATCTTGGCAATATGTTATAAGGAAAAAACACAGAGATGGCTTAATCTTAGCTTCGGAGTCACGCCTATATATCAGAAAAAACATAATTCTCCGGAATATATGTTCATCGCCGCACTCAGAATGCTACGGCAGAAAGGCTACATCAATTTGGATGACAAAATAGCATATTTGAGTGGAAGTTTTGGTGAGAATGGAGGTACAACATTCCTTGAGATAAATAAAGTGGAACAAGTGTTCGACAAGTCTTACGAATTCCATTTGCCACAGCATGTGGATATAGAATAGCAAGCAAAGAGGGTGTGTCCAAATGAGCGATACACCCTCTTTAATTATAAACCGTCATATGTCAAATGATTTACATACATTTCTGTATGACATGTAGTTTACAAGTGCCTTACTAAAAGTGGAAAACCTGTCTTTATACTAATTATAAAACTCTTTTCGTTTCGTAATCTTCTGATACACCACAATAAATTTTTGATAGGACTTTCATGTTCCACAAAGAACTACGAAAATCAGATTCGCTTAAATCCGAATATGGCATCAGGCTTAGTTTCTCTGCCGCATTTTTGCCCTCATCTTGTTACAATCCATTTCTTTATATAATACGTAACAGCTCAGATAATGGCATGAAATAGTCTGCCGGAGGGCGGTACTAAATACGGATAAAGTACAATTATGCTTCCGTTTAAAGCGTTTTTGGTATATTGTCATGCTATACATATGTGGGTTCGCAATGAGATTTAGGTTATGCAACTATATGGTCTTACATATGTTTTATGCCGTAATAGCATTAAGTTCACCTGTAGCCAAATATACATAAACGGTTATTGATAAAGATAATGTTATATTCCTCCTGACTGGATGTAACGCGCCAGGCTTATATTGTTCCGTTAAGTGCATACAGTGTTTAGCCAATACGCATTCTCACTTGGCGGTGACAAGAAGCAGATAGCATGTATTCCGGTGACATTGGTGCCACGGCATACGATGGAAAATATAATGCAACGACATAATATCCGTCAATACTTGATGCGGTTATGCAATGAAGATCCTCTGGCATTACGGCTTACCGTGAAGTAAAAAATATTGACAAAAAATTTCAGCAAAGTAGAATTTATCATTTTATTTAAAAGCTGCCTTTCGTTGCATCCGACTGTACCGTTTTATGGATAAAATGATTCTATTGGCGGATTAAAGGCTTTTCACCCGATATTTTTATCTCCTCCTTGTTTTGTAATAGTACGTACTCTCTATCATGTTTTTTGTCTGAAAATCCTGTGTTTTGCTCTTTTTCAGAAACATCGTGTGCTGTTCTCTTTGCTCCGTACGCAAAATGATGCTACCGGAAAGGCTGTTTGATGTTCCCATATAGCCTTTATTGCACTCTCAAAAAGCCTTTTCCGTCACACGAAAAAGGCTTTTTTGTAATATACATATTTATTTTTGTAGTCATCAGACATGCAATATGCTGATGTACGATGTATTATGCTGGCGTGTCAGAAATTCGTTTGTACGTATCCGGCTGATGTCTGTTCGCTTTTGCACGATTCTCAGCGACTTGACGTTATACGTAAATTCTATTTTGTTCTACTAAAATTACGTGAGTTATATGAATTATGTGTATCTGTAGATTACGTGAGTCCGATGAAATCACAATAAAGCCGGTGTTGTATCAAAATTTCATTTTACCATGTATACATGGGTTAATCACATCAGTATATCGTCTGATTTCAATAACTCGTCAAGTGTCAAACTCTTATGTGAACTCATGTATTTCTCAATCTTATTGACATATTTTGTGTCAAATACTTTTCTTCCAACAGCCGTATTAACCGCCCACATTATTTTTGATGTGTGAATTTCCCGGCTTTTTCTTGAATTGTCTTTAAGTAATTTATATGGATAAAGACTTAAAAGATAAAAACTCATGCAATCAGACACAATATATTCGCGAGACATGTATTTTCTCTGTTCTTGTGTATAAAATTTTCTGTAGAGAGGATAATCGGCTCCAAGATATTTGTCAAGAAATATGCCGATGGAACTGTCAACGACAATGATGCTTTGATTCAATGCTCCAATCTGAGAATAGACATAAGGCATTTTCATGTCAGGAATCAATTTTTTTAGTTTTCTGAACGACTTGGTAAGCTGTTTGTTGACATCATCCATGTCGGCGTATTGCAGTTCTACATCCGAAATGATTCTTTGCAGGATGGAGTCCTGATAATAATTCAAGAACTTGCTGTTTATCTCCGGATCGCTTATTTCTCCAAGTTGCAGAATGTCCTCTATCAGTATGCGTGTTTCTCTTGGATAGTCTGTATTCAATTGCTGTAGTGCGGCAAAATCTCCGGTAGTGAGATAACGCGTTTCTGTCAGATCATATCGCCTTACCTCAATACGCTCATTTGCATTTCTGTCATCATTCTGTTTCAATTTCAGTCCGCATGATACGAACAGAAACAGGATGGTGCATGATATAATATAGTATAGACTTTTCACCGATACAGATATGAAATTGCAATAAATATATACAAATATACTAAAATTTATTTTACATACCAAATAAATTTCTAAAACAAGTTAAATTTTTAACAGTTTGTTTTATTTTGGTATGCTTTTTCTGAATAAAATGGCAAAAGTTCTTAAATATTTGGCATCATACTATATTTATGTCTGCCTTTAAAATAAAATTGCCACAACAATGATTTACCGTACAGACCTGCTATTTTTTTTACCCTCCGGTTTTTCTGAATGTCATTGCGCGCTTTCTTGAATTCCGGACGCCATTTGTTGAAGTCATGTCTGGCTTTGACAACAGCCTTGAACTCTGCATAGTTACGGTCGGCTATCAGCATCTTGAACGCAGCTACATAATCTAACACAAAGCGCATGAACATGACTTTACATAAGTCAGACCTGTCTGTATTCTTATACAGCATCGTCAGATTGTTCCTGAAATTAAGGTAGGTCTTCATCGGACTGCTCTTTGGCAGTGTACCACCGCCGACATGATATACATGGCTTGAAGGAACGCAATATATTTTACTTCCCGTTATCTGCATACGCCAGCATAAATCTATCTCTTCATTGTGTGCAAAAAAGCGTGGGTCAAAACCTCCTGCGCTCCAGAAGTCTCTGCTTCGGACCAGCATACATGCGCCTGTAGCCCAAAATATCTCGGCAATACTGTCGTATTGACCGTTGTCTTTCTCAACTTTGTCGAAAACACGGCCACGGCAGAACGGATAACCGTATTTATCTATGAATCCACCGGCTGCTCCCGCATATTCGAACGAGTCACGATTGTACATGGACAATATTTTGGGCTGGCATGCGGAACATTCAGTATGAGAGTCCATGAATGAGACAAGAGGTTGCAGCCAGTTGGAGGTCACTTCCACATCACTGTTTATTAACATATAATATTCAGCCTCAATCTGGCTCAATGCCCTGTTGTAGCCTTCTGCGAAGCCGTAGTTTTTTTCGAGTATAATGGTTTGTACGTTTGGATATGTCGCCCTCAGATATTCGATCGAACCGTCCGACGAATTGTTGTCAGCAACAATGATTCCGGCATAATCCGGCGAACATGTAATGATGGAGGAAAGATATTTTTGCATCATTGCTTTCCCGTTCCAGTTCAATATTACAATAGCGACTTTCATAATATAATTGCTTTCAATGCCGTTTTTTTAATATTGAAGTTATCTAATCTGACATTTGTCAGTTGGTTGTCATACATTTCATTGCTGTCTGAGGCGGAAAGCTCCACGCGAATATAGTTGCGTGTGAATCCATGCATGGCTTTTCCTTTTGCCGCTTTCTCGAACAATACTTCCGCATTTGTTCCAATATGCCTCTCATAAAACGCTTGTCTTTTAGTCTCACTAAGTTCCAACAGACGCCTGCATCGCTCTTTCTTTTCTTTTTCTGATACAGTGTAAGGAATTCTCAATGCCGATGTTCCCGGACGCTCGCTGTATGGAAATACATGAAGTTGTGTGATATCAAGGCTTTCAAGAAACTCGTAGCACTCCTCAAAATGTTCAGGGTGTTCGCCTCTGCAACCTACCATAACGTCCACTCCAATGAATGCATCCGGAATGAGTTGTCTTATAACCTTAATTTTGTGAGCGAACAGTTTTTTATCGTAGCGTCTGTGCATAAGGCGCAGCACTTCGTCTGAGCCGCTTTGCAGTGGGATATGGAAGTGTGGCATGAAAGCTCTGCTTTTTGAGCAGTATTCAATAAGCTTGTCATCTAAAAGGTCTGGTTCCATGCTACTGATTCTGAATCTTTTAATTCCCTCGATATTGTCGAGAGCTTTGACAAGATCGATGAAACTTTCATTTGTGGACTTTCCGAAATCGCCTATATTGACGCCGGTCAGAACAATCTCTTTACCTCCAGCTTCAGCAACATTACGGGCTTGCATGACAAGTGAGGCGATATCAGGATTACGTGAGAATCCTCTTGCGTAAGGAATTGTGCAATATGTGCAGAAATAGTCGCATCCGTCCTGCACTTTAAGGAAATAGCGGGTGCGATTGCCTCTCGAACATGAGGGCGTAAATGTTTTTATATCCTTTGTGCTGACAGAAAAATAATTATGCAAGTTAGAGTCTTTAGACGGTGTGTTGACATTCAGACTTTGTTTCTTCGTCCATGCATCATTGAGAAAATCAATTAAAGAAGCTTTTTCATTCGCACCAAGTACTAAGTCCACTCCATCCATCTTGCTGATTTTCTCCGGCTGCAGCTGTGCGTAGCATCCGGTTACAACGACGAGTGCGCCTGGGTTGTTCCGCACCATACGGTTTATCGCCTGTCTGCACTTATGGTCTGCCACATCTGTCACGGAACATGTGTTTATCAGACATATGTCAGCGGCTTCCCCTGTTTCTGCCTGTCTGACCCCCATGTCACTCAACATTTGTGCAAATGTTGATGTTTCAGAAAAATTCAATTTGCAACCAAGAGTATAATATGTCGCTATTTTATCTTGAAAAACAGAACTGTCAATCATTTGTATTAATCATTTGTATTAGTTCGACAAATCGTGTGTATCTGCAAACTATTGGAATTAGCGAGAAACGTTGTGGCTTTATAGTGTTATGATATATAAATAATCACAAACTTCAATCGCTATGTTTTTATCCGAGACAAAGTTAAGCAATTATTCTGTATTATTAGCTTGTTTGAGAAGAATTTAAGCTTGGTGATTGGAAAAACAAATATTGCATTATATACGAGGAATATGAATCTTGTATATTTTCAGTGTCGTGAAAATGCCATCAGTAAAGTGTTGTCTCTGTCATTTCATTTTTACGGATTGAGTTGTCTGCTTTATCGTAGTTCTTTTACGCAGACAATGCTCTTACGTGTTTTATATTGAATTATTGGAGTAATATAATCAGTGGGTGTAGAATATCGTCCTCTCTTTTTTCTGTCTGATGTCAATTACATCGTTTGCTTATGAGCCAGTTTGCCCTGATATGAGCCCGAAGATATCATTTCTTTTATAAGACGGTTTGTGAACACGTAATTTTTTATATCCCATTTCGGCGCAATCAATAGTTCTTTGGGCGACTGGCTTACAAAGCGTTCTAAGATAAGGTCTTTGTTTAGATGTTGGATATATTCGGATATTAACTGAATGTATTCGTCCACGCTGTACAGATGAAACGGTTTTTCCATGTATTCTCTTGCAAGTCTTGTACCTTTGATTATCTGCATCTGGTGTATTTTCAGAATGTCCAGTCCGCATTCTGATATTATAGGTGCCTGTCTGAGGCTTTCCTTTTGGTCTTCACCGGGCAATCCTATTATTATATGCCCTCCGGTGATAATGCCTCTTTCTTTTGTTTGTTTTATTGCCTTTTTGCACGTTTCAAACGTATGCCCTCTGTTTATGCGTCGCAATGTGTCATCATTCGCGCTTTCTATTCCGTATTCAACGATGACGAAGTGGTTTTTGTTCAGACCCGCCAGATAGTCAAGTTTCTCTTCATCCACACAGTCGGGACGCGTTCCGATAACAAGTCCGACAACATCTTCTACGGCAAGTGCCTCCTCATATCTTTGTCTCAGTTCCTCAACGGTTCCGTATGTGTTTGTGAAAGATTGGAAATATGCCAGATATTTCATGTCAGGATATTTGCGTGAGAAAAAAGCCTTTCCCTCTTCAATCTGTTCTCTTATTGGCTTGTTCCTGTTGCAATATGATGGGCTGAAAGTGCGGTTGTCACAGTAGGTGCATCCGTGGACAGACAGTCGTCCGTCTCTGTTGGGACATGTGAATCCTGCGTCAACTGATATTTTCTGAACACGGAACGGAAACATCTTTCTTATCCAATTCCCGAAGTCGTTGTATGGAAGTGTTTTCATTAAATATCTTTTAATACAATGTATAATGCAAAAGTAAGAAAAAAAAACTATCTTTGCATTAGTTTATCTTTTGAAAATACTATAATGAAAAAATTATTGACAATCTGTGTTACATTGTTTATGGCTGTTACGAATATGGCGGCATTGGAGAAAATAACCATTGGTGATATAACTGGCGGTAAGTTTGCAGCCAAGACAATCAGCGGCATTGATCCTATTGACGGTACGGATATGTATGTAAGGATAAGTGACGATAAAAAGCAGATACTGAAGTGTTCTTTTCGCACAGGGAAGACCGAGGAAATCCTTTTTGACGTAAACAACACCATGGGAGAGAAAATAAAAGAATTCGACGGCTATATTATATCTCCTGACGGAAAGCGTATGCTTATTCAGACTCAGACAGAACGTATATACCGCCGTTCTTTTAAGGCGGTATACTACATATACACAATCAGCAGTCATAAGTTGGAAAAACTTTCTGACGGCGGACCGCAGCAGATTCCGACATGGTCTCCAGACGGTATGCAGGTCGCTTTTGTACGCGACAATAATATACATCTTGTCAAACTTCTGTATGATAATGCTGAGAGCGAAGTTACAAAGGATGGAAAGAAAAATGAAATCATAAACGGAATCCCTGATTGGGTTAATGAGGAGGAATTCGGATTGTCACGCTCATTGGTTTTCAATGCAGACGGTTCTATGATATGTTGGATAAAGTATGATGAGACAAAAGTCAGAAATTATTCTCTTCAGTATTTTAAGGGCAGCAATCCTACATTTGGTGAATATGAGGATTATCCCGGTGATTACACTTACAAATATCCGAAGGCCGGACATGATAATTCCATCGTAAGCGTATGGAGCTATGAGATAAAGACCCACAAAACCCGCAAGCTGCAGGTTCCGGTTTCTGAAGACAGTTACATACCGCGTATAAAGATGACTTCAGACGCTCAGAAAATCATAGTATATACTCTCAACCGCCATCAGGATGAGTTGTGCCTTTATGCGGTGAATCCGAGAAGTACGGTATCGCAGCTTATCATAAAGGAAAATGTTCCGAAATATGTGAAAGAAGAGGCCATCGAGGGAACGATAATCGGTAAGAGCACGATTCTGCTTCCGAGTGATCGCGATGGTTATATGCACATATATATATATGGTATGAACGGACAGCTCGTTCGTAAGGTTGGTGATGGGAATCATGACATTACTGCCATTTATGGATACGATGAGTCTACCGGAGACGTGTATTATCAGTCTGCTGCATTAAATGCGCATGACCGTCAGGTATATGTGGCGCATAAAAATGGAAAAACAGAACGGCTTACGGAACAGGAAGGATGGAATAGTGCTATTTTCTCGGCAGATTTTAAATATTTCATAAATACGTGGAGTGACTATAACACTCCGTATGTATATACTGTGAGAAATAATTCCGGCAAGATACTATCTACTATTCTTGATAACCATGAGTTGAAACAGACCATACAGCAATACGGATTCACGAAAAAGGAGACGTTCTCTTTTACAACCTCGGAAGGAGTGAGACTCGACGGATGGATGGTTAAGCCGGCTGATTTCGATGCCTCGCGTAAATATCCGGTCGTTATGTTCCAGTACAGTGGCCCCGGCAGTCAGCAGGTTGTCAATTCATGGAATGCCGGATCTATGGGGCAGGGTGGTGCGTTCGATTATTATCTTGCCTCAGAGGGATTTGTTGTTGTCTGTGTAGATGGACGAGGTACCGGAGGCCGTGGTTCTGAGTTTGAGAAAAGTGTTTATTTGCGCCTTGGTGATTTAGAGTCCAAAGATCAGGTTGAAACAGCCTTATATCTGTCCACACTGCCTTATGTTGACAAAGATAATATAGGTATATGGGGATGGAGTTATGGAGGATTCAATACTCTGATGAGTATGAGTGAAGGTCGTCATGTGTTCAAGGCAGGAGTGGCTGTAGCGGCTCCTACAAACTGGAAGTATTACGACACGGTTTATACCGAGCGTTATATGCGTACACCAAAAGAGAATGCGGCAGGCTATGCGATAAATCCTATAGAACGTGCCGACAAACTTAATGGAGCGCTGCTTCTGTGTCATGGTTTATCTGATGACAATGTTCATCCACAGAATGTATTTGAATACAGTGAGGCTCTTGTGCAGGCAGATAAGGACTTCAAGGAAAATTTCTATGTAAACCGTAATCATAGCATTTACGGTGGAAACACCCGCAATCACCTTATGCGCCAGATATCGCAGTTCTTCATAGATAATCTGAAAAAGTGACGGGTTATATTATAATTAATGTGATCAACTATATCAGCAACCGCATATTTTATACAAATATTTGAAAACATAAAATATGCGGTTGCAATATAAGCATAATTATAAGCTATCATAATATCTATTTATATTCTTATCTTTATCTTCTTGTCAATCATCTTGCGTCTTTTCAGCAAGAGATTCTCAATGATAACATTTTGTATAAATGGGGGTACGCGCACGTATATGTTCAACAAGCTTTGTAAAAAGTAAGAATTTGCCATAGTTGCCTAAATCAATATGACTTGCTGTATTCTAACATATCCTAACTGTTTCTCACGTAGAGCCTTGTCCAGCCGCTTGCTATCCGTCTGTACCATTACGCTGTCTGTGCCCTTTTCTGTATCTGTATGAGGAGCATCGTTTCGTATGTTGTTTACGTGTTTACAAATAAAACATCGCTCTATATAAAAGTTATCTATTAATATTTTACCAACTACATCTGTACGATTCCATATATTCTGTTTGACGGCATTACATGAAAAACTTTTCCATCAGATATTATTCTCATCACTTTCTCTTGTGCTGATGCATAACGGATATTTACATTATCGTCCTTCCGGCAATTATTATTCTCCGTAAAACGCTTGTTTTCATCGTGTTTTAATTATCGTCCATAAAAAAGTACATAGATTAATTGCCTGCTGATAATACTTGTAAGTCATGAAAATGAAGTGTAAAAACAAAATAGGTAAAATAGTATCAATGTTTGCAAAATTAATATTATAACCCGTTGGCAGAATTAAGTACGCACTAAATTAATTCCGCCAACGGGTATTTTATATATAAAGGAAATCATGCAACCTGATTTTTTTGATAAAACGGTATCATTGCTAGCGAAAAATTATAAGTATGGCTCTGTTAATATAGGCAAGTTTATAGAAGATTATATAAAATTTGAAAAAATATTAAGAGACTTGGTCGATGATAATAGCTATTCTCAGAAACCTCTGACAGTTTATCAAATGGTTAGAGAACTTTTTAATAGAGAACTGATAGATAAAAAAGATCTAGAAATTATTTTATCAATTAATAAATTAAGGAATATTGTCATACATGGTGGAAATATCCAGAAAATTGAAAAACATATAGATGATGAGTTAAAAAGGATCACTCAGAAAATAATTGATAAATCAAAATACAGTCAATGATTATGCACCCTAATTAGATTTCAGTGTTCTTTTCATCATATCTATTTAACCCTGAATATATAGTGCTTAATTATTTGATATACCCTTTTTTCCATTTACAAGTTATTTCTCACTTCCACTTTTCATAAGCAGGAGTCATTTTGTTTAAATCTGAGATTACTTCTTCTGCAACCTTGTTTTTTCTCTTTTAAGTAATTCCTTGAAATTCAACCCTGCATCAATACATAATTGTTTAAACTTATCCCATGTATAGACTTTATTATTAGGAATATCTTTTAAACGAGTTCTATGAAATAGATTGAAATCCGTTGAAAACATATCTATATTAGGATATGTATGGAGTAATTTATTTTGAATTTTTCTTTTTTTTCTTTGCATATGATGTAATATTAATATACGATATAAATCATTGATACTATTTACATCAAAATTATATACAGCATACATTTGTTTTTCTATTTGAACAAATTTCATATTCTCTTTTAGACAACAATCGTCATTGTTGAAATGAACAAAGATTATCAAAATAGAATTTTGAGAGGAACTTATGTCTCTAGACATCCACAAGTTATTTATTGAACCTATTTGAGAATCATCTATAAATAACCCATTATCACCAGAAAATGCATCAATAATAGGTTTTATAAGATTATCTAAATCTCCTATTTTGTCTGACTCCTTTTTACGTAAACATGAAAAGTACCAAACAAATTCAAGATTGACATCATTATATATTATCCATTTGAATTTTCCCAACTCGACTTTTATTACATTTTGTAGTTCTTTCTGAATATTTTTTTTAGATTGTAGTGTTGGAAAATTTTCTGAATCTATAATTAGTTTAATACAACTGTTTGCACAGCCTTCTACTAAATATGGATAATCATATGAACAATTTTCAAATTCTATTTTCAATTTATAATCTTGGAACATAGCTGTACTAGTTTTCAATTTATTGCATTTTACTAACTGATTTGAGTTTTCCATACTCAAATCATAAATTAATAACTTAACTATCTCATAAACAGGTTTTATCCAAACAGTATTGATTATCAATACTCTGGAGCTCTAAGAAAGTACAACGAGTAGGGTGGCAAGTATCTGGGAATGTGTAAGTTTTTGTTTTTTTGCACCAATATCGGCTTGTACCTCCATTTTGTAAAGTAAAAGTAGGTGTAATTACTTTAATATCATAATGTGCGGTACAAAAACTTGTAAAAATTGCACTTCTTGATGAGAAAAAGTATAAAAATAGCTCTGAAACAGATGCTCTTTATTTATAATCTACAAAAAACATAAGTTAATATACCAAATTTTATTTGTTTATATGGTTTGGAATTCCGATGTTTGTAACATATTTACTTACGCTTAGTCGTAATCACTTGCTTAATATCATATGCACTTGGGTTTCCAATGCCATCGTACTTCCAGCTTGTCTTGGGAGCAGTATCAATCTTTAATACGTTTGGAAAGGAGACATTAAGTATGACAAGAACTATAATGAAGGCGGTAGGGGCTGTTGCGGCAGGCCGAAACAGAAAAGTTCATATGAAGACAGTGGGTGTAACCATATATTGCGATGAAGGCTCCATGGGTTCGAATCCCGCCCTGCCACAAAAAGAGGGTGTGTCAAAATGCATGCCCTCTTTTTTTTATGACAAAGCCTCGACTTTCCCAAGCCGAGGCTTTGTTATGTCCTAAAGATTTTGTATCTTTAAGCATAATCAAAACTAATATGGCAAAGATACATTTTCGTTCTTACAATCCCAACCAAATCGTCCTTTTTCCTCAGCGGATAGATGAAAATATTCCATCAGACGATCCTGTACGCATCCTGAATGCTATGGTAGATAACCTTGACCTCAGTTCCTTTCACAAGTTATACAAAGAGCTGGGCCGTTCTCCCTATCACCCACGAATGATGCTTAAAGCTGTTTTGTATGCCTATATGAACAATATCTATTCCTGTCGTAAGATAGAAAAATCCCTGCTGCGTGACATTCATTTCATTTGGCTTGCCGGTTATGAGAATCCGGATTACCGGACTATAAACCGTTTCCGTAACCGTGTCAAGGATGAGATAAACGGAATATTCACACAAATAGTCCTCATCCTTGCATCCAAAGGATTCATAAGTCTTGATGTTGAATATATTGACGGCACAAAGATTGAATCAAAAGCCAACAGATACACATTTGTATGGCGTAAGAACGTAGAACGTAACCGCGCCAGGCTTCTTGAGAAGATACGTATTCTTCTACAACAAATTGATGATGTCGTGGCACAGGATAATGCCTGCATTGAAAATACTGCTACCGAGTTTACCCCTTCCATGCTGACGGATATGATATCAGAGTTAAAAGCCTCTCTTGAGAATGCCCCAACCACATCGGATAAGGAAGAGAAGAAAGCAAATAAACAAAAGGCAAGGCAAATCAGACAATTGGAGTCACAACGTGACAAACTTGCCGAATATAACATGCACATGAAAATACTAGGCAAACGGAATTCTTATTCCAAAACAGATCCTGATGCTACATTTATGCATATGAAGGAAGCCCCTATGGGGAACGGGCAATTAAAACCGGGATATAACCTACAAATCGGAACCGAAAACCAGTTTATGCTCGATTTTGGACTCTTCCCAAATCCTACAGACACTCTTACATTGATCCCGTTCGAAAATTCGTTTCATGAACGTTACAACCGTTTCCCATTAGAAGATGTTACCGATTCCGGTTATGGTTCGGAAGAGAACTATCGCTTTATGGACGAAAACGGAATAGAGGCATATGTCAAGTACAATTTCTTTCATAAGGAGCAGAGAGCAGACAAATATGTGACAAATCCTTTCAAACAGGAAAACCTGTATTATAACAAGGAGAAAGACTATTATGTTTGTCCCATAGGGCAACACATGGAGCGGACAGGTGTACGGCATTCTAGAACTGAAAGTGGATATGTTACAGAAAGTATCGCCTATAGTGTTGCAAGATGTGAGGGATGTCCTCTCAGATGTATGTGTTTCAGATCAAAATCACAAAGACGTACCATAGAAGTCAATCACAGGCTGAAAGAATATAAACAAAAAGCGCGTGAAAGACTTACCTCAGAGAAAGGCATAAAACATAGAAGGCAAAGATGCATAGAACCTGAAGCTGTCTTTGTACAAATAAAATACGACATGGGATACAAAAGGTTCAGGCATTTTGGAAAAGACAAGGTCACAATGGACTTTGCCTTCTTTGCCATTGCTTTTAATATAAAGAAAATGTGTGCTAAAATCAAAAATCAGAAGATGACAGACAAAAATTATCAAAATATAAGAGTGGCATAAGCCATCTACAGCCGATTATACTACTTGAAAGCATGGAGATAGGGATAATACGGAAATATAGAAATCATACTCTATGAAAAATGAGAAACCGATGATTATATAACGAAAAGAGGATGCATCATTTTGACACACCCTCTTTTTTATATTCAACCTATTTTAATTGCAATTTCTTTAGATATTATTTCATGTTTAAAATAATTTATGTTTTGTGTTTCATATAAAATTATTGTTATATTTTACATTTATCTTTTAGTATATTTATCATATCATCTTCATGCTCCTGACAAAGGGTGTTTCTCCATTCTTCATTTGAGCCGTGCTGGATAATTTCACCCATGATACGAAGTTTCAGACTTCCCTTCCTGACCATTTTTTCATAGGATTTCATTTTTGACTCAGGAGAAAGATTGGAAAATTTTGAGTTCACACGTCGGGAAATGATGCATAAGTTTCCAAATGTATCCTTATCGTCCCAAGAAGCAAATGAATTTTCGGACGGATTTTGCGGGTACCAATGCTCCACAGAATTACGGAACTCAAATTCAAAATCCTCATATTTTTTCTTATCGTTCTTATCGTTTTTCCATAACAGATAGTCCAGAAAATTAAATACGATGTGAGGGGTCTGAACGCCCAGTTTATAATTGCCCCCATCCAAGAAGTTTCTTCGGGTTGCCTGTGCGGCTATTAACTCTGCGGCATCTATCAGTTTAGGATTTTGATCATCATCATTATTAAACAACCACAGGAGGAGCTCAGTAATCCAGTGCATGACTTTGGGTGAGGTATAGGACACACGGAGCGCGGACTGAATCATCAAACATTCTTTATTGCGAGGAGCATACGTTCGCTCCCACTCATTGCTATAATTCAATTTGGTATTGGAATAATATGCTCTCTTTTTGGAGCCCTGCCCAGAAGTAAACAATTCTTTCAGGCTCCATTCGCCCTCATTATCTTCGCCCGAATATTCACGCTTAATGATAAACTTATCGAAAAGGTATCGGGTCTGTAATAAATGAATGATAAACATTTGAGCAAAGTTTTCCTTATCCATAGGTTTTCCATTCATTTTTCCCTGACTAATTACGTTCTTAAAATCCGAAATCAGTTTTTTATCATCCAGCAAGTCACCCAAAGGTTTTTCCAAAGAAACTTCATTTAATTCCACAAACACCCTGAGGGCATGAAGCAGGAAATAAGGGAAATCTATGATGCTGTCAAAACGAACGTGTCTGTTATCGTCAAGCATGCCATCCACATCGTCTATCTTGAATTTGCTGCTGACAATTTCTGCGATAGTAGCACCTTGTTCAGATTCCTCGGTCACGCCGAAACAGGGCTGATAGTCTGCCCATTCGTCAGCAGGCCAAACATTCCACTCATTTCCGAAAACTTTCTCCCGGTCAGCTGGCGAGAAATGCATCTGAACATAACCGGTCATATCGCTACAGGCATTCCATATTTTTGAAAAGAACTCCTGCTCGCCTCTATCGTTCAGATATCCCATGAGCTGGGCTTTCAGAATATCGTGCTGCTCCAGCTGCTCTCCTCGGGTGTTCATGATTTCGAAATAACGATTCAGGTCGGTATGTTCGGGCACTTCTATTCTATAGAGGACAACATGTGCCAAGCGTGACACAAAATCATCTCTATTCAATCCTGATTTTTCTTCAAATTTTTGACGAATAGCCCGGATGCCATTCACAATAGGCTGCTCGATGGCACTTTCGTCATCTATCTTATCATCCAATATGGTCTGAATACGTGCAAGCGTATAGTTTGAGTTTGGACGGCAGTCAAAGGAAAGCGTCTGCCCCAACTCACCTTCCAAAGCTCCTTCGGAAACCAAATACTGCAGCAGAAGGAACAAGGTGGTAAGACGTTGCTGTCCATCAACTACTTCGTAGGTATCAGCCTTACCTTGAACTTTTGAAACAATAAGCGACCCGATGTAATAATTTTCAGCGGAATCTATATCAATGTCATTAATATCATCTATCAACTGCCCAATTTCCTTGTCCTCCCAAGCATAAGCCCGCTGGTAACGCGGAATGACATAGTGGGCATCTGTATCGAAAAGGGTATGCCCGTCTAAAATTCTTAACTCTTCTACCATCTCAAATACTATATCCGTTAAATATACAAAGGTTGCTATATAATTCTTTCCATTCGTCATTTGCCCGATCGTCGACGCTCAAAATAAGCCTCATACCGGCAATTTCAGTATGTCTGCGAGCATAAGCTATCATTGCTATTACGGGTTTGGCATTGCTGTATCTGTCAAAATCGTTTCTTCCGATGGCATACCGGTTGATTGTATCAAAACCTAAATGAGTCATGTCAACCCTGATCATCATAGCCCAGGTAAACAACTTTGTGACCGCCATAACATCGAAATTATGAAAACGGTCGTAATAGCACAACAAAGCGCAAAAGAACAGATTGCGGGCATAATTAAGCCCAGTTGATGAAGACTGGCAAGCCTTATCGAAAGCCTCGACAGAACCAGCGCCTTTCCCGTCTGTCAACATTTGCTTTATTTTATCGAAATTCGGATTGGTGATGATTTCCTCTTTTATGTTATGCAACATTTGCATATAATGATCGACCATTTCAAAGAAATCACTTCCAGAAATAAATGGCTCCGTAAGCAGGAAGTAAGGCATGGCCTTGTTGGCTCTGCGGGCATAGGTATAACCCGTGTCCTCTTCGATACCCTTATAAATATCAATATCGGCTATGGTAAAATTTCCGCATTTACGACATTTGGCCCAGTTCCACAACGGAAAAAGATAATGATCAAACAACTCCCGAATGGCTCGGGGATCCTTTGATTCCCATTTTATCACCGCATGCTGCATCTCATATTTATCATGTATCTCTCTTAAATGATAGGCTTTAAGCAAATCGTGTGGATACAAAGCACGGCCACGGGTATTCTGGGAATCGAACAACTGAAAAGCTTCACTGATTTTATCGACCGTGATGACTACCACCTCCAGTATATCTTTCAGCGCTTTCGTAAAAAGTTTTTTTCCTTTCTCATCGACAGAAGAAAACCACTCACTTATTGTCTTATAGTTTGCTTGTATGTTCTTTTGGGTAATCTTATTAGAATACTCTACTTCCGACAAAGCACAAGTAAAACCGGGTTGTAAATACAGAGATAAGAGCAAAAAAGACAAGATACGCTGCTGACCATCTACCACCTCGTACTCGCCGTTTTCATTCTTATATAATATGACTGTACCTATACGGTATTTAAAGTTTGCATATTTTCTACTCTCTTCCATACTCTTCTGGATATCCAGGAGCAGCTCTACGATGTTTCTGTCCGTCCATTTATACGGCCGTTGATAATTAGGAATAACTAAATTGGCTTTCAATAACTTATCAATAGACCATATCTGTGGAATATTATTTTTTAACCTCATATTAAAGTCACAAATTATATCCAATAAACTTTTGTTTAGCTCGCAAAAAATCAAAATCTCGTCATTTTGCAAAGTACTCAGTCTTCAACCAATAGGCATAAATCGGGTCCTGAAACGAGATTTCACCGGCTTTATTATCCAATATATCATTCTTGATAAGGGCTGCCTTTGAACGGGATATTGAGGTCGTTGAAGAGATTTGATAGCGATGCATCACTTCGGTCGAACTGATGGCTTTTTCGCCGGCAATAAGAGCCTTGAGATAGTTCAGTTGCTGTGTGGTCAGTGTTTCGGTAATTGTTACAAACAACAGACTTAACTGCTCCACCAACGCTGTGTGTGCCTCACGTACGATCTCAACGGTACATACATCCTTTGTTCTGAGCCATGAAAGCTGTGCCAATTGCTGTGCGTAATATGGATGGTTATCTACGAGCTTTGCAATCAAATGGCTTGCTTCATCGTTTATATTCTTGCCGGTATCAGCGAAACGACTTTTGAAAAATTCCACGAGGCAAGGCGTGTCAATCTTATTGAGAAACATCAGATTACCGAACTTGTAGAAGGGTTTGGATGAGTCGGTAAAAACTTCCATCATCATGTGGCGCTTGCTGCCATAGAGACAATAGGCCACACTCTGGTGCAGCTGCCAATGTGAACGCAATTTTTTCTGGAAATAGTCTGGGTCTGTAAATTCTGCGATATTTTGGGACTCATCTACGCAAATCACGATTTTCAGGCCCTTCTTTTTGGCAATCTTTTCAGC
>ERZ824598.46-NODE-46-length-178147-cov-8.800025_pt1 | contig 178147 bp, 167 predicted proteins | sample MGYA00519934_ERZ824598 | MGnify/ENA primary metagenome ERZ824598 (study PRJEB31778, sample SAMEA3449177) | human gut metagenome | biome: human gut; feature: human-associated habitat; material: faeces | place: United Kingdom | collected 2010/2012 ... | reverse complement strand
TTGCGGACTTTTCACCAGAATGGCTGGCAAAATAGCCGCTATGACCTTCATGCAATATGTCGATTTCGTTAATCATCGTCCTATCGGGCAGATAAAATATTCACTAATTTAATTCAACCAACAGGTAAAGACTAACAATGGAAAAGATTTGCCGGAGGATGAGAGAAGGCAGTTAATACATCTTCTCACAAAATTCAATGGCAAGAAAGTTCGTGTCATGGAGGCGATGGGGATAACTGCTCCTACGCTCGACAGAAAACTCAAACTCTACGGCATCAACTATAAGCTATTCAAGCCTACGAAGAAAAAGAAAACAAGTACAACTGCGTCAAAATAGGGTACACATATACTCAAATAAGCAAGCCATTCGAGATGTCGGATGGCTCGCTTTATGTAGTGGAATACGGGGTCAGAGATAAGGTTTTCAAACCGATTTTATTAAAGAATATTAAATAATCTAAAATCGAACATCCCCCCAAAATTCAGCCCGATTCAAGAGGCTAAAATTTCCGATTTTTGAGACCTTCGCTGACAATTTGCTGACAAAAATTGAATGAAAAATCCCGCAACTCTTGATTATCAATGAGTTATGGGATTTTAGGGTGCCCAGAACAGAACTACCGATATTACTTCCTAATATTTTCAGTTGTATTTCAATTACGGTGATTATTAGTTAATTATGGTAATGTATTTTTCATTTGAATTTCTTTCAGTGTAAGGAAAAGTAAGAATTTTGCACGTAAAATTGCACGTAAAATTTATTCGTCGTATCTTTGCAGTGTAAAACCTTTATACTCTCCAAAAGATGGCAACATTTAGATTTGAACTTGACCATAAGCCCACAAGAAATAAGACTTATAATCTTTATCTGATGGTCACTGCTGCCGGGAAACGCACAAAGAAGAAAACCGGCATTCAGTTGAAACGCATTGATGATTTCAATCCCCAATGCAAGGGGAACAATTGGATTAGAGCGAATGTTCCCGAGGCAAAGGTCCTCAATGAGCAGTTGCGCCTGATGCTTGTGCAAGCCAATGAAACTTATCAGGAATTAGCGTCAGATGGAGATGTCACATCAGCTAAGGTTATAAAGAATCTGGATGCTGAATATGTATCGCCATCTTTCATGGCGTTTGCCCGTGAACGTGCGCAAATGATTTATGATAACGGGGGATGGAGAAACTGGCGCAAGTATTGCGGACTTATCAACAAGCTCGATGCATTCCGAAAGAAACGCCGCATGGCTGATATAACTGTCGATGACCTGACGGTTGAGTTGCTGATCCGTTTTGATAATTTCCTCCACAAGTGGGAAAATGAGCGTGAACCGGGGAAACTTCTACACCCTAATACAATTGAGGTGCAGTTTAATATTCTGCGTACTCTTGTGCACCGCGCGATTGAGGTCGGCATAATGGAAGCATCAAAGGATCCGTTCCTCGTATTCAAATATAAGGGTGTGAAGACGACGAAAGAAAAGTTGAACGATTCGGAGATGGAGCGTATCATTGCGCTTGAACTTGAGGAGGGGTCGTTGATATGGCACTGCAAGAATTATTTCCTGTTCAGCTACTATTGCGCCGGAATCCGCGCAGCCGACCTCATACAGTTGCGGTGGGGAAATGTTACCGGATCCGGACGACTACATTATCAAATGGGTAAGAATCACAAAGAGCGCGATCTCCTTCTCGTTGAACAGGCAGTAGAAATTCTTCGCCATTATCATCGCGAAGATGCGAAAGCTACAGATTATATTTTTCCGCTGCTCTCGAATGATGCCGAATACGCCGGATATGTCACGCAAGCCGATAAAGACCGAATGAAACCGGAATTGCGCCACAAGATGTATCAGGATATTTCATCAAAAAACGCACTCATCAACAAGTATATCAAAAAGATTGCTGAAAAGGCCGAGATCACTACCAATCTCACGATGCACATCAGCCGCCATGCTTTCGCTCACATTGCACAGGAGGCAGGTGCGGAATCATCTGCCATCAAGAATATTCTCGGCCACAGCAATCTTGCCACAACAGAGCGATATATGGGTAGTTTCGACACATCAAAGACTGATAACACTCTGCGCACTCTCTTCAAGAAGAAATCTGCACCCAAGGCGGCACCACAGGAGGGAACTGATAGTTCAATATCGCAAGAAGAGCAAGCTATCGAACTGTTGAAAGACATGACGCCTGAGCAAATAATGGCTGTGATTTCGGCAATCAACAAGTAATGGTTACGTAACTGGCGAATTATGAGTAATTTTGCACATATAATTACAAAAATATGCCTCTGACTAAAGAAGAAATACGGTCGCTTTTGAGCGATATTGAGAATGAGCGTGTGGAGCGCACATTATCCAACGACAACACTAAGAAAATATCGGAGGCAATCTGCTCGTTTGCCAACGATATCCGCAACACGAAGAAACCTGGCTATTTTATGATTGGCGCGGATGATAACGGCAAACTCGATGGGCAGACGTTCACCGACGAACAGTTGCGTTCATACGCGGGACTTCGCAATTCCGGAACAATACTTCCACCGCCCGCTATGATGGTATATAAGGAGTCTTTTCCCGAAGGAGAGGTCGCCATAATCGAAGTTCAGCCAAGTGAGGATACTCCTGTCAGGTATAAGGGCGTGATTTGGATTAGAATAGGCGCAAGAAAAGCTGAGGCAAACACGGAGGAAGAGCGAATATTGACCGAGAAAGGACAGATACATAGTTCTTCTTTCGATGGTCGCCCATGCCGTGAGGCCTCGATTGATGACATTGACGTGGAACTGTTCAATAAAGAGTATCTTCCGAAAGCCGTTTCACCCGTAACATTAGCCAAGGATAAGCGCACGCCAATTCAGCAGATGGCGTCATTGCGTCTGTTTGACACTCGTTTTAATTGCCCCACCTATGCCGGAATCCTATTGCTGGGACACGATCCTCAGTATTTCATTCCGGGGGCATACATTCAGTATGTTAGGTTTGCCGGGACTACCCGCGCAACCAAGGTATTGAAGGAAAACCGTTTCAAGGGCAATCTTATTACCATGCTTAAAGAGTTGGAATATTTCATCAAATATTCAATAGAGAACAAGCGGCCGGAGTTTGTAAGTGTATTGCGCGAGGAGACTCGAATCAACTATCCGTGGGAGGCAATACGTGAGCTTGCCATGAATGCCGTTATGCACCGTGCGTATAATGGGAATAATTCTCCGATTAAGTTTTACGAATACAGCGACCGCATCGAGATAGACAATCCCGGCAATCTCTACGGGAAAGTCAATTTGGAAAACTTCCCCAACGAGACAGACTACCGCAACCCCAACATCGCTGAAATCATGCTCAATCTCGGTTATGTAAACCGTTTTGGCAGCGGTGTAAATACAGTCTCAACACTCCTCGAAGAAAACAAGAGTAATCCTGCTGAATTCTTGCTTGGCGACTACACGACATTCAAGGTGGTTGTTCAGAATGCCGATGTCATCGAAATTGGCACCAATGACATAGCAAAATCGCCTAATGTCATAGTAAATTCCACTGAGAATAGCACCAATAATAATGGGGCTGACACCAATAGTGGCACCAATGAGAGCACAGATGGCACCAATATTAATGGTGTTGGCACCAATAGTGGCACCAATAATGATGCTCAGCGGAAAGCAGCTATAATAGAGATGATGAGGCATAATAAACGTGTCAGTGTCACACAAATATCCAGAGCCTTGAATATTCCTCGCAGAACTCTATTTAGAATCATTGATATATTGAAGTCTGAAAACAGAATTAAACGTGTCGGTGATTTAAAATCCGGTACTTGGGAAGTCATTGAGTAAGTTGCGAAATCATTCCATGTATGAAACTGTGTCTGACGAGCTGAAAAGGTTGCGGGCTGAAAATGCCCGGCTACGGGCGTTGCTGGCTCAACATGGGATTGCGGCGGACGAGCCGGAGAATATGTCGCCTCGAAAGCCTGTGCTGTCTTTGGAAGAGAAGGTCACGCTGTTTCGCAGTCTATTTCAAGGGCGTGAGGATGTGTTTGCTCGGCGATGGTTTAGCAATTCAACCGGAAAGAGTGGATATCAGCCGGTATGCAGCCGGGAATGGAACCATGAGTTTTGCGACAAAAAGAAATTCAAATGCACGGAATGTCCCAACCGCGAATTTCAACCTTTGGGATACAATGACATTTACCGTCACCTTGAAGGCAAAGAGTCTAACGGGCGAGATGTCGTTGGCGTATATGCCATTTTGCCGGACAATACCTGTAGGTTTCTATGTTGTGACTTCGATGACAAGAGCTGTGAGCATGGTTATCAAGATGATGTGAGAGCGTATGTATCTGTCTGTCGTGATTGGAATATTCCGGCGTATATCGAGCGGTCGCGGTCAGGTAATGGAGCGCATGTGTGGATTTTATTTTCGGAGCCAATTGCGGCAAGGCAAGCACGCCGGCTTGGCAACGCCATTCTGACGGAGGCAATGGAGCGAGAGGGGCGTATGTCGTTCAAGTCATACGACCGTTTCTTTCCGAATCAGGATTTCATGCCTGCTGGAGGTTTCGGTAATCTTGTCGCGTTGCCGCTGCAGGGGCGGGCGCGAAAAAATGGAAACAGCGTGTTTGTCAACGATGATTTCGTGCCGTTCACGGATCAATGGGAATATCTGCAAGACATGAAGAAAATGTTGGCAGTGGATGTTGAAAGACTGGTATCGAGATATGACAAGGAGCCTCTCGGAGAACTGTCAAAATCAAGCGAGTCTGCACCGTGGGAACGTCCTCAGCCTCAACCTATGACTAAAGCGGATTTCCCTGAGCGCATATCTATGATACGCTCATCAGGCATCTATATTCCGACCATAGGACTATCTTCAAAAGTTGTGAATCACCTCAAAAGATTGGCAGCGTTCAAGAATCCTGAGTTTTATGCAAAACTCGGAATGCGATTGCCGGTATATAATCTGCCGCGAATAATCTCATGCTCTGAGATGACGGATGATTATCTGCTACTTCCCCGAGGTTGTGAAGAGGCCGTTGTTGACTTGTTCAAAAGCAATAATATTGATGACCGGATTGATGACAAAACCAACCCGGGGGCAAGAATTGATGTTGGGTTCAAGGGTTCGTTGTACGAAGAGCAACAACGAGCTATTGAAGCGCTGGAGGCACATCGCTGCGGTACTCTTTATGCAACGACTGCTTTTGGCAAGACAGTGACTGCCGCCGCATTGATTGCGCAAAAGAAAGTCAATACACTCATACTGGTTCACACCAAAGCGCTGCTTGACCAGTGGCGCGAACGTCTCGAAGAATATCTGTCAACCGATTTTCAACCTGAAGAGCATCACAAAGGGCGTGGTCGCCGGAAGAAATTTCAGCAGTTCGGAGCGTTAACCTCCACGGAGAACACTCTTAACGGTAAAATCGATATCGCCCTGCTTCAGTCGTGCATGAGTGATAATGAAGTCAAACCATTTGTCCGAAATTACGGCATGGTTATAGTTGATGAATGTCATCATGCACCCGCCGTTAACTTCGAACGTGTGCTCCGCGAAGTCAATGCCCGATACGTCTATGGCCTTACCGCCACACCGATTCGTAAAGACGGTCATCAACCAATCATATTCATGCAATGTGGCGAAATTCGCTATACTGCCGACTCAAAGTCACAACAGACACAGCAATCTTTCCGACGGCTCCTTATTCCACGTTCCACGTCACATCGCAATTTGAAAGCCGACGGAGGAAACTACGCACAGGTTATCGACGAACTAATCGAAAGCGAATCACGTAATAAACTGATACTCGACGACATCGCCTCAAATCTCGCCGAGGGACGAACGCCAATTATTCTGACTGCCCGCACGGCACATGTCGATTTGCTTGTGGTCGAATGTCGCAAGATTTGTCCGAATGTCGTTCGTCTCGTCGGTAACGATTCCGCCAAAGCCAAGCGTGAGGCCATGGCGCGACTGAGCCGCGTTCCGAACGATGAGCCATTGGTTGTTGTGGCGACCGGCAAATATGTGGGTGAAGGCTTCGACCTTCCACGACTCGATACGTTGATGCTCGCCCTGCCTGTGTCGTGGAAAGGCCTCATCGCACAATACACGGGTCGACTTCACCGCAACTATCCTGACAAAACCGAAACACGTATATATGATTATATAGACCTACGGGTACCCATCTGCGATTCGATGTATCGCAAGCGACTTCACGGCTACAAAGCCGTCGGTTATTCCATAGCAGTCGCCAACGAAGGCTTGTTCGCCGAACCGACAACAGAAACAATCTTTGATTCCACAAAATTTGAGCGTCCGTTCCATGAAGATCTGTCAAAAACTCGGCAAAGTATAGTTATATCCACCACACGTCTGCGCTGGAGCCGCGCCCCTCGAATCATCGACCTCCTTGCCGCAGCCTCACTTCGTGGTGTCAGCATCACAATTATTATTTCCGAAACCGGCCATCGCGAACCGGAACTGCAAGCAATGGGCTTCAACATCCACCATATCCCGGAGTGCAAAATGCAATGTGCGGTCGTCGACCAACGTATAGGTTGGTACGGCAGCGTCAATCTCATCGGCCGTTCCCTTGCCGATGCCAACGTCATCCGCATGGCTACCCCTGAGTTTGCCAATGCACTGATTGATGCATTGGGTTTATAAGAAAACATGGGGATTGCGACTTCGGAGCGGTCCCAAGCCCCGGCACGGCAAGGTTATTTCGTGGGAACGACGGAGTTACCCGAAATCCAAACGGTAACGATTTGGACACCTTGCTGTGGTCGTGTGACCATCATCTCTGGAGTGGAACTGTGGCACGGAATATCAAGTGTATACTGAGATATACATGTACAACCTTATGTTATATCCGGCCAAAAATGTTTGGTGGGAACGAGAAATAATCCCTTACTTTGCACCGTCAACGACACGGAATACCTTCGACGGAAGGCTCTGAAACCGGGTCTATGATACGAGACGTCTCTTAATAATACTATGACACCGGACGGTGATAGGCTGATTAGCCAATCAGACATACAACCGAATCTCAGTCAAGTCACTATTGATTTTCAGCGCGATAGGTTCACACCTATGCGTGGATGGTAAATGTTACCGCCCTTTTGACCGTCGGTTGCTGCCGCCCATGCGGGCCCTCGGCACTTCAATCGACATTTCACCCAACTGATTATACACCTGTTTGATTGAACGGGTAAAGCATCAACCGATTGGTTGATAGCCTGCCTCGCCAAACAAGCGATTGCGTGACTGATTGGTTAGTCAGAACATCAGTATCGCTAATGCCCAAAGTGGCAGAACTGCAACTGACTGATTGCGGTAGGTCAAGCCTACACGCGAGCACTGCGTGGTTGACTGAACAATCAGAATATCGCTCGCCTGATTGGCCGAGGCCATACCCAATCAATCACCCGCCCAATCATCTGACTGCGCAGTTGCGCGATTAACCGGTTGATTGGTTGAAGTCCTGATTAGTCAGCACTTCAACCAATCAGTCAATCGCCTGTGTGTCTGATTGAATGAGTGGTCAGGCAGTTGCGTATTCAGTTGAGTGGACGGTCAAGCGATTAGACAACTGAATTATCAACCCGATTCCATCTTCTTTGTAGATGGGATTAGTCCTCTTACACCCGAATGCAAAGCACTTCGCAAAATATCAACACCTCGACTCTACTGTTAGTAGTACCCGAAGATGAGTGGCGCAATCTCCATGACACGCTGGAGCAAATCATCGACCTGATCACACGACGCAACGCCGATGACTCCAATAGCGAATGGATTGAATCCGACGAAGCCCGCAAGTTACTCGGTGTTTCCCAAAAGACGTGGCAAAACTACCGCGACCAACGCCTCATCCCCTTCTCCCAAATCGGCCGTAAAATCTATGTCAACCGTGCCGACCTCGACGCATTCTTGCGCAACCACAGAATCGGTTCAAAAACATGATTTCTGAAGAATTATAGTACGTTAGATCAAATTAAACCATCGCGCGAACAAAGAGTTCGCAAATTATTATTAACTTTGCAACGTCAAACGCCAAAGCGAACTTTGAAATTGATGAAGCCAAACAAATTTTGACTCGCGTCCGACGTGTGTCGGATGTCATTCTTTCAAAAAAAAGAATGATAACCCAAGGGTATATTTTATTACAGTCGTAGACTGATTTATTCTTTATGAATGTTAATTTCAAAAAGACAAGAATAGAAACAAAGAAAAGAGTATTGGCTTCATCAATTTCAATTACGCTTTTTATCGTATGAATAAGACTGATATATTAGAACAACTTAAAACGATGAAGACTGTCGAAGACCTGGCAGTTCTTTTGGATGCAATCAAACAAGATGAGTTTGGTTCGGTTCGCTACAGTATATCAGCACCGATGCTCAAGCATTTTTCAAGCGACAAGATAGCGCCTAAGCGATTTCGCGTATTTCACATCCGTAAGAAGAGTGGAGGGGAGAGAGAGATTAAAGCTCCATGTCAACAGTTGTATGTAATCCTAACATGTTTGAACGTAATGCTAAAGGCGTGTTATGAACCATCAGATGCTGCAATGGGGTTTACATCCGGCAAATCTGTGCTGAATAATGCACAGGTTCACGTCGGTCATAATTATGTTTTCAATATCGACCTCAAGGATTTCTTTCCGTCTATTCCTCAGGCTCGCGTCTGGAAAAGACTCCAGTTGTCTCCATTCAATCTCAGTCAGGATGTCGCAAATGTCTTGGCTGGATTGTGTTGCGCATTTGATGCTGAGGCGGGACACAACGTTTTGCCTCAGGGATCCCCTGCATCCCCCTTGTTAACAAATTCGATATGCGACAAACTTGACCGCCGCATGAAGGGAGTAGCCAAAAGATTTGGTCTACACTATAGCAGATATGCTGACGATATGACATTCTCGAGTATGCACAATGTATATCAAGACGGGAGTGAATTTCGTCAGGAAATTTTGCGCATAATCGAGGAGCAGGGATTCTGTATGAACGACAAAAAGACGCGACTTCAGAAGAAAGGAGCACGTCAAGAAGTGACCGGTCTGACTGTGAATGCTGTAGCTAACGTATCGCATAAATATATTAGCGACTTGCGCTGGATCCTTCATGTTTGGGAGAAAGATGGTTATGCAAAAGCATATGCCTTGTTCTATCCCAAATACAAACATGAAAAGGGCTATATCAAGAAAGGTGAGCCGGTTATGGAGAATGTCATTGGCGGCAAGCTCGACTATCTAAGGATGGTTCGAGGCGAAAACAATCCGGCGTATCAAAGGCTGCAAGCTCGCTACTACGCCTTGCAACAGCTTGTTTTTGTTGATAATGAAACAGATAAATCTAATTCGTATGTTTATGTACAACCATACTCTATGCCCGAGTTTCATGAGCTGTTTCATACTGAAGTTAAACTTGTAATTACCCGCGAGGGAAAACTGGTAGGCAAATGCGAAATAGATGGTCGTGAAAAGACATTGGCTATTAGCAAATCAACGCAAAAATCTCTGTGCCCTGACATTGAGAGTATGCATACAGGTGAAATAATTACATCTGATGAACTTGCAAAATGTTTTGTGACACTCTGCCGCAACAAAGGCAAGAATTTCTGGTTGATTACTAAATTTGAGCCCAAACGCTCTCGCTGCCTGAGTATTCAGAATCTTAATGTATCGCCTGAAGATATCCTCACCCTTTGGGAAAAAGAAGGTCTTGCGAGCACTGTAGAAGAACTAACCCTGTATATTCAGTACGCGAACCCCACTGATTCCATTTTGAGTTGGAACCCATTGGCTGATTCTAAAAATACGATAGATCGTGGCTCTTTCAATTTTACAAAAGAAGATATAATTGCATTCTTTTTGAAGAATAAGAATGTGACTGCTTCACATCGAAAGAGAGCTATGCAGCTAATGATGGCCAACATACATGAGCAATCGGATGGTGACGGCATTAATGTCGTTGAATTGCTCAACATTTGGGAGAAAGATGGTCTTGATGCTGCTGTAAAAGCATGGAAAGAGTCCACAAATAAGCAAGTGCAACAGAAAACAAAGGCAAAGAAATCAAAAAGTAATTCAGCCAGCAAATTTACTCGTGAAACCGGGTTCTCTAAGGAGGCATTTGGAACATTTCGTCAAGAAATAGCTTTAGATGGTGGAACTCCGGTTGAAATTGATATTGACTGGGATGATATACCATTTGATATTGACGATTCAGGAGTTATAGGAGGGTTATGAAACATTTAGAAATATCAACAAAGGATAGATTAGGCTTTCTCTCTGCGATCACATCCGGAGTAATATCTCATGATGAACTCTCAGATAAACTATTGCGATGCCTAGCCAAAACATTATCTGAACAAAATTCATCTGAAACGACGCTTACAGAAAGTATCGCATACTCACATTCCCCTCATAAAATGATTGAGTTTCTGCGTTTATTTTCTTTAGATGATGATTTTAAATGGTACACTCATAAATGGGATATGTCCATTCCGTTTGATATTATTCAACAAAAGGAACGACAAAATATTACTAAAAGCATATTAAGTGAAATGGCGTATCCTAAGGTATCGGGGCCAGCAATTAACATAAATACATATAATCAAGTTTGGAATTTTATTAATTTTTTGAACATTGGTGAGAAAGTTTATACTTGGACAAATACCAAATTTGAATATATACGTTATGGATGGCACTCAATAGTCGACTTGAGTAAGCGGAATCCTTCTACACCTGTAGAGAGTCTTAAGCTATCGGATGGACATCAGTTCAGGGATTATATTCGAATGTTTAAGGCGGCTATTGAATTTCGAACAGATTTAAATGATGATGACAGATTTAGCGAGTCTATATGGAAATTTATCACGTCTAGTCTTTCTAAAGATTTTGAAATAGTATTTAATCCAGCCTTTGATGAAGTTGGATACGACATAAACGTTTATTGTGATGTTGTCGGTCTCCTTAGCGCATTAAATACTATTTGCAGTTGGATTACAAAACATAAGGCTATTAGTTCTAAAGTTATCGTAGATTTTATTAGTTCTGTGGATTCATATACTTTGGAAATTTTCCATATAGGAAGTTATTTTAATAATATTGAAAAATTGAGACAACCTACGGGAGATTTGGCAAACCTAAGAAAAAGATTATTTTCAGTGTGCGATTTCACAATGGAAGGAGATTTCAATAAGGATGGTCAGCCGTGTGGAGCAATTATTGCGAATGTCTTAGACAACACCACAATTTTGTCAGATAGTAGATTTAATAATTGCACTATATCTAATTTAGACACACAAATTGGCGGAGTTAAATATAAACTAAGGATATACAGAGGATAATGATATACGTATTTGATGATAGATTCCAACGCAGGACGATTAATTCAGAGAAATTAAAAAATTTCTCCGAATTGATTGTATTTAAGACTTTAGAAATAATGCCCGGTAAACCAGTGGAGGAATGTGTAATTGACTCTGTGGATAATCCGGATTGTATATTGTTCCACAAATCATATAGATTCGAAGATTCAAGGGTGACATTTGAAACAATTCGGCAGTTGTTTACTTCATACAATGTCCCTGTTGTAATATTCAGCGGTGGAATAGAAGGTAGCAATAAAGGAAAGATTGAAATCAACATGAATGCAGATTTAATGTATGATAATATGCTTTTCTTTTTAGAAGACTTCAAGTCAAACAATAGAATTAATATCGACACTCTTTTATGGGGGAAAAGGCATCGCCTCAACGCAATGCTTCAGCTTCAGAATTCTATATCAATAAAATACTTCGTAAATAATGACCTAGAAAAAGCCATTGAAAATACTAGTGATGTAATAAGAACAATAACTAAGAATTGTAGTAAATTAGGAATAGCTGACTTGGGTGAAAATATTATCTTCGAAATCAAAGCTCAGCAATTAGCATGGATTGACCTCGCAACGATAATCGAAACCAACATTAAAAATCAATTATGATGAAATATTTGATTTCCTTTGACACAAATATAGTAGCGGCAACCCAGGCCAAAGAATGGGGCGTTGATACAATACTGACTCTTGGCGACGATATCACAGCAGATTTGTTAAAATTGCCGTATCCTAATGAGCCAATTGTGTTCTTTATTCCTACTGTATTTGATCCGAATAATTCATTAGCGTATCAAGGAGTAGAGTTGTCTTTGCGAATATTAATGAAATATATCAGAGAGAATCGTACTGACATTGATATAGTTCTTATGGGCAATGAAACTGACTCAAGTTTCATGTTGCATTGTGCTTATCCCAACATTCTAAAAATCCCCGGTATACATTACATTAGATTTAATAAAAAAACTGCCGCTTCATATGGTATACCAAAACGAGCTTACGTTGATAGAGCCGATTATAAATCGTATTTGGATAATCTTGGCTTGAACTTCCCTTTGACATTTAAGTCAACGCATTCATTGACTAATGAATGGTGCCTGTTTAAATGGAATTCATTTATGGGCTTTGAAAAAGAACCGTCTTCCCTCATGGGGCATCTCTATTTTGAATATCTGATAACTATTGAAAAATTAGTGAAGATTAGAGATAAGAAGGCAACTGAGCACTTAAGGAATCGACTGAAAAATATACCTGCTGCACGTATATTAATAATCGATGATAATAGGGGGTGGCATACGTTTTTTTACACGATATTTCATGATAATTCGGAAATTGATGTTCAATGTCTTGGAGAGGACTTCAATAAACTGAGCTATTCAGAGATTAGTAAACAAATTGAAGATAAAATACAGTTATTTAATCCTCATGTCATCATTCTTGATTTTCGCTTAATGGAAGATATAGACGCGGATGTAAAAGATGACATGAAACAAGTTAGCGGATATAAGATACTATCTAAAACGATAAAAGGAAACTACATTAATCCTCTATCCTCATATGGCAGACAAGTCATTGTATTTACAGCCACAAGCAGAATAGAAAACATTCTTATGCTTCGAGAAGGGAATGCAGATGGGTTCATACTAAAGGAAAAGCCGGAGAATTACAATGGGAAGGAAATCACAAAGCAAGTAATCTCCAAAATGATTTCCACGATTGACACAGCTATCAATCGCGCAAACTTTCTAATTCCACTGAATGAAAAGCTGTGCGAATTGGAGAGTCTGAATGTTTCTTCGATTTCGGGGTTGAAAGAAACAATCAATACTGTATTGGAATCGGTAAGGATTATTACTCAGAGTAATAGCCTCAATGATGGCACATTAAAGCTCACGTATCTTGATTTATTTAGCATCTTAGAGAATTTAAAGCCTTCACACATAAAAAATATGAATTCCTACATCCAGGGAAACGCCCCCAATGAGATTCTTAGATATTGGAACAATATTGATGAAATGAGAAACGCATTGGCTCATGGTGATAGGAATGTTAAAATTAATGGTAAAAAGGAACAAATATCAGTAGCGATAATTCAGGAGTGGCAAATTAAATTATGCGATTTTATTAAACAGTTCATCGCTCATCAACTGCGCAATAACAAGTAGATAGATATGCATTTAACCTCATCCCAACAATCTGCCATTGCAGCCTTCAAGGAGTTTCTTGATGGGGATGCACAAGTTTTTATACTCAAGGGCGAGGCCGGTACAGGTAAGACCACGCTTGTTGCGGAATTTCTGAAGATTCTCGAGGCGCAGAAGCGTGAGTATGGGTTAATGGCACCGACCGGGAGAGCCACTTATATAATCGGTAGTAAGACGGGCAAAGTAGCATCGACAATCCATCGAGGAATATATGGCTTGTCGAAACTGAAATCTACAAGCCAAAATAAAGAAGATGAGGATGACGGCGGTTTGCATTTGAGGTTCGGATTGAAAGTGAATGAAGCCGCGCTCAATGCGGTCTATATAGTTGATGAATCATCGATGATATCGGATGCTTATTCGGAAAACGAAGCGTTCTCGTTTGGCTCCGGATGCTTGCTGACAGACCTTTTTGAGTTTGCAAGAGGACGGAAGATTGTTCTTGTTGGTGACTACGCTCAGTTGCCTCCCGTTGGTATGAATTTCTCGCCTGCCCTTGATAAGGAATATATTGAAGATAAATTCAATTGTACAGTTGATGAGTTTATACTCCGAGTGGTTCTTCGCCAAGCCGAAGGAAGCGTAATGCTGTCAAATGCAACTAAGATACGAGATTCCATTGAGAGAAAAACGTTCGTTGAATTCAAACTTGATAATGGAGAAGATTCGGTAGCTGAGGATATTGATTTGCTCACTCCATATTATCAACTGTCGGCAGATAGGCCGTGTGTTAAAGCCGCCGTGATTGCCTTTAGCAATAGGCAAGCATTGGATTACAATCTCGCAATCCGTCGGCATTATTTCGGGGAGGACGCTCCGCGCCTCAAGTCCGGTGATCTGATGGTGATTTGCCGTAATAACTATTCTCATGAATATGAACTATTCAACGGCAATATAGTACAAGTTGAAGCATGTCAACCTGATGAAGACGTAACTGCCCGGCAGGTGAGAGTAAAGTTGGGGAAGAATCGCATTGAACAAGTAGAGCTACGATTCAGACGCGCCACAATATGTTTTGCTGTAAATGGCAAACGTGTTTCTTTGAATGTGATGCTGCTCGACAATTTCCTCGATGATCCTTCAGGATCAGTCGGTGGCCTTCTTGCTCGCGCACTTATCGTAGATTTCAACAACAGGCTGCCACTTGACTTGAAATCCCATCAGAATGAAATCCGGAGATTACTCCGAGCAAAAGAAAAACTTATCGTTGAGCAGCAGGAACTACGCGATAGGTATATAAATCTTCTGAATAAAGATCCATATTATAACGCTGTAATCTGCAAATACGGGTATGCCATGACGTGTCATAAAGCACAGGGTGGCGAATGGGAGAATGTATTTGTGGATATGTGCCGATACGGGGGTACTTCTAATGAGGATTATTTCCGCTGGGCTTACACCGCCCTTACTCGTGCAAACAAACGTATATGGCATTTCCGTTCTCCTGATTTTAACTACATCAGTAATCTTGTAGTTGAGGAGATAAAGCCATCGGCCAATATAAAGATCAGTAACTACTCCGGCGATGGCAATTTCTGCAAGTCAAGGTTTGAACGATTGAGCAACCTTGCCCTGTTAAATGACCTATCTATAAGCGAGGACAGATCCAAGCAGTATCAGCATATTATCACATTTGCTGACAAAAATGGAGATTCAGCAATATTCCAACTGTGGTATAAAGCAAAAGGCTATAGTGCAAAGGATGTGCTCTTGTCTTCAACATCGGAGGAGCTGACGGCTTTGTGCACTTCATTGATTGACGCTTCCTATGCTCCGGAAGGTGTCCCTTTCTCAGCTCCCGGCAGACCGTTTGCTGAAAAATTAGTGAATTTTGTCAAGAGCCAGATAGAAGAGGTCGGAATTCAGTTACTTGATATCACTCAGGAGAATTATCAAGATGTGTTCCACCTGAAAACAGACGGCATTGCTCAAATAGGCTTAACCTATACCTCAAAAGGCAATTATACCTATATGAGATTAACCAGCTCACTTGGAGCTCTTGACTCTAAACTAAAGGCTCTGAGAGAAAGATTCATTTAAAAATCCCATACCAACTCAAGATTATGACAATTAAAGAGATTACGGCTCTTCGTAAGTCCGGCCATCTTAAAGAAGCATTAGATGCAGCCGAAATGGAATTCGCACAAAGCGTCAACAAATACACTGTTGGAGCCTTGTTTTGGTGCTTAAACGATCTTTACAAGCAACAAAACAGCAATGACGCAGTTGCAACAATAGAGCGCATGAAGTCTCTATACAATGATTATTGCGTTGGTGATGAGTATATGCTCAAAGCTCTTGCTTCAGCAGAACGTCAAAGTTTGCCACATTTCCAAAAGATAAGAGAAGCCGTTGAAAAAGCAAAAAGTGGTGCTGACGCTATCTCAGCGCATCAACAAGCAACTGTATGGTATAACGAAGGTCAACTTGATGGTCAATTGTATTCGGATTTCGGTTGGCTTACTTATTATGCACTTAAGCAGACCCCTCTCGGCGAAGCTCAGAAGAGGAAAGTGCTACTCAACCAATATCTTCAATTAGATTTGCCCAAACCATCCATTCTTCATTCACTTATTCTTGGTGAAGCGATAAAAGTCGAGCAGAACACACCTCTACAGTTCCGCATTCGAGATTTTGTCCGTATCTGGGGACTGGAGAATCTTCGTGAAGATGATTGGGAACAGTATCGCACACAGGAAGGCAACACTTTGCCCTCTACAATTGAGAAACTCATTGGAGTCTATGCGAAAGAGCTGAAGACTGATGGAGTTGAGGCATCAGAGGATTTTAGCCAATTGGTTGATAAAGCTCTTGCAAAATATCCCAAAAGCCAAAACATGCCTTATTTCAAGGCGACAGTGCTCCTCTCTCAAGGCAAGGTTCAGGAGGCGTTGAATTATTATAAGAACTTGATTCTACAATTCCCGTCAAAATTCTATTTGTGGGATCAGACAGCCGAGTTGGTTGAGGATATTGACACGAAGATTGGATTACTGTGTAAGGCTCTTACCAGTGGTGCGGATGATGAATTCCTCGGAAATGTACGTCTAAGACTCGCGGCTTTGTTATATCAGAAAGGAATGGGGGAAAACGCAAAATTTGAGCTTGAAAGATATAGAGAAACTTACCGGAACAAAGGATGGAGCCTAAAACCCGAATTCTGGCAAGTATATAATCAGGTAAACTCGGCCGAAAAGGCCATTGACAACAATATTCTCTATTCTGAATATGCTGTCAAGGCTGATGAATTCATTTATAGCTCATTGCCCGCTGTAGTTGCCGTAAAGGTTGCTGAATCTCAGGGTGAAGATCGTAATCACCCCGGACGCAAAATCACAACATGGATTCTTCGCACAGCCAATGACACTGTAAGATTGCGAAAACCTGCTAAATTCCGCCTGAATAGGCGCACTCCCAATGGAGCAATCTTCGATGTAAAGCTTCATGATGGAAAGATTGTTTGGATTAAAGAACATATCGGCAGTTTATCGGAATCATGGCTTAAAGAAATAAGCGGTGAAGTACATTCGCGTACCGACAGAAATGGAAAGAAGTATGCAATAGTATCCGGATCATATATTGGAGAGAGCTTATTGAAAGGAATCAATGACGGCGAACGAATAAAAATCCTTTCCATTCAGCAAAAAGATGGACGTTGGTCGGCTATATCAATACTAAAATCATAAGGATATCCAGAATGCCTGCGACTAAAAATGCAATGACCCGTTACGCGTTGATTGACAGAATGCTTGCCAATCGTACTAGGCCATATTCTATTCAGGACATAACGGATACATTAAATGAAAAATTGCCTGAATGCGGTCAAAAATCTATCTCTAAACGATGTGTTGAAAAAGACTTGAATTACTTGGAGTATGACAGTCCTTTCGATGTTGAAATAGAAGAATATTGGATTGATGCGTCAGATAAGAATGACCGGCCATATAGAAAACGTTGTATTCGATATGCAGATCCCACATTCTCTATATTTAAGCCAAAACTGACGGATGATGAAAAAACAGTATTGTCAACTGCTCTTGAGGTACTTGGAAGTTTCGAGGCCCTTGATAATTTTGAATGGCTCAATGATTTAAAGAATCGGCTTAATTTGGAAGAACACGAGCCAATCATCTCTTTATCCAAGAATTTGCTCACGAATTCGACGCTCATTGCGAGATTGTTCACTGTAATCAGGCTTAAACAAGTTATAAGTCTACAATATCATACATTTCAGAGTAACGATATTCGCAATGTAAGTATATCCCCCTATTTACTTAAAGAATACAATAATCGGTGGTTTCTAATTGCATCCGCCTCAGATTCCGGCCGAGTATTGACATTTCCATTGGACCGAATAGACAATTTCAGTTTTAACTTCAGTGCTAAATATATGTCTGCTCCCGATGACTTATATGAGCGATATGAGGAAATAATAGGGGTTACATATATAGATGATAATCCACTTCAAAAAATTACATTCTGGGTATCAGACAATTCCAAAAATTATATAATAACCAAACCTATTCATAGTTCGCAAAAGACTCTTAGAGGAGAAATAGACTCACAACTTCGCAGTACCTATCCTTCCCTCAAAGATGGGCAATTCTTTCAGATAGAATGCCGCAAAAATTACGAGCTCTTTTGTGAACTCATTTCCTTCGGTCATGAATTATTGGTACTATCTCCTATTGACATTAAATATGATATAGTGAAAAGACTGGAAGATTCACTACAAAAATATAAGTCCTTATGATTCATGTTTCTTCACACAATCTCATTTATTTGCCAACAGCCTCTGATTAAATTTCAGTTAGATTATATTCAGTTGCTGGAAGAAGATATTTTGCTGCCCCTTCGTATTCTCCCATTTTTGCTAAATTAGCAACTAATTCTTGAGCATTAATGTATGAAATACCGTATGGAAGAGTTTTCCCATCAAATTTTGCAACTTCTCCGTCCGGATTAACCGATACTTGGAACGTCTTCCCTTTGATGTAATTTATAAACATTCTCACATCCATGTCGCGCGTGTATAATCTCTCACCGTTCTTTTTAATTGTTTCTCCCGAGCATAGTTGTAAAGTTTCAACTTGAAGAAATACTTCTGTGAGTTGACTATACCATATAGTATGGTTTGGATTACCATTGATAATAAACTCAGCATTTTTAGATGTTTCTTGTTTTAAGGAAAGACTGATTTGGCTATTGTGGTCGAGCCATCTTTGTGTTTGGCCATCCCAAATTTGGGGTTTCCGTTTAGTCCAGCCAATTGCAGCTGAAAGATTTGAATAATTATTCTCCATTTACTAATAGCTTCTGCACGTAATATGCACGTAAAAATAGAAGAAAGCGACTTAACTTGGTGATTATCACTTTGTTAAGTCGCTTTTGTGGTGCCCAGAACAGCGACACGAATATTACTGGATTTTACCCGAAAGGTTGCTTTGCGAAACCCTTTCAAAAATTGTGATAAATACCTAATATTCAACTTAATATGCTAACATCATTTGCTCACACAACATATCCTCTAAGATACTTGTTGAATACAATGAAAATCATTTTGCAGACATTTTGCAGACAAAAATTTGGTAGATTCGTAGATTTGTATTAACTTTAGCATCAGGAAGTAAAGTGTTAAAATGAGGGTTCCTCAATGAAACCTTTGTCTTCAGAATATCGTTAATCACTCAAAACAACTCTCCCTATGGCGACAATTAAAAGATCCCTTTCAAAAAAGAGAGCACTTAACGGCAAATCAGAAATCCTGTTAAGAGTGAATATAAATCACGGACAGCAGGTAAGACTGAAGAGCACCTTGTTCATAAATCCGGACAATTATGATTCGGAACAGAATAAGATAAAGAAAGGCAAACCCGGAAGCGCCATCTTTATGGAGCTTCATCAACTGAATAAAACTCTCGAAGCTCTTGAATCTCATATATGTGACATCTGTATTGAGGAACCACATTCCTCATTGACAACCGAGTATCTTCAGGGACGAATCCATTCTTTCCTGAAACCAGCCTCGGAAACTCTTGACGATGAGCCGACTGATAAAACTACTTCGACAAAGAAAAGAGTAGGACGTCCTCGCAAGGGTATTGCAGACCAAACAGAACCCAAAGAGACTAAGGAACCTGACTTCTTTGAGGCTCTTGAGCAGTTTATAGCTACTCGTCCTGCTTCTACATGGCGCAAGAAGCGCTATGAGGTGCTTATGCGTGCCCTCCAACGCTTTGAAATGTACCGCAAGATCAAGCGGATTAAGACTTATAAGCTCACTCTTAGAGGTTTCACTGTTGATGACATCAACGACTTCGAGAAGTTCCTTCGCAGTGAGGAAGAACTCTATGAGAAGTATCCGAAAATCTACGAGAAGCATCCCTGCGATACCAGAAAGGTTCGGAAGAAAGCGAAGCCACTGCCTAAGGGTGACAACACAATCATCAATATGTTTGCTTGTCTCAGATACTTCTTCCGAGATTGTATCGAGCAGAAACTTATGGATGAACAGCCTTTCGCCAAATATAAGGGAAATACTACAGAGCGATACGGCACTCCATACTATATCACTCTGGAGGAAAGAGACATCATAGCATCTCATGATTTCTCAGACAATCCCTCGCTTGAAACTCAGCGTGACATCTTTATATTCCATACCCTTATAGGATGTCGAGTTTCTGACCTGTATCGCCTTACACATAAGGACATTATAAACGGAGCAATCGAGTATATTGCCTCTAAGACACTGAAGGACAGAGCTTCTACAATCCGTGTGCCTCTTAATCAGAGAGGTCTTGACCTTATTGAGAAATATAAAGGGAAAGACCCGGAAGGAAGACTCTTTCCCTTCATCAGCCAGCAGAAATACAATGTCGCTATAAAGAAGATATTTACTGTCTGTGGGATTACAAGAATGGTGACTATTCTGAATGCGGCCACCGGCCAGGAGGAAAAACGACCTATAAATGAACTGGCGAGCAGTCATCTTGCCCGGCGTACCTTTGTAGGAAATCTTTACAAAAAGGTAAAGGATCCGAATCTCGTCGGGGCTTTAAGTGGACATAAGGATGGCAGCCGTGCATTCGCACGCTACAGAGAAATTGATGATGACCTTAAAAAAGAACTTATCAGCATCTTAGATTGACTTCATCGCTTTTGTAATTCATTTATCCTGCCATTTATTAATCTGTATAGGGGCAGTTTAGCCATCACCAATATACAAAGTCGGCAACAAACTCAACTTGTTGCCGACTTTGCATATTGCATTCTCGATTTTCAGAGAATGAAGTAAAAGACTATTAGCCAATTAACCAAAAATCGTAGAAATAGCCAATCTTAGATACTTTGCACCGAATAAAATTTGCTAATCTCTTCTTCCGGGCATTTTATCTATGAAAATTGATTTTACCATATCGTATGCCCGATAAGGCTCAAATTTGGGTGCGCCCTCACGGAGCAGAATATCTGTGTCATCCAAAAATTCCGGGTCTGCCATTTTTAACTCCATATTGGCGACGAACTGTTTGTATGTAGGAACCTTTTCAACTACAAACCCCATATAACGGTTATAGCACTCCAGAACCTTGTCAATGTCGAGAGTCGCGGAATCAAGAGCAACCTGAAGATCGAAAAGGTCGCGGCCTTTCTTGCGCTGATACAATGCACGGAGTTTGGTGCCAATTAACTCGTCAAGAGAATATGTAGTCAGATTGCATTCTCCACTGAACCAGGGATTTTCAACCTTGAAAGGGAATTTTTGAAGTCCTAATACATTGAAATGCTCATAGCAATTAATTTCAACTTTCAGACGTATGGGCTGAACCGGTGGTATTTCCGATTGCATCCGGAACAGCATGGTGTTGTTGTGACGTTTCGGTTTGGTAACCTTATCTGGCATCCACGAGAGCACTTCACCGAGTCGGAACAGAATCGGTTTTATTGGCCCCGGATTTATTTGAACCAAATCTATATCCTCAGAATACCTGGGCTGGTCAGGACCGAGATAAAGCTTATGAAGAGCCGTACCTCCACGGAAAGCGAGTTCAGAAGCGAGAAAATCGTCACTGAATATATTGACTAAAGCTCGGCTGATAATTAAATCTTGTTCAACCATAAATGGCTCCGACCAGGGTGCGTGTTCATTCCACGCCATTATTGCGGCTCTGTTAATCATAAGTCGTCTATTTCTATGTTAATATTCATGTTGACTCTCCAGCGGTTAGCATCTGCCAACTCGTCTTTTGGATGTTCGTTACTCAACAGGACAAGATGCCACTTGCGCTTGTCATGGCAGACAACGCTGTATAGCTTATCAGCCTTTTCCTGTTCAAATAAAACGTATTCGAGAATATACCCCAGCCTCTGAATCACTGCATATGACGTGTAGGGCAGCACATCGCTGATTTTACTCATATCTACCTCGTCAGCAAGTTCCGCCAGCACGGTAGCGGCTCGTTGATAACCGCCGATATGCTTGGCATACTGTATGAGATCAACGGCAGTAAGTTCGGGGTTGGAATAATGGATAATCCCCATTTCCGAGTTTTCTGAAAGCAGAAGTGACTCTGGAACATCTTTTCTAAAAGACCAATCTATCTGACCATTTTTTTCAGAGATGTTTGGTCTTGGGGAAACTGTCATAACTTGAGTCAGCATAGCTCTTTGGTGAGTTGCGCCATGAAGGGCGGCCGCCGACAGTAAAGCAACGTAATACGGTTTATTAAGATATTGCATGAGAGAATCTATGTAATATGTTGCTGGCACAATACCCTTGAGGGCATACTGTGGCGGTATTATCACATAAAAACCCTTATATACATTCTGAACACGTCCGCGCACGACCATTCTTGCCAGCTCTGTCTTTGCAGTGGATGCTGACATACCGGGCATTGAGTACACTTCATTGGCTGAGAATGTAACTTGTCCTCGTATTTCACGTTGGTATATCCATTCGTGTAAAGTCATATGCGTCTTTTTTATTGCGGTTTTCAACAACCAGTGCTGAAAACTGCAACTTTTACGCTGCAAAGATAGCTAATTTCCCTTTGCCGAACAAATTATTGGAGAAAATCAGATTAGATTTTTCAACATATCCTCGTCAATATAACGGTAGCGAGCGCCGGTTTTGCAGCCTTATTTGTGACTGTTAGACTAACAAAACTACTTTTGGATAATGGTCATTAAATTCTTGTCCGATATATTCAGTCGCATCGTTGTTGATGCTGGCCCGGAGTATTGCCATAAGGTCGGACACAGTGCATACGACAAAAACACTGAAAAACGAATCTTTCAATGACCTTTTCTATTGGTATTTCAGTTGGTATCTGAGTTGGTATCCACTTATATAATCCAACGGCCTTTTCTATTGTCAATTCACATTTTCGCTGTTTTTAGGCGTTACGGAGACCTCTAATCATGATAACCGTGCGGCAATCGCCTTTTTGATTTGATCGGAAAGCTTTACCTCCCTCAGTACGCTATTTCAATGTCGAACATTGACACACTTCTGCTGTCTGCATCCATGTCCTCTTTTTATAACCGATCTGATTGTGTCGCACTATTGAGTACGGTCGATTAATTTTCTCTTTGCACCATTGAAGTTGGAGGACAGATTGCGCTCTCATGACGGCATGGTCAGGCAGCTTATATAAAGAGGCTGGCTCTCTGATGCTGTATCGGCGTATCCGAGACTGTCTGCGAAGCGGAGAGCAGGTATCCCGATTTCTTCCCATGTCCAATTTTCCGGGCGAAGCAAGAGCCAATCATTTTACTGCGCAAAGGTTGTATGCTGCGACATCTTGAAGATGTCCTGTGGACGCTTCCGCAAGGTCGCTCTGCCAATGAACGTGTGAAAAATCTTCCTTTCCATAGGTTCGTGCCTCTCTTATGGCAAGAGTATTATTTCATACAACCCCCGGCTGCCACTGAAGCCGCACACCCTGAAATGCACATAAAATTAATTTACTCACTTCTAAAAATTTACAGACATGAAGAAAATCAGCAACACCTTCGAACTCTCCGGCTTCATCGCAAACGACGCTCAGATCCGCAACTTCGACACCGCATCGGTAGCCCGCTTCGCCATATCGGTAAGCCGCGCCGAAAAGAACCAAGCCGGTGAGACATCATTCAAGTCTGCCCTCATCAACATCGAGGCATGGCGCAAGAACGAGAACCTCAACTCCTTCGACCGCCTCAAGAAAGGCGAGCACATCACCGTAACCGGCTACTTCAAGCCCGAGGAATGGACGGGTACCGACGGCAAGAAAAAACAGCGTGTCGTTCTCGTGGCAATGAAGTTCCTCCGTACTCCCGAAATGGAGGAACAGCCTGAGACTTCCGCCAAGAAATCATCCAAGAAGTCGAAGAAAGCCGCATGAGGCTTTCATCCATTATCGAGAGAAGCGGTCTTCGGATCGCTTTTCTTTTGCTCATTCAGACACCTGATATATCATTCCCTGACATTTATAAGCTATTGCATGAATCTTCCCGTGAGGAGTCGCGTGATTTTATGTCGGCAAAGTTAAGGACACCTACGGATACGTCAAGGCCCGACGGCACCGTGCCACGGCATCACCCGTGCTGCTGTGGCAGCCTTGTCTTAATCCTTTCAGGTATCCTTTCTGAAGCCTGTAAAATTTCACGGCAACCCTCCCGGAAATGAATTAAGAAAAGAGGGAAATAACAACCTAAAAACAATGTTATAATGACAACAACCCAAATCACCTATCGTGATGAGACCTACACCTGCCGTGTGCTTTCAAGCAATGACGGAGAGCCGCTGATTATTGCCGGTCTTAAACTGCTTGACGCACTTATGCCGTATCCTATGACCGACAACTGCATCGGTTTTGCCGACAAAGAGACGGAGAAAATTGATGAAGAGATTTTCTTTTATACCAATGAATGTGATTTGAAACTGGATGATAAAAACCTTACTGAACTGATGAGGGCAAGCAATCCTGACTGGTTTTGACTACTAAAAGAAAAAAGATATGACACGCAGAGAAGAAATAGAAGCCGCCGCTAAAGATATATTCAAGGACAGCGAATATCCTGTCCCAAATATATGCTGCTTCATAAGAGGTGCTGAGTGGGCAGACAGGAATCCCTCTCCAGAATGGCATAAATTCACGGATTCCGACTGCAAACCGGAAAAAGAACAGGTAATAATCCTTGCAATAATCGACCTGAAGTTCAAGATTGTCTCTTATCAATTAGTCCACTACAACCCGATGATTCATTATTCTGACGATGATAATGTCCGTTGGCTGGCTGTGCCCGAATTATAACTCAAGCACTATATGGCATGGCGGCGTGCATACTGCCATGCCATTTTAGTCTTTATGCCGCTTACCTCTTATAGTGTCCATGCCCCAGTGCTCTTTATATCATTTAAGTACCTTTTTACAGCTTTGCCCCGTCCCAGGCATACACGCGGATTACTTTGGGCGAGAGTCTTTCACGGCAATGCTGTATTGCCAAGAAAGACACTCGTCTGTCAAAGCGGAAGGCTGAAGAATATCGCTCAGACTCGCTTGCAGGAAAGCATAGGTTACGCTACTCTCCACTTATGCTTATCCTTACAAGTTCCCTTGGCCGACACTCTTCCTGACAGCCATCCTATAATCCACACTGATATGCCTTCCCTCCCTTTCTTACTTTTTTATTCATAGTCAGCCTATTCTATACTGCGTCAGGTTTTCCATTATAATAACAGAGCTTTTTTAGATCGGTGTTTTATCAAGTGCCATCCGAAAAGGGAGCCGTCGATTTTTATGTCGGCGAAGTTAAGGCCGCTTGTGGATATGCCAAGGCCCGGCGGCACGTGCCACGGCATCACATGTGGTGCTGTGGCAGCCTTGTCTCAATCCACCGTTTCACGACCTTTGTGATTTGCCGAAAAAATTGATTTGGCCCCTTACGGAAACGGACTTTGAAGAAAGGGAAAAAATCAATCGCTTCACAGAAAACATAACATTAATCTTTTAGCATCAACGAAAATGGAAGCTAACAACACCAACGCCAACAATGGCAAGAAGAACATCATCAACTCAACCGTAGTCAGCGGCTTCGTAGCCACCGAACCGAGAATCACCACCTGCACCGAGGCAAGCGTTATCCGCTTCGCTCTCGCAGTCAGCAACCGGGTTACCAACAAGGCGACAGGAGAGGTTACACGCCAGTCCTCACTTATCACAGTCGAAAAGTGGGCTAAGAATACAAATCTCTCATCATTCGACGCTATCAGAAAGGGCATCCTCGTTGAAGTCAAAGGGTACCTCAAACCTAACGAGTGGAAAAACGCCGAGGGCGAAAGCCGACACCGTATTGTTCTCGCTGCAAGAAGCGTAAAGCCCATTGCGAAACCGGCATCAATGATGGAACCGCAACCTGAAGCCATCGCTTCCTAATCCGGAGTCTCAACCATGTCCGAGGCTCACTCTCCGAGCCTCGGATAAACATTACAGCGACATGGAAGATTTTGAGGACAGTGTAATCGGATGCTTCTGCACTCTGCTTGACAGTTGGCGAGACCATGACTGCGGAGAAATAGTTGAGGATTCCGGGAACCAATATGTAGTGCGACTGACATCAGGACAACAAATTACCTTGAACCATGATGATGTGGTAATCTGTGACTGACTAAACCTATAATCGACAATTCGACCTTACTGCGCCGGATTGTCGGTTTTAACGTAGCAAGGTTCCTGTTATACTTTCTGCTTTCCCCTTTTTAATGATATAAGTGCCGCACTTTTGTAATATAGCAAAGTAAGGTCATTTGTAAAATTTTCCGATGGCCCCGGAGGGCTGCCGGTGATTCTGCGGCAAAGTTGGAGGCCGGGGCAAATGTCAAATCGGGGCCGGCGGTCACGGCTGCGCTGTGAATTTGCCTCATTGCCCTTTGCGACTCCCCTGTAATGCCTGAAATCTTAAAACAGCCCTCCGGCAGACCAAACGGATCTAACGGGAGGGATAAAAAATGAACTATATGAAAGTAATATGTACTCAATGCGGAGGAATAAACGTAGCGTGTGAGGCTATGATTAATCCCAATGACAAGAAATTCCGTAATTATACGGATGAAGCGTTTCTTTACGGATGGTGTGAGGACTGCGGTAACGGAGTTGTCCTCTCCGATGTCGATGAAGTGAAAACGGACATAGATAACCTCTATGCTGATTATCGTGCCGAACATGATATAGAACCTCTTTATGCTCAATGTGAAATCGTATGGAAAAAGGACGATGATTATTATGCTTATCCCAAACCGGCAACCATAAAACTATCTTCCGACATTGACGATGCCACCGATGAAAAAATATTCTTCTATTGCAACAGCATTGAAGCACTCAAATCACTCGCTGAATTTGGCATAGAGGATTTTGTCATTACAGACTGCATCAACTTGACAAGAGAACTGAATTAATAACATTAAACATCAAAATCATGCACTCAACAATTTTTCAAATAACGACCGAAAAGATTGAAGAAGGAGGATTACTTGACGAAGACACCTTATACCAGGGAGACTATTCTGAGCTTGACTATTGTTTGAATATTGACGATGATGAACGCAAGAGGCGTATAGAAACCCTTGTTAACGAGGTACTGCCTAAAGGTATGTTCACGCTCATTGATGAAAATACAATCCGTTACAACGGCGGTGTGGAAATCTGGCAGGAGGAATGGGTCAAGCGGATAAAAGAAAAATGCTCGCTTGTAACCGCAAGTAATATCCACAAATGGAGCACCTTGTATGAGCTGGAAAAAGCAATAGACGACCCGCTATGTTCAGGAATCAGATTCTATGATGACAACTGCGGAGATTCTTCCTATTCGGAAAAATCGGGAGAGTTTATGAAAAGTCTGAATGGTCTTGAGGCAGGAACGCTGCTTTATGTAGGCGGTGTCATTGCTTATAGAATTTAAGCGAATAATTGTATAGTTTATCCAGTATGACGGACAGGCGGGGCATTGCCCCACCTGCCCCTTCAGTGGTCGTGGCGCAAATATCTGAGACCAAATCCTTTTTTACATCACTGAGTTCTCCTTTAGGCGATGTCGCTTTCCTCTTATATTTTCTCGTCCTTGCTCTTTTTTACATTCCTGCGCCAGTCCCATGACAGGACGAACATTTATATTCATAATTACTTGTCCCCTTATAGGTTTTGTCAATATCGGCAAGCCGCTACTCTTATAATTCTCCTTTTATAAAGCCACACTCCATTTTTTAGGAAAAATCCGTTTCTGTCCGGAACCGTCACTGCCGGTGGTTATCGGCGCGAAGTTCAGCATCCGGGCTTATCAGCCAAGGTTGCACGGAGTTTCTGCGAGATTTTACATCCATACTGTAAAATCATCTTGAAAACCTTGTCCCTAAAGCCTCTCGGATGCTCCTGTGTTGCGCAGATAATCACCTCGCGGACGGCTCCTGAAGGAGCAGGAATGTGAGGGAAAGAAAAATCAGATATATGGCATACAACAAACACAAATCATTTGAGGAGAATGTCAAGGCGATAGAAACCGCACTGACCGTCCTCTCGCAGAAGCGAAAGGCTACCGAGCCGGAGAAAGAAACAATGTCGCTCTATTCGGGCTTCGGAGGTATCAAAGAGGTGCTGAACATCGGCACTGAAAAGCCAATCCCTCAAAGTATGGAGGAAACGGCAAACCGACTGTTGACAGTCCTCGGCAGCTTCCCAACCGACAAAACCCAGTGGTGCGACACAACCATTGAAAGCATCAAAACATCGGTACTGACCGCATTTTACACCCCTGCATTTATAATAAACGCAGTGGCACGGCAGATACAGTCCACGTTCAAGACACACGGACTTACGATGCGCACGTTCCTTGAGCCGAGCGCAGGCATCGGCGGCTTCCTGCCTGTTGCCATGAACAACACCAAGTCATACGCTTTTGAAAAGGACACGCTGACAAGTATAATCCTCTCCCTGCTCAACGACGATACCGAAACCTATACGGCAGGTTTTGAGAGCATCGGGGAACAACGGCTTGAGCATACATCTTTTGACGTAATCGCCTCAAACATACCATTCGGCAATTTCCGTGTGTTCGATGCAGACCTGTGGAAGAAAGGCGGCATACATGAACAGTCCACCAAGACCATACACAACTACTTTTTCGTAAAGGCAATGGAACTGCTCAACGAGGGCGGACTGCTTGCTTTCGTTACATCGAGGGGCATAGCTGACACTCCCGGCAACAAGTTCGTGCGTGAATACCTTGTGAACAACGCCAACCTCATAAGCGCAGTCCGTCTCCCCGACAACATCTTCATGCAGACAGGCGGCATTGAGGTCGGGAGCGACCTGCTCATATTCCAAAAGGACACAGCCAAATCCGGTCCCACATCAAGGGAGGCGATGTTTCTCCAGACCTCAAAGGGAAAGCACGGCGAGGAAAATACGGAACCATCAAACCGTCTTTTCACCATGCCGAAAACAACACTGTCAACCGACAGCCGCATTGTGAAAAACCAATACGGCAAGCTGACACGCAGATATTCATGGTCGGGCGGCGAGGCTTCAATGGCTGACTATCTCGCAGCCATACTGAAATACGATTTTGAACGCAATTACAGGCCGGGGCTTTTCTCCAATCCGGGAATTGGCAGACAGGCGCAGATGTCGCTTTTCGGAGATTTGGACATCGCGTCGGCAAAAGGACGGCGTGGCTATACCGGGGAAATGCCCGAATGGTTCAAAGAGGGCGCACTGGTAGTTTTCGAGGGTCAGGTGGGAACGCTTGAATACCGCAAGTCAACCCATTATGAAGATATTGCCGTCGATTTCGTGCCTGTTGACAACGGAAGCGTGAACATCGAGAGGGCAAACGACTATATGCCGTTGAGGGGTGTCTATTTTGAACTTTCCAACAAGGAGAGGGAGGAAAAGACCGAGCAATCCGAATTAAGGGAGCGACTGAACAGCCTTTATGACGCTTTCACCGCCAAATGGGGCTTCTTCCACGATAACGACAACAAGGAATTTATCTCTCTTGACAGCCTCGGAAACGAGGTGCTGACACTTGAAATGGCTGTCGGCAGGGAGATTTACAAATCCGACATCATGCGTGAGCCGGTGGCTTTCAAAAAGACGGACACATCGGTGAGGCTTCTCCCCATGGAAGCACTCGCAAGTTCTCTGAACTATCACGGTCAGGTCAACATCGACTATATGTGCAAGACCGCAGCAATGACCGAGGACGAAATCACCGAAGCACTCAAGAACGAGATTTTCTACAACCCAATTACAGACTGTTGGGAGCATAAAGGCCGCTTCATCGGCGGCGACATCGTTACCAAACTGCGTGATGTTTCCGAACTGCTTCCGTTCCTTGACGAGCGCAAGAGGTCTTTTGCCGAAATTTCCGCAAAGGCACTTTCCGATGCGTTGCCCGAACCTGTGCCGTATGAAGAACTTGACATAAACATGGGCGAAAGGTGGATTGACCCGAAACTATACGCCTCTTTTGCGTCATATCTTTTCGGGGTGGATGCCGAGCTGATGTACTTTGACATAAACGACACCTACCTGCTCCGGCTCACGGGATATTCAGCCGTCGCCTACAACACTTATTCCGTAAGGAACTGCAACGGCGAGGATATGTTTGTCTATGCGCTACAGGACACCGTACCCGAATTTACAAAAGAGGTGTATGTCAACGGCGAAAAGACGCGTGTCTCCGATGAAGATGCAATACAGGAGGCAGCCGCCAAGATACAGGAGATACGCTCCACGTTCCGTGACTGGCTCGACCGTCAGCCCCTGCCTGTCCGTGACCGGCTTGTAGCCGAATACAACAGCCGCTTTAATTGCTATGTGCGCCCATCCTACGACGGATCGGCTCAGACTTTCCCCGGCCTCACATTGGAACATTTTCCATACGACAGCCTATATCCATCCCAAAAGGATGCCGTGTGGATGATAAAGCAGAACGACGGAGGCATCTGCTGGCATGAGGTCGGTGCCGGAAAGACAATGATAATGTGCATCGCCGCATACGAGATGAAGCGTCTCGGCATCGTCAACAAGCCTATGATTATCGGGCTCAAGTCCAACGTGCATGAGATAGCCGACACTTTCCGCAAGGCATATCCCATGGCAAAGATACTCTATCCCGGACGCGAGGATTTCACGCCCGCAAACCGCAAGGAGATTTTCTCGCAGATAAAGAACAACAACTGGGATTGCGTGATACTGACCCACGACCAGTTTTCAAAGATACCCCAGTCGCAGGAAACTATGGCTGCAATCTTCCGTGAGGAACTTGCCGATATCGAGCGTTGCCTTGAGGTTTTAGAGAACTCCACCATGCGCTACCGCAGCTCAAAGATGCAGACAGGGCTTGAGAAACGGCAGGAGAACCTGACCGCAAAACTCGCCGAATTACGTCACGACATAGACCAACGCAAAGACAACACATTGGATTTCAATACTATGGGAATAGACCATATTTTTGTAGATGAATGTCATGCGTTCAAAAATTTAATGCTGCAGACACGCCATACAAGGGTTGCGGGCATCGGAAACACCAAAGGCTCACAAAGGGCGATGAACCTGCTTATCGCAATCCGTGACATTCAGAGGCGCACAGGCCGTGACCTCGGAGCCACATTCCTGTCAGGCACGGTTGTTGTCAACGCTCTTACCGAACTGTATGTGATGTTCAAGTATATGCGTCCGCAGGAACTCAAGAAACAGCGTATAAGCTGCTTCGATGCGTGGGCGGCAATATACACCGAGAAAAAGGCGGATTACGAGCTTGATGTCACCGGCAATATCAAGCGCAAAGAGCGTTTCCGTTCATATATAAAGGTGCCGGAACTTGCCTCATTCCTCCGTGAGATAACGGATTACCGCACGACGGACATGATTAACCTCGATGTTCCCGAAAAGAACGTGCGCTTCCTCTCCAATCCCCCGACAATCGAGCAGGAAGAAATGGCAGGGAGGCTTGTATCATTCGCCAAATCGGGAGAATGGGCTGACCTCGGTCTCGATATGCCCGAACCCGACAATCTCGACAAGGCGAAAATGCTTATAGCTACAAATGTAGCGAGAAAAATGGCTCTTGACATGAGGCTTCTCGGCGACAAGTTCAGCGATGACCCCGGCAACAAGGCTTCGATATGCGCAAGGACAGTCTATGACTACTATGTGCGCTCAAACGCCAACCGTGGCACACAGTTCGTTTTCAGCGACCTTTCCACCTATAAACCCGGCGAGTGGAATATCTATCAGGACATCAAGGACAAACTTGTGGCTCTGGGAATACCCTCGGAAGAAATACAGTTTATCCAGTGCGCCAAGACCGAAAGGGCGAGGAAGAAACTGTTCGCCGACATGAACAGCGGCAGAGTGCGTGTGCTTTTCGGCTCCACAACCATGTTAGGCACAGGCGTTAACGCCCAGGAACGTGCCGTGGCCGTGCATCATCTTGAGATACCCTGGCGGCCGGCCGACATGGAGCAGCGTAACGGCAGGGCTGTCCGCAAGGGAAACACCGTGAAACTATGGGGTGGAAACACCGTTGACATCGTTATTTACGGAACGGAGAAAACTCTTGATGCCTATAAGTTCAATCTTCTGAAGAACAAGCAGATGTTCATAAATCAGATTAACAACGGCACCATTGCAGTACGACGCATCGACGAGGACGGCATGGACGAGGAAAACGGCATGAACTTTGCCGAGTTCGTGGCAATCCTTTCCGGCAACACCGACCTTTTGAAAAAGGCGAAGCTCGACAACAGGATTATGCAGCTTGAAAAGGAACAGGCCATATTCAAGAAAGAAAAAGGCCGTGCGGAGCGCAAGATGTCGGACAATCAGAAAGCCATTGCAGCAGCAGAGGATATGATTGCCAAAATGAATATGGACTACCGCTGTTTTGTTTCACGGAAAGATGATGCGGCAGTAACCCTCGTATCCGGCACTTTTGCCACACCGCAGGAAATCGGGCGAGAGCTTCACCGCATATCAAAGTCTTACCGGGGAACGGAACACAAAGCCGTCGGTTCTTATATGGGTTTGCCCATGACGGTAAGGAGCGAGTTTAATATTGCCGAAATGTTCGAGCGCAACATCTTCTTCATCGAGGGAGCAAGCGGACTCAAGTACCGATGCTCTCAATCGGGAGCGTTGCCACTCTCATTCGTGGAAGCCGCCGCATATCCCTACGCTGTCATGGAACGTATGCCTGCCCGGATAGATGAAAAAGAAAAGGATATAGCGAGACTTCGGGAAGAAATTCCGGTGTTGGAGAAAATCATAGGTCGCAGATGGCCTAAAGCCCCGGAGCTTGAAACTCTCAAGGCTCAATGCCGGGAGTTGCAGCAGAAGATCGAGGAAGACCTCAAAAATGCCGAAAAAGGTATATCGCTGTCCGACAGTGTCTCGCCGGACAAGCCGACAATTACCGAGGAAGTGGCCTGACATCACCATATATCTGACTTTTATTCCCTGTCCGGTTGTGAAACCAGGCAGGGATTTATTTTGTCATTATGGCATTGAACTGCGGTGGCGCAACTGCCTCTTTTAACAGATAGCCTTTTCAAAAAAATGCTTTATACCTTTTTTAGCCTTTTTGTTCTCTTTTATACCGCTGCGCCCCGACCCGGCATCCGCGTGGCTGACTTTGAGCGAGAGACGGCCTCGGCAATATTTCATGTTGCCCGGCCCGACACTCGCTTTCAAAGCGGTAATCCGAAAAATGCCTGTCGGCCTCGAAGTCAGTACAGGCATAGGTTCCGTTTCCCTCCACTTACGCCCGTACTTCCATATCTTCGTTGACCGGCAATTTCCCTGATGGCTTACCTCTCATCCACACATGGATGCCTCCCGCCCTTCTTCCCCTTCTATTGACAGGCTCCTTTTGTATCGTGGATCAACTCCCTGAGCACCTGTTTCAGATATGCCGGGACACTTATATCCATGTCCGGGAACAGTTATATACTGTACGGCTTTACAGATACCGTCCGTGACGGTTGCCGTGATTTTTGAATCGGCGAAGTTAAGGCCGCTCGTGGATATGCCAAGGCCCGGCGGCAGCGTGACGGGGCTTCGCCCTGTCAGCCTTGTCGTAATCCACCTGTGCAGCGACCTTCCTGACTTGCCGAAAAAATCAGTCCGACAACCCTCCCGGAAGGAACTGATAAAAGTAAGGGAGAAAAAACAATATTTATCAACATCTTAAAAGTCAAGATTATGGAGACCAAAGCAATCAGAAAAGAAAACGTATCACTCGCCCTCATTCAGCCGAGCGCATTCAACCCTCGCAAGACCTTTGACGAGGCAGCCCTCAAGGAACTCTCCGACAGCATCGCCTCGCAGGGTGTCCTTCAGCAAATCGGCCTACGCCCCATTGCGGACACCGACCGCTACGAGATTATCTTCGGGGAGCGAAGATACCGTGCGTCCGTCATGGCAGGACTTGAGACTATCCCTGCCGACATATACGATGTTACCGATGATGAAGCGGTTGAAATCGCCGTCACCGAGAACCTTCAGCGTGAGGATGTCTCGCCGATTGAGGAAGCAAACGCATACCAGAGCCTCATGGACAGCGGAAGATACGATGTGCAGTCATTGGCTGTGCAGTTCGGCAAGTCCGAGGCATACATACGCACCCGACTGAAATTCACATCACTTATCCCCGAAATAGCGCAACTGCTGGAGGCTGACGCTATCACAATGAGCGTGGCTTCCGAGATATGCAGATACGGAACGGACATTCAGAAAGAGGTTTACGAAAAGCACCTCTGCGAAAATTCTTACGGCTACGGCTCATGGCGTGGGCTTAAAGCCTCCGAGGTCGCAAGGCGCATAGAGCAGAATTTCACAACCGACCTTGAGCGTTACTCATTTGACAAGGGAATGTGTGCCTCATGCCCCCATAACACCAAGAACCTACTGCTTTTCTGCGAGGGAACTTGTGGGAAATGCACCAACCGCAAATGCCTTGAGGATATGAACGCATCGTATCTCGTTGACAAGGCGGTGGATATGATAGCCCTATATCCTGCCTACCCTTTACGACAAGGGCAATTTGGCACAAACGAGGCGGCGGTTGAGCGTCTTTCGGCTATGGGACATGAGATTGAAACTCCGCACACATATATTCAGCCGTACCCTGCAATGCCGCAGGAACCGACTGCGGAGGAATACGAAACTGCCGAAGACTTCGCAGAGGCTCATTCGGAGTATGAACAAGACCTTTCCGAGTATAACAATGCCGTGGAGGATGTCAATGCAAGGGCAGAGAACGGAGAAATCATTGTCTATATTGTCATTGAAAAAAATGACATAAGTATAGGATATGCGGTGAAGCCGTCCGAGGCTTCCGTGGACGGCACTGCCGACAACAAGGCGGACGACCCCATAGTGAAACTTGAGAAACAGGACATGCGCAACAAGGAAATCGCCGTGGAGAAAACCGTCGCAGACACCAAGAAGCAAATCCTTGAGGCCGACATGACCGAGACCAAGTTCGGGCACGACGAGGAAAGAATGGTGTATTATTTCATGCTTTCATCGCTCCGAAAGGAACATTTCTCGGCAGTGGGGCTTACCGAGAAGCAGGCAGGCTGTCTTTCCGATGATGAAAAAATGGAGATAGTCAGCAATCTCAACGCCAAGACAAAGGCTGTAATCCGCAGGGATTATCTTATAGCCAATTTCAAGGAGGCTTTCGGGAGCAACACGGTTGCAAAACTGCTGCTCGGCTTCGCAAAGAAGCACATGCCCGAACAGCTTGCCGAGATTGAGAAAGGCTACAACGAGGTCTATGAGAAACGCCATCAGCGCATAGAGGAAAGAAAGGCGGCTCTCATGCCTAAAAACGAGGAACCGACTGCGGAGGCAAACGAAACCTCCGAAGATGAAACCAACGAGGAAGCGGCTTAATATCCATAATCATAAGACGATTGCAGGGGCTGTCATACGGCCTCTGCTTTCTTTATCCTGACCACGCCGGTATATCCTTTTATGCCGGTGGCTCCATGCCGGGCCGCTCAAGCCTCTTATATTGTTTATGCCATTTCAATTACTCTTTTAATCAACGGGGACACTGTTGATGAATCCTGATTTAACGCCTGTCAGCCTTTTATAAACTGCGCTTATTCCACTTTTAATCCTGTGCCTGTGATCCGGGAGATGCCGTCCGTCGATTGTCACGGCAAAGTTGGAGGCCGGGCCAAATGTCAAATCAGAGCCGGAGGTCACGGCTGTCACAGTGAATTTGTCTTATTGTCCCTTTTCGCCTCCCTTGAAATGCCTGAAATCGGTCAGACAGCCCTCCGACAGACCAAAAGGTCTGAAAAAGAGGGATAAAAATAAATATATGGCGAAAACGATAGACATTGAGCTTCAAAAGCAGTTGGATAAACCGCAGACATGGTTCTGCAAATATTTTCCTGCACGCATACGCAACGTAGGAGAACGGGAAATAGCCGACCGTAAGTTGGTTTTTGATTTCAAGGACGGACGGGCATACGAGGAAGTGGCACGACGCACGGCGACCGCCATGACTGAGCGTTACGGAGCAACGTGCGCCGACATTGTGTTTTCTCCCGTTCCGGCATCTACAAGAGAGAAGAACGAGATACGCTACAAGGCATTCTGCCAAATGGTGTGTGAACTCACCGGTGCAATAAACGGTTACGACCATGTGTCGGTTTGTGGCGATAGAATGACCGTTCACGAGAACCGCAAGGCAGAGAGGGATGTCCGCAAGGCTGACATCATTGAGTTTGACCCGACTTTTTTCAACGGTAAAATGGTTGTGGTCTTTGATGATGTGATAACGAAAGGCTTGAGTTATGCCATATATGCCAACCGCCTTGAAAGCCTCGGAGCCAATGTGCTCGGAGGTGTATTCCTCGCAAGAACCCATTACAAAGTGAGATAATATGGTTCAACCAAAATATGATAAGTCTGTATCCGCTTGCTTCAGCGGACACCGCATCATTCCATACTTTCATTTGAAGCGACTTGAACGGCAATTAAGGACAGCGATAATATCGGCATACGCTGACGGCTTTCGTAATTTCTTCTGCGGCATGGCTATGGGGTATGATTTGCTGGCAGCGGAAACCGTTCTTTCTCTACAGTCTGAATTGCCGGATTTACGGCTCATTGCCGTTATCCCGTATTGCGGACAGACCGAGAGGTGGAGCGATACCATGAAATCCCGGTATGATGACATTCTGCGTAATACAAATGATACCGTGATTTTGAGCGAGCACTACTATCAAGGCTGTCTGCTACGGCGCAATGACTATATGGTAGTCCGCAGCTCACGACTTATTGCATGGTATAACGGGAATCCTAAAGGCGGTACGTTTTACACCTGCCGTATAGCTAAGGCTAATGGATTAACGGTTATAAACCTGTATGACAGCCGTAATTAATCAACTGTTGCAATTAGCATCAATATCACATATTTACTTTGATTAGGTAAAGATGCAATTTTGTGGTAAAATGGTGTCTCTTATAATTCGTTATAAATCCTGTCGAAAATCCGGCGGAGCCGGGGTTTGTCCTTTATAATCTCACGGAGTGAATTGAGCCTTTCTACATTGGGCGACTCCGGAAACCACAGTTTCAGATAGCCTCCCTCGGCATATTTCTCATGCAGATGGTCAAGCGTGCGCTGCCAGTGCCCCTCTTTGTCCAGTTCCGGATAATGGTCGAGTCCGTATTGTACCGTCCTTTCGATTATCTTCTCCGGCTCGATGTACCGGTCTCCTTCGGCGACGATCTTGCCGTATATGCTTCGAGGTTCATGGTCGGACGATGCCCGGTGGTCTTCTACCGCCTGTGCCATTGTCTCTATTTCCTCTTGTGTAAACCACTCATGCAATCGCTGATCTTCCCTTACTATCCGGCCTGATTCAAGATGATGTGTCTTCCTGTCGATGGCAAGTCCCAAATCATGGAACGCTGCTATGGTATATACCATTTCCATGTTGAGGGCGTAATGCCGTGCAATGTCAAGGCTCTGCGCTATGACCATGCGGGCATGATCCTCCCGGTGTGCCTTGTCGAATCCGTTGTAGCTGGGCAGTATTTCCCTTTCTATATATAATGTCAGTCCGGTATTCATTGAAATTATGCGTTTCTATTCCAATCCTCTTATTAATGGATTTTGATTTTGTAATATCGGTAATTCTTGCAAAATTACCGATATTTTCTCTATTCATTCATTTGTTAGGGATAATTATTGAAAGTGAGAAAAACTGCTTAAACTGCTTAGACGGCAACTATAAAACAACTCCTAATAATGGAATTTGTGATGCTTTTGCACATATTATTCTTTCTCCGGAACCTGTCCGGTCGGGTTTATAGGCGCGAAGTTGGGCATCGGGGAGCATTGCCAAGGTCGTGCAGGAGTTTCCGCGCAATTTTGCCGGTAGCCGGAAAATCGTCTTGAAAACCTTGTCACTTGCTCCCTTGAAAGATGCCCTTGTGATGCGCAGATAAACCCCTCGCGGACGGCTCCGGAAGGAGCAATAAACAGCAGGGAAGAATAAACATTCAAACAATACAGATATGCAGACAAAGAAAATGACAGTCGAACAAGGAAAGCGTTGCAACATAAGCCGTTTCCCGAACTTTCACCGTTCCGGCTCTATCAAGGGTATGAAAAAATTGTACTACGGCAAAGATGCTTTGCTTGTACGTTGCGGACAATACATCTACAACGTGACTTCAGAACCAAGCATATACAATCAGGCAACAATCTAACACGATATGACTATGAAGAAACTGATAATCTGGACAAGCGATACCTATCTTGACGATGACGCAAGAGAGGAATATCAACAATATCAGCGAGAAATCCTTGAAAACGAGGAATATTGCGTCACAGACCATGAGTGGGCAGAAGTCGTTGACGGCTATCTCGCTGACGAGCGCATGAATCTTGACAAAGAGGTTGAGGGCGTGATAATCGCTTTTGCCGATGTCGGCAGGTGGAACGGCAGACGGCAGGGTTACAGGATACTCGGAAGCACTATCAATGACATTTTCACTATTTCGGAAGATAACAACGAATGGTATTCCGACGGCAACAATATCCGTGGCATATTGACCCACCATGACGCATCGCACTATGTGCTCTATCGTGTGGCAAAAGACCAGGAGACTGCGGAACGTATCGCAGAACAGATATACAACCGTGAGATAGACGAGGCAGGCTTCCGCAAACGCACCCGCTCCCTGCACCCCTATGTCGCAGAGATTTACGGCTGGAAAGCCGGTCGTTTCAATAAAGCCCGGAAAGTGGTATGAAAAGATATAAATACATCAAACATATTGTTGACAGGCTGACCAGTTCGGACAGCAACAATGAGGAATTTACGCTCTACAACCATCTTGTAGGAAAACAAAGCGGCATGGGCGGCTTCTTCGCCGCCACCATATATTCAGGCACAGACCGATATTCGGGAGAGGTTGCCGACTTCAGTTATGACTATTGGACGCATAGCCTTTATATCGAGGATGCGGAGAGCAGACAGGCGGCCGATGCCATAATCAGTGCTTTCAAATCCATCTATCCATGTTATCTGAAAATCATAGATGACACTCAAAAAGAAATTATATGATGATGTTTCCCGATTTCAATGACCCTGCCAATTCGGAGCAGGGTCATTACACCGACTTTCCCGAATATGGAAAGCAGTGCGACCTTATTGAGCCGTGGCGCGGCTATCGCCATGGCTCCATTGTGGCACAGACACCGAAAGGTTTTGTCGTACAGTTAAGTTCCGGAGCCGAGATAGATGTCTATCCCGATGAAATAGAGATTGACTAATGCGATAGACCGCTGATTATATAGGCACGGTTTTGCCGCTACCCTTTACCCACAAATAGGCGCCTGTTGGGCATCGCGTAGATACATGTAGATATTTTCAATTCGGTCAATGCCTCGTTTGAATGTTATTATCCCGGGCTTTGGTTGCGAAGGCATAGCACTCCAACCGCCCTCGCAGGCCACAGTCCAGGCAGCCCATGCCAGGGAGCCTTTTTCGTATGGATTGCGATAAATTTTCTTGGGAGTATTATACTCATCATTCAGCCGTGATACTATCTGTAACTCCAACGGGGTGAAAGCCATTGTGGCAGGAACCCTCTCGTCCTCACTGTCAAATCCCTTTTTGACAAGTGCCACTTCATAGGCACTTTTGATACATACGGCGAGATTCACTTCAAAAGCATGGGGGCTTTCCACCTGTATATCTTCTATCCCGAAACCTTTTTTCTTGAGCAGTCTGTGAAAGTCCTCGATAAACCAACGACGACGGTAATACGTGACAATCTTGAGGGCGTCATCTACTGATTCCACCGGCATAGATGTCAGCAACAGCCAGTCAATCGTGTCTTTATCGGATCTTGTATTCTTGTTTTCAGTGATCCTGACGAAGTAAAGATCCACCCATTTTTCAGGATAAATCGGGCTATGCGGACGTCTGATTCTCATTTTACCATAACGAAGCTCCACGTCTGCATCACGACCTTTTTTACGGGGCCCCTTGCCTACTTTAATCCTATAGGAATGCGTCACTTTTGCAGATTCGGTATATTTGAAGATGTCCTGCTCCTTTCCGTCAGTCAGCATTACCTTTCGCCTTTTTGACGCTCTTACAATTATATCTGTATTTTTCAGTTGTGAAGGGAGGGTCAAGAGAGGGTACATGTCGCCCTCCCTGTCCTGTACCATTATTATATGGACATCATCCGGGAGTTCGCCTCTGACAGTCTTTGCCGAATCTATCCAGCGGGATGATTCGGAGTCACGTTCGGTGACGGGTATGAAGTATTTGTAACGTGTTTCGCCTGTTTCCGGATCAGTGATATAGTAGGAAGGCTGGCGTTTGCGGTCACTTCTGATGTCCTCTTCCTTAACTTCTGCAAGCGGTTTGGGCACTCTGCCCCATATCTGAAGATAACCAAATCCTGCAGGAACACCGGTCCGCGCATCAAGAACAAGAGCCGAATGAGTGCGCATACCCTTGTTTGTCTTAGCACATTCAAGAACCGTACGGCCTTTTTTCTGAAGTCGCTTGACCACACTGTCCCTGACCGTTTCCATTGTGTCCTGCACTACAAGAACTTCCTCGAACCCGTTTTGCCTCACATTAGTAACTGCTTGATTGACAAGATCGTCAGCAATCCTGCGGACCGTGACGTTTTCATTGTTTATTATTACTGTCCGCTAAACTTTAGGGAAGATTAGAAAAACAGGGCTGATTCCATTTGCAGGAGTCAGCCCTAAATGGTTATATTGGTGTCGCCAAACTATCCAAGAATAACCATGGGCAAAAGTAGTAATTTCTTCGGACAGCCGATATATGGTCAGCTTATTAAATCGCTTGACCGTGAAAAAATAGTTGAAATCAGCCGTAAGCACGGTGGAGAAAAGTACGTCAAGAGCTTTGACGGCTATACCCACCTGGTGACAATGCTTTATGCCGTGATACAGCGTTTCGATTCGTTGCGAGAGATAGAGACTTCCATGACGGCGGAAGTCCGTAAACTGCATCATGTAGGCATCGACACAGTGCCAAGACGCAGTACGCTATCGGATGCAAACGCCAGACGCTCAGAGAAGATCTTTGAGGAGGTGTATCGGGATCTGTATGACGCTAACAAAGACATCCTTTCATCGGACAGCCGGCGTAACGGTACGGAAGAATGGATAAAACGGCTGCGCATCATCGATTCCACAACCGTGACACTGTTTTCCAATGCCATTTTCAGGGGAGTTGGACGTCATCCCAAAACGGGAAAGAAGAAAGGGGGCATCAAGGTCCATGCAGTGATACACGCCAATGAGGGTGTGCCTTGCGACGTACAGTTCACATCGGCAGCGACAAACGACTCATTCATGCTCGCTCCCAGCCATTATAAACGGGACGAGATAACGGCGATGGACCGCGCCTACCTCAACTATGCCAAGTTCGAGGAGATGACTGACCGCGGAGTAATTTATGTCACCAAGATGAAGAAGAACCTCAATTATGAGGTACTTGTGGACTGTATGCATCAGAATCCACGGGGAGTTATGGAATATCGGGAGCAGGTTGTGGTGTGCCGCAAGGATGACATCAATCATATCGCCCGTATAATCACATACGTCGATATCAAGAAAGGCAAGCAGCCTAAACTCATATCGTTGCTTACAAACGATTTTGACATGCCTTTGGAGACTGTCGTCGCCATATATCGCCGCCGTTGGCAGATCGAGTCACTTTTCAAACAGATAAAGCAGAACTTCCCTCTGAGATACTTCTATGGCGAAAGTGCAAATGCCATCAAAATCCAGATATGGGTAACTCTAATCGCAAATCTGTTGCTTTCAGTCTTGCAAAGCAGGCTAATAAGGCGATGGAGCTTCTCCGGGCTTGCTACGATAATGCGGATTGTACTGATGTACTACCTGAATCTGGAAAAGTTCCTCAATCAACCCGATGCTGACCTGAACATCATGCTCGCTGAGGTCTCCGAATCACCGCCTTTGGAACATGAAATTAACTGAGAGGGCTTGTCATACACTAAAAGTAAGCCCAACTTCTCCCCTTCAAGAAGTTGGACTCACTGCTTTATGTTTTAGCGGACAGTAATAATTGTTTATGAATCTATAGGCGGCTTTTTTGTCGGATGATTTTTTGCACGCTCTATTAATCACCGAAGATCCGGAAGCCGACATCTCCTGTATCAGATTGAGATAATCCTTGTCAAGACGCTTGTCCCCAAAAATGCTTGGACTTTTCATGCTCATCAAAGTTAGTGTGTTCAGTTATAACAAACAGGAGCCGCTTTCGGCTCCCCCATTTGTGGGTAAAGGGTAGCGGTTTTGCCGTGTCTATACGCGACTGCGCCCATGACCTATTATATATCATATTATTCCCCTTCTTTTTAGGCCGATTCCCACTTATATGTCGATTCTGCATTTCTTCCCGGGAGCAGTCTCCGTGGTTTATGGCGCGAAGTTCGGCATCCGGGAGCGACGGCCAAGGTCATGCAGTGTTTCGGCGAGATTTTTGCAGTTGCCTGAAAAATCATCTTGAAAACCTTGCCTTTCGCCCCTTCCGATGCCCCTGAAATGCGCATATAAACCCCTCACGACAGCTCCATAGGAGCAAGAATGAGAGGGAGAAAAAACATTCACTCCAAATATCATAACAGATGAACGAAAAAGAACTTGCACAGGCGATTGAAACCGCTGTCAATAACTACTCTTTCGACCCGAAGAAAGTAGCGGCACAAGTACCCCTGATGCACCGCACTCTCCAGCAGAGCGTCTATAAGCTCTGCAAGGCAATCATAGAGGTTATCGGAGCTGATGACTATGCCACCGACCCACGGAACCAGGCATCACACGACGAAGCAAAAGCAATGCTCGATTATCTCAAGAAGCATGGACGCTCTATCCCCATGATTTGACAACCCATTAAACCATACGAATATGAATAAGAAATTCTATCTTGTGACAGTGCTGATTGAATATTCAGCAGAGAGTATTACCGATGCACACGCACTCCATGTGGATTATGAAAAGGCCAAGGGTGCTATGGCAGTGGCGATTGAGGAAGCCGCCGAGAACTTTGACGGACAGGAGGGAGAAACCCTTGTCGATGTTGAGACCTGCCGCGAATGGCGCAACGAGGACGGCTACGGTTATACCGTGGGTATCGAAGAACTCACCCTCATTGAATGAAGGCTATGGAAACCGGTGTCGAGAAAGTTCCAACTTACGCCTTGTGCTATCTGGTGAACGGCGACGCCACCGGCCTCACAGAGCAGGAAGTCAGCGAGATTGACAGCCTGCTCCGTGAGCAAGCGGTGGAACTTGTCTGCCCTCCCTCAGATGATGAATGGCAGCCTTACTTCAGCAGTTTTCCGTGGTTCGGGAAACCGTGCGAGGTGATTGACTGCGACATAGTATATCGTGTAACCTGATTATTCCTGCGATATGAAGAAATTGTTATTGATACTCTTCCTTTATCTCTTGGTGGAGGGAGATAACGTGATAGGTGACGGACTGTATGTCTATCACCGTGGCAAACACGCCGTTGATGAACTGAAGACCAAAGTCGATGAATACTATCCGAGGATTGAAGCCGTGGATTCGGTTCTGATGAAAACCTTATCGGCGGATAGCCTGCCTGCAACTGACGGCGAAATCGACACCATACCTCCAGAACGTGAGACTGTAAGAAGAAACAGAAAGGTCATTTACAGATAGAGTGTTTCTTGCCGAGCCTCTCTGTCGGTATGCCATGCTTCCGCAGTACACGGAACAGCGTGGTCTTGCTGATGTCGTTGAGCCTTAATATCTCCCCGGTATTAAGGCCGGTGAGGTACATGCTTATGACCCGACTGTCGCGTTGTGTCCTCCGTTCCTTGGCCGACGTTTGAACCGGGGACTGCGTTTGTAGCGGCTTTTCGCCGTTTCCTTTTTTGATGTCGGCCACATCTGATGCCAATGTCTTGAACGCCGACACTATGTTCCTGTCCGATTCGCCGTCATAGAGTATGCCGGCGGTGTCAATCCTGTCCCCGATTGAGACCAGTCTGATATTGCGGGCTTCACAATATTCCAGCAGCACAGCCAGATTGGAGCATCCGTTGACAATATGGCATAGCCGGGGGACAATTATCTCGTCATTGTTATCGATCTGCCTGAGAAGGGTTCTTCTCTCCGGTCTTGTCTGAGTGTCGTATCTGCTTTCCCTGAATATCCGGCAACATCCCGATTCTTCAATATTCCTGACTGTTGCATCATCTGCCGAATGTAATATGTATCCGTATCTTGCCATCTGTAATGCGCTATTATCTTTATTTCATGCAAAGATAACACATATAGATAATATTATCATCTGGGCTACAGCTTTTTAACTATATAAATATAATCTCCTTTTGTAAAGAATGTTAGCAAAAGTAGTCGATATTTATATACGTTTCCGTGCATCTTTCTTAGTATCTGCGACATAACCCGATTATAAATAACAGCCCCATTCATAAAGAAGATTAAAGCCTTGAACACAGGCTTTTACGGAATGTTTTACGGACTTATCTTTGCACCCGGATTAACCAATCATGCTATTTTTAATGACAAACGGAACCATAGAAAGATTTTTAGAGTCGGGCGCGATGAAGCTCCCGGCCATCATCAGACCGAGACTCGAAAACAGGACAGCCCGTGAGGTATATGATGATTACGCACTGCTTGACTTCTCTCTTCCTGAAGCTCTGGCTTTCGAGGATTTCTGCAATGAACTGGGCGAGTCTTACGGCACCATCGAGCTTTACCGTCACTGGCGCTCGGAAGACACCGATTACGGCCAGTCGGTGTGTGCCTTTCAGGAACCGGGCACCGGCGTGATGTTTCAGATTTGCGCCACCACAAATTCCTGCGGGAAAATCACCGGGGTCGATGTGAAGCTCTACTTCTCTCTCGAAAGGATGCTTGCAGAGCTGCGAGAGACGCTACGCAGAGCCGCCGTGCAATCCGGCAAGTTCGCGTACCGCATATCGGAAGAGGAACTGCTGAGTTATTTCCTCTGATGACGGACGCCCTTGCCAACCACCTGATAGATGTCATCGACTGGAACAGGACATGGCTAAAGGCTGTTGATTTCGGTTCATTCCGTAACGGAGTGGCCGTAAATGATGCGTCGATAATGAAAGTCACATCAAAGGTCTTCCGCCTTGAAGTCAGGATAGGTCTTTACGGATACAGGCGCGGAACGATAATATCAATTCCGGAAGACCGGATTGACAAGGCTATATCCGATTGTTCCGGCCATGACAGTTCTATGATTGCACGGATCAGCACTCTTTCCCTGACATTCAATGATGTCAATATGATTTTCTCCAAAGCCTCGTGGGAAACACTCGAATTAGAACTTGAGGCATAACAAGACAAAGATTACCAATATGCAAATGTTCCTTCATTTTTATCCGGCAATAGTCACCATGCTGTCGATGTTCTTCTATCGCCGTGATACGCCGGGGATGCAGAAGTTCTATCGCCGGATGACGTTCAGCCTGTCGGCACGCAAACTTTTCGTATCGCTCCTTATGCTGCTGATGCTCTCCTTCAACTTCTGCTATCTGCAGAGTTACGGAGTGAACTGGGCCCTTGGAGTGGGTACGGTCCTATGCCTGTCGATGTTCTCTTTCCGCATAACTGAACGCAGCATCTTCTGGCTGCAGACCCGCCTCGGCATTGGACTTGGATTCATAGCCATGCTGACCTGCGTCATCGAACCGGCGATATGGCCTCTTTCAATGAATCTATACATATTCTCTATCGGTTCGGTCTTCTATCCGTCGGAAGAACTGATGCGGCAACTGAAGTCGCCGGAGAATTTTTCCCGATATACCGCTTGTGCGGACAGCACTCTTATATCAGGATACTATTCGCGTTGACTCCGGGAGGGTTGTCGTTCTGCAAAGTTAATCGCCGCATCCGGTTACTCTCCAAAACGGGCCGCCGGTCTCGCTGAGATTTTGGTTCGTAAGATACGGCAACTTGTATGGCAGAAAACAACCCGTTTCCCGAAGCCAATGAGAATGGTTCTCGAAGGTGAGGGAAACAATAAATCCCAGCACTATGGATAAAGAATATGTAATGCAGATTGCGGACACTATCCGCCAACAGTTGCTCGCAACCACACCCATGAACGTAATCTGTTCGTGGGGCGCACTCCACGGCTTCTTCGCCACCGTACACAAGGGTATGGCAACCCTTATGTTCAAAGTGAACGGCAGGCTTTTCAAGGGAAACGTGCTAATCTCCTACAACGAGATGGACTATTACGAAATCTATCTCAAGGACGCAAACGGCATCCGGCTTGCTCACCCGGAGGTGTATTTCGACCAGCTCGGAGACATCATAGACGAGACCATTGAGCGCGGAACCGATGCCGCAGAATACAACGCTTTCTGCGAGGCTGAGAAAGTAAAGCTGATGCGCGGAGAGATTGGCTGAACTCGATGCGGAGGCACAGGATGCCACCGACCGGCTACGGCACGGGGCATCCATGCTCTCTGCTTCTGACAGCGGCAGTCCATTTTTATCCCTTCCATTAAGACATTTACCTCTTATAATTTGATAATAAACCTCTATTCAATTACCACATCCCTCAATGACCAAAACCAAGTATAACCGCCAGACGCCCCACAGCCGCTTATGGAGTGTGAGGCTCACCCCGGAGATTATGGACTACCTTGCCGCGCCTACCAAGTTCGGTGCTTCGAGGCTCACTGCCTATCTCTACCTTCTGCACAATGTCGCGGAAACAAAGACCCCTTATAAGCCTGCCTATGGACAGACATTCAATCTGGAAACCGGCCAGCTCGTAATCTCGATTACAGACCTTGCCGACCGTTGGAACTGGGCACGCGAGACAGTGCGCAAGTTCTTCGACCAGCTTGAGGTTTTCGGACTTCTGTCGAAGACACCTCTTGACCGCTGTTCTCTCGTTACCATGACGATGGACTGGCCGGATACCGCATACGCCCCTGCCTTCATTATGCCGCAGGTACCGTTCAAGGTGCCGGAACCGCTTGCTGACAAGTTGAACGAATGGCTTGACGGCAATATAACCGATTCCGAACTTGTAGAGACAATCGTAGAAACGCTCGAATCCTTTGACAAGGAAGACGATGATGCTTATTCGCACAAGATTATCTCCTTACAGTATTCACTGATTCGGCAGATGATTGGGAAATGGCACAACCGCCCGGCAGAACTTCCCGAAACGGCTGACTCTTGTAGCATCGAGTGCCTTGGACGCATCTTCAATGTGTATCTATCCGGCAACTGGTCGGACTGGCTCTGTCTCCTTAAGGGTTACAGTCCCGGTCTCCACCATGAGACATCCGTTATCAAAGCGGTCAAAGAATCATCCTCTATCACGGACGCCCTGTCTGCGCTCGACGGATTCTTCAACCATTTGAAAGTCGATTTCATCAAGGACAGCCTCTAAAACGTGCCTTGCTTGCTTCCGGTAATAGCGGGTACCCGAAGGTTGCAGGAGGCCATTCCGAGCCTCTCTGACGTGCGCTGTGCGCCTCTCCGGGTATATGCCTGACCGATTCCCGTGGTCATCGTCCAGGTCGGCTTATAGACAACGCGCTTGCGCGAAGTTGCCGGATTGTGAACCACCCGGGTAGCCTAATACCCCCTTCGGATTGAAAATCCTCTGGGAGTTGCCGTATCCGGCAGGCTGTTACGAGCAAGCTCGGCCTTTTTAGAACTGTGTTTAACGCTCTAATTTACACTTATATGGCTAAACAGGTAATTGACTTCCATGCCTCGGCAGGAATGTCAACCAATCAGTCCAACGAGCATCAACGGCGTTGGTCTGACAGAAGCTGGAATGTTGCCGTCAAGGGCGGCAACTATGACCGCACCCGGGCGCATCTCAATTTTGAGGTGGCCCGGGGAGGTGTAGTACAACCGATAGATCAGACAAAGAGTATTCCCCGGCGCATCAAGGAGACGCTTGCGGAACGGGGAATAATCGACCCTAATGAGGAAATGAAGCGTAAAGGAAAGGAGCCTAATCGCCGAACCGTTGTCAATATCATCTTCGGAGGAAGCCGGGACCGGATGCACCGTCTGGCTTTCGGCAATCAGACAGTTGATTTGGAACATGGTGCGGACAATTCATCCATCACCAGATGTAAAGACATCGAAAATTGGGCAAAAGACATTTACAGATTCGCATGTGATAAATGGGGCGAAGACAATATTGTTGGTTTCTACGTTCACCTGGACGAAAAGAATCCGCACATTCATTGCACCGTGTTGCCAATCACGCCTCGTAATAAATTTTCGTTCAAGGAATTGTTTGCGGGGAAAGATAAAATCGAGTTCAAAGAACGCACTCTCCGACTTCATAATGAGCTTGCCGCAGTTAACGAGCGATGGGGACTTGGTCGTGGTCAAAGCATCATGGAGACAGGTGCCCGTCATCGGACTTCCGAGGAATATCGCAGGGAACTACGTCAGGAGTGTAACGATCTGGAAGTTCAGATAAGCGACAGACATGAGACATTGAAGGAGCTGTATGCGGATATCCGTAAGGCAGAGAAACGCTGCAAGGGTCTCAATACGATGATCGGAAATCTTGAGACACGCGAGGCAGACCTCAATGACCAGATTGACCGACTGGAGTCTGACCTCGAATCAGGGAACGGCGATGCCGAAGAATTGCGTCAGCGAATCTCCGGCCTTGAGGATGAACTTCGTGTCACCGAATCATCACTTGAAGACAAACGCCAAAAACTCAAGACCGCCGACCGGCAGCTCGCACAGCTTCAGGATGAATTGAAGTCTGTCAACGAGAAACGCTCCAATGCGCTGAGAGAATACCACAATTTCACGGAGAAGAACCAGGAGCAGATGCGCATGAGACTGACGGATGCCGTGTTCGGAAGGTCTGTTGTCGATATGCGCTCTCTGCTGGCGGCAATGACGCCGGAACAGAAAGCCGGCTTCGACGGGGAATTTCTCATGGCAATGGCGGAGAAGCCCAACGAGATTCTGAAATGCGCGATGTATCTGTTCGCCGGGTATCTCGACGGGGCAATTCAGTTCGCCAAGGGAAGCGGCGGCGGTGGCTCTGCGTCCGACCTTCCGTGGGGCCGCGATCCGAATGAGGATGACCGTCGTTTTGCCTACCGTTGCATGATGCAGGCTCACAAGATGCTCCGTCCGGCGACCAAGCAGGTAAAACGACATTGACAATGAATGAGTGCCGGAAAGTAGTGCCGATTTCATGATACTTATAAAGCGACTTAAATAATCGGCTGATTCATAGAGGATATTTCGCTGTCGCATCTTTTATGTTTTCCTTTGCACTCAAATTTCAAAACCAATCAGATGAAACACAAACTTTACATACTCTCAGTCGCTCTGATGGCAAGTGCCGTCAGTTCAGACGCTTTCGCTTACGCCCAAACATCCCGGACACATCCCGGTGATGTCATGGAACTTATCTACAAACCGTCAGTCTCATATAACAAGGATGTGGTCGAGTCTCCCGGATGGAAAGGCAACTGGTTCATCGGAGCCGACGGCGGCATCAATGCTTTCCTTGGCACCCCTATGGGATGCAATGACCTCAGCGGCCGCATCAAAGGACAGTTCGGCATCAACGCCGGCAAGTGGTTCACTCCGACTGTAGGCAGCAGGCTGTCATTTAACGGTTACTGGCTCTCCAGTCCCGAAAGCAAAACCCAGACCGGATGGGGCGTATCCTCCGAAATCCTATGGAATCTCACGAACTCTCTGTATGGCAACCATGACAAGACCCGCTTCGGACTGATTCCGTATCTCGGTGTGGGGATGCTCCACAACAGACAGGCACAGACAAATCCTTTTGCCCTAAGCTATGGTGTCATAGCCCAATACGGACTTACTTCCAGACTGAAGCTGAATCTCGAATTAGGCTGCAAGACCACATTCTCGGACTTCGACGGATTCGGAACGGCAAACCGCTTCGGTGGTGACAACATACTGTCTCTGTCTGCCGGAGTATCTTTCACACTGGGCAGTCCGGGATTCCGCAAGGTCGTTGATGCCAGACCTGTGATGCTGGATAACTCGCGTCTGCGGGAACTATGTCTTTCACTTACGGATGAGAATGGAAGGTTGTCGCGTAAATCTTCAAACGATGACCGCATCGTTGCCGAATTGAAGAAGATTCTGGAAATTGAAGGTCTGCTCTCCCGGTATGGCAATATCTTCAATAAGGAATATGACAATGACAATACCCTCAGTCATTACCCGGTCAATGATTATTCCGGTCTTAACCGCCTTCGTGCAAGGCTCAAGGGTGCTAAGAACGATTACAGTTCCAAAATGCTCAGGGACATTGAAGATCTTGATGGAATAGATGATGAGACTGACTACATCGATAGCCTGATCAATGGTGAGCCTGCCGATTCAATAGGTGGATTAGGATTTGCTGCTAATGGTAGTGCTTCCTTGGATTCAGTTGCCGTATTGAATAATGACAATTATCGGGCACTCATTCAGTCCGGGAAGAAATGCATCGGCAGTCCGATATTCTTCTTCTTTGACCTCGGAACAACTAATCTGACCGATAAGTCTCAGCTTGTAAATCTCGATGAGATTGCCCGTGTCGCCAAACAGTATGGACTTACTCTGCAAGTGACCGGCGCCGCTGACAGCGAAACCGGAACCTGTGAAATCAATCACCGACTCGGCAACGACCGTGCCGATTATATCATCAGTCAGCTTCATCAACGGGGCATCAACACCTCTCTCATAACCAAAATCAACCAAGGTGGCATCGACCGTTTCAATCCCGGCGAAGCCAACCGCCACTGCAAGATAGAACTATTTCTTACTGCCAGATAAAACTACTTTTTCATAATTGGAATTACTAATGGTTAAAATGCGAAGCAGCTCGACCGTGAGGCCGGGCTGCTTTGTTTCGTTACCATTTATGGGATTGTCAATCCCAATCGTTAAGAGATTCTATATATCTGTCAACATCAAATATAGCAACATATTTACTGCGTTTCTCCTGACATTCGGAGCAGTTGCAATCATTTGATTGAATATGAACAGTTTCAATCGATGATGTCTCTTCTTCGATTTCTTCTTCCATATTACTTGGCAACTTCCTCTTTGAAAGTATTAGCAGGTTTGAATGCCGGGATGTTGTGTGCCGGAATCACAAGTGTGGTGTTCTTGCTGATGTTGCGAGCTGTCTTCTCGGCTCTCTGCTTGATAATGAAAGAGCCGAATCCACGAAGATACACGTTCTCGCCATGAGCGAGGCTGTCTTTCACCACAGTCATGAACTGCTCAACTACAGTGAGCACAGCATCTTTGTCGATGCCTGTTGTCTTCGCTATCTCGCCAACTATATCTGCTTTAGTCATATTGTCTATATTATGAATTTGATAAGTTTTCGAATACAAAATTACTAAAAATCGGGCAATTATCATTATTTTGCATGACGAAAGAGCATATATATAATGGGCTGTCAGTCGTATGCCTGATTTTACAAAAAAAATACTCTCTGCCACTATATTAGTTAGATGGCAGAGAGCATAGGTATTGGGTGATTATTATTTACGGTCGATAGAACAGTTCCAGTTCCATCCACCGGCGACGGTAGAGACCGTGGACCGTTGTATTGGAGAACGATGGGTATTCGCAATGTATGTAACGGCTCCTGATTATCTGTTTCTTTTGAAAAGCATACTATTCTGTATCTTGTTGTTGCCATCATGATAGTCAAGCCAGCTACGCAACAGTTTGTCGGCTTCATAGTCTCGACAATAGACACTAAACCATGATGAGTTTTTCCATATTAGTCTGGTTTTCGCATGAGATGTATTCAGATTCTTGTAGTTCTATCCCTTATGATACATGTCGAAAGATTTAATATTAGCAGACCTTCAATTATATGCGCATATTCTAAGGATAACACAAAAGTGTCGTTATAACATACTTTTAGGTATCTAAATTTGGTAAGACCATAAATAATTTGTAATTTTGCACCCACAAAACACAAAAATATGAATTCAAATATCAATATAGGAGACTTCTTTACTCTACAAAATACCATTGAGAGCATTTCAGACTCAGATTATTCAAAGACTGGGCTGATAATTGAGGCCGCCAAAGCATTTGAGCGGACTACATACCAATGTGTATATATAATTGATTATTTTAAGCAGGGATTTCTTTATGTCTCAAATAACATAGCGCGTTTATGCGGTGGGGAGGCTGAGAAAATTAAAGATTTCGGATATAAATTCTATATTGATTACGTGCCGAAAGAGGATTTGAAAATGCTTGTTGAGATAAATACCAAAGGCTTCAAGCTTTTTAATACTCTTCCAATAGGGGAAAGAAAAAAATATACTATATCTTACGATTTTCATATCATGAGGGATAAACGCAAGCGTTTAGTCAACCATAAGCTGACTCCTCTTGTATTGACAAAAGACGGAAGGATATGGTTGGCTATATGTACTATATCACTTGCGGCAACTAATGAACCCGGCAATGTGATTATGAAAAAAGTCGGAGCTTCCACATTTTATCAATATTCTCTTTATGACCATAAATGGGAAGAGCGTAAGGAAATTGTATTGACTGATAACGAAAGGGAAGTGCTTTCTCTATCAACCCAAGGATATACAATGAACGATATCGCCGACAATATATGCAAATCGGTCGATACTGTCAAAGCTTGTAAACGAAGTATATTTCAGAAGATGGATGTCAAGAATATTGCAGAAGCTCTTACATACGCACAGAACCATCAGCTGATATAAAGGATTCTTACATTGGATCGCAACGCAGCGATGAAAAGTAAAATTTAGGAAAATACTTGACTTCCTTGCCGGTTACAATGTCAAACATAGCATTGACACAATGACCGGCGACAATCCATGATGCAACGGAAAGCTGTGGCGGAGGCAATTTTACCGGCTCGTTTTGGTATGCCTCTACCACATCGTTCAACCACCTGTTAGGCATGTTCCAGAACATGCAGTAGCGGGCTACAAAATCTGCCATCTTTACCTCGAAACCTTTATATGATTGTGAAAGTTCTTTGAGTTGATAGCCACCGGGCTTGACAATCGTCAGAAATGCTCCCCAGCCGAAATTGTAAGGATGGAGAACCGGTATCTTTTTATTTGAGCAAATCTCATCGAACACAAAAGGGATATCGCTTTTGAAATCAAGAGCATTGATTGCAATATCTACTTCTTCCAGCAAATTTTCAACATTCCCTTTGTCTATAAAGGTATCATGAAACTGAATATTAGCTTTTGGATTTATTCTCAAGAGGCGTTTCGCAAGGCATTCAGCCTTGAACTTGCCGATATCGCTTTTTACATAATTCTGACGGTTAAGATTGGAGAGTTCAACCTTATCGCCATCAACTATGACAATATCCTCAAATCCAAATCGCAAGGCACACTCAGCTATTATGCTACCAATGCCCGCGCCTCCAAGCAGTATTCTTGTTTTACGAATCTTCTCCTGCTCGTCATCGCTTACATAAATCCTATTTCTGTTGTATCTATCCATATAGGTAGTTTTATTTAAATGCAAATTTACGACATCTTCATTGATTTGATGTTACACAAAAGTGTATTTCCATCAAATCATCAAAGTCGGTAGCTTTAAATTTTTCTATTATTGAAAAAGATAGGATGTAATCGATATGGTGTACGAATTAAAACTCATTGCCAAAGAGTATTTTTAAGTACGCATTTGGCAATGAGTCAATAAGTATTCTTATAACCTATGCTCTCATACAAATAAGAGCTTGATTTTGAGATGGATTTCGATATTGATATTCCTTGTTTTTGGGCAGTCTTAAGTCCGATTGCCGGACAGTTACAAAATGGGTCGTTTTGAAATTGTCCGCTATGGTTGTCAAATCTTGGATTTATAAACCATCATAGGGGCTATAAAGGCAGTAACTATAATGGCAATATATTGAAACGTTAATATATATGCTGATATTCTAATGAAATTAGGGTTAAATCCCGAAGTTACTCCTTTTAAATTAAATGCAATTGCAAATATAAAGGAAACTAAAGTCAAAAAGAGCTCAAAAAATACTAAGTTTCTACGAAATTTATAATATTGAGTCTTTTGTGGAATTTTTATGAGGTATGGTCCCCAAATATTGCCTAAGGGGAGTATTAATCCTAATAAGGTCAGCAATGATATTCTTTTATTGACAGCCATTGTTATACACATACTATTGCTGCAGCTGCTGCCATAGAAATAGTACAACCACCAGCAAGGTCAACAAGATCGCATAAGAAATCACATTGACTGTCGCCATTACAAGCTTGTTTTGCAGTTTGATATACTCTTGTTGTACAAGCCCACCAACTTTCTTCTGCGAGTTTGGAACTTCTAGATTTTAGAATTTCTTCAGCATCATTATAGGAAGCAATATCCATAATCTTCTGAGTCCTTCTTTTCCCATCATTAACAATGCCAACTGTAGCAAGATACATTCCATATCCAGTTGTTATCGTTACTGAATATTCTTTATCTGAAGGATTTTCCCATTTCTCTACAATCGCTCTATATGAATCGTCGCCAGGAACAATGAAAGCGTTAAGCTTGCCAGTTATTCGACCATTTTCTATGATTGGAATTGCAAAGGCTGTTACTCCCTTAGATTTGAAAAAATCACTGGTCGAATTTTTTAAATCTAAGTTTGTGATAGTTAACCCGTGATTCTCCAAAGTAGCGATACCATAATCACTATTTAGAAATTCATTGAGAAGGGATGTCTTGGCCCCGTCCATTGGCATCGCGGGATCATCGGCTGAGCAACTCCAAAAGGAGCCGCAGAGTACCAGCGCTAGGCTGAGTACAAAAAGAAGTCTTTTTTTCATTTTTAATTTAAGAATTTAAATGTTTAATATGCTATTAATATAAGCTTCTGTTATTTCTTGAGAATATTTAGTTGGAGGAAAGACATTGGTAATGGTATTGTTACGGTTAATTGTGAATAAAAATACCTTATTAGTTTCTTCAATAGGCAATCCTAAATCTTTAGATATGAAATATATTTGGTCGTGAGGAATTCCAATATAATCTAAAAATGTTTGAATGTCATTTGAAAATTTATTGGGAATTATAAATATGATGTTGTCATTATCGATTGATGTTAAATGTTTTTTTATACTCTTTACACAAGACCAACAAGATAGAGGCGATATGTAGGCATAAATTATATCTTCATCAAAATTGAGAAGGGCCCTTTTGTCAGAACCATTTGTTAAATTTACGTCTTTAGGTAGTTTATATCCTTGATTAGTAAAAATAGATTCAATAATATCCTCCATGTCATACGACATATTGATTATGGAATCTTTTTCTGCCTCTTCAAACATGGAATCATCATATTGTGAACTTGAGTTGGTTTTATTTGCAAATCCAACACAAATAGTAAGCAATACTAATGATAGGATACATAATGGAACTATCCTTTTTGATTTTAAATGAAATAGCTGTTCTAACATATTTATAAGATTGTTTTTAAAACAATGCAAATTTAATAATGAATATATTACTGCATTTAACACAAAAGGGTATTTCTTTGAATTTAAGGCGATTTATACACTTTTGTGTAAGAATTGATTTTATTCAATGAAATGCCGGAGGATTGATTCTCCGTTTGAGTAGGGGTAAGGCAATAGGCACACTGCGGCCAGTAGAGCACTAAAGACGATTGCGATTATTGCTGTTCCCCATCGCACTAAGGATGGTGGTATTTCTCCAATGAGCTTACGGACTTTTTCAGAGCGAAGCTCAATTCTGTCATGGGTATCTGATGTTGTATCCATTTTGAACTAAGTTTATAGTTGAATTTAGGGATTACTGTTTACTGTAATTTTTCTAATATATCCTTTTGTCTTGTCATCATTCCCTTAAATTTTTCATTAAGAGAATCGATAATCCGGAGCAACTCGATACCCTCTGTCAGTTCGGATAATTCCATTGAGGAAAGTCCGATAGGAAGTTTATGATCCTTGAATATCTCCAACGGATTGTTAAAGTCGGAGATAACCTCATTTACAGTCCTGTTATCAAAGCTTCTGCATAGAATCTTTCTGATATTTTCCAGATCGTAGCCATTCTTTTTAAGGAAAACGAATTTTGCTGCAATCGAGAAATACCGTTTGTTTCGACCGGCGTTGGCGGACAATACCTTTAGGAGAGCTATTGTTGTATCATAATCCCCGGTACGATATGCAAGCATCATAACTAATTGCAGGATATTCAGACTCCGCATGTCAGAGGATTTCTGATAGAAGGCAAATGGAGACAGGTCTATCTGAAGCAGGTTCTTGTATGGTATTTTTACCAGCGACTTGAATAGCCTTTCAATCTCATCGGGAATTGAACTCGATATCCTGCCGAGTCCGGAAAGATCCGTCTCAAAAAAGAACTTATTGTTGTTACTGAAATGGTCGGCATCGACATACGGAGTACTCATGCCGGGAATATAGATGTATAATGCCGGGATGTTGCTTGCCGTATTATCCCTGACATATACCTTATAACCCAACCTGTCTATAATTTTGAAAGCGATTTGTATATCAGTCCTGTTATCGACACCATATATTTCCGGATATAAAGAACCTTCATATGAAGATTCTTCACCAAGAATCCATGACGGCCAAATTCCGGAACTGTTTTTAATTATGTTGTTGAAATTATCGAACCAGAATTCCCTGTCATAAGCCTTCTCATCCAGCCAAGGACTATCCAACGACAAGCCACGGAACCCTTCCGCGGACTGGAATGCCTCTGTCAGACATCTTTCAAGAGCTATATCCTGGACAAAATCAGCTCCAATTTTGAAATTGTAAGTCGAGTTATGAGGATTCACGATATATGCACCTACCACTGGGAGTCCCATTCCCATGGAGCAGTCCTTGATAATGATTCGATATCCAAGAGATGTCAGTTTGTGATACATTTCAGAAGCTTTTGTTTCCGGGAACGCCTCAATTGGCAGGGTCGGTGGGATGATCCTGTCAAAAATCATTTTACGGACAGCAAAACGTTCAAATATTTCACAAACCCCCTGAAGGAAAGCTTCCTGATAAGAATTTCCGGCACACATTCCGTTTGATCCGGAAGCGCAATAGCAAAGTTCTATGGGTAAGTAAACTTCTTTATCTTCCGTTACTGAATAAAAAGGAATCATGATGGAATCGGCATTGCTCAGGTTCTCAAGAACCAAAGCCTCGATTTTCTCATTATCTTCAATGTTATTTGAAAACAAGGAGACTCCTTTATCCTTTATCTCTTTGATTGCTTTGGATGTATTCTCAACACGCTCATTGGGATCAAATATGAATTCGGATTTAATCCCGATGTTTCTGAGAGCCGAACATAAGGATGAATCCTTCCCTTGTAGAAGCTGATGTATCTGATGGATAAAGGATGGCTCTATCAGGATTCTGTTCTGAAAGCGTTCCATAAATTCTCCATAGCCGGAAGCGAGGGCATACTCATATGTCCGGCCCTTCCCGTTTGTCCCGATATCAAAACAAGAGAGACCGGAATTGGATACGGTAAGTCTGCACGCGTAGAAATCATGCTTACACCAGGACTGTTCCCGAAGCAACACCCCTGTAGAAGACAGAAAATTTCTGATTTCCCTTATTGTTTCCTGTGGTAGCTTGTCTTTGTATTTCTTTTTCATATTATATTCTTAAATCCTGGATTGTCAGTGGTTCAGTTGAAGATATATCCATTCGGGTTAAAAGATCATTTTGAATGTGCCGGATCAGGAGGAACAGGTCAAAACAATATACGGAAGGATTGTCAAACTCCAGCTCCTTGGAAAAACGATGGGCCAACATGCCACCGCCACATACTTTCTTGATACAGCAATTCCTGCATTTCTCACATAATGATGTATCTTTATGTGAATTATAGTACAATTCAAAAATCGGATTGCTGAAGATATCGTCAAGGCTGTTGGATAATACGGAAAGGTTTTGCCTGTTATAGTTTTCACCACAAATCAACATAGTGTCAGGTACCGTGATGTCTCCGTCCGGTGTTATATCTACAACCCCGTTTTCGGAATTGCCTAAAATTTCCCCTCCTATATTTAGGTCTGGATTGCATAACAGACGGATTATTGACTCAAAAGTACGGATGGAGATACGGTCCCTGTCTCCCATCCATATATCGTATAGTTGAGAAAGCCATATTCCGAACCCTCTGTTCTCGCTGTTATAGGTCTCATATGTGGCGTCATGTATAAGACAGTCAAGGAAACGTATGCCCAGCTTTTTAAAGAAAGAATAATAGGCAGCAGGACTTGTATGTGTCGGAATGACAGACAACACCCCAACTTCAATGCCATGTGAAAGTGCCATTTCAATTCCTTTGATGGTCAATGGGAAAGCAGGGGAACCTGATTTGGTGATTCTGTCTCTGTTGGCATCTTCATTTCCGTCCAGACTAACCCCGATGCTTACATCATGCTCCTTAAAAAGACTGATCCATTCAAGATTCAAAATAGAGCCGTTGGTCTGGATGCTATATTTCACTTTGCCCGACTTTATATATTTGTCTGCAAGGTCAAAGAACCGATTGTAAAAATCGATACCGGCGATTAACGGCTCCCCTCCATGAAAAGTCAGCTCGATTGTTTTGGAAGGGATTGTTTTCAAGTAATCGTCAATACTTTTCAATGTCGCCACAACCACTTCTTGTGGCATTATATTCGAAAAGCGCAGATGCGATTTATCTGATTTGTTGAACAGGTAACAGTATTTGCAATTGAGATTGCAGATGGAAGAAACCTTAAGTATTATACTTGTAATGTCCATTGTTGTAAAAAAAATTGTGTCAAATCTTGCAACCCAGTGCTATTGAATTGCAAGATTTGACACAATTCAATAGTTAATCTGTTAAGATTAATTCTTTACGGGACGTGTGGGAACGACTCTTCTGTAATAGATGCTGTCATTCTTCTCAGACTCAACCTTGATTGATTCTGAATTTTCTGACATGTCGTCCTGACAGAAGTTTTCCGACGCGCCACCGAGGATTGATTCGAGGTTGTTTTCCTGAATCATGCTCTCCAAAGAGACTTTCTCGGCAGAAGAGCTTTGAGAAAAGAATACTTTTTTCATTGTTGTTTCGGATATTTATTATGCCTCCCATTGACGTAGTTCGGCTTCCACGGCTTTAATGTACTATTTTGCTTAGTTTTCGTATTAGTCCTTATTACAGCCGATTCATTTCGGCTTCGGATGCAGCTTTACCCTTGTATTTGCTTTTCTTGGGCTGGAACTGATACTGGACGCTCAGTGTTATCCCGCGCCTGTCATAACTCTGGTATTTGTTCATCAGAATACCGTATGTTTCCATGCTCCAGTCGTTGTTGCGGGTATTGAAAATATCGGTGGCTGTAAGTTTGATGGCGAGGGCTTTATTAAGGAATGTCTTACGCACGCTCATGTCCATCAAGAACCACGAGGCGGCAAAACGGTTGGTGTGCATATCGCCGCAGCTCTGTCCCCGCATATTGGCTGAGATATAAAAACCGCCGGGTAATGAAATGGAGTTCTGGAAGCTATATGAATATATGGGCTTGTCATAACGGTTTCCACCCAGTTTCATCCAGGGCTTTGACACCCCGAGAGTAACTTCCGGTTGCCAGCGTCTTACAGGATGGCTCCATATAAGGTATGTGCTTAACTCCGAGACATTGACATTGACTGGATGCAGGAGCATCTGGAGTGTCTGAGCCGGATAGACCTGCTTCACGAAAGCATATGTGTCAAGGCTTCTGATATAGTCAACCTGCAACATAAAGTCCTTCCACTGTCCGAACAACTGTAGATTGTGCATTTTTTCATCACGCAGCATGGGGTTGCCTCCCTCGATTTCATGTTCTCCGGCATAGGTCAGACCACCTGTCAGTTGTGAATAAGGAGGTTTGACGGTCGCCATCCTGTAACTCAGGTTTATCATCGAGTTCTCGTTGAAGAAATAACCCAGGGATATGTCCGGTGTAAGGAAATTGTCGATGCGGCTCACATCCGTGTCTTTCTTCCCATCGACAGTGAAAAGATAATCGACATATTCATATCTCAGTCCGGCTGACAGACTGAAATTCCCGAATTGTCTCGCCCACGAAATGAAGGCAGCCAATGAGGTCTGCTTTGCATCAGTTAGCGAAGAAGGGATATATGTACCGACTGTCTGGTTGAGCATACGGTAATCGAGCTTGGTCCGGGTATAGGAATCCTGTGTGCCCACAGTCAGGTCACCTCCGGCAAACGGGAAGTCAAGATATGCCTTGCCTGCCCAAAGTGTGCTGTTCTGGTCCTGCGTTGAGTTTATGCTCTGCCGCCGGTTGTCGTCATAGCTCGTATCACTTGTCTTGTCGTTGTTCGCCCCTCTGTAATTACCGTCAAAATGGAAATGGTATCTTTCGGCGAATGTATTGTCATAGTAAAGGGATACAAGATGGTTCCTTGTATTGCCTTCTCCGGATATTCTGCGGGAAAGAGGTGTCTCGGAATCCATCCATTCGGTTCCGGTATTCAGCGGATCGGTGTGTGAATACATGAAGCGGTAGTATGCACCGAAAGACTGGTTCCCCTCCGAGAAATTGAAGCCCAGTTTGCCTAATGCGCTGTTCTCCGGGAAAATGCTGTTAAATGTCGTGCCGATTTCAGTCGGTTTCCCTTCATAGGTCAGCCTATTGGTTGTGGAGCCTTTAATAAGGCTGTTGTCATGGTCATAATAACCGGTGCCGAACAACTCCCATTTCCCGGAATGATAGCTGAAATCAAGCATATCGTTCACAGACCATTTGCGCCGGATACGGGTCTCGACCTCATTGCTTATGCTGAGCCCCCGTACAAAATTCCTGCGTGTCGTGATTTTGAGAACGGCATTGGTAGTGCTTGCATATTGGGCACCGGGGGCTAATATAAGCTCCACGTTCCGGATATTTGAGGATTGCAACTGACGCAGTTCCGAACCATCACGCATGGGTCTCCCATCAATATATATTACGGGTGCGCCTTTCCCGGTCACGGAAACAGCATTGTCCTCGACATAAAGCATCGGTAGCTGCTGTAGGACATCGAGGGCATTTCCGGCATTTTGCAGACTTGAACCAGCTATGGTGGAAACCAGCGAACTTCCTACGAGTTTTGTAGCCGGTTGTTTTGCTTTGACCACGACCTCTTGCAGCTCCCGGATTAAAGAATCTGAAGATAGAGCCTCCTGTGAATGAGCATGACTCCATACCGATAGGGTCAGGATTAAAAATGATAGATACCTGGTTTTCATAATTTTATTTTTGTTCAAAGTATATGCGTTCACTGATATAGGGTTATGCATTAAGGATTTTTATTAATTACCAAGCTCGAGTTGGTTTTTTACTAGATTATAATATGCGCCTTTCTTCTCGATGAGAGAAGTGTGGTTCCCGGTTTCGACAACTCTGCCTCCGTCGAGTACGATTATCTGGTCTGCGTTCTTAACGGTGGATAGGCGGTGGGCAACGACTACGACAGTACGTCCCCTGTAGAACTCATCGAGATTCTCAACGATAGCTCTCTCATTCTTGGCATCAAGGGCATTTGTCGCTTCATCGAGGAAAATGAAGTCCGGATTCTTATAGACTGCCCGCGCTATAAGTATGCGTTGTTTCTGCCCCTGACTGAGACCCACTCCGTCACGACCAATTTGAGTGTCATATTTTAGAGGAAGCCCCATAACATAGTCATGAATATTGGCAATTCTTGCAGCTTGTTCAAGTCGTTCAAGGTCAATATCTCCGTCATCTACAGCTATATTTCTGGCAATAGATTCAGAAAATATCACTCCGTCCTGCATTACTACACCGCAATGGCGACGCCACCATTTCAGATTGTACTCATTGATGTTTCTGCCGGCGATTGAAATCGCCCCTGACATCACGGGATAATATCCGAGCATAAGCTTTATTAAGGTAGTTTTTCCGCTTCCTGATGCTCCGACTATAGCTGTGACTTTTCCTTCGGGTATCTTAAATGATACGTTTTCAAGAGTTCTCTTTAGGGCGTGCGGATCATATTTGAAATCAATATTGTCAATATATATTGATTTGCTTGATATGAAAGACATTCCCTGATTCTCATCAGACTCCTCGTTTTTACCCTCATGAATCTCATTTATACGTTCAAGCGAAATTTTTACATCCTGCAAGGAGTAAATAAAAGACATAAGTTGTTCTATGGGAGAGTTTAACTGTCCTATTATATACTGTACTGCAAGCATTGCTCCAAGAGTCATTTGCCCATTTATGACCGATGTCGCAGCAAGGACAGTTATTATGATGTTTTTTACCTCATTTATGAATATAGAACCTGCCTCTTGAGTTTGTTGGAGCTTTAAAGAATCCATTTGAACATTGAACAATTCGGCTTGGGTATCTTCCCATTCCCAGCGTCTGCGACGTTCACAGTCTTGCAATTTAATTTCTTGCATAGAAGTGAGAAGTTGATATGTCTTATTTTGATTTTTAGCCTGTTGTTCAAATAATTCGTAGTCTAATACCTTTCGCTTATTCAAAAATTTACCAATCCATAGACCATAGATTATACTGCCTGATAAGAATATACAGAATATAAGCTTATTATATATAGATAAAACAAGCCCAAAGATTATAAAGCTTAGTAATGAAAATACTGTACTTAATACTTGATTAGTAAGAAATGACTGTATTCGTGAATGGTCATTAATTCGTTGCAATAAGTCCCCCATTAATTTTGTGTCAAAAAACGACATAGGGAGCTTTAGCAATTTAATAAAGAAGTCACTAACAAGAGAAATGTTTATTCGCATAGATATATGGAGCAATAGCCACCTGCGAATAAAGTCCGTAGCTGTACGACCTACAACGATCATAAGCTCACCTAATAATATCAGCCAAATAAAGCCAATATCATTATTTTTGATTCCAATATCTACAATTGATTGGGTTAGGAATGGTAAGATTAATTGAAGGATACATCCTAATAGGAGGCCTATGATTATTTGTGTGAAATATTTGCGATATTGTTTTGTGTATTGATATAAAAAATTGAAGGATTGCAAACTGGAACCTTTCTTTTTTTCTGTCTTTTTGAAGGATTCAGTTGGCTCAAGGAATAATGCTATTCCCTTATCTTGACCGTTAGATGTAGTGCCAATCCAATGTTTATGAATTTGTTCAAGAGTGTACTTCCGCACACCTTTACTTGGATCTGCGATAAAAAATTTATTACCCTTTACTTTGTACAGTACTACAAAATGATTTTGATTCCAATGTAATATACAAGGAAGATTCTCATTGCATAATGAATCAATGGTTACTTTACCGGGGATTGAATTGAGTCCGATAATTGTTGCTGCATCGCACAATCCCTGTAAAGACACGCCTTCAGAAGATGCAAAACATATCTTTGATAAATCCCCTATAGAGGTATTCCGTCCATAATAATTGCAAATCATAGCTAATGATGCTATGCCGCATTGCATAGCATCATGTTGCATTATAATTTTCAATTTATTCATTGTCATAATCTGTCAATTTCATCCTGTCTTGAAATCTTACCCTTATATTTTCCTTTCGCAGTATTCAATGTATACCGAATGCTTAATGATAATGATCGTGACGCTCCCTTGATTTCTGAAGAATAATCAATAGTATTGGTTATAGTATCAAATCTCTGTCTCCATGTATTGAATATGTCATTCGCAGAAAGCGTGAATGTCCAATTTTTCCATGATTTGTTCAATGTTATCGACACCTGCCATGTTCCGCGACTATAAACCACATCCTGATTGCCAGTACCAAGCCCAAATACGTTGAGATAAGCGTAAACCTTTCCGGGTATGTCAAGGCGATTATTGAAGGACAGAGTATAAAGAGGTCTATTGTATTTTCTTTTAGGTGTGCCATACTTCAAATCCTGAATATAGAATACCCCTTGTAAAGTTGGATGCCAGAATCCGAAATCGAGTTGTTGGACAGCAACAAGTTGAAATGAACTATAATCAGGAAGATTTACAGGATTCACGATATTTATACGGTCTGTATTGTCGTTGCGATACACGGATGCTACGTTACGCCGGCTCATCGTGAATGAACTTTGTAGTATAAATTTCTTATAGTAAAGATTAAGACCAATTCGATGATTTAGAGTTGATTTCAATTCCGGATTACCAGTCTCCCAAAGTGTAGGAGTTACATAAATATATGTATTGTCAAGAGACTGATACCCGGGACGAGATACTGATGCGCGGTAATAGAGGCTCAATCTGATTGACGAATTAAAGGATATACCAATGTTAGGTAGCCAGTCGGTATATTTTCTTGAAAGATCATCTCGAATTGCCTTGTTCTGCCTGAAAACAGTGTTTGTTGTTTCTAATCTCATACCGCCATAGACATTCCACTTTTCATTTGGAATCCAGTCAAATCCTAAAAATCCGGCATAGAGGTTTTGCTTAACATCATCTGTTTCTGGTGCAATGAAATCTTGATTATCCGTGGAGAAACCATAATAATCCTGTTCGTTGTTGGTATATGAAATGTCAGTACCGGCCTCTAATTCCACATTGTTGAATTTTCTTGATAAAACAAGTTTTCCAGACCATAAAGTGCCATTGCTGCTATTGGAATTTACGACAACATTTTCAGAATCATTTTCATCGACCCCCGAATTAGATCTGTTTATTGATTTGACGTAGTCTGCGTCTATCCGCAAGCCAATATTGGCAGGAAGCATGAAATTCCCGAATGTATTGACGTGGTGCATGGAGTTCTGACTATGTAGATTGCTTAAAGAAGCAATTATATCTTCATCCTGTCGATAATCGGATGTGGAATGGGCATTACCCGTGTAATGACTTTTTGGAGTACGCCGAAAGATGTATTTCATACCGACTGAATTATTCCCAAAATCATAGTTTAAGCCGGCGTCAGTCATAAGGGATTGACTTCTACTTTTTGCTTTGGCATAAGTATCTGTCTTATACATCATGCCGGCCTCGCTTTCAGTTGAAAAAATTTCTGAATAATGTCGTTCTTGCTTGAAGCCCGAGAAGCCGTATGAGAAATCTCCAAAAACGGTAAGCCCACTTTGGGTGTGGTAATTAAGTGTCACATTCCCTGATTCTGACCATTCTTCACTGGCTGCTACGTTTCCTGATGCAATAGCATGGAAGCCCTCATTAAGTTTCTTTGTCCGAATTAGAATGACGGATGTGACGTCTGCTCCATACTTGGATGACGGATTTGTGATGATTTCCACATTAGATATATCCTCCGCAGAAAGAGTGGACAATTCACTTGTTGAGCGGACAAGCCTGTTATTTATATAGACGATTGGATCACCGTAACCAAGAACTGATAGTCCTCCACCGGAAGCATCAATCATCGGTAGCTGTCTTATCGCATCCATCGCATTTCCAAGTTTGGCTACGGGATTTCCCTCCATTGAAATCTGTAATCCTCTTGAAGTGTTCCTGACATATTTCTTACTTGCCCGTACTATAATCTCGCTTAATTCGTTGGAGTCTTCAAGCCAAATAACAGAATCACAAGGAAGCCCAACATTTGCGCTTTTGCAACCAACCGATGAAATTGCAATATACATTCCGTTCTCTGTAGTAGTATCAAAACCGAAGCGACCGTTTGCATCGGTGAGGGTAGTCGCAATTATTACAGAATCCGGACGCAAGAGTTTTACTGTTGCAAATTCCACTGGAATGGAATCCACCGATGATAAAATCTGTGACCGAATGCTATTGTTCTGTGCGGTAGAAAGTAAACTTGTAAACAGTAATACTGTGAAGGTAAAGAGATTTTTCATAATCAGATACTTTTTATACATGAAGGGTCGGGGAATGTAATATTATCTCCATATTTAAGTGCGACATTTACAAGACACCGCTTATTTTTGCCATAACATTCCTTTCTGCCAGCGCAAGAGAAACAAGGACTCTTTTTATCAATATATTTCTCCAATTCATATAAGAATATCGCTTTTGGAGATTTCCATATATTGACTAATGTATCTTGCTTTAAATCGCCTATGATGAATTTACTATTCCAATATAATCGTTCACATAATGTGACTTTTCCATCAGGTAAAATAAAGCAGGAACTGATATTCGCGGAACAGCGGAAATTAGCTTTGTGACTTTCACAAAGTAATTCGGCCCCTTTAGGGCTAATCCCCTTGGAGTTTACTACAATATCAAATTTTGGGTTATAATTTGATATTAGATCGTTAATGTATTGTTTTACTAATTGTTCTTGTTCTGATGTGCATAATTCCAACTCGCATTTTTTAAAAGATGGCAAAGCGTAGCATATATCCCATTGGAAAATAATGCTATATATATTTAAAAAAGAGAATAACTCAAATAAAGAGTCATGGGATGCATTGATAGAGCATAGAACAGTACTTATCTTGATTCTAAATGGTAGAGAATCAAATGATGCTAATACATCCAATGTGTGTTTTATATTGGACAGATAATCATGATTGGTTTGTATTAAAGAATTATGGATGGACGGATTAATAGTGTCTAACGAAATCTGGAGATCACCTGTAAATCCAGTGATTATAAGTTTACATATATCAGAATGAGACAGAGGTTTCTTTGTTGATAAAAAATCAATAGGATAACCGGAACTTAATACATATCCTATATATTCTTCCCAATTGGGTTTAACAAATATATCTCCTCCAATAATCTCTATCTTTCTAACGCCAATATTTTTACACTCGTCAATGATGTTGCAAAATTCGTTGAAGCTTAGTTCGTTACATTTAGTATATGTATCTGCATAACAATAGGCGCATTTAACGGCACATTTGTTGTTTAACATAAAGACAATTTTGTCAGGACCTGAATTTAAGCGTTTCGTCTTTAAGTCCACATTATGCATATTGCGAGAAACCTGGATAATCCCTTCAAAATTCCTTTTATTTATTTCAGGAGAGGTGATTAAGGTTTCAGGAGGAAATGCAATGTTTAAGTCTCCGAAGTTTACATGTGTACTCTCTTTATTATCAAGCAATGAGTTTATAAAAGAGGATGTTATATTTGTGGGAATGCCAAATGCTTCAAGGAGATAAGTCTCAGTCGTAGTAATACTATTAGTTCTACCCAATGTAGCTAACAGGATGGCATGAATCGGATGTATGTATGACATCCAACCGTCGTTATTAATAGAATCAAAAATAATGATTCTATTTTCATCGCTCCTAAGAGAATATTTGGGATTAAAAACGGAATACATATCAAAGAGTATAAAAGTGAAAAGTAGGACTGGGCAATAATGTTACCCAATCCTACTTTGATAGGTTGGGATTAACCAACGTTTAGGGTTCTTTTACGATGATTCCAGAGTTTGCGACGTTGCAGTGAACAACTATAGTGGTGTTCTCCTGGGTCTCTTTCTCTCCTGCGCCACCTTTTACTGCGAAAAGGTCATCGATGGCTTCAAGTTTAAGCAGTTTCATAACTTTGTGAAGTGTTTTGAGTTATACTTATACGAACTGTGATGTTCACAGCAAGGTCTTTGGAGCAACTGATTCCGGAACTCGGTTGCTTTGGTTGACGATGCAAAATTAGTATGACGTTGGATTTTGTCAATTACACAAAAGGGTATTTGTTTGATTTACTGATAATTTATACACTTTTGTGTAGTGTGCTCAGATTGCCTTATGAGGCCGAAAGCAAGGGGTAACATCTTTGATAAAAATTTGTTAGCCCCTTTTTACTTGAATACACAGGGATTGTCTCGGACGCAAGGTAAATGAGTGGATTCCCAATCTGTCGTGTTTCAATGCCGAGAGCGTTCATTACTCTGAGAAGATGGCTGTCAGTTTCTGCAATCATGCAACTATTATCTTCTTGCAGTATAGGGGCCACGGCGAGAGCCATGAGCTGCTTGAACATTGTGACGGTGGAGAAGCCGACGGTGGAATCGATAGCAAAACGTCCGATATGCCAAAATGATGCTTCTTGTGTAGTTCCTACTTTTTCCAATGGTGAGATATTGAAAATCTTCTGCATGGGTGTAGGAGTTGCCTTATTCCATTTGAACACCCTAATACTACCTATCATACTTCCTTTTTTATCCCGGACAATAAAATATTCTGAGTTTCCAGAGTAGGAAAGCTCTTCATAGTAGATGGCCTTGATTTCCTCCTGTGCCGTGTCAGGAATGGGTTCCGATGAATGATGGTTATAATTCTGTATCACCACGAATCGGGCGATGTCATGAAGCCGGTCAGCACCGACTCTAAAAATAGTATAGTCATTACATGACCAAATTGCTTTTTCCATAGTTGAGACGGTTTTTCGAAAATTCCCGCAAAACTATGTACCAACCGCCATTCTAACCTAACACAAAAGGGTAATTTGAGATATTGATGGCCAAAAATTACACTTTTGTGTAATTTTAGAGCGATGAAACATTTGTATCTCATGTAATAATTTGTATCTCATGCAATATACAATAATATATTACATGAGATAGTTGACAGGTGTCTATAAGATATGTTGATCTTGAATCTAGACTGTGTTTAAACTATATAAATACACAGGATATACAATAAGTATTTATGCGTATATGATTATATATTAAGTTTTTATTGCATGTCTATGATATTAATTTGACTTTTTGGCACAGAATAAATATAGGAAAAAGTATGTTTAAAAACATACTAATTAGTATGTTTATTCGGGATAAAATATGTATCTTTGCGAAATTAAGATGATTATTATCATAATTTGATTGAAAGATTTTTTACAGATAAATATCTGAATTTCTTCATTTCTATTCAAATTCTGTGATGTAATCCTTAATATATAACTTTAAATATTTGGCGTCATGATTCGTAGAAATAAGAATATACCCAAAGATAATGAAGCTCAAAAACTTTCTTTCCATAAGGTGCGCACTAATATTCCGGGGTTTGATGAGCTTCTGTATGGGGGGCTTGATATATCCTCTCCATGTACAGTCATATTTATAAAAGGAGAGGAGGATGCCGAACGAGCCTTGTTCGGAATGCAGTTTCTGTATGGACTTGCGCAATCGATAAAAGATATCCTTCCGGAAGCAGATTTCAAAAAATATTATCCGAACTTTATATCCACTGTGCAAGATCCGGCTTATATAAACGATGTGCTATTGGACATAATCATATCTTCTAGCATAACTCAATTAAGGAATCAGAAGTTAAGTTCAAATATTAAGTATTCAAGCACATTCTCAAGCGTGTTTTTTAAGCTGGATAAAATTTTATGCGAAGATTTTGAGCCGTCTTTATATGACTATTTGCCATTCAATATTATAGAAGATATTGATGATTTGATTTGTATGGAAGCTGCATATTATAGCAATCGTACAAATTCTCTTCATTTCAGAACGAAAGATGCAACAAGTGACACTTCAAATATTTTGTTTGGCCGCAAATGGCACGAAATTATCAACTATTTCGTGTTTGAGCCTTCCAAGGAAAAAAAGCCTCACCCTTCATTACTTAAAATAATGAATGATCTTAGTGAGTATGTGGGATTTAATTATATTCCCATGTACATATCACACGAAAGGGACATGGCGACAATAAAGCAGAAAATTTTTAAAACCAATATAATCTCTATCGATATCCCAGATGTAGATGAAAATAAAGCTCAAAATTTGATAGAGGCGATATTAGAAACGAAAAAAGAGTGTAAAAAAATAGCAAAAAAGATAGAAGAAAGTCTTGCGCAAGAGGAAATAGAAAATAGGAAAACAAATGAATCTGTTCCTCATCATGTTATTGTTGTGACACTTCCATTCGGAGTCGAAAGACTTATACCCGATTATTTGGCAGATATGATAATAAGTCTTAGACCTACTGAGGTTCAGAATTATCGAATAGATCAGTTGTCGATTGATAAAAGCAAGTTACAGACGTCTTCTTTAGGTTGGCATCAATATAAATATCGCGATTATGGGTTTGAGGTATATCCAAGTCTGCATCGGATATTCCAAGTTCGTAGATATCTTCAGCGAGCTATGGTGTACACTCACTCAAATGTTATATCTGATACATATCAACAGTATTTATTCCAAACCAATTCAGATAACTGTAATAACTCTCTACAAGATTATTTGAATTCTAAATGTAAAATCACAGAAGCCTATCTTGAAGCTCTATATCCTGAACAGCGATTGGATTATAGAACTTCGGAACTTCTGTCCAGAATCATATTACATAATCCGGAAAGGGAACCGCAAAAAGGTGACACGGAAGCTATGATTCAAAACCATATCCATAAAACACAAGAAGGTGTTACCGCAATAATTGGAAACGGGAATACGTTCAAAAGATTCCTTACATTTGGTGGCATTTTCAGCAGTTCTATTAATAAAGAGCATACTCTTATTCTTATGCTTAATAAAGATGAGCGGATGATAAGAAGAAGATTAGGATGCCCTGCAAGAATTAATCGAGATAGAAGTGATAAAAGGTGTGGGAATTGTTATTCATTCATTCACTTCATGAATATCATGATGGGATGTATAACACCAGAGGAGTTTATATATTACTTGCAACTCCAACTTGACACACCATTTCAGGATGGTAAAACCATTAAAAGAATAATAATCGATGATTTGCAGATTCTAGATTATTGTTTCCCATTGTTAAAGAATAACTCGTTATTTATATCAGCCTTGGCAATGCTTTGTAGAGAACGAGATATAACGTTGCATATATTGTGTGATAAAAATGGAGAAAGTGTGCAGGCATTACGTGCAATAGCTGACAATATCATATGTACCGATAGGGATGAATCAGGAAAATTGCTTGTATATGTTGAACGATTCGCAGGGTATCATAACTCTCCCAGTAAGATTTATTGTGGCAAGGTATGCTCCGTAAGTCAATTATTTGAATGTTATGATAGACGAAATACTTGTTTCCAAATTAATAATGGCGCAATAGAGGAGATTATGATTCCCTCGATGGACTGGTTCTGGTTTAATAGAAAAGATAATAAAACACAAAGATAATAGTCATGATAAGAGATTTAGTATCTTGGTATAAAGAAGATAAATATCAAATTTGGTGGACTGTGGCAGGAGCTGTTTTGTCAACGCTTCTTGCATTGATTTGTGAAAATGTAAGTTTCTTTAAATCTATATTTACAGGAAAGTTAGATGAATTCATATTTAGATTGACGCCTCAAGTGGAATATGGAATTCAAAGTTTTTTTATCATAATAGCAATTTTTGTCATACTGACTAATATGTGGAGTACCACTAAAGATTTGAAAAATAAAAGCCATATTATTGGTTATATGATAGATAATTGCAATGTGAAAGTTTTTTGTAAAGAGGATAATGATAGGAGATATAATGTTGTTAGAAAAACGACTCTGATTTTTTACTACCTGTGGCTAGTCGTTTGGGCTTTATGGCTTTGTTATTATTTGGGAAACTTTCTTTTTTCAGTCGCATTTCCAAATGCTCACAATAGTAATGTAGTTCTGGCAAGAACTATATTTAGTCAAATATTCGATTTCTTAAGCAGCACTGCGTTTTTGGGTATATATCTAATTCTTACCGATATTACTGTAGATAGGAAAAGACGGGGTGGAGAGGCGACAGGATTGTGGACAGGTGGAATAGTTATGATTATGCTTACTGTTTTGTTTATAGTGGGGTTAATACATGAGTCAATCTACATTAATCTCCCTTCAGATTCCGATGACACGACTCTCCCTCCGAATATTGTATCAATATCATTAAGTATTTTTTCAGCAGGAACGTTTGTTCTGATGCTGGGAAAAATCAATAGTAATTATATGAGAATTCCGAATGCATTCCTTATGATAATGTATTTGTATGCAATAATTCAATGTTACATTCCTTTTAAAGGCTCCAATGAATTACCTCTTCAAATATTTAATGTTGCCTTGCCATATATTACATTGATGGGAAAAGTTTTTGTTTTGTTATCTCTTTGTTGGATAACATACAAAAAAAGACTTATCTTTTTTGTAATTCATAGAAGTACTGCAATTGATAATATTCCACGAATGTTATCTGAACTGAATCAAGATCTAGCGGAATATTAACATATTATAATTCGATTTTAATTATGGAGTTTTCAGCATTCCAAATTCTTTCTTGCATAGGTGATAAGGTAAGAGTCGGTGATCTCATTTTGCCTCAAAGTGTAGCTATTGCACTCAAAATTACTCCACCTCAAGCAGAGGAGTTGCTTTCAGAACTGGCTGCCAATGGGTATCTGATATATAAAGAGGGAGACTGTACTAAGATTTCAGGATATTATTTCACAAAGAAAGGAGTGGAAATCTTAAATAATTGATATACTAAAAAGTCATTTCTTCTCTTCTCAAATTAGAGTATATGATTAAAAACATAGGATTTTTACCATTCTATATATTGATACATTAACTATAAAATTTGTGCGTTTTTAATTATATAATTAAAAGAGGATGTTATGCATAACATCCTCTTTTAAAATTTGGTTAGTGATCAAATAATAGCTCCAGTTCCATCCACCGACGACGGTAGAGGCCGGAATGCCGGCGACCTTTGTACCGTGAGAAGGAGGTGTATTCGTGATGGATGTCACGGTTCCCCGATTTCAGCTTTTTGAGAAGCGTACTGTTCTGGATGCGACCGCTGCCGACATTGTAGGCGAGGCAGGCAAGCAACAGACTGTCCGCACCGTAGCCACGATAATAGGCACAGAGCCGAGACAAATCTTTTCTCAGTATCCGGTCTGCTTCCGCATGGGTATATTGCCGTTTCTTGTAGTTCTCGCCCTTCTGAACCACATGACCGTAGGCTATGGTCGGCCAATGTTTCGGTTCGTGGAGAGTTTCATAATGCCGTATCAGGATACAGGCACGTTCAAAAGGAGGCAACGCCATCAGGTTTGCCTTGCGGGAGTCGGAAATTGAGGTGGCGTTAGCTGCCATTGCTGACAGCAACACCACCATAATCATCATAAGCCACTTCTTCATCGGCGGCAACCTCTTGGCAGTTCCATCGCTGCAATCTCTTCCTCTTCCCGGTCCTCTACTTTTGGCGTCTCCTTGAAAGGCACTTCTTCGGGAACCAACGTCGGGTCGAATACGGCCTGTTCCTCAGAATAAGGCTGAACGGTCTGCCCGTTTTCAAGCTGCTGGCTGACATCCTGCATCCGATAGTTGATAACCGCCGTGGCCTTCTTGACATCCGACATGACAGTTCGGATGAAATCCGGGGATTCTTCAAGTTCTTTAAGCCAAGACTTGAGATAGGCGGCGGAATCGTCCTTGACATATTTCTGTATGCCATTTTGCTGACAAATAAGGGCTGCTCCAAGTTCGGCTACAAGTTCTTCCCGGGAATAATTCTTATCCCCGAAAGATGAAGCTTTCAGACGGTTGAGGCGAAAGGATGCTCCGGTAGAATGAATCATCTCATGGAGAAGCGTTCCGTAGAAGCTCTCGCCGTCAACGAACTGCTTTTTCGTTGGGACTACGATATAATCCTTTGACACAGAATAGTAAGCCTCGTTTTGTTGTTCCGGTCTGATAGGACACACCCAGGCATTGTTCCCAATCATCGCATCAATAACCGGGAATGAGAAAACTTCTCCTTTCTGCTCGGGCAGTTTCACAGTACATTGTTCTTCCATCTTCGCATACAGTTCCGGACGGACTTGCTGCAAGTTTGTCTGCGCTACATTGAACACATTGAAAACCTGATTCTTGGGATAGACATTATACTGTTCCTTTTCCTCATTGGAGAGTTTCTTGTACTTTTCCCACGGGATCTTCTCCTTTGTATCCTTGTCAATGACAGTGAAAGTAGTAAGAAAGACCGGAAAGGACTTTTCTCCCTTCAGGACATGGACAGCCTCACGTTCCTCCGAGCCTTTCTGCTGGGGATTGAGATCTCGCTGGATGCTGTTGAAAGTACACCAGACCGGAAGTCTGTATCCCTCTTTCTCGGCATGAAGCATAAGCATGAGTGCATTGCCTCCGTTGTAACGGCGGCCGTGCAGGTTGCGGGGCCACACAAGCGCACCCTCGGTGAACCAGGGCTTCTCCCAGTCATGGTCGATTGACTTAATTTTGTCAATCATCAGCTCCGTGAAGCGGTCAAGAGCCTTGTCCTCTGCCGATGGCGTATTCGGAGTCTTGGAATATCTCGCCATCAGAACGGAGTCTTGACGTATTCTTTCAGCTCAACGGCCTTGCAATTCAGATCAAGATTGCCGTTGAATGTAGATACGCGCAGCTCTCCCTTTGCCTCAATCTTCGCCTTGGGTACTATGAAAGACGGAATGGCCTCGTTGAAAGACACAAAGCGCACGAATACCGAGAAGAAATCTTCGCCCACCTTGTCGGAAGAATAGGCGGAAAAACGGAGATAACGGTTCCCTTTCTTGTCGGTGGGAGTCTTGATATCCTTGCAGACAACACCACGGAACTCCATTTCTCCGGCGATGCCGGACTCTGCCACTGGATCCATTTCGATATTGCCGGCAGAGAGATTGAAATAGGTTTTCTTCTCCGGCGCACCTTTGATCTTCAGCACCCCTTCGATTGAGACACGACGCCCCTGAGTGAGAGCCGCGACATCTGCGTTCTCGGCGGCGACACTGATATTTACCGGCACTGCGTCCCCTTTTGTCGAGGGTACCTCAACCGACAGTCCGAAAGCCACGAAGCTCTTGCCGTCAGCGGTCTGTTTCACACTTGCGGTCCTGTTGATGATACCGCATACTTTAACATTGCATTTAATCATATACTTGAATGATTGGTTAGTTGGTTATGAATTAGTTGATTGGTCAGTCAGTCCCTTGAAATGAGTCTGACATAGAAGATGCAGGCTATTGATGTTTTCACAGCCTCAAAAGCCGAGAATACGACAGCCCACACCAGCCCTAAATGAGAGTAAATCACGAGAGTGATGTAGCACAATATCAGCAGCATCACAACGAGAGCCGTATAGAGGATGATACTTCTCATCGCTGCAGTCCCTGATTCTGGTCATTGCCCATCTGCCGGTCGAAGTTCTGCGACATCTGATTGGCGACAACTATGTTGTTGATTATACCGGCTATGCGTCCCTGTTTTGCCTCGTTGCCAAGATTAGCGTCGTTAAGTGCCGCTGAAAGCCTTGTCATTTCAGCATTGGTCAGCTCATGGTTGAACGAACCTTTGTCATCGGTGATTGACAGAATGGGGTTCTGCCCCTCGCGGATAGACAGGCTGCAGGCTTTCAAACCGGGAGTCAATGAACTGAGGTCTATCTGACGGTTGACTGCAGCATCGGTAGCGAGCGCCATTGCTTCCTCCCTGTCTTTACCGTCAATCTGCACTGCAAGAGCCATTAGCGATGTGAACATTGTGATTGCCATTTCCATGACAGGGTCATTTGACGGCAGATTTACACCGCTATCCTCCGAAGAAAGGAGTTTCTTCATCCAGCCGTCGGGTGTCATATCCTCTTCAGTGGTTTCATCGACCGCCATATCCTCACCTGGAGTATCCTGCTGTGGAATCCTGTCGGCATACTTTGCAAGTAGATTATTTCCGTTGTGCATGGCAGTGACCGCTATGTTCCCTTTGGCTGCAATCTCCGCAAGGTATGCGGCAGGATCGATGTCCCGTTTAGTTCCGTCGGCACCTATCAGCTTCACTCCGAAATGAAGATGCTCCCCGGTGGTTCTTGTTCCCGTGTTGCCGGAGACACCGATTTTGGTTCCGGCGTTGACGGTATCACCGGCCTTGACAGCGATTTCCGACAGGTGCATATATGTTGTCTGATACTTGGAGCCGTCCGGTCGGTCATACTCCAATGTCACGCTCTTGCCGCCGCCGGTATTGACATTGTGATTTACACTGACGACGCGGCCGTTATCCTCGGTGGCAAGTAAGTTGTCACCCTTGCACCGTATATCCACGCCCTTATGGAACTGCGTCTGACTCGGATTCATCGGGTCTTTGCGATTGCCGTATGGAGAAGTTATGAGCATAAACTCGTCACGCTTGACCGGGAACGAATAATGGCTTGACTGCCCGGCAGATGTCTGAACATCAGAAGTCGGCGTAAGCGGGCCACGCTCTACAGCCATGCGGTCATATTTTGTCAAGTCCATTCTCTCGATTACGGAGATAAGACTCGAAGCATACTGCCCGGATGAAGCGTAACCTGCCTTCTGCAAGCCGTTGCACCATCCCCGGTAATCATCCTGAGCGAGAGCGAAACAGCCTGAATAGCGGCTGTTGTTCTTGAGAATCAGCGAATGATGCTCGTAACTGTCGCCGACAGAGGCATACTTGCAGAATTTCTCGTTGGGCCTGTCATCGGTATAGAGTCCGTACTGACCTCCGGCATCGAGCCATGCTTTTCCTGCCTTGATGCCGAAATGGTTGTTGCACTCACGTGACAACTGACTGCGCCCGTTGGCACTCTCAAGAATACCCTGGGCGAGTGTCACCGATGCCGGAACGCTGTATTTGCGCTGCTGCTCGATGGCATACTCCGCATACTGCTCCACATATTGCTGTGATACGCTTGCCATATTATCTTCCTCTATGAACAGTATGTGTTTCCTCTACTTCCTCGGTTCTCTCAACATCGACGCTCTCGACTTTCGGTTCGGGCTTGACCACTTCAGGTGCAACAGCTTCGCGTCTCGATACATTTGCTCCGAGAATATCGGCGAACACCTTTGCAGCGAGCGAAGTCTTGTACTCAGCCATATCCTCGGCAACGAACATCCTGTTCCACTGGTCACGGCTGATTTCGCGCGGCTTAACATTCTCGGCTCCTTCGATTTTGGGAGCGCACATGATCTTGTCCTCCTTTGTCTTATAGACATTCACACGGGTGATGCGCGAAACATCAACTCCTTCGGGAATGTCGTTGAAGATATTGAAACGGAGGGAAGGGTTGGTTCTGACAAGCTCATAGTATTTCTGTCCGAGTTCCATGCGGAGCCGGTCAGCCTCGGACTGATGACCCTGTCGGAGAGTTGAGAAGAAGCGGTTTACATCCTCCTTTTCGGGATAGATGCAGAACGATTCGCCGTCTTTCGGTTTGATGTAGAAAGCCCAGCGTGCATTGTCGTCCTTGAGCATCTGAACCTTGTCGAACAGTACGCTGTTCGCGGCCTCGACTGCTCCGGACACATCAAGCCGGGCAATCTCGGTGAGCTTGCCCCCCTTATAGCTCATCTCATGGACGGTTCTCCCGTCATAGAAGCTGTCATCGGCACTGAGCGACAGTTTGCCGTCATTATTATAGAACCGCACATAAGTGGCACCGTCTTTTTTCAAGGCAGCCTCTATACGGGCAAGAGGGAACCCTTTGAGCGCGAAGTTAGTAAGTGTCGCGTTGGCATCGGCACGTTCCTTGGCAGTCATAACCTCGTCGGGAGTCACACGGAACAGCTTGCGGTTTCCGTCGGGCAGATTCACATATCCCCCGGCCATAGCACCACCCGGAAGCATCACGTCATAGACACCACCAGGGCCTTTTACAACCACCATTGAACGGTCGGCCTCATTTGGAATCCTGCGTATCATGTCATTGATAAGATAATGATTGGACTTGGAGTTCCATACCTCCGGCAGATATTCCATGCAGAGGCGGTTGATTGAATCAGCGTTTTTAAGAGCCTCGCCATAGGCAAGTTCCACCTGCTCCTTGTCGTCGGAACCTGTCAGGGCCATCGCTTCTTCCAGTTCCTTGTTATAGTAAGTCAGGTCAAACTTTTCAAGAAACTCGCGTTTTTCCTCCGGCGAAATGAAGTTGCGGTCGTCAATCTTCATGCCGCCGTGACGGAGTATGTCACAGAGAATAACGGCCTCGTGGCTGTCAACCTGAGGCTTCTGCTTCTGCTGAAGTTCGTCGATTTGCGCCTGAGTACGGAAACGGGCATATTCGATTTTCTCTCCCTGCTCCGCCTTGCGTATTACATCGAGGGCATTGTTGACATCCGCTTCCAGCGCGTCGATCATGCAGGGATTCTCCTGTAGTTCGCGTGTCCAGCTATCTATCAGGGAGATATTCTGAGGGTTGACCTTTGCCGGAAGTCCGAGTTCGTTCATCTTTATGGCGGAAGCCACTTCCACAACAAGTCGCTCGTAGCGGTCGGCGTAGTCGCCCGGGGCATGACCTCCCTTCATCACCATTCCCTCACGGGCGAGACGCTGCTGATGGCCTGTTGCTGAGACGATATGACGCATGAGTTCCTGCACATATTCAGGATATTCGGCATATTTCTTCTGGTCAGGCATATATACTGCGTCCTTTTCGGTGTCGTAATGAGCCGATTCGGAAGCCTCCCGGCGTATGGGTACCAGATAATCCTTCATCTGCTTGATGAAGCTGTTGACGGATGCGCGGAGCTGGCGTTCCTCCGCCTTCAGGTTGCCGCGCTCGTTGGAAGAACCGAAGCGGTCGAGCACCGAGCGGTACTTGTCCTCGTCGGCATGAGGCATCACGGTCTGGTCAATGTTGAAAAGCATACGGATCTGCCGCTGCTGCACTCCCTTGTATTCCGACTGCTGTTCCTGTGTGAGCTTCTTATAGTCACCGGCGCTGATGACATCCTTCGGGTCGTGCTTGTTGACATAGAGATCCCAGGCATACCAGTTGAACGGCGTGCCTTTCTCCTTTCCTATGACCGGGATTCCTGCGGCTTTGGCCGTGTGGAAGAACACATATTGTGACGAGGCATAATCCTCTCGGTCAGCATTGAGCTGCAGTACGAGCGCGTTGAAGGGGCTTACCATCGGGCCTTTCGGATAGATGCGCGGAGCCATCATGCCGGCATGGTTGAGCCATTGGCCGCCGTTGCCCTTGGCATTGGTGAGTGCTTCGTTGATTAGCTGTACCTGACGGACAGCCGCCTTCTCTTCCTGTGGGGATTTTTCTTTCATATTTTATTCTGTTTCGCTTATTATCTGATTTGTATGGTCTGTGATTGATTTTCCTGAGTGACTGCACGGTAGTTCTCCTGTGCGAGCCGGCTGTTGGCGTCATGTCTGGCAAGGACAGTGTTGGCGAGGGTATTCAACGGCAATGCTCCACTCTGATATGCAGCCACCACGTTGTCGGGAAGCATTATCGAGCATGGAGTGCGGTCGATGTTGGCGACAAGGCAGTTGCCGTTGATTACGGGGCCGGTTATCCTCGGATTGAGTTCTTGATCTTCATACTGCTTGTATCTCGGCCCATGGGGATTGTTATGCCGTTCTATACTTTCATGCCCGGCCTTGTTGACAAGGTTCAGTCCGCCCATGCCGATTAGAACCATTTTCAGAATAGGATTCTTGACAAAGAGTCCGGCGACCACGGATGCCATCGGTATGAGGTTGTCACGAAGATGGAGGCTCTGTGTCTTGCCGGTCATCATGCCCACAAGGATGTCAGGCATCATGGCTATCACATATCCAAGGTTATGCCCGATGTCTCCGAGACCGGTGAATCCGAGGTCTGCCATAAGCGAACCCCATCCGGCTTGATTGGCTTCCTGCCCCTGACGGATATTGTCATCGTCAGTAGCACCCGTATCGGATTTAATATTCTCTGACATTGGTTGTTCTGTGTTATGTTCTGATTGAATACGACCCGAGCGCGCCGCCAACTGAGCTTCCGCTTCTCTTGTAGGCGATATGTCATTCCCGGCTGGCGCATTTTGATTCTGAGGTGACCGAACTGCATTTTGCGCCGCTTTCTCAAAAGATTTCTTGAGATTTCCTACGACAGTGGCGATAGGTGAGACAAACGCCTTGGTGCCACGGCTTATGAAGCCGCCTAACGAAAATGTTCCGACCGGTCTTTTGAGGTTGCTGTTGATTCTTGTGACACCTTCGCATCTCTCAGCATCAAGCCAACCGGCCTGTGCCTTGATGGAGTCAAACACATTCTCGTTTTCACCGGAGCCGAATACACCCTGGCTGATACACTGCTCGATAGTTATGCTATTGTCCTTGTTCTTGGAATCCACATAGGCCTCCACTCCGGCAAAGATAACTTCCACTCCTGCGAGCTTAGCGAGGTTAGCCCACGAGCCGCATCCCATTGTCGCCACCGTGTCTATGGCGAATGAGGCAGCTTTCGCGCCTCCCCATTCCCAGCCGTTTGCCTTGTATCTGGCTTCGGCTTCCTTGGCTATCTGAGCCTCAAGCGGAGACCTGTTCAGTGTATATGGAAGCCCGAACAGGCTTTCACCGGCAGCCTTCCTGATTATGTATTCGGCTGTTGATTTAGGAGTCTCCTTGTCGATGAGCCGGTCAACCATCGTCTGCTGAATACGGTAGTCGATGTATGCGGCGGCAAGGTCACAGCCTATCTGCTTTGATGCCTGGTTGTAGCGTTCCTGACCGATTGATGCAACCATAGCGTTACGCCACGATATAGTCAGGGCGACAATATCGTGGGAAAGCTCCTTGTCATTGACCACGGCTTCCTTGCACATCTCAAGATAGTCCTCGGTGGTCTTGCTGTTCCATTCGCCGGTGGCTTTCAGGATTTGGGAAGAAGTGTCGATACCGGGGGCACAGCGTCCGGCGTCAGCGAGTGAAGACAGAATCCCGCCGAAGCTCGTGTTCCATTCGGCACGCTCCTGACCCTGTTTCTTTATAAGGTCACGGCGCACATCGTCCATCACTCCCGCTACATTGGCATCAAGATAGCGGTCGAGGCAGTATTCCACCTCGACAAGGGCATCCATATTCTTAGGTTCGGCCATGTTATACGCTTTGTTTTAGAAGTTGTTCTCTGGTCAGGTTGATTGCATTGTGATAGGCTTCCATCTGTGACGGAAAATATTCCTCAAGCCATTCATCCTTGCCGATAAGGTCACGGATGAAGTTGACGGCTATCTGCCGTTCTATCTCGATAGCCGCCTCGCCACTTTCGGAATTGTTGAACCATGCTTTGGTAAACCACCGGATTCCGAAACGGTCTGGATAAACGCTCACCATCCTCGGTATGTCGAAGCTCTGTATGTCGATATCCCAATCGGCAAGCGGGTCTATCATGCCTTGGCTCAGTACGGCTGACTCATGGACTTTTTTTTTAAGCCGTCTGCCAATGTCGAGAGATAGATCTGCTGGCGGATGGCGAGATAGTTAAGGAAATCTGCTATGAGCAGGTTCTGCGCCTTGCACGCCAACGGTACCGATGATTCATCAAGTCCGCCCGGATTGCCGAGATGCGGTATCGTGCGGAAGAAGAACTGCTTGACAGACGCCCATGAGAAGATGTTTCTCAGAGACATCTCGGTCTGTGTAGGCAACAGATATTCACCGTTGGCAAGGTCTGCAAGATATGACGGATACCACTGAAGCATGAGTTTCTCTATCTCATCGCGGTCATCGTCATAGTCGGTCGGCACATCCATGTCAATTGTCTCGAAATCCGGTGTTGAGAGTTTTCCGGTTTGGAGAAGCATCTTGATATTGCCGTAGATCATCGTCAGGAACTCCATCGGATTTATCTCCTCCTCCTGATATTTCACTTCAATATGAAGCGAGTCGCCTGCCATTCCTACGACTGTCCCGGCCTTGACTTTCTGGTCAACCTGAGCGAAACGTGTTTTGAGGTTGGAGTATATCACAAGATAGTCACCATGCCGGAGCATCATTGTGGCACCTTTGCGGTCGTTCATAGCTCCGCATACCTGTCCGTCGGCAACTGCTGCAATCAGGAAGTTGCGGGTCTTGAAGTCAACGCCGTGGTTGAATACGCCTTCGGGATTCTCTCCGTATGGCTTGATAATCTCCACTCTTCCCTTCTTTTCCTCAAAGGGCATGGAATATCCTGATTTGGAATACAGGTTTGGATTTTGGTTATAGTTCATGTTCAATAGTTTACCTTCTTATTGCCGGTCTTTGTGGCTGTTCCTGCTGCGGCTGTTCCTGGCGTACTTCGGGAGCGTCCTGTCTCCGGTCGTTCTGTCTCTGCGGTTGCTGTTGCGCCACGCGCGAATTGTTGCCTATGAGCAGCATACCGAGCAGTGCGCCGGCAATCTTGCCGAGCCAGCCGAAGCGTCCGAAGATCAGCAGTGCCGAGGCAACGAGTCCGAGCATGGACATCATCGACACCTTGCCGCTGAAAATGTTGCTGAACAGGTTGCCGAACATGTTGGCGCCGTTGCCGGAAGTTAGGTTGCTGAAGAACTGGCCTATGCCTCCCCAGGAGGATGCAGTGTTGTTGACATTGTTGACGGCATCGGTCACACCGCCGATGGCTTCACGGGCAGCCCCGATAGTATCACCGACGGCACCCACGGTGCCGTGAACCGTGTCCTTCACGGCGGCATTGGTTTCCTCGCCGAGAACCGTTTCTCCCACGGTCTGCATCACGGGCTTGTCGTTGATGAGTGCCTCCCAGCCGACATAGCCCACACCGGCTCCGAGAGTGGCGGTCTTGATAGCCCTGCCTGTCCCTGCGAGAGTGCGCTGGGGATGCACTATGGGTGCTGACACCCATTTCAATACTGAACTCCATTTACCCATTGTTATCTGGTTTTCTTAGGTTTGACTGTAATAATTGTCGAGTCTCTTAATGCCGGTTCAAACGGCAACGGGTCTATCGGCTTCACTATCAGGGAATCCTTTATCCACGGCTTCGGGGGTTTTATCCACGGCCCTATGATCCACTGGTTATTGCCGTTGCCTGAACCGCTGCCTCCGCTGCCGGGATTGATGTTGACCTTGCCGTTCTGTCGCCACCGGCGGAAAGCGGCGTCCGTGATTTTACCTTTGTCGATAGGGTCACGGGCCTTGTTGTCAAGCTCAAGCCACACATCGTTGAGCGAAGTGTATTTTACGGCTCTTGCCAGACGGGACAGCTTGCGGTTCATCTGCTTCAGTTTCGGGCGTATTCCGAAAACAATCTCCACACGCTGCTTCTCGGTCATCTTGATATCGGAGAGGCATACCTGCCGGATGTCGTTGACTATATCCACCGATGTCATGATCAGTTCCCGGTATATGGTGTTCCTCTTGGGAGTGAGTGCCACGGCTAAGGCATTTGTCGGGGACTGTCTCAACTGCTTGGTCAGCTGGCCGAAGTTCTCCGTCAGCTTACCGACTTCGTGGTAGAATCCGTATATCTGGGCAGCATACACGATGATGTCGTTGAAGCGGTCGAGATACTCGTTGTATTTCCGTTGCAGGTCGGTGGTCGCTTCCACTTCCTCCTTTGTCCAGATATGGCCCGTGGTCATCAGCAGCATCGCCGATTCCTGACTTTTCAGTGCTTTCTTCGCCTTGTCGTCATAGAGAAGTATCATCCCGGCGAGTGTCGGGTCAATCTGTGCCGAAGCCTTGAAAGCAGATAGGATTATGAGAGCGAAAAGGATTAATTTCTTCATGGATGAATCGACTGTGCCACTCGTTTCCAGCGGGCTTTCGCCTGTCGTGCTATCGTTGCGTTGTCGCGGTCAATCATTCCGGCTGTCGCATTCGCCCATACATCGTTAAAGGTGTAATACCGTATGCTCAGGGTAAGCCTCTGCAGTTTCTTATGGAAACTGTTCAGCTTGTCGTTCAATGCCCAAAGGGTCTGGCTACGTTCCTCGCCGGTAAGCATATTCTTTACGCCACCCTCGGCGACAGCATTCTTGAGCAATGTATATACCGACACCATTTCGGTTGCGGTCTCGATATAAAGGTTGTTCATGCTCATGGATGCCACTATGCCCTGGGGATTGGAGCCGATTGCCTTTTTCAGTTTTGTGAGGGAAATGAAAATGCGCACCCCCTCGTTGTAGAGGGATGTTGATGCCTTGAGGCTCGATGCGTAACCGTCAACTTTCTGGAGATAATTGCTGTACTGCTTCTCCCATTCATGAATCTTGGTGAACTCGGCTGCTATTGTGTTCTGCAAAGCGGCTGTCGAGAGCTGGTTCTCGGTCTCTTTCTTGACCTGACCGTTGATCGCCTCGTTACCCTCCGCAAGTGCGGCCCACTCCAAAGGGTTGGCGACAACGATGCTCTGGGCACCTGCCTCAAATGAGGCAAGACCCAGTGCTATGGCAAGTATGGATTTAGCGATTGGTAATCTCATAAATTCCTTTTCTTCGTTTGTTGTATTCAACTCTTTCCCTAAGTGTCTGTACCAGAGGATAGTCCAATGCAATGCCGGGGATTCTCAGACGCGGTGTAGTCCTGTCGCCTGAAAAGACTGTCACGGTCTTGATGTCAAGGATGTTCTGAAGGAAGCTGACATCTTCACTGAAATCGATAACACGGTAAAGCTCGATGAACTCCATTTTTCGGTTGAAAACACCGTGTCGGTACATTATCTGCTGGTCAGTGACCGTGAACTTCATCAGCCTTAGATACAGCAGCATATATAGCAGATGAAGGGACATGGCTATCATCAGCAGTAGTACGGCTGTCGGTAATGCAGAATCGGCATAAAGGCAGTATCCGATGATGTTGACGGCAATCCATCCGCATTTGTCTGTCACCCATTGCAGAAAGGAAGGTCGGAGGATTATCGTGCCGAAGCCTGAAATTGGCGGACTCATCGTTTCAGCCCTCCCGGTCTTTCTTCCTTGATTTCAGCAGTTTCTTCTTGTCTGGGTATATTCCGCAACTGGTCGTTCCAGTCCTTGTAACGAGGGGCGCATGGTTCATATATAATTTTACGCTCCACTGTGGGCCAGACAGGAAAAATTTTCTTCATTTCGGCTAAATACTTCAGTTTAGCCTCATGTAGCTGTTTTCTCAACTCATCAAGTTCCTCTTTACAAACCAGACCTGACTGACTTGATGAATAACATTCTTCACTGAGAGATTCGTACCTGTCATATGCTTTCCCGGCTTCTCCGACAAGTAGGACGGCTTCTCCCGACAGGACATCATCCTCATGTACTATCGAATCAACGTAAGGCTGCCATTCGGAAGGATACGGGACGGCCTCTTCAATACCAAGTTCTTTGGCGATTGCATCAAAATTAAAGTCGTCCATGCGAAACTCATAATTGTTTTTCATGTCCGAAACTTTCAATATGCCGTCGTCTGTTATTACAGTCGTGAAATTATTCCGGCTCTTGGTTAGTGCGAAGTTTACGGCAAATAACTGACCGGCCCGATCCCTGTCAAAACAAAGATGATGTTCGGCCTGCGGAGCTTCCCTGAACACTCCTTGAAACTGTTCTTTACTCGGAGAACCGGAGGTGGAGATAAATGTCGCGTCATAGAGACTGCCATTGCGGGAATTGAGCTGATAATAGGACATGGCATCGTAGGCACTTTCAAACCAGTATATAGAGCGTACCGCATTCAGTGGCCTTCCGGATGGATTGGCAATCCATAGTCCATGTGTAGCATCAGAACCTGTTGCCATACCCTTGAAGGTGGTCTTACCCTCTTTGTTGGGGAAGCCACGAAGTTCCATGCCCACGACTGCCTTATTGCCAGGGATTGTGAGAGGAAAGGAGAGATTGCCAAACTGTTTGCCGTCATCGCGTTTCTTGTATGACACTTTCATGTAAGGCTCGAAAGCCTCCTGAGTCGATTTGCCGATGCCTCTTGCAATCAGGAATCTGGCTATGTGCCAGCGTTGCGAGCTGAACTCATAGTCCATCATTGTGAACGGCTTGCGTTCCTTTACAGGGTCAAGTATGCGGGTCTGTCTCTCTTCCAGCGGCTGATTGAGAAGACGGTGGCATACGACATTCACAAGTCGGTCTGGCGACATGCCGGGCCGGTAGTCGGAGAAGAAATGCGGATGCGCCTTGATGAAAGATATGATATTGTAGTTCTTACGCTCCGGCGGTTGGAAGCAGCACATACCGTTAGCCGACACTATGAACTTGTCGCCGCTGACCCTGCGCCCGTCGCTGCCCAGACGGACATACGCCGGGTAACGCAGACCGTCTCTGCGGTTAAGATGATAGCCGGCATCCTGCAGGACCTCCTGTATCGAAATCCTCGCCTTGAAATCTTCATATGTGAGTTTTGGTAATGCCATAAGGTCATGGTTAAAAGCCTTGACCGCGATGCGGTTCCTGCGGTCGGGGCTGGTTGATTATTGCATCGAAATTTCTGGCGGCTACATCTTCGGGGGTATCCACTCCGGGCTTGAAATACGGTCTCGGACCGTGACAGCCGCCGTAAAACTCAGGTCTCGGACGGGATGCGGCTCCAAGCACCACGGCTCCCATAGTCAATGCCGTAAGTATGCCGGCCCCGATCTTCGCCCCGTTGTCGGTTGACTGGATATCCTTCATATCGACTTCGGAGAAGATTTTCGAGAACATCTTCATGCGCTGGAGGTCATTGACGGCAAGGAACTTGTTATAATCCTTCTGCGAAATCTCGTGAGTAATCTCCTCGCCGTTGATTACCGCTGTCATGGAATACTTCATTTCCGAAGCTCCTTTATCCTTGCCTTTCTGTTCACCTTCCGGTCTGGATTCAGGAGCTACCGGCTGCACAGATATTCTTTCCACAGATACCTCTCTGCCATGCTTCCCTTCTCGGAACCATGCCTTGTTGCCGTCAAGCTCATAAAGGTCACGGCCGTTGATGACCGCGCCGACTTCGGGATGTCCTTCGTGAAGCATATCCATCATCGCCTGTTCTTCGGGAGTAATGGTGTACTGCTCGTTTTGGACTGTCGGCCGGTTCTGCACGAGGTTGACCACCGATTGTTCCTGTTGGTTGAGTTCCTGACGGACTTCCGGCTTTAGCGCAATCTCCAACATAGTGTCTTTGTTGAGTGTGTCAAGTGTGATTGCGTCGGCGAAGTCATCCTGGATGACACCGTTGATAATACGGATGCGGTCTGCTACCGGCACCTCCTTGATAGAGTTGTTGGTGAGTTTCGCCACTTCTTCATCAGTGAGGTCATACACGAAATCGGCCTGTTCTGCGCTCGATTGGATTGTAACGGTCTTCTTTCCGGAATCTATGACGATGCCATGCGTTTTCAGCACCTCCTGCCACTTCTCGTTGGAGAAATAGACATCGGATGTGATAGCCTGATTGTACGGCACGGCAGGAACTTTGGGGCGTTCCGGCTGCGGGATAGGCTGGATCACGGTCTGCATCTGTGCGAGTACATCCTGCTGCGGAACTGTTCCTTGTATAGCTCCCTGCGGTGCGCCTTTGTAATAGAAGCCGTATCCGCCGGTCTGAAGTTCTCCCGGTTTCTGCCTTCCGTCAGGCCGGACGGCCACCATCGGTGCGTCGGCGGGGAACCATAGCTGTCCACCGATCCGGCGCATGTGCCAGCCTTCCTGATTGCGGGGCGTCCACCCGAGGAAGCCTCTCCCGAAAGGATGCCGGTGCATCATCGGAACAGGCATAGCCACCCGGCCATACTCTCCGACTCCTATGCGGTTGCCGTGGAGACCCATCGCCACACGGCCGTTTGCGTTCCTGGCGTGTACGAAGTCCCGGGGAAGGTCGAAGTCAGCAGCGACTATCGAGGCAAGAGTATTGTAGGCCCTCTTGTTGGCGGTGTTGGTTCCCCAGTCAACAAGGGCGCGGAGCTGTTTCTCGGATATGGGATAATAGAGCAAGGGTGAATCATGCCCCTGGACAACAAGCTGGAATCCGTTGCTCGACCCCGTGACTGTCGCCCTCATGCCGTTGCGCATGAGTATGTCCTGCAGTTCCGGGTGCAGCTCAAGATGATGGGGATTTGTATTCTGTCTGATTGCCATGAATGTCGGTTATGGATAAAGGTTTGTCAGGCGAGCCCCTGCTCCATAGCTTCTTCAAGAATATCCTCCTTGAAGGCTATGTAGGCGAGGGCGTTTTTGTCGTTCATTTCCATGCCTCTCTCGGCAATGAAGGTCGTGAACTCTTCCCGCCATTCCTCGGAATAGTGAAGGACATAGTCCACCCAGCAAAATATGCCGCGCTGAACATAGTCGATGAGTTCTTCCTCCGGGTAATAGTTAAACTTTGATTTTTCTCGGTCCATTTACGGTTTTACATTTTATGGGTTCCGGCGTTGCGCTGCATATTGCCGCGCTTCTTCATTTCGTCCCATAAGTCCTCGCTGTATTCATCTTCGGGAACGTAGTCGAGGCCACCCTCGTCATTGGCAATCCAGCAGCCGTTCAACCCGAAGTTGAACTTGCCGTACTCACGGTGTTCCTCGTCACGCCATGCCTTTTCATCACCGGCGACGACACGGATGCCGGGGGCTTCACTGAGTGACACGCCGAGTGTCCACTGCGTATCCTGATAGTCGGCTGACAGGAGCTTGCCGTTGCGTATGCAGTTGACTTCCGGCTGAGAGAGGTGCAGTTCATCGGCGATGAACTTGATGTTGTGGTCGATGACGGCGACGGGAACTGACATGAGCTGGTTAGTCTCATGGTCTATCTGGTAGAAGGCCGGGGCTTTCTTACCGTCCGGCATCGTCATGTCGCTGACGATGGGTTCGCCGTCGTTGAGAGCCTTCTGCTGCTGCGGGGAAAAGCGCGAGAGTTCTGCCTTTTCGAGCTTGGGATAGAACATGATGCGGACTTCTCCGTTGTCGTTTCTGTAGAGTGACAGCTTGGCGGCTGACAGAATCCTGTCACCGTTGTCTGCTGTGACCTGGATGGGCAGGACAGGGGTAGTCTGTCCGTTTTTCAGTTTCGTGATTATCGCGTCCGGCATGTCCTCGATCATTTCACGGGTAAAGCCGAATCGGTTAAGGATGTTGTAGGGGAGGTCGTCCTCTGTGAATTTCTGTGATTGGTTCATATTTTGATCGGTTTGAAAATTATTTTCGGCAAAGATATGGGCATTACAGGCATGAAAACGAAGAACTGCCTCCCGACGGCCGTTCTTTTATAGTTCCTTATCTTTATCAGAAAATCGGCACTACTTTCCGGCACTCATGAACCAAAATATAAATATAATCTCCTTTCTTATAATTAGTTAAACTTTGCATTATCATTCGGCCATATCGAATTTCGGTTGTATCTTTGCGCTCCCGATGAAAACCGTCCCTATCACAATATTGATTTCCCTGTCATTATCAGCATCGGCGCAGTTCAATACGATTGCGCCTGCCGGGTCGTACCTCAATAAGAAAGTGTCTGCTCAGGTATTAGATACAACAGCGGTTGTTTCCAACAACACTTTTCAAAAGGGAAGGGAAGAAAGCTTGCCTATAATAGACAAGGTTGCTGACTGGTATCATCCGCCATTGAAGGGGAAGCTGCACATCACATCCGGCTTCGGCAAACGCCGTAATCCATTCGGAAAAAAGATGTCAGAACATCACAACGGCCTTGACCTTTCAGCTAAAGCCGGCACCCCTATATACGCAATGCTGCCGGGCGAGGTAACACACATCGGCTATGACCCTCGCTCCGGCAACTATATCAAACTACGCCACGGCAACTTCACCGTCAGCTATTGCCATCTAATCCGCAAACCCAATATCCCCATCGGCTCAAAAGTATTACCCGGTCAACCGGTAGCTCAGGTCGGCTCAACTGGTCGCTCGACCGGCCCCCATCTCCATATAACCCTCAAAAGAAATGGCCGAGTCATCGACCCAGCCATTTTTTTGTCATTGTATTTGTAATAGAATAAAATATGTTCCTATTCTAATTTGACGCGATTTATAAAATGATATATTTGTCATTAGTCATTAGATAGACCAACATACTAACACATCTGAAAGATGCATTTAAATCGTGTACATTTATGGCTAATCCGTGAATAGGGGACTTCGTAACATGAACTCTTGTCTCTGATTATGTGTAATAAGAATACCAGATTCTAAATAATATCCCGTATAATCAGAAACCTTCTCCAGTTAAATCTATTTCACCTCTATTATGTTTACTAACAAGACGTGAATTAGTTTTCGAAATCATCTTTACTATTGAATCATTTTGAGAAATGAACATATTTGTAGTGTCATTTCCAACTTTCTTAGCTCGTTTAAGGGCGATAACGCTTTTTCTCGTTTCAACTTCCGACGAAAGAGTTATTTTAATCGGTACGAGAATTGGCGCAGTTGTAATCTTATGTTCTTGAGCTTTATCTTTAACTCCTTTTTTCTGAGTTAATTTTAATAGCATCCGACTTCTACGTTGTTTGTTATTATTTGAGTTAGCCATAAACCAATCAATGTTTAGGGATTTTTGACAAAGTTAATTCTGTTATTTTCCAGATGGATATAACAACACTTCTAAGCATCTCTATGTCTGATTCACAATTAAAACTATAAATCTGCTTACTATCAAGACATAGGAAACCATAGAATGAGTCATCATTATAATTTGATATAGGAACAATCAATGTACTCCTATACGGCAGTGGCCATTGAAAATGCCTTGCAAATATTCCGAAAATACCGTTGCTCAATTTGGTTTCATCTAAATGTGAATTATAGTAACCATATATATGAGGTAAATTATTCTGACAATAAAAAATATCAGACCATCTCTTTTGAGTATTGATATTGGAATGAGAGGAGATAATTGATTTAAAATCAGAATTATCATTTAACGCATCATTTGTTTCATCGTTATCATCCCTTTCATCTAATGACTTGTAATCCCTAGCTAAAGTTTCAACATAGTCAAGTTTATCCTTTGTATTTATAAATTTAATACATACAGATATTTGTGTATTTTTAATAATACTAAAGGCTTCAGAAATTTTAGAACACATTTGGATTGTTTTGCTCTGACAATCTTCATAATTTTTATTAGGGAGTTGGGCTTCCAATTTTGATGCTTTTTGTTGAAGGGATCTTATAACTTTCGACCCTTTGTTCATCCGTTTATGTTTAATAAAACGAATACATATAAACCAAATGCTTAATAATAAAAGACAAATTGAACACAAATAATGAGGCCAATATTCCTTAAGGGAAAATTGATTCCAGTCAGTAGTGAACATGCACACCACAAATCCTAGAATAGAAAGTGTTGTTCCAAAAGAACTATAACTCATATATAATAATGAAAATGTCTTGAAATAAATTAATCCACAAATACTGGATTGTTATAATAACTTGACAAAGATACTAAAAAGTATGTTAATCTTCAAATAAATTTTGATATTTATTCGATATAGTTGACTACTGAGATTTGGCTAATATTCTTTTGCAATAAAATATGATTGAGAGTTGAATATTATGATACTTGCCTATGTAGAGTATCCTTATATTAAAAGATGTTGAAGTATGCTTTCTCCTTTAGAATACGGATAAGGGACAAAGCAGATCACGAATAACATAACTAAGACTATAACCACGATTATTACTGTCCCCCATCGTATTAGAGCAGGAGGAATTTCTCCGAGGAGTTCTCGTACTTTCTCAGATCGAAGCTCTATTTTGTTGTGAGTGTCATTTGATGTTTTCATTTCAGTTTCCAAGTTCAAGTTGGTTTTTGACGAGGTTGTAGTATGCACCTTTTTTTTCAATGAGAGTGTCATGATTGCCAATTTCCACAACTTTGCCACCATCAATTACAATTATTTGGTCTGCGTTTTTGACTGTTGATAAACGGTGAGCTACTATTACTACAGTTCTTCCCTTGTAAAACTCATCAAGATTCTCGACAATAGCTCTTTCATTTTTGGCATCAAGAGCATTCGTGGCTTCATCAAGAAAGATGAAGTCTGGTTCTTTATATACAGCTCGGGCTATAAGTATGCGTTGCTTCTGTCCTTGACTCAATCCAACTCCGTCACGTCCAATAATAGTGTTGTATTGTAGTGGAAGTCCCATCACATAGTCATGGATATTTGCAATTTTTGATGCTTGTTCAAGTCGCTCAATATCTATCTCGTCATCATTTACTGCTATGTTTCTGGCTATGGACTCGGAGAAAATTACTCCATCCTGCATTACTACTCCACAATGACGCCGCCACCATTTTAGGTTATATTCATTTATGTTCTTTCCTGCGATGGAAATTTCTCCAGATAAAACAGGGTAATATCCAAGCATCAATTTTATTAATGTAGTCTTTCCACTACCTGAGGATCCAACAATGGCAGTGACTTTTCCATTAGGAATATTGAATGATACTCCTTCAAGAGTTTTCTTTAAAGCATGCTGATCATACTTGAAATCAACGTTGTCAATAGATATGGATTTACAGGTTATGAAAGAGGTTAGCTGATTTTTATCGGTTTCTTCATTTCTCCTTTCATGAATTTCATTTATTCTTTCCAATGAAATTTTAACATCCTGTAGAGAATATATGAACAACATCAGTTGTTCTATTGGGGAATTGAGCTGACCAACTATATACTGTATAGCCATCATAGCTCCTAATGAAATCTGTCCATTTATTACAGCAGTTGCAGCGAAAACGGTTATGAAAATATTTTTAACCTCATTTATGAAAATAGACCCGGCCTCTTGCATCTGTTGCAATTTTAATGACTTCATTTGAATGCAAAATAAATCAGCCTGAGTATCTTCCCATTCCCATCTCCTCCTGCGTTCACAATCCTGAAGCTTTATTTCCTGCATACAGGTTATAAATTGAAATGTCTTATTCTGATTTATTGATTGTTTTTCGAAAAGTTCATAATCAATAATCTTTCTTTTTTTAAGAAAGGAAGCAATCCATAATCCGTAGCAGAAACTTCCAATTGCAAATATTTCGAAGATAAGGGAATTGTAGATGAATAGCACTATGCCAAAAATTATAAAACTTAGTATTGTAAAAATAATATTAAGAACTTGTCCTGTTAGAAAATTTTGAACACGAGTGTGATCTCCCATACGTTGGAGGAGATCTCCCATCAATTTCGTGTCAAAAAACGACATGGGGAGTTTCAGAAGTTTTATAAAAAAATCACTTATAAGTGATATGTTTATTCGCATTGATATATGAAGCAGAAGCCTTCGACGTATAAAATCAGTCGCAGTCTTTCCCAGTACAATAAATAGTTCACCTAATAGGATTATCCATATGATATTTAAATCTTCATTATTAACTCCAAAATCAATAATCCCCTGAGTTAGAAATGGGAAAATTAACTGAAGGACACACCCTATTGCAAGTCCAAATATAATATGTACAAAATATGATTTATAAGGCGTTATATATCGTTTCAGAAATAAAAATGATAAAATTGTATCTTTTGTTTTTTCTGAATCATCAATTGCATCAAATTTTGTTGTTTTTTCAATAAATAAACCTATCCCTTTCGTACACCCCTCATATCCGAGCCAATGCTTTTCAAATTCTTTTAAAGATAATTTTATCATGCCCTTGGCAGGATCTGCTATATAAAAATAATCCTTAGATATTTTGTAAAGTACGACAAAATGGTTTTGATTCCAATGTAATATACATGGCTGCTGACATTGTTTTAAATCAAGAATTGACAATCTTCCAGCAATTGTATTTAGTCCAAGGCTTTTTGCAGCATCTGATATTCCTTTTAAAGAGATTCCTTCTGTTGTTGGTACACATATACTGTCTATGTCGGAAAATGATAGTTTCTTCCCCAAGAAACGGATTATCATGAGCAGACAAGCAACGCCACACTGCATTGAATCATGCTGTTTTACAAAATATTTCTTTTTGAAAGGTTCCATATCAGAAGTCCTATATATCTCTTGATTTTATTTGGAATATATCTCCTTATACAATAAATTATATTTAAATAGATACATAAGATATTCTTTCTCACTTAAATTACAGGCATCAAAAGTGCATATCTTTTCATTTGGATGAGCCATTAATTGGCGATTGCATATCCCCATACATGCTGGAAACCATTTGCATACTTTGCAATAGTCTCTTTGCATATCTGAATGCCATTTTTCGATTTTATCAGAATCCCATTTTATTTCGCCTGTTTGAACATCTAAAACCCCCAGAGTATTATCTTTATCAAAGGCACACAAGGTGGTGCATTTAAAGATTCCTCCATCATAATTAATTAATACTTGCTGGCGACGTTCAGCGAAACATAAAGAACCTTTGGGCATTAAATAATAATCTACCAAAAATTTTTTATCAAGAATAGCTTGAAGTGAAGCTAGTAACGCTTCTTTATCCACAGACTTTGTTGGAAGTTGCCAAACCTTTTTCAGGATTAAATATGTATGCCTATTATCCAAGAATGATATGTCTTCAATAATAGAATTTATTCCTTTAAGAGTCTCATTATTGAAATTAATCCGGACAGCTAAAAGTCTATTGGGTATCAGTTTATTAATTAAGTAGAGCGCATCAATTGTTTTCCTATATGTATTGACATTGGATTCTTTATCAATCTTGACTTTATTATGTTGAGCTTCACATCCATCCAATGTAATTTGAAAATGACATCTAAATCTCGATAGGTATTCAATTATCACTTTATCTATAAGTGTCGCATTGGTTGTGAAATCCGCAATCAACTCAATATTATTCTCAGTGCAATATTTTTCGGCAAAATCCAAAATATCTTTAATTGCCTCAAATTCCATAAACGGCTCGCCTCCGAAAAAAGAAATTTTCAGGCATTCGAATTTTTCCTTTGTATATTGAATCGCAATATTTTTTTTAATTGCATCAACTATTGCTGAGGAGATTTTACTTCCTTTTATCTTATTCTCATAACAATACCAACAGGATAGGTTGCAATCCAGTGTTGGATTAATTACAAGATTATATAAGGTATTCCCGTTAGCCCATTCTTGTCGAGTTTTAATTAAGGCTGAAGTTTCGTCATAATTGCTTTCAACTATAAACATTCCATTTTTAAGCTCTTTAAATAAAGGGCTATCCTCAGGAATAGATGCAAACCGTGATTCAAACAAATCATGGTTTTCTTTTGAGAGTAGTATAAAATGGTTAGTTAATGCACTATAATGAAGAAATACATTATCTTGTATTTCTTCAAAAAATTGATATTTTGATTTTTTCATATTGTTGGAGTAAAGACTCCAGGCGACAATCAAAGTTGTCGCCCGAAGTTCAATGAGGAATTAGCCATTGGTAGGACCTGACGGTTCGGATGGTTTAATTACAATGGTAACTTGGCAAACGCCTTCTCCATTGTTCTTGCCACTGCAACGTCCGTCATGGTTATTTGTTCCAGTGCAGGCACCATCAAGATTGTTTGTTCCTTGGCATGTGCCATCGGCATTGTTGACACTCATTGTGCCATTTGCTCCACCAACCACAAGGAGCAGTTGGTCGTCTTGAAGTGTGTCGACTATATTTGCCGGCAACTTCATGAAGTCGTTTTTTTCTGTCATGATTGATAAGTTTTAGATGTAACTAAATCATTGTCGATGCAAAGATACCAAATAGTATCTAATTATCCAAACAATAATGCTTAAAATTTGAATTTTATCTCTTTTACTTTAGCTTTTACTTTAGAATTGCTGAGGAAGTGTTGTTTATTTCTCCAATCTCATTATTTCTAGTTACTTTTTTACCATAACCAAATGTGTATGTGGCTGAGAAAATTAAGTTGCAATGAGCAGATGTCCCATAATTAATGCTGCTTTGCGAATAGACAGGAGTGTCAAAAGTCGTAGTTGATGCAACCCAAGATTTTCGGAACGGATTTGAAATACCGATGCGTATGTTTAAATCTGATTTGTTCCAGCCTGCCACTATCTGCAACTGGCTCTTATCTTTGAAGATTGTTCCGGAATTTGTCCATAATGTACGGTTTTGCAGTTCGTAATAACCGGAAAAATAGAAGTTCTTAAGATAATATGTTACTGCACCTGTGAAAATGAATGGATTGTAGGACAGATCATAGTAACCTGTACTTCTATAAAACATCTGCGAAGGCGCTAATTGTACCTGTAAATTCCTTTCAAGGAAATATGCAGTCAACGACAGGCCTACTTGAGTGCGGTGATGGTCTCCGTTGTTTTCATATTTTCTGATAACAGCCTTACCGTCCAGATAGGGCATATATATCGGTATCTCACGATCAAAACAGCTGTAATGCTGAACGAAAGGCGATATTTGAATCCAATTAGCTGGCATCCAATTATAATTTAAGTTCGCCATGATATTCGGGGAGTTCTTTAGCCCGGGATTGCCGGTATAATACATTAGTTCATTCTGTTGTATTATATTAGGACTTTTTAGATTAGCATCCATCGGCTCTTTGGAATAAGAAAACGAAAGATTTAAGGAGTTTTTTTGATTGGGAGACCATCCTATGTTGGCATTGACAAAGGGATATAAAGTATTCATAGACTCGCCATTGACTGTATTATGTTCATTCCTTAAGCCAATAAGCATGTCAGCACTAATATTGTCAGCATAATATCCATACTGGCCGGAAATACCAAAATATCTTTCCCTAAGTCTGTCTCGTGATTGAGTGTCCGATAAATACGTCACGTTATAATGATTGAAACCTCCGAATCCACGAATAAAAATGTAATGAACATCAGAGATAATTTTTCTACCCATTGCCATAATAGATGCGTTGTAATATGTTTCCTTGGCGTTATTGATAATCGGATATGTTATTGATGTAGCCTTATAATTTGACTGTTGATTTGTATGTGAATAGTTCGCTTTTGGAGTTAGAGAAAGTGCAAATTGATTAGGAAAATTAATATTGAATGAACCGCTATACGATAACGATTTCATGCGGTTTTTTGCTGTGTTTGTATAAGTGAAATTGTTTGCATCCAACGGTCTGAATTCCAATGTGCCTGAAGTGTTGTTGTGAGGAATATCACGGAATATAAATCCGATTGTATTTTTGGTTTGGAAATTTCTTTTTGAATAAGATAACCTAAATGATACAGGCACAGAATTAGATGCGTATCTTGATTTTTGTAATGTCTGACTTCTTACAATGTCAGATGTGGAAGCATCAGGCTGAGGAAGATGAAATCTACCTACAACTGATGTGCCCTGATGATGACTGTTGATGTTATCACTTCCTACATACATATCATAAGTCATTTTCTTATAACTGAACTTGGAATATATTGATGCTCTGTTAGATAGACCTGATAGGAACTTCTCATAAAGGGAAAACTTGGTATATCCTCCGTACTCATAAGCCTGAACAATGATATTAACTACATTCCTTTCGCCCATAAAACGCTGGTCGGATGGCGAATAGAAGTATTCAACTCGTCTGACGTCAGAAGTTTTAAGACCCTCAAGTTCCTGAGAAGACGCTGCCACGTAATTTATAAATATCGCCACAGGTTCACCGGATTGTGTTGTTACCCGATCATCAGAAAGTGATACTTTAATTTGAGGTATGGCCATCCTGCGTAAAAGGTCAATACCATTCTGAGATGAATTCTTCTGTTTGGAAGTCGGGGTAAATTTCAGACTGCGAGCATCGGCAGTGTTATAAGAGGCTTTAACGACAACCTCATTAAGTTGTTGAGCCTTTATAGTATCGTTACTTTGGGCAATGACTACCCCGGCACTTAGTTTTATAACCAGTGCCAAAATAAGAAAACGTTTCATATTAATTCAATTATAAGTTATTCAAAAGCAGCCAACTCTGATTGGATGAATAAATGACAGTATCCGTTGACGTTCCACCAAAAGCCAACGTTGATTGTATGTCCGTTGTTAGGGATATTCAGAATTATATATTCTTTCCCGTCCTTATATCCTTCCACAACATCAGATGCACGTGACTTATCTTTCAAGACCTGCTTTTTAATTTCAGCAAGTAATGCTTTGTCGTTATAAGCAGTGACACTTCTGAAATAATTGTCTCTACTTTTGTTACTGATGAATTTATGTCCGTCTGTCTTTATTTCAGTACGACTGAAAATCGTTTCACTTGCAAGACGCGGCGGAGCTCCCCAGCATATTGCGGCTAAACTGATGAATATGATTATAAACAGCGATCTTTTCATTTTGAATTCTTTATTTCGGTCATTTGCCGGAGGCTCATACTTTCCTCTTGCTTTGATTCATTAATTATCTCATTCATCATAAGCATACTTTGTTGCTGAGTCGTTAGGGCTGCGGATAAAGCATCGGTATGCCCAAGTTTCTCGCCGTTTACATATACTGATACGTCAACATTGCTTTGTGATAGATACTTATCTCTGTTCCCACTATCTCTATTCCAAAGAATAACAGATATTGAGACCAATATGGCTATTGAAGCGGCAGCACTTATCCGATATATAGATTTTCTCCACCATACAGGTGAAGTTATCTTTTTATCGGAGATTGAATCAGACTTTGTTGTAGAAACAAGTAATTCCTGTAATCCCATGATTCTACGGCAGTCGTCGATTAAAGGAGACCTGTGACGTGAACTCAACAACACAAGTTCCAATTCTTTCTCTTGTTGTCGTGAAAGCTTACAGTCAATATAGGCCTTTGCAAGAGCTTCAAGTTCTGTAATTGATAAATTCTCTTGTTTCTGCATATTAAATCCTTTTATAAATTTCACGCATTTTCTTTCGCGCTCGACAAACATTCATTCTAACTGATTCTACGGATAAGTCCAGACGCCTTGCGACTTCCTCATAATCCATATCTTCTGACACAACCATTTGGAGTATCTTCTTTTGAAGAGGTGTAAGCGAACTGAACAGCAGTTTTTTAATTCGCTCTGATTCCTCATATTGTTCTTCTGGTAGGATTACGTCATTATCCATAATTTGAGTGTAACGCTGCTTTTTCTTTAATTTATTCAAGCAGACGTTTCTCAAAACAGCAAAGAGTTTGTAGCGGGCTTCTTCTGATGTTTCAGGCAAATTACTGTTCCATAGATTGCAAAAAGTATCCTGAATCGCATCCTCTGCCTCTGACTGATCATTGAGAAGTTGGGTTGCGACACGATGGAGCTTATTCTGAAGCTCGACAAATGTATCTATGAACGTCTTATTGCCCATACACTATAAATACAACTGAATAGGTAAAACATAACAGCATACCTTGAATTTAACTGACTTAAATGCGGCAGAAAATCGAGTTATATCATTATCAGACTTGAGGTTGTCTAAAATAATATTAAGATTAATTATTAAAATAGAATAGTTTTAATCAAAAATATATGGCAACAATTATTTATCTTTCTGATAGATTGATTTAAATTGCACATAGGTTAGACACTATCTCTTACAGCTTATATGTCAACATCAAATGAAAACCCAACTGTTTGCTGCGGACAATCGGACTGCTTATAATGGTATTGTCCATGCGTATTGACATATCGGTATATTCCGTTCTTCTCGAATAAAAATCAATGCCGCCGGTCAGAAAAAGACGCTTCCACAAACGATAATTTACAGATGCTTCAAGATGATTGAACGATGAATGGGAGGCGTCACCCTGAACATCCACCGGCTTTCCTTCGGGGGTTAACGACCAGTCGTAGTTCGCATCATAACCACTCCATGTGTATATTTTGTAAAATTGGTTTGCAATCTTGACAGATATTCTGTCATCCGATAATGCCCAGTTCAAGCCGGCCTTGACCGAAAATCCGGATCCCCAGTTGTAATTGCGGTGATAATCCCGGTAGAAGTCTGTCAGCACTCCGGCAAGAATGACACCATTGAGATGTAGATACCCGTCAAATGACATTAATTTAGTTGGTGCATACCTGAATATGGCACCGCCTCCAATAGATGCCGGGGACCCCATTTTATAGGGTACCGAACATGGGAAATAGGCGGCATTCCTTTCCGGTCGTATCGTGTCAGAGTCAAAAAAATCAAAATGCTGATATAGACCTACATTCAAATCCATGTCCTTTTTTTCGACAATTTCTTTAGAAAGAAGTCGGCCGATGATCTCAACTCTGCTTAGTAGCGGCTGCGATTTTATGCCTTGCAGTTCCATCAGGAAAGAGAAGCAATCGTATGGTGCTTTTGTAGATTCCGCAAATCTGTCGCCGTACTCAATATTGATTTCGGCGACTGCTCCAGCCCGGCTACCCTCGTCGTTTTCAATAAGTGACAGGTATCTGCCACCCAATGACAACTCAACACTGATTGGCGGTATTCCGAATCGGCGGCCGGATGTGGCACGTTTCTTCCATGCTGCTCCGGTGACAAGTCGGTTGATTCCCTTCATGGGATCAACAAGGAACGCCGCTAACTCGCGGCCAAAACGCTCGCCTCCGCTACTGCGGTCATCAAGGATAAGATCGGATGTGCGGTAAAGCACTTCTCCAAGTGCAGCACCCCCTATTGGAGTGGCTATAATGTCATTGGTCGAGGGATATTCCTTTTCCATGAACATCTCCCACATGGCGCTGCCTCCGATTGCGAACAATTCGGATTGCCAGAAATTGAAACCGTTACTTCGCCCGGCATTGAAAAATATAGAGCCATTGTAAGGATGGTCAAACATATTGGTGTGAAGATGGTCATCATCCCACTCAAAACCATGCTTGAAATTCTCCTTGATAGTATTCCATGAAATATAGGCATAATGACCTTTAAGGACATATCTGTCGAAAGCCCAAAGACCGATGTTGAATCCCACAGTCTCGGCTCCCGCTCGCCAAAATGCTTTATGCTCGTGGAGACTAACATCAGCACTGTCTGGCAGAATAGGAGTTGCAACGATATGTCGATATGGGATATATCCATTTTTGCTGTTCGGGACTTGTATTGCTGGAACATTACTTTGGCAGCAAAAATCCAAACTATCAGTATTTACAGAAGATTGAGAGTGACCTCCAAACACTGTCTGTAGTAAAAATAAGATTGAAAATATATACCTAATCTTTCTCATACTTATTTTTCCGGGAACGGACCTGTTATTTTAATTACATCAATTTCAGTTTCAGAGGTAGTGTAGCAACCCATGATGCCAATGCCCCCTGAAATATTTGAATACACTTTTACAGGATCGGCTATCCCGAGATCTATCATTCCGCCTTGGATGCCCTTATCGTTGGTTTGATTAACCAAGACGCTTACCAGATAATCATAATAAGGTTTGGAAATCGAAAATAGTTTGAATTTTCTTTTCATCTGAGATTTGTTCCAAGCAGGGTTGCCATTTGCAGCCTGAACAATCTCTTCAAGGATAAGAGTATGCTTCTCCCCGTTTATGCCACGGTCAGAGAATGGAAGTCCGTAAGGACTGTATGGAGTCCAACCTGGCAACGTTCCATGTATCTGGTCTGCAAGTTTCTGAAATACCAGTTCGTGAGTAAAATCCCTTTCGCCCATTGCAACATCCTTTCCTCGGTCAACTTCGTCCCATTGAAGGAAATAATAGTTGTCCTCATTCGGATTGTCTGTAAATGTCAATCGATATGTAAATACAAAGTCATAATTTGAATAGATTGCTACAGGTCCCCGACGTTCCACTGTTATATCTGACAATTCTGATTTATACGGGACTACGTCCGAGGCACTTACTTCCTTATTGTCAAAGGAAGTGATTATCTTGAGAGCATCGCCCTCTTTGACTTTTGTTGCCGAAACATAACAATTCCGGGATGTGTCATACAAGAGCGTTTCCCACTCTTGATTATTGACCATGAAGTTTATATCAAGCCCTTTTACATAGTTGCGCTCATTATGTGTATCAGAAAAGAAGTAAGTCCGGGTCGCCGCTACTGCGACTAATGAGTCGGGACATACAAGAGAATTGATAGTAAGGAGATTCTTGCCGTCCTCATCTCTATATTCAGACAGATCTACTTCATGATAGCATGAGGTGAAAAAGGACGCCAAAAGCATTACGAATAATATGTGGAGATATTTATAACCTTTCATATTAGAAAATATATGTATATGATACAGAGGGAATGATAGGAATAAAGCTCAATGTCTTGAACGCACGATGCCAATAGCTCTTGTCCGGGAAGTCTATAACATTGTTCTCGTTATCTTTCTGGATTGTGATGGCATTCATATGACAATAGGCATTATAAAGGCTTATATTCCATATTCCTTTGCGCCCGTTCTTATATACTTTTGTTATGTTCATGCCAAGATCAAGTCTATGGTATGCAGGCATCCTTACATTGTTTCGTGATGGATAGTAGTCTATTCCATCTATTTCGTTCCCGTACCCCGGAGGACCGACAGTGGGAGCATCGGGAAATTGGCTACCGGGGATGTCATAATTATACATTGACAGAGTCAGACGATTGCCGGTCATATAAGTCCAGCCGGCATTAAAATCTATCTTATCATTGAGCCTGTATCCGACATTGACATTTATCTTGTGTCGGTTATCGAATTTTGCCGGGAATTTAATCCCTTGATTAAGTCCCTCGAATTTACGCCAGTTCCACATCAGACCATAACCTACGGTACCAGTGAAAGCACCTGCTTCTTTTGTTATACTTAGATCAATGCCATATGACCATCCTTTTCCTGATGTTAACTTCTCTTCCCAAGCTAATCCCGGATTCAGTACGGAGACACCTTCCCGATATTCGAGGAGATTTTTCATATTTTTGTACCATCCTTCTACTGAAAAGTACATATAGTGAGGCAGGCTACCATAGAGACCTACCGAATACTGGTCGCTGAGCAACGGCTTAAAGCGTGGAGTTATAGGTTGCCACAAATCTGTCGGCAGATTTATATAGTTGCTCGATATTTGCTGAACAAACTGCGACATTCGGGCATATCCCAGTTTGACACTATATTTCTCGCCAATCATGCATCTAATGGAAGCTCTTGGCTCAAGCGTGTTGAAAGTATGGTCCCGGATATTGAACAATACACCTCGTAATCCTAAGTTGACGGCAACAACATCACCGAAATTAAAGGTGTTGTCAACATATGCGAATCCTTCATTAGCCCGTATATGCGGATCATTGTTGTTGTCATCGAAAGTGTTATCTTTTGACACCGACTGATTCAAAAGTCCTTCCGGAAGATAATTGTGGTTAATATATCCTAATCCCGCACGAAGCCGATATATTTTTGAGAACTCCGAATCATAAGAAAAGTTTACGCCAATATCCTGAATCTCGTTTTGTGTTCTGCTCCTATTATATCCATAGGTGGAGCTGTCATTCATATCAGACTGATATTCTCTTTCTTGTCGGTATATAGACGAATAATTGCTGTAATAAACTTTTGCAGCTAAGTAACCTTTATCAAGCCTATAATCGAATGCGCCCAGTATTCCCCAGTTGCCCCATGACAATTTGTTGGTATTTTCATCGAAGAATGGAGTCTCTGCTTTGGAATCATCAACTACCGGTTTTCCGTCAGGACCGACAATATAGCTTTCGTTCTTGCCCTCAAATTCACGAAGCCCCAGTTTTAGATTGTCATGTCCATAATATCCCACAATGTATGCTGAGGCATTACTACTGAAACGATGGTCTATCCGTGCATTGAAATCCATAAAAGAGTATCCTGCGATATGCTTCTTGCCTTTATCTTTTTCAATGGCATTCATTATCGCCAGTGTGGGGATCGAGATTATATCTATCCATGATCTTCTGATACCCACGGTAAAAGCCGTCTTGTCTTTGACAATGGGTCCGGTAAGGAATATGTTGGCGCTCAGGAGACCGATATTGAATCGTCCGTGAAATTTTTCGAAATCAGACAGTTTCATTCTTACATCCGTTATGCTGGATATCCTTCCACCGTAAACAGATGGAAACGCAGCCTTGTAAAAGTCAACATGGCTGACTGTGGCGACATTGAATGATGAGAATATGCCCCCGAGATGACTGACATGATAAAGCGGCAGTCCCTGATACAAAAACAAATTTTGGTCGTTGTCTCCGCCTCTGACGAAGAGTCCTGTAAACCCTTCGACTCCTTGCGAAACTCCGGGCAATGTCTGAAGAGTCTTTACGATGTCAGGTTCTCCGAACATTACCGGTAGGTTAGTAATCATCTTTTCATTGAAGGTCACACGTCCCATTTCCGGAGCTTTCAGATTCCTTTGGGCTCCGAAACCCGTGACGACAACCTCTTTCAATTCCTTGGCATTTCCAAGAGTGTCAGGATTTTCAGCGATATCTGATGCAGAAGCGACAATGGTGGAAAGCAAGAAACTTCCCACCAATAAATGTCTGTTCAAACGAATCATTTTGTAGAGAATTGGAGTATAAGCCCCTGTTTGTCGTGCGTTGTTAATGGATCGCCGGTAAATTCCCCGACGTAGTTATATAAGATATTATCGATAGTGGTTTCCCCTTTGAATCCACGCAAATCCGATACTGTCTCAAAGGTGGAGGTGGCATCTATTGTAGGAAAGCCTGTTATAACTATTACCGATTTGTAGGTTGGATTTGAACTGCCTACAACCTGATCGGGATCTCTATCCGGATCAACATTGGATTCGAGCAAAGTCGATTTGACTGACGCAGATGTGACTGTTGACACTTCGTTTCCATTTAGTGTTACCGAAAGATTTTTCCCTTCATAAACTCCGTCACGATAACTGAAATGGTTCTCAAGAGACTCAACCTCATTTTTGTCGCAGCTAACGAAGATAAAAGCTATTAACAGAGCGTGGATACCTGTTAGGAGTAGTTTCTTAATCATTTTTTTAATGTTAGTTTAACCATAGGACATCATTTCTTCAAGTATCCCCCATTTCAAAGTGTTAAAAAATACAAAATAGACATGACGAAACAGGAGTTTCGTCATGTCTATTTTGTATTATATTAGAAGGAGCTTGTATATTGTCCTTTTTGAGCAAAGAAGAATTTAAAAGAAGATAGTTTGTCATTGAAGCCTGGCAAACTTGAACAATCTTTTTTACCACCTGCATGAGCGACACAAGTTATTGTGCGGTCAGAAAAATTCTTATCATCGTAGCCAATAAACACCGCATCGATATCGGAACATGGATAAGTGAAGTATCCCAGTTTGAACTCTTTGTTGGGGTCATTGGGCATATTGTTGACTATCTTTAATGATGAACATTTGTCGTTGAATTTCCATGGGCTGTCTTTTAAGTTGCTCACCTCAGTGGATATTGTAGAATCATTTAAGACGAAAGTGTAGTTTCGATCTTTATATTCTTTATCATCATATATGGTCAAGGATGCAAGATCGTCATAACCAGCACGAGTCAATGCATCTACTGGATATGCAATACTAGATTTGATGTTCGAGTCAATTTCAATTCCGTTTGACTTCAGATTCTCTTCAAGATTGGAGAAGAATTCGATATCATTAGGACCTTTTATTGAAATTGACCAATCAGGATCATTGGCAAGATTCTCTTGGTAGATTTCTGCGAACTTTCCATCAAGAAATATGAAATCACCATTTTCATCATAAGCCGTTGGGACATTTTCAAAAGATTGCCCCATGTAGGTTATGTTAAGGAATTCTTGAGGCTCTAACGAAACCTCTTCATGCATTGTTGGAGTGTCTTCATTGTTGCATGCCGTCATTAAAATGGCACATAAAGACAATCCACTAATTAGGGTTCTGATGTTTACCATACAAGTAAATTTATGTTACATGATAATAGGTCATGCTCCCAGCTTGCCAAATAAGGAATTTATACCTCAGGATAAATACTCTTTTTAGTTTGCGATGCAAAGTTAAGCAAAGATTATCTTATATACAAGAAAAAATACCGAAAAGTATTTTATTGAGCTAAAAATATGTTTGTTTAAAGATTGAGAGGCGAATAAGAAGAGTGAAGTCAAATTGTAAGTTGTTGATAATATGAAATATAATAAACTATATCGTTGGGATATGAAAGCGATGTAAAATGCCAATTGATATGTTGTTAAGCCCATGGGTATAAGAATAAAGTTATTTGAGTGTCGCTTTGATAGTAATATTAATCTATAAAGGAGGGAATCCCCCTCCGTCTCTTTCAATAAATTCCACTTTTACTTGAACGGATGAGGCCCCTCCTAATTATAATATACAAATCACACTTATCGGTATTCAATACAAAGGTAGTGAAATTTGCAGGACAGACCAAATTTTGTTAACTTTGTGGAAATTTCACTCTCATGAATAAGAATAATCGGAAAGACCTGCTTTATCACGAAGCCTTCAAGTTGTTTCTCCAGCATCAATATGATGGAGTTAGTTTAAATGACATTGAAAAGGCTACAAATATGACGCGTGGAGCCATATTTTATTATCATGATAATAAATTAGAATTGTTCAAAGCCGTCGTCAAACATTTTTTTATTGACAGACAAAAAGCTCAAACAACCATTTCTTATGAGAATAAAACACTAAAAGAGTTCATAAATAGCTATGTCGATGTGATTGGGGCTCAAATGGGAAGCTTGAGTAAGGCTATACAAGAAGTCGGGGCTACCAGTGCGAGTAAGGCATATATAATAATGGGATTGAAACTTCGAGAGTATTCTGAAGAGTTGAATCAGGAATATACTGCTATCCGCAATAAAACGCTTGCCAATTGGATTGCGGCTATTCAGCATGCTGTCGCAAGCGGGGAAATAAAAGAGAATACCGATGTTGTGACGTTGGCGGAAATTTTTATATCTAACTATTTGGGTCTTTCAATCTGGGAATCGTTTCAAAGCGGTCTTAATATTGAACATCTTAGATATAATTTTACTTATCTTTACGATTTGATAAAAAAATAAGATTCCCAACAGCCAAAATACCCTGTGTGTTGTATTGTTGTAGCATAAATATGCTTCTTTTATCTTCTGTTTTTATTTATCTATTTGGTAGAAAGAAAAAATTTTGTAATTTTGCGAAACATACCCAATAGTATGTTTTAAATCATGATACAAAATGTTTATATAACTCGAACATCGTCGTTCTTCCCAAATCAACCGGTGCATAACGAGGAGATGGAAGACTTTATAGGTAAGATTGGGGGCGTTCCCTCTCGAGTAAGGCCTATTATTTTACGTCAAAACGGAATAAAGACTCGTTATTACGCACTTGACCGTAATCAGCAAATTACGCATACTAATGCTCAGATGGCTTCCATGGCCATAAATAAGTTGTTCCAAAGCGAAAAGGAAAAAGAATACATTGAAGTCCTAACGTGCGGTACGTCAACGCCGGATCAGCTTTTGCCCTCACATGCTTCAATGGTGCAGGGAGAAGCATTCAAACATCCCATGGAAATATACTCCTTGTCAGGAGTCTGCCTTACGGGTGTGGCAGCTCTAAAGACAGCATATATGTCTATCTTGTGCGGAAACTCAGGGAATGCCGTTTGTTGCACATCTGAGCTATCATCTCCAACATTTCTGGCTAAGTTCTATACAACAGAATACGAGTGTTTAAAGGAAGTTGAAGATCATCCCTACCTTGCATTCGACAAAGATTTCTTAAGATATATGCTCTCTGACGGCTCTGCGGCACTTCTTCTTTCAGAAAACAAGCCGGAAGGTCTGTCTTTGAAAATAGAAGGAATCGAGATGATTTCTTATGCTAATGAGCAGCCGGCATGTATGTATATGCTCACTGACGCTAAGGAAGATGGACGTTTAAGAAGCTGGAAAGAATTCTCCATCCAAGAGCTTGCTCAGAATTCTGTATGGTGCTGTAAACAAAACGTTAAGTTGCTAAACAAATATGTCATTAAGTATTTTGTTGATGCCATTGAGATTGCAATGGATCGTTTGTCCCTGAAAGATGAAGAAATTACTTATGTAATTCCACATATTTCTTCTATGTATTTCTATCAGCGGTTGGCAGACGAGATTTCTAATCGTGGAATTGATCTCCCAGTATCAAAATGGTTCACTAATCTTACGTCAGTTGGAAATGTCGGTTCTGTTGCACCTTTTGCCGCATTGGATGAGTTGCTACGCACAAAAGACATTAAGGTAGGAGATCGAATTCTCCTTCTTGTCCCGGAGAGCGGACGATTCTCTTACGGCGTTGTATCTTTATTAGCAGTTTGACTCAAAATATTATATCTGACATGGTTTAACCAATTTTGCAATCTCGCCCAGATTCGCCCTTAAATGCCTTCTCAAATGTCTTCTCAATAATCAAATCTCGAACTTTATCTGAACTTTATTTGGTTATAAGGAAAAGGTTGCTTATCTTTGTGGCAGGAAACATTTTTTCGAATTTGTCGTTCCAAGCGAAAATGTGGAAGTTTTTAGAAAGAGAACGAACAAATGCGAAGCCCTCATATCATGTATTGATATGGGGAATTCATATTTGTTCTTTCAGGTTTTCCACATTATACCAGTTTGGCAAATATGGATTCCCCATTTTTTATGTCTGGAAAACTTGAAACAAATAAAATATCAAAATCTAAAGAAGCGTTGCTGAGAAGTTGCGTTCAAATGTTGTCAGTTAAACTATGGGATGACATTTCCATTAATGATATAGAAAAATTTATAAAAAAAACCAGAGGTGCCATTTTCCATCATTATAAGACAAAGGATGAACTTTTTTCTAGTGCCATAGCATTCTTCGTTGCCAAAAGCAATCTTCGTATTTTGAATGGAAACGAACCTGTATGCCAATCCTTTATAAAAACGCTTAAAGATGATTTTGATGTTCATGCTCCAGAAAAAGCGTTCATTAACTTATTGATACAATGTCTATACAAAGGGATTGACTTGGTGCCCAATCCTTTTTTTGAAATACTCCCTGAAAGTGTAACCCGAGAAGAATTAGCATTAGGGGAAATATTTCTTCAAGCTCTTACAGAATAAAATCCATCACTGAGGCTCTAATTCAACCTTAAGTGACGGATTTCAGATATTTAAGCTGTTATATTTAAAACTATTTCTTAACGCGGTATTGTTGGATTTCGCGGATCATGTCTTTGATGTCCTGGTTGACACGGAGAAAGTTTGAATACAGCACTCGCTCACGGGCTTCGCGGGACGGGAAGGAATAGAACTTTGGCAGAGGTACATAGCCTGCTTCCTCTTTTGCAATCTCATCCATGTCAAAGTCGGTCTTGCAGTAGAACTTAGAGGTCTTGAACTCCTCAGCTTCCTGAATATTGATGCTGTCTCGTATTCCGGTCTTCGTCTTCACGAAGTCGCGTGCCACCTGTCCACAAATCCAGCCGGTCGGCAGGTCGGAGATTTTGGAAGCCGGAACAAGGCTATCCATATTCTCATTGAGGTTAATGGAGGTACGGTCTCGATCGATGGTGACTCCTTTCTTCAACTGAACCACCTTACCGAAGATGTCGCTCGACAGCCATTCAAGTGTCTCCTTGGCTCTCGCTGAACCGCTGACTACATTGCCGACGGTCGTTATGATTTTCTGCATACCGGTTTTACCGTAGTCGGCCTCCAACTGCGGCAGCTCCTGAAAACCGAGTGCCACCGATACCTTGTTGCTTCGGGCCGTACCGATAAGACGGTCAATCTTGTGGAAATACAGCGTTGGAAGCTCATCGACGATGATAGACACCGGTATATTCTTGCCTTGTCCTGTATTGACGCGAGTAACGAGGCGGTTTAGAATCAGGGCGTTCAATGCTCCGATGATACTCTCCATCTCAGGGTCGTTGGCAATCAGGAGATAGGACGGATTAGCCGGGTCACTGACCTTGAGGTCAAAATCATCACCGTCCTTATGGAATATCCAGTAGGATTCCTTGGTTGCAAGTCGAGATGTATAGACACGGAGTGTGCCTATCATACCTTCCAACTGTTCCATAGCTTTGTTTTTCAATGCCGTCTGGAAAGGCCCAAGAAGCGGTAACACCTCATTGTCGGTCTTGAGGACGTCAAAGATGGTCTGATAATCCTCGTTCAGGAAGGACAGCACATGGGGCATATCTGAATACTTGCCCAGCCAATAAGCCGGCTCGACACGCCGGGTCATAGCAGCGTCAGCATACACTTCTCCGGTCGGTTTCTCAAATCCGGTCTCGCGGTCAACAACCATTTTGGGAAAGAGCTGATTGCCTTTTTCATCATAAGGGAGCTTCTTGTAGTTGATGAAAAAGTAGATGATAGCAGCGAGGAAGTTGACCGCAGAAGTCTGAAAGAACTGGTCGGAGCCTCCGCCTCCCTCTTTCTTTCCCTTCTGTAAAGACTCAAGCAATGTCTCAGCGGTTTCGGATGCAGCGGCAAGGTTGCCGATATATTTCTGCTGAATGGGGTTGACACGACGGCTGTACTCCACATCCACGAAGTTGATAACCGAGAACTTGCAACCTTTAGGCAGACGGTTTTCACGCTGATTCTTAAGGTAATGGTAGTACAATTTAGTGGCAAGTGTAGGCCATTTGTAGTCATAAACTACCATCGCAAAACCTTTTGCCGAGTGCTGACGAATGAACGGCTCGACAATGGAGAAAGTCTTACCGGAACCGGGAGTGCCCACAACCCATGTGCCACGGAACGGATTGGTAATGTTTATCCATCCCTTGCGGAACTTGCCCTTATAATAGTATCGCATGGGCACATTCACACTGTACTTGTTCTCGACCTTCTCTTCACATTGCGAGAAGCTCTCGTTCTCAAGATTGAAGCGGTCTTTGAGCAGGCCTTCTTTCAAGAACTTGGAGATATTGTCAAGAGCCACATGGATGAGTATTGTGCCTAACACACTCGCCACCATATACATCCAAATGTTCAAACGGAGGGTAAGAAGTACGGGCATGATACGGTGTCCGAACAGCCACAGTGACAGCACCGTAATAAACAGACCGGCTACGATGGGATACAGAACCTGCTTCCTTGCGTCAAACTCCAGCTTCTTCTTATTGCGCGTTCCTATACAGGTGATGCAGATAAGAAGGAGCGTCGCCAGCTTGGAATAGACGAGATTGCCGTCCTGATATATAAGCCACCTTTTCATGCGGTCGTGAATCTCCACTACCACACCCCCGAAGTGGTCGAGCACTTCGGGGTCTATCGCATACATGAAGAACTCCAGCAGCAGCGACACATAGATGCACGCCCGGAATATCTTGTAGGAACCTTGAAGTTCCTTGCTTTCTTCCATTGCCATAGGCTATCAGTCGTATATGGTTATGATGGGACGGACTTTGTGGTTTTGAGTTTTGGGTGTCTCCTGCATCGCACCCTGCGACAGCGAATAAAGCCACGCCTTTGCCGTTTCCTGTCCTGCGACCTCGGTCGATGACCAGTACCAGCAGCCGTCAGGCGTGTCGGTGATTGACTCACCTCCGATAGCCACTATCCCTTGGTTGATATAGCCGCGAGTTTCCTTTAACAGACGGAGCTGCGCAACCGAGGGGATATAGGCTGACTGACCGTATCTCCATAACTCAAAGACCGCATCGGCCATAGGAGAACCGACATTACGCTGAGACATCAGGGCATAGGTGTTCTGGTTTCCGTCAAGTGCATAGGCATCAGCAGATGTTCCCTGCTTTATTCCGAGTGAATCGGCAAAGGCAAGCGGTGCAAGGTCGTTCAGATACACGGCATAGCCACGGCCCTCTATGTCCGGATTGGTATTGACATGAAACACGATGCCGATTCCTTCCTTACCGGATCCTTTCCATGTTTCAATAGGAAGAATCTGACCGTCGGTGCAAAGAACATCACCAACTTTCATACCCATGTCCGGCTCCGGATGATGGCCGTCACATGATGTTACAGCCATACCGATGAAGGCAAGCATAAGATACACTAATTTTTTCATTGTCTTTTTGTTAGAATTTTACACCTATGCCGACACCGGTCTTGAACCAGTCACGGCCGTTAATAACAAACTCCGTCTTTACCTGCCAGTAGAGCTGCCACTTGCCACGCATGACATAGCTGTGTTCATACCCGGCGTGGATTCCTCCTATTACTTCATGAGTATCAGAGCCGACAGAACCGCCTAAACGCAGGTTGCCATGATTGTTGCGACCACGGAATACACATGGTTTGTAGGCTGCTCCCACACTCCATGTGCGGTAATTCTTCCAGAACGAATCCGGGCAGACATGACCGCAATCGGCACATTTGTCCCATTTGAGGTACACGTTTCCGAAGAATTCCCAGGCGTTGTGGTGCGACATCTCTTTCTCATAGCCGACAGTCAGTTCAAGACCGTTCTCATAGAGAAGCCCGGCACCTATCTGAACACGACCGTCTTTGTCTGAGGCCGACGCCGTGCCAGCCATTGTCAGGATAGCTACGGCAAACAATAACAACTTCTTCATCGGCTCAATCCTCGCTTAAAAGTGAATGATGGAACGAATCTGCCGAGAGGACATCCTCATAGTCAATCGACATGGAAATACTGCGGCCCGAAATCTGTTTCTCCGACAGTTCGATAGTGAGAACCTTGTCGTTGGGGAACGTAAGTTTCTTTATGACAATCACATTGCGGTATCCGTGCATGAATGACTTGGACTTTTCCAGCACCATTTCAGGCTTCAGCTCGATTACCTGACTGTTGGTAGCCTTATGCACCTTCTTGTCGGCGAGCTTGATGCGCAGTTCGTCAATGTCGAAGCGGATATTGGTACCGTTATCCACCGAGAAATCGAGGAAGAAGTAGTCGCCGACTGCATAGATGTTGTTCAGGCGCATCTTGAGCTTATGCTTCTTGGAGCCGACATTGCGGTACTTCGCCGGCGAGTTCCATACTTTGCGTGCAAAGCTATACATATCCTCGGTCGAGAGCGACACCGCCGGGTTGTTGTATGCGGTCTGCTCCGACAGCTCGACTGTCTTGTCAGTCACGGCCTCGGTCATGCGGGTCGTGTAGATCAGTCCGTATTGCACACGGTAGCGTTCCGTCACGACAGTGATGATGGCAAGGATTTCGCCGTCCTCGTGTCCGGCTTCCTTGGGCTTGAGACGGATTGTATTGTCGATGGGCTGGTCTCCGGCAATCTTGTCGGTGGATATGTCCACAAAACGGATAGGCTCCGTGGCTGTGATTACGGTAGTTACCTGCTCGTTGACTGTGAGAAGTTCCATCTCCTCATAGGTTGACTGGGCGTTGGCACCCACTGATGCGGCTCCGAGAAGGAGAGCCATTGCGAAATGTTTGATATTCATTGGTTATGGTTTGGTTCGATGATTGTTTGGTTATTGGTTATAGCTTGGTTGACACGCTGGTTGGCTATATCGCTGTATTCCGGCACTATCTCGTATCCGATGAAGTGCCTTCCTGTGTTAATGGCGGCGACCGCCGTGGTTCCTGACCCTATGGTATTGTCGAGTATCAGGTCTCCGGGCTTGGAGTAAGTCCTTATCAGATACTCCAGCAAAGCGACCGGCTTTTGGGTGGGATGGTAGAAACATCCCTTGCGGTGTTCCTTCGGGAATTTGAGGATTGATGTCGGGTACTTGTCATCTGCAATCCTGACCGGTACGGCCTTCATGCTCCCGTAACAGCGGTTGGTGAATGACTCCACATCACGCCTCGTATGGTTTCTCTCCGACGGAAGACACGGACGCATCTGAGGATTATAGACCGGCTGACTGTCATAGAACACCACGATGTCCTCATGTTTCCTAAGTGGCATACGCCTTGCGTTGAGATGTCCGCTTACCCTGTCCTTTTCCCACACGAGATTGTATCTCCATTTGTCGGGCTGCGACATTATCAGTCTCGCAGTGAACATTCCCTGGGAGAAAAGGATAATCGGACATCCGCGTTTCGCTATGCGGTTGTACTGTTCCCAAAGCAGGTCGAGAGGAATCATCCTGTCCCAACCGGCAGCCTTGTTGCCTTTGTTCAGAACTCCATACGGGAGGTCTGCGATGATCGCGTCAATGCAGTTGTCAGGTAGCGACTTCATTCCTTCAAGGCAGTCCATATTATATATGGTGTCTTTTATGTTCATATGTCACAGCACCTTTGTTTTGTTGTTCAGATAATATTCACATTTGAACCCTTTCCTTGGTGAAAACTCCGCAAACGTGCAAGATTTGAATATCATCGGCTTATTTACATACTGGGCAAGGTCTTTCTCATACTGGGTCGGAACATGATTATTCCCGAAATCACGGTACGGCATGACAAACGGCTTTATTTTCAACTCACGCAGCCTTTCGATGCGATACATATCCTCTTCGATTGTAGAGTTGAACCCGACGAGTACATAGCACATAAGCTTGTATGGCTTGATATACCTTGTTACCTCCCGCAGTTTTTCGGTGAGGTCAAGCTGAGGGAAATCCCATGCTATATGTATGCTTTTATACAATGGCAGCCTATTGAGCCAATATGCCTGTTCTTCGTCCATAATACGGACATCCACGCCATGCAGATTGACCTTCTGTTTTGCTGAAAGAAGATATTCTATCGCATCATGCCATGCGGGATTGGCAAAGAAATTATTGTCCAGCACCTCGATATGTTTTCCCATGGGATTAAGATTCACAGGAGTGACAGGAGTGATGTAGCCTTCCTTTTCTCTGACGAGGCAAAAAGGACAATGCCTTATACATCCTCGTGAGAAAAACTGGATAGAAAACTGATACTGCGGATATAATGAATAATCCATAGCAGTCGATTCCTCAATCTCTTTTGGCAACCTGGAACCTATGTCATAACCGGTTCCCCCTTTGATCATCTTATGAGTGTCGATGCCGCTGTAATCAAAATCACGGCTGAATGTAAATATCTTGCTGGCGGCCACAATATCATACGTTTTTGCCGGGACAGCCCATTCTACATTATCTCCATGTGACTTATGATAGGCAGACAAGCGCATCAGGGCAAAATTGGGAAATCTATGCCCGTCAACATCAATCAGTCCAATACGTCCTTTCATATTTATCGACGGTTATTATTTGTTTCTCTGCCGTTCACAAGATACACGAAGGTTCCGTACTTGAGCTTGACCTTATTTTTCTTGATAGCCTTTGATATGGCGGAAGAGGTTTTCTGGTATGCGTTCTGAATAGCGTTCCAGCCCCACTGCGACACATTGTCCATGCCCGAAGTATTGCTGTTGAGCGTCATGGAGTTGTCGAGTGCGCCACCTGCTATGTCCTTTGCCGTCTCGCGGAACGAGCTGTTGGGGACATACAGTCCCTCCATGCCGTCTGTGTCATAGATGGTAAGGTTCACTTTTACAAGGTCATCGTTTACCATCAGCGATTTGACAGAGCCTTTGACACGCTGCTGACCGAAGCCACTCATCGTGGCATAGAGGTAACTGCCTTTGGGCAGGAACACATCGTTGATCTCCACATCATCGAGAAGCCGCAGTCTTACACGCGACCCGTCAACAGCCTTTATATCCTCGTCGATAATAGCCTTGATAAGACTCGGTTCCGGCTCGTTTTCGGCAAGAGTGTTGAAATAGGATGAAGAGGGGCGTTTTGCCTTGACTACGGTCTGGGCGGCGTCATCATCGGAAAGTGCGTTTACGGCACCATCCTTGACCTCGACCGTCTGCGTGGCTGTTACCGAAGCGGTTGCCTCTACAACTGGAGCCGGTTGCTCCACAGACTGCTGTCCTTTGAGACGGGCTTCGGCAAGGGCGCGTTCCAGTTCGGCAAGGGCAGCCGCATTGTTGTTGTCGGCATAGTCAACCGGATTCAGCGAGTCCGACGACATCGCCTCTCCCTTTTGCGCTCCCTCGGCGATTCTGTCCTGCATCTCGCGAAGACGCAGCAGTTCTTCGGTGCGGGCCTGTGCCTCACGGTCGAGCATTGCGAAATCCTCGTCTGAATAGCGCGAGTCATATTCTTCTGTCTGTTCATCATTGTTGCGGTCAATGTTCTCCACAGCCGAATAGTCCTGTATGCGACCGAATGACTTCATCATGCTCTCGGTGCGGTTGCCGATTCCGTCATCACGGATCTGCGCCTGCGGCAGCGTGGGGTTCAGATACTCTGTCTCCTGAAGGTTTGCGTCGGGAGCATCCTTCACCTCAGTCTTGAACATGTCTATGACAAGCCATCCAGTTCCCAGTATCAGGGGATAGAGGATTGCGGGGAGGACATATTTCGGCTGGCGGAAGTTAATCTTCTGTAGTAGGTTCATTTGAGTTATTATTGATTGGTTTGATTTGTGGTTGCGACTGCCTGCGTTCCTTGTAAATGCTTTCCTGTTTCTCCACAGCCGTCTGATAGTCGTTGGCTTTTGTAGCCACCTGCGACAGCCGATAGACATTGAGCACGAAGCAGAATATCACTATGCCGAAGACGATGCCGAGGAACAGTTTCGGCCAGCGGTCGGCGAAACGCTGTGTGGCGGCTGCCGCCTTGTCTATCTTGAGGAAGCGTGCCACCTTGCGGCCGGCACTCACTTCCTTCTCATAGCGTTCCTTGTACCTGGGGTCGTTCTTGTCGGGCATCTTCTCGCCCATGATCAGTTTTTTCCAGCCCATTCTCAATAATTGTTTTTGGTTTTCTGTTCAATGTCCTTGTTTAGCAGCGTGCGCCAGTTCACTATCAGCAGACCGTGGGGGTTATTGTCGGTACGGGGAACACGCTTCAGCTGACCCGCCGTTACCAGTTCACGGGTAAGGATAGAGGTACGTCGCTCGATGCGCTGACGGCCATAGTATTTGAACTCCATCTTCTGCGGGTCGAAGTTGATTGAATCGCAGTAAATCGAGAATACAGCCGATGTACCCATGATGTTGTTGTAGAAGCCTCTCTCCTTTAGCGTGTTGTACTGGGCAAGACCGGTTTCGTCAACAAGATACATCGCCTTGTCCATCGTATATTTGATGTACTTGTCATCCGGAGCCAGTGTGAAGAACAGATGGTGGAAACGCTCGACATGGCTCTTGGCTTCGACATCGAGTGTCTCGTCCATAGTGGTGCGTTCCACGAGGACAGGAACCGTGCCGTCAAGCACATATATCTTCTTCTGTGCATCGGCGACCATGCTTCTCGCTGTCCAGATACTCGACATGGAAATCACAACGCAGCCGGCAAGAAACACACAGCAGACAATCGTCACCAGTTTGATTTTATTTTCTAAGTTCTTGATTACCATTATAAGTTTTGTGGATTAATAGATTAGAATACTTTGCTCATGGCTCCCTGCGCCGACATCTTGGCCTGTGAAGCCACGCCCTCGCCGAAGTTTCGGGTTGAGAAAGCGGTGTCACCTTCAGGTATCATCCATGCCGCAAGATCGGGCACGAGGTTAAGACATTTGAGAGCGACAATCGAGGCAGCCATCAGATATCCGGCGGAGAAGAATGAGTTCTGGAGGTATGCAGCCATTGTCTGAGTGTTTTCCGTTATCGCCGAAAGGTTCTCGACCTGTATGCACAGAACTATATCGAAAAGCAGAAGCACATAGAAACCTACGAAGTAGAGCATGGCTCCATAGAAATGTACTGTCAGATAGCGGGTAAGCCACTTTGCCCATGCACCTTCCCATTTCGGCAACAGTGAGAAAGCCCATTGTATAGGCCCGAATATCGTGAGCATACCCAAAAGAATCTGCTGGCAGTATATGGTGGCCCACCATCCGATTCGGAATACTATCAGGGCGATTACCATCACTATCTTGTCTATGCAAACTACAGCTCCGGAGGTCAGCGAGGTAAACCACAGCTTTGAGGCATCTTTCTCCATCTGGGTGACTTCCTCGACCCCCGTTGTCTCCATTGTGGATTCTATGAGATTGGGGTCGGAAGTGCCGGTTCTGGCTACATCGGCTTGTGCTTGCAGGTCTGTATATAGACTGTCTCTGACGAAGACCAGCTCTTGCACTTCCTTGAATTTGTCCTCGATCTGCGCCGCTTCCGCTGAATACAGGTCATGCGTATATGAGCCTATCGAGTTAGGTATGTATGAGAGGAAGTCGAGCACGCACCATGAAGAACCGCTTGAATTTGTGCCGCTGTCGGCCGGAGGATACCACCAGCACATGATAAGGCTGATTCCGAGAGGACGAAGGAGCTTCATCACGTCAAGAGGCTCGTTCTTATACATCATCTTGAAGGCCATCTGTCCTGCCACGATGAGCGAGAACAGCGCGGCTAACGCCATGCACATCTGGAGAATCCACCAGAACGGCCCTTGAGAACCTGTGAACGTGGCGTCACAGAGGAACTCGTTTGTCTGAAAGATTACGTCATCTATCTCTTCCTCAAGGAGATTGATGCCGAAATCCGAGAGAATGTTATCGGCCATTAATATGTCGGGATATTAAAGAGGTTTGCTTCCCGGTCTTTCTCTTGTTTCGTTTTGTATCCTGCACTTCTGAGCAATTCGTAGATCATCATCACACCTTCGGGATACCATTGAGTCCAGAGCACGGCGCCACTCTTAGAGAAAGTGGTTTTAGCCAGATGTGCGTAAGCCTTGTTGGGCATCCACCGGCCGTTCAGGGGACGCTGAATTTTGAAGTCCCATAGAATTTTGTTCAGCTCACAGGCTGATAAGCCGTAAGGCTGTGCAATCTCGGTTACGTCAATGGCGTGTTGTGTCGCTTTGAACTCCTCGGTGAAGTCTGTGCGGAGACGGAGACCATAGATTTCTTTGTCACGCTCCATGATTGCATGACCCTGAACCTCGATTGCTGTCGCCTGGGTTTGCAACTGCTGACTCTGCTCTTCGACGAGCGACTGCTGCTCGATGTAGAGAGCTTCCTTCTTTTTGAAGATGTCCAGCTCGTCCCATAACTCTTTGAGGATGGTGAATACTGAAGAAGGATTCTTGACAATCCGGTCGAGAATTGATGGGGCGATATACGCGCCATGTTTCCGGATTGAGGGAAGCACATCTCTGTAAACCCAGCGGCGAAATTCCTTGGCAGCCGGCAGTTTCGAGCCGAAGATGAGAGCATAGACATCATACTCCGGAATGTACTTTACTGGCTGCATTACGACTGTACCGTGCTGATTCTCAGAGGGGGTCATCAAAACGGTGACCCCCTCACAGTGTTTGGTAACTGCATTTTGGTAGGCTTTATAGCCAAGTGCTTTGGCTACATCGTTTGCCTTGAATAGAATCTCGTCGTCTTCGGATACTGTGGTAGCAATCTTGCCGAATTGCGGATGGCTGAAGATCTCGAATTTTGGTTGATTATCCATTGATGTTTTGGTTATGAATTAATTAATTTTTGTTTGGTTTGTATGCTGCAAGAATCCTGTCTTGGTTGGCAAGCCATTCATCCTTGTGAAATTTCTTGTCACCGACAATTACCCAGTCGCCTTCCCATTTTATCGGGCCGTCAGGTTTTATGGGCTGGAAGGGTCCGATTATCCACTGGTTGTTTCCGTTCCCTCCGTTTCCACCGTTGCCGTTTGGCTTCGTTGACCATCCGGCACCGCGCCATCTGTTCATGGCTGCCTTGGCAATCTCGCCTCGACGGTCAGGCTTGGTGTAGCTTGCAGCGAGAAGTCTTGAAGCCTCACCCCGGCCATGCAGTTGCACAAGGAAGCACAGCAGGTTCTCGTTGGCCTCGGTTATGTCCTTGTATATCCGCAGATACTCCTTCTTCCGCTGGGAGTTCGGCATATAGGACTGCTTGATTGCTGTAATCGCCGTCGTGAATTTGTTGTAATACTCACGCCAAAGGGAGACATGGGCGTTCTTGCCTCCGGCGGTAGCGAGCCGGTTGATGTTTCGCTGAAAATTTTCCAGACCCGCATCAATTTTGCGACCTTCCGCCATCCATGCGAGGTCAACCTGACGGTCAGCCATGTTCAGTGCCTCAATCTCGGCCCGCTTGACAAATGAGGAATCAAGTTTCTCTGCATCGTCTATCTGCTGGTATGCTGATATGCCGACTGTCGTGCGGAACGACATCTTGTTTTCCGCATTGGCGGTCTTGCGATAGCGGTTGTGGAGAACCTGATAGTACAGGCTCGGAGTCAGGGAGCCGGCCCCGGTTTCCTGCACTGTTATCTGATTCATCTTCGCATCATCGTGATTGTAGGTGATCTTTTGTGCTTTGGCCGACAATGCGAAAGCCACCAGCAGCACGGGGATATAAATTCGTTTCATTGACTCGGTTTATTAAGGTATCCTGCATCACGCCATCTTCCGAAGGCATCATCAATAATCTCTCTTAGCGGTTTATTGCGGTAAACAGATGATTTCCAATAGCCGATTCTGACCTGAATGTATCTCCATGTATCGAAATACGCCTTGTTGAGATGAAGTCTTATATTGTCAAGCGACTGGTTGATGGAGTTGAGAACCATCATAAGGTCGGAGGTTGAACATGCCGCTGCTCCGGTTGCATACAGCACAAGGTCGGTCATGGAACGGTAAAGGTTCTCCGCTTCGTTACCAATCTTCTGAATACAGTGGAAATTGACCATGATTATCAGGGTGTCCGACATCTCGATGTTGCCCCGTTTGAGGCATTTCTCATGGAAGTCGGTCAGCATCTTCTTGTACTTGCCCACGTTTTCCCTTACATTGGTATAGGTGTCGCGGACATTCAAGGCTGTACGTGTTGACTGGTATATTATGTCTATGATGTCAAATGCCCTTGTATATTTGTCAAGGTCGAAGTTGAGTTCCTTGTAGTCATTCGATGCATCGGCTGAATACTCATGCAGAAGCTGGTTGCTCATTTCCAAAGTGGAACGGGCAAGCAGCAGACTTTTCTGATGCTTGTGGTCGGAAATATAAGCCTCCACAGAAGCTATGTCGAAACTCCACTGGGCACTGGAGCTCAATGGTGTGAGGACAGGAAACATCATGAGTATGGCGAATAGGATTCTGTTCATTTTTTATCGGGTCTCTATGTCTTCGTCATATTTTCCGTTATACTTGTCAGAATGTGCGGCATTGGCGGCATTGCGGAGCCAGCGGCGACGGGCCTGCTGTATGAGGGTCTGTCTGCGACCCTGCTCATCGTTGACGGGCGGTGCGATGGTCAGCAGCACGTCTATGATCGAGCGTTTGTAGTTCATCATCTTCTCAATCGACACAAGGTTGACATAAATCTTATGGAGCCTCATGTCAACGCCTCTTGCAATCTCAAGGCGGTCGGACGACCAGAGAAGATGATATGTGTCCTCCGTATCGTCCGTTTCCGAAGGCTCGGTCTTGCAATATTGTGTGTCGAGCTGGCAATCCGGGTATTCACGGGCTATTGCCGACAGTCTCTCGTTGATCTTTTTCTCTTTGTCGGCATCCGAAGCGTTGGGGTCAAGGTTTATTATCTCGACAACCTGGGTATCCGAATACTCCGCATACAGCTCATAGTCAATCTGAACAATGGCGCGGTGTATCTTTATGCCGAGGAAGTATTTAGGCTTCCTGGCAATAGAGATGGTAGCCTTGAAGGTCAGTGTGCCGTTGATGTTCGGAGCGTGCGCCTTGCGGGTATAGGTGTAGCCCGACCAATAACCGTCGCCGTCCCATGTAAGGCTGTAGGCGGTCTTGCAGTCCTGCATGATGGCCGGAATACGGTAATAATCATCGGTCTGAATGTCATTATCCTGGGATGCGTCCTCCTTGGCCTGCAGGACATCCTGCAACTTCTTCTTATAATCGGCCAACTGACTCTTCAGTTGACTGATCTGATTCTGGTTGGCATTGTACTGCTGGCGCAGACGGGTTGCCTCTTCGACTGTCGCCGTGGCTATCTGCTTAAGAAGGTCGGCGTTCTGTCTTTCCAACTGGTCTATCTGTGCCTGCGTGAGTGCGATTTTATTACGGTATTCCGTTTCCAATGCATCCAGTTCAGATGTATCGACATCCTGATTGCCTGTAAGTGATGTTGTCATGGAACACTGTTTGGTATGGTTGCTCAATGAACCTCCGCAACTTTTACATTTGTAGGTCGTGGTGCCACTCATAAGTTTTGCACCGTCATGGCAGGTGACTGATACAATCACACTCTCGGTTCCTTTCAGTTTGTCGGCGCTCGATGCCGAGTAGTAGTTCCGGCTTCCGTATCCGATTTGATACACAAGTCCTTCCTCGTTATCGTTGAACTCCTTGAGCTTGACCTGCATCTGCTTCTGGAATGTAGCCAGATCCATGTTATAGCTGTCAAAGACAGCTTCATAGACTTCCTCCGTCCAGTTCCATGTTTTTGTCACGGTTATCGAATAGGCGTATGCCTTGCCGTACTGTTTGCCACCACGGTTGAGAATATAACCGCTGCGGTAATAGTTCATGTTATAGCGGTACCGGTCATCCTGTTGGTTGAGTTGGGCGACCTTGCTCCGTGACCATCCCGCATGGGCTTCCGAATTGCTCAATGCGGCTTCGACAACTGCCGCCGAGGGATAATAGTTGGGGTCTGTGGTGTTTACCCTGTACCACGGCGAGCCGTAGAGAATGGAATTGTTGTCAGTCGGAGGGTTGTAATTGCAGACTGTCTCCGAGCCGGACTCCTTTCTGTATATGTACCACCGCTGGGTGTAATACTGGCCGTCGGCGCGGTCAACATAGTCCGTCACCCAGCCTGTCATATTGTAGTTGGCGATATTGAACAGTCGGTTTACGTTCTCCGGAGAGCCGACAATATCCATCAACTGACCGGCAAGAAGGTTGTTGATGTTGCCGTAGATGCGTTCACAGCTCACCACCGCATCGTAGATGCCGGTAATCTTACCCTGCATAAGACCGCTGAAATCCGAGCCGGACAATACCTGGTTCATAATGTTCTCGGCTGTGCTCGAAGCAATGCCGACCGCTATGTTGTAGAGGTTCTCGGCATCCGCTTTCAGGTTCTCCTTGGTGAAATGGTCCGGGGCCTCGGCAAGCATCTTCTGCATATTGTCCCAGTTGATGATGTTGTATTGTGCGAACTCAAAAAGTTCTCTGATTTGCGGATTGAGCTCAAGGAAATTGATGTCGCTGAATCCCAGCCTGCTGTTTGTCACAACCGATTCGAACTGCATACACAATGCCTTGGTCTCATCGCAGATCTTCATCAGATAGCTGCCCCAATAGAGGGCGTTGTGCGGCTGTTCCAGCATCAGCCGGGCGACCACCACAATCTTCGGAATGATTTTGGTGGCCACCATACGGTAGATGCGCTTGTAATAGTAGTTCTCAGTCGAGCTACTCCATATTCCGAGATCGGTCAGAGCCTTGCGGTCGAGAAATTTGGATGAGAATATGGCCGCAGCCGCCACTTCCGCAGAAGTGTATTTCTCCAGAATCTTCTTCACCTGCTCATTATAGTAAGCCTCGGTACCGGTTTCTACACCGTATGCCGATGCCATCGCCGCAACAGTCTTTGCGTCGATGTTGAGATTGGCATACTGGGCCGAAGCGGTAGTAGCCCCGACAAAACACATCATTATTATGAGCAGGATTCGGTTCATTGTTTTTTAGTTGGGATTTGAAATATCAGAGGTTCAGCACTTTGCCTTCGTGGTTCACACGCTGTGCAAAGGCAAGGGATTTTGAGATGCCGGACTTGGCCCAATCCCGGCAATAGGCTTCGATAGCTTCCTGATGAGAGCATCGAAGCTCACGTTTATAAAGTTTCAATGCCTCTTTCTCGGCTCTTTCGGTGGTATAGGTCATGTAGCACTCACGAGGTTCCTCCACGCCGAAGACATTCCCGTTAGCGCCACGACGTATAAAGACTTCACGGAAGAATGACCTACCGTCTTTGTTCTCTAAGCGGTTGATGGTGAAAATCTTCTTGCAGTCAACATCGGTAAGGCCCAGGATCTTCTTAATCTCGTCGAAGCGTTCCTTGAACTTCGATTGGTCGAGCAGCATCACGACATCGGAGTTGTTGATGATTGCCTCCTTGACAATCTCTGAGCCTATGATGTCCTGTATCTCCTGCGTCACCACTCCGACCGATGCCCAGAACTTACGGGCCGTTTTATATAAGTATTTGATATACTCGGCCATAAGTGGAGATGCGATGGCTTTCCATGCCTCCTCGATTACAAGTACCTTGCGGTTCTTTTTCAGGCGCATCTTCTGAAGGAACACATCCATGATAATCAGTGTCACGATGGGGAACAGCTTCTTGTTCTCCTTGATGGCGTCCACCTCGAAGACAATGAATGTCTCGTCAAAGAGAGTTGAATCCACATTCTCGTTGAGAATTTTCTCGTATGCACCTCCTTTGTAGAAAGGCTGTAGCATCGTGGAATAGGTAGAGTAACTGATAGTCGTGATGTCGTTTTCGGTGCATATCTGTTCCAGACGGTCAAAAGAATAGTCAAAGAATGAGTTAAAGCTCAGTTCTGTAACTTTGAGTGCAGCACGGCGTTTCTCCAATACGTCAATCTGCTTGCGCACCATCTCGTCCACATCTTTCGGGGCCATATTGGTATTCTTGCGGCTGGCGGAGGCAAACAGATTCTTCAGAAGCACCTCGCGCTGTTCATCGGTGTACTTTGTAAACCCGTTGAAGTAGGCATCGTAATAGTCGATGATGATCTGCTCCACGATACGGAACTCGATTTCAGGAATCTTTGCGTCAGACCCTTTCCATATCAGGAGGACAAGGTTCTTGAGAAAGTCAATCTTCTCAATGTTGTACTCGTTACGATTGATTTTGAACGGGTTCATCGTGATTGGCTTTTCCTCTGTATAGGAGATATACTTGCCGCCGAGATATTCACACAAACCCTCGTATGAGTTACCGGTATCCACCATTACAACATCGGTGTTCTGCTCGTGGAGCTGGCGCACAACGCTGTTCATGTGGAACGATTTGCCGCTGCCCGAAGGCCCTAAACAAAAGAAATTTGAATTGTCAGTCAGCTTGTTGGCTCCCTCCTTGCCGGAAATGTCGATTGCCACGGGAACACCCTGACGGTCGGTGTAATAGATTTTCAAAGGCGTGTCCTCGGAGTGCTGGGCGTGCTCCTTATACATCAGACACATGGCGGCGTCCGATATTGTGAGGAAGCGGTCATACTCCGGATTCATCTTGAAACAGTTGCCGGGGAATGAGTTTACAAACAGTTCCAACTGATTGTAGCTCTTTCGGGAAATATGGATACCGAGGCGTCCGAACACGTTTTCAAGATGGTTGGTCGGTTTCTGAAGGTCAACACCTTTCCTGCAAGTCACCATAATATTGAAATGGGCATAAACAAGCTGCTTGTTCTCGCGGGCAATGACTTCCTGCACCTTTTCAATATCTTCAACCGCAATCTGGTTGCCAGGATTGGGCACGGAGGCATGACGGTTGCGTTTCTTGTCGAGAATAGATAGCTCTCGCTTCTGTCCCGGCATGAATATCATCTGGTTATACACCACAGATTCGATTTCAGGAATGGAGTCAAGCACCGACATCAGGTCAACCGGCAGAGATGTGTTGTTGACCTCTATCTTTGTGAACGGACGAATCTGCGTCGGGAGGTTGATGCAGTCCACATCCACAAGCGAGTAAATCTTGCAGTTCCTGTCGCCCATGCCTACGCTTTCCTCGTCAGCCCTGAATGTGCTGAAGGAGATGCGTTTGTTGGCGAAGTCCATAGCGAAGAAGCGGTCAACGACATCGGAAGCCTCTGTCTTATTGAGGAACTGCGTCTTTATGCCGGCATCGCGCAACTGGTCGGCGACCTTGCGGATTTTCACAAGGAAATCGCGCCACTTCTTGCTGTCGTAGCTGAACAGGCGGCTCTTCTTGCACTCCTGCGTGATTGTCAGATAAGTTAAGGAGTCGGTGTAACGGCGTCCTTTGAAATACTCGAAGTAGGAGCTTGACAGGAACTCCCGGTTCTCACCGTCCTCGTCGGCAAAACCCTTACGGGTAAAGATGTCCTGTTTGTGAATGGCATAGTCTTCGCCGAGTGTCGCACAGATGGCTGCGAACAGTTTGGTATATTCGTAATAGGCATCAATATTGCCTCCGAACTTGGCTACGGGATTCTCCATTTTAAGGATTGCCGAGATCTCGCTGGTCTTGGTATATACCACACCTATGCCATCCGTTTCCTCGATGGTAAAATAGATGTCATGAAAGATACGGCTGCGCTTCCCGCCGGTGCCGAAGGCCCATACGGAAACTGCCATGCCAAGGCAAATCGCCAGACAGATTATGATGACGTATAGGGTCATATTCAGAATAAATAGAAAAGTCTTAGTTTGAGTTTGGCGTATTGTTTTGAGTAATTGGGCATTACTACGCCTTTACTCATTTCAATACCATAATATTTATGGTCGGAGGATTCGGAACAGGTCAGATACTCGCCGTTGAAAGACTCAATCAGTTCCGGTAGATGCGAATGGGCGTATGGCTGGAACAGAAAGAACATCTGAGCCATCTCTGCCACAGTCGGGATGTAGCTGCAATGATGCTTCTCGATTTCGGCCAACATGGTTCCATCTTCTTTCCCTTTCTTTTTATTGAGCAGTCGGGATGTCAGCTCCGCACCATCCTTATGTCCAAAAGCGGTGTTTTCGGAATATGGGATTTCAGGCTTATATATGAGCCGTTCTTCTTCAGATGAAGACGAATCATTGATGATGCCTTCGTTCCTTTGTCCGTCAATAGTCTCGAAGATTGTTCCGCTTGTCAAGTTCTTGCTGCCGAAACAGAATGTGCCGGGAACATCCTCTATGGAAACCGCTTTGCCGTGTCTGCCGTCTGTCTGGAATACGACAGCGACAGTCATTGTGTCGCGCTTTGCCACCACAAGTCCGTCTTTCCGGAGATAATGACCGGTTTTGACGGTATCTACAACTGTGACTTTCCGAAGATCTCTTTTGTACTGATTGTCAACCCACGAGGATTTTGGCAGAAGCTGTCCGGTTTTGTCCGTCTTGAGATTTATCTGCGTCATGCTCCCTGCGGACAGTGGCGGGATTTTAGTCTTGAGAAGATATTCCTTGCCGTTGACCATAGCCGACAGAACAATGTCCGAAGCAGCGTCGCAAGGGATAAGGTAAAAATCATGACTGCGACCGCTGTTAGCCAGACAGTCAGCATCAATCCCCACAGGCATTCCTTCGCCTGACTTTTCAATCCATTTTCCATTGTAAGGGATATATTTTCCGCGAGTTGCAACGGATTCTCCTTTTAGTTTCAGAGATTCAAGGACATCGGTAAGATTGTCACTCCCGATGCAAAATCTCAGAAGGGCCATTGAACTCTGAAATTTCATTTGTAAAGACAGCCTGGCACCGACCGTCCTCCCGGACTCGTATCCGAAGATTCTGTCCGAGAAGGGTGCGGTCAGCGACAAGGTGTCGGAGGAAGACAGAGGCCAGCAGGCGCTGACCACAGAGGCGGTGTCAGCCATCAGCGATGGCTGTTCAGGTTTGAAACAGTCGGATGTTCCGACAAAGGCAAGTAAGTCCGTTTTACCGTCAGAAGTCAGTCTCACCCCGATTCTGTCAGCTCCCGTGATTGCTCCCGAAGCTGTGATTTCCACCGGCTTCAGTTCTTCACGCCAGGCATCGCGTACCTCGATGGCAGCTCTGGTCTGTTCCAGCGAGGGACGCTTTTCATCTGATTTGCTGCATGAGGCGCATATCAGGGCGACACCTATGATATATGAGTAGCGGATTGACATTTTCGGAATGAGTTGATTTGAATTTTGGTTAAGAGTTGTTTTAATGATTGGTTTATAGACTTCTGGAACGACAATAGACGAACACTCCTTTGTCGTTGTTTTTGGAATGGAGGCCCTTGCGCTGCTTGAGCATTATCAGGGCGGCTCCGACCGCGACTGCTGCTACGAGGGTTATCAGCCCCGCCACGAAACCGATGACGATATACATGACGATGAATCCCACAATCGCGCCACAGGCTGCTGCGGCTGCCCAATAGATGTAGCGGCCCTGAAGTCCCATCAGTTCGAGGGGTCTCTGCAACCCCTTGAACATTGGATAGGACGGATAGCTTTCTTCATCGGTATTCGCCACGGGTCACACACCGAAGAAGAGAGGCAGAGCCTGGGCTGCGGCCACGAGGAAGATGCAGGCGCCGACAATCATCATGATCGACTTCTTGACATCCTGCTCCTCGTTGTTCATCTTGATATAGACGCTGATAGCGCCTACGATGGCGACAACGCCGGCGATGGCGTAGCAGAGCTTGACGACGATGGGAACATACTTGGCGATTTCCTCCGTTACTGTGGTCAGTGCGGTGGTACCCGCCTCGTAGTTGCCGGCGGCGTTCTGGGCGAACATTGCCACGGAGCCGACAATCATCATCATGCAGAACATCTGCACGCGCTCGCTTCCGAAGAAGCCTTTGAGTTTGTTTGCGATTTTTTTAATCATAAAATCCGGTGAATTTTGGTTTGTTTGGTTTTGAAATTAAATGATTGGTTTTGTGTATATTATTGATTATGGAAACTATATTCTGTATCCGAAGAAAGCCGGGAAGACCGTGGACGCGCCTATCAGGAACAGACACGCCCCGACTACCATCATTATTTCTTTCTTGACTCCGTCCTCTCCGGAGTTCATCTTTATGTAAATCTGGAGTGCTGAATAGATGACTACAATAGAGGCTATCGCATAGATAAGGTATAGGACATACAGCATCATTGTCACCACGAAGTCATGCTGTCTTGCAAGCGCGTCGGCTCCCCAGCTGTAATCGACACCCCCGCATTTGGCAGCAGCAGTCTCGGCACATAACAGGGCGAGTGCGACAAGGCTCTGCGGGATCCACCGCTTAATACTCGTCAACTGCAGGCGCATCCTCGGCTTGGGTCTTTGCAGATTCCTCGGCCGGGATTCGCGTGATCAGACATCCTTCATTGTCAATCTGTCCGCTGTTTCCCTGTAACAGCTCATCAAAATCTTCATCGGTAAAGGATTTTTCATAGACTCTGCTATCTTCAATATCCTGAGCGTCAGTATCAAGTTTCTCCTGTATAGCCAGAGCCTGCGCCTCTTTGTCTGCCTCCGAAGCTGGCGTTTCCGGTATAATTGTCTCTACTGCCGCTACCGGTTCAGCGTTGACATTATTGTCGCCGACGGCAAAACCTGTTTCCGTCTCGATGACTTCCACGGATTGCTCCCCGGCAAAGTTTGTGTCGAAAGTCTCTGTCCCGGAGCTTTCCTCCGCCGACTTCCGGCTCGATGTGACATCGCGTATTATCACTATTGAGAAGTAGATGATATAGGCGGTCGTCAGGATAAGTGCGAATATTCCAAATGCGCTCATGTGATCGGTTTTATAAGTTCGTTTTTCAAATTGTGCAGCAAAGTAAATGCTTCTTTTGCTGAATTGGAATTATTCTCTGATTCACAACCTTTTATTTAATTCTCTTTTTGAAAATCATAAAATCGGCACCGATTTTCGGCACTCTCACAGTATTTAAGCCCCTTTATAATGCAAAATCCACCGTCACCGGAATGACAATGGATTCAATTATGTCTTTCATCTTTCATTGTGATGCCGGACATCCGTTTTCTGCGGCAAAGTTGGAGGCCGGAACAAATGCCAAATCATAGCCGGAGGTCACTGCTGCGCCGTGAATTTGTCTTATTGTCCGCTATCGCCTCCCTTGTAATGCCTGAAAATCGGAAAGACCGACCTCCCGATGAACCGAAAGGTTGACAAGTGGAGGGATAAAAACAACTTAAACTGCAAATAATATGGCAAACTATTGTTACAGCACTTACCGCATCACAGGCGAAGCATCGGAACTTGACGCTCTCTATGAACTTATGAGCCGACTGGAGAAAGAAAAAGAAAATGGTAATTGGGTAGGACATATCGTCGAAACCCTCAACAAAAAAATCCCCGAACATCTATATGTAAGGGGATGGTGGGATGAACTTGAAAGGGAAGAAGACTGTATCTGCTTTCAACTTGAAAGCGCATGGGACCCAATTTATGAGGCATGGGATTTCATCTGCTCCAAATATGAAACTCTGTCGGCATATTTTATAGGAGAAGAATCGGGATGTGAGGTATATCTCAAAAGAGACCACCCCGAGAAAGCGTGGTTCACGGATAACTATTACCTTGACATCTGCACTCCCGAAGAGGAATACATTCACGAGTATTTCAAGAACATTGATGATGCGTTCCGCTACATCGAGAAAATTGCAGATACCAACATCATAACCTGCGAGGACATTGAGGGTCTTAACTCCGCTTGGTCAGAGGAAAATCCAGACGCATACATCTATCTCCACGAGTTTAAGGAAGTCTGACTTAATGCCTCCATCCTCCGACAGCGAGAAATCTCACGACTTCTCGCTGTCTCACGTTTTTGAAACATTGTTTTATTGAAGCGGTTTTGGTGCAACTTCCTCTTTTAATTGTTGCGCAGGAAAAATGCCTGCGACACGACATCCTATATAGTAAGCCCTTTTGAAATCTTCAAGTGCTTCCTCATCAAACCATTTCTTGCCTGTCAAAGACAGAAGGAGATTCGAGTCATTGAATCTATTTGGACTGATGATGTAATAACTTAGACAGTAGCCAATTCCTGTATTACGGTCTATCAATAACGTACCATCTTTTGCTATATTGATTCTGCCGGATTTACATATAACCGCAAAACCATCCATAGTGTCTATCGGCATCATCTCGTTCCAGTCATTATTAAAGATTATATCCTTCTGTTCCTGACTCGTAAGATGAAGCACTCCCGGATTATGAAAAGTCTTACGCTCATATACATAACCGTCAAGGCTGTTAACTTGAAATGTACTCTTAATGCACTCTAACAAGTGGTCTGTCGCCTCTTGAAGACCATTCTCCAGATAGGAGATGGTGCTTTGAGGCAGTTGTAATGCCTCACCAAGCTGTCGTTGGGTGAGATTCCGTTCCTTTCGGAACAGTTTTAGATTTATAAACTTCATTTTCTGTATGATGGTGCCTGATGAATGATTTTATGATACATCTCCTGTATGCGGTCCATCACGCGCCATCCGTATTGCTCGAACAAATCATCAGACACCAGATTAGTGGTGATGACCGTAAAGCTCATGGTTTCATATCGTTTCTCAATAAGCCGGCGTACCGGATGCGCCGGCGTACCGAAGGATAGGACTTCGCATGGTTCTTCTCCGAGATCATCGATGACAAGAAAGGGAATTTCTTTGAGCCTTATAATCTTATCATCTTCTTGATTCTTATAGTATTCACAAACTTCCGTGGCAGTTATGAATCGGGTCTCGAAATGAAAGTATTCTCCCATATAGCTGAAACCCCCTTTCGAGTTCAGGATTCTTGCCATTTTTATGATTGCTTTTGCCAGCGTAGTCTTACCATTACCGGGGACTCCGCAAAGCATTATGCCCGGTTCCGGATGTGGCTTGGTAAGATGATTCACAACTTTGGCCACAACATCCTGCGTGTAAGTGTCATTGCTAAAATCAAGATAACGGTCTTGGACCTGTTCCTGATACAGTTTGTATAACTGCAGGAAAGCATCTCTCGGTTCAATGTTGAAGCGAAAGCATGGCGCAAGTTTCTGAACAGCTTTAACAGTGGCTACCTGACTGGACAGCTGAGATGCGGTGATTCCGAATTGTCCGAGTACATCACCGACTGATTGAGTGTCGGATGTTTTCATTGTCACGACTGTTTTCTAAATGGCTTCCAGTCAAATTCAATAACTGAATAGCCGTCGTTAATAATTGATGCAATCTGATTGCCATAGATCTCCCTGATGCTCTGCCTGTCGAATGGCGTGGCAATCATGGAGAACAGGCGCATATCATACCGCAGACGTATGAGATTCCTGATAAGCTCTACGGCGAGGTTATCTTTGGGATTTTCCAGTTCTATACCGAGATTGTCAAGGAACAGTATCGGTACGGAAGCCGCTTCAAGGAACTTCTCGTAGTATGCAATGGGATAGCGGAAGTCTTCTGCCCGGACATAAGCATTTTCGAGCGAGTCAATTTCCTGATATGTCCATGCCGCCGGTGTCCTTTTAATCAAATCAAAGAATTTCTTAAGCCCAAACATGAGGGTTGTTTTACCGGTTCCGAATTGTCCGCTGAACAGTATTCCGCATTTGGGCTGCCTGATTGTCATCTCGTCGGTAAGGGCATCACAAATCTCCAGCAACATGAGGTGATACTCTGTGGGAGCAATCATTTGCTCTCCGCGCTTACCCCCTAAGTCGTTAAGACAATAAAACAGGGATTTTTCAATAGTGGCCGGTTTCAGGTTGAGCTGTAAACGACTTTTCATAGTCTGCGGCAGAACGCGCGCTGATTTCAGCACCTCGGCGTCGGGCTGTCCCGGACTCTTGGCCCGGTTTTTTCTCTTTCTTTCCATTTCGTATTATTTTTTGGTTTTCGGTTATTCGTGAACGTATTTCTTTTCTTGCCCAATTCATGAAATGTTTCTTGAAGTCGGAAAAGGTGTTGTGAAATTCATCAGTGCTAAGACACTGGTTGATGAACTCCTCCAAGAGAAGTAAAAGTCCTTCAATGCCGCTTTCTGGTTTGAGGCTGTATGCCATCTGTTCAAGCGTCAGATCTGACTTTTTTAATTCTTCAAAAAATTCTTTCTCTCGTGCGGGCAAATCAATATCAAAATTTTTTTGATTATTATTTTCTTTATTTCTTATAATTGATGGTATTTGAGCTGTCATCTGACTTGGTATTTCGCCTTGTAACTCATCTTGTATCTCATCCGGTGTTTCGGCGTCCGTTTCGATATCCATTTCACTTGTTATCTTATTTCCCGTCACATGCGTTATCTCGTTGTCTATCTCAAGATGTGTTTCGTTGACTTTGCCCGAAGGTGCTGAGATAAGTTCCTCTCTGACTATCCGGATAATAAGGACGCCTTTTTCATCTCTACAGGAGATACGACCATCTTTAATCATCTGCTTCAAAAAGCGGTCAACGGTCTTTATGTTTACGCCCCATACATTTTTCAGATGTGTTTTAGTGACAGCAAGTTCCCCGTATTGAAGGTTCACTTCAACACGAGCTTGTCCGACGCACTGCATACATGGCTTGTAGGCTGCGCGACATCTTATCCATATCCACCACATGAACCGTTGCGGATCCTGAATCAGCCAGTCTTCTAACTCGTCCCGGTAGAACGGGATATATCCTGAATTATACATCGTGTCGGGTTTATCAATGTTTGAATAACTGAACCTTTATAGACAGCCTGGTCATCTACCAAATCGTAGATTATTCCGCTTTTGTTGATGAGGTTGAACAAGTCATAGGGCGCAAGTCCGAGCACTTCTGAAAGTTCATGTACAGAATAATATTTGTCCGGGCGTAAAGTCAATTGTCTCATACCGGTGTGTTTTGATTTCCCTCATGGAGAGGAAATAGTTGTGAAATTGACACACCTATGACTTGTGCTATCGCGTATCGAGCAGAACTTTTTGGTACTCTCCGTGCCTTGAGCCATTTCTTGACTGTCTTCCGGCGTGAGTGTGATACCTCGCATAACAAATTGACAAACCTGAGATATTCCATATTCTTTTTGGGCAGATGGGAATAGATATCTATGATTGAGCCACTCTGTTGTCTGTCTGCCGGAAACAATCTATTGATATCCATATTCATGAATGCGGCAATTCTCTCGCATATATGTTTATTTGGATAAATGCCGGAAGATGATGAACACAATATCATTTTGACAGTGTTGGGAGAAAGTCCTGATATCGTAACGACAAATTGAAAGAGTCTTTTCCGAGGACTTGGCATATCTCTGATTCTGTCTGCCAATTCAAATAGTGACAGTGGCATCCGCAGGAAATTCTCTAAACAGTTCATAGAGTATGTCGGTTTGATTATGTCACTGCCGCTTATTCTTGAACTTTCAGTTTGCGGGCACCGTAGTGTAGTTTTGTCTGAATTGGGATTCGTCAAACTCGTTGCAGTGGGATACTCGTCATGTCTTTCGTGGATTTCCACGAAAGTCGCACAGTGAGTTGTTATATTGACTGCTTCACGAAAGTGGCCGGCTTCAGGTTGAAACTTTGGCCCTCCGCTTAAGAAAACAAACCGCTCAGTATGTTTTGTTCTTTTTCGGCCCATATCATTTCCCTCCCCTAAGATTTAGATTTTCTATATCGCTTAGCCGGTAATATGGACTACCTTCTATATATACAGGTACCAGAGTTCCCTTATCTTCCCACTCTCGCAAGGTCTTAGGTGTCTTGTTGAGCAGCTTGGCGGCTGAAGAACGAGAGAGGGACGGTATTTCACTAAATTTTGCCAGCATCTCGGACATGGCATCAAGTGTCCTTATGACAGTACGGTCTGTGAGTTCGCTGAGCATCTCAACCGTCACAGGAATTACTATGGGAGGCATTTCCTCCTTTGGCTGGACATGGATCATCTCCCAGATGTTCTCAATGCTCATCCGTAGTTCCTCAACTGTTCGTTCATATAGATTCTTTTTCATTTGCGACTATATTTATAATTTTTATGTCGCAAAATTAGGGCAGCCCATACCCCCATATAGAAAAGAAAAGTAAAACTTGGTAAAATTACCGAAGTTTTACTTTTACTAAATTTTACTTGATTGTAATATGTTGTTATTTAGATAATTTCAAGAGTAAATCCGCTTCTGCGTTCTGTAAGTTTTCTTCTTTGATAAGGCTCCCTCCAACAGTGCTGAACATCTTGCTGATTGCCCCGTGAGAACCCTCTACGCCCCAGAACATCTTCATTATAGAAAACTCAGGGACATCAGATAACCAATTAAGTTCAAGGGCGGCTTGAATATATGTGGCCACCGTCTTTCCTTTCATTCCGTTGAGGGTGTCTCTCATTATATCCGATTTTCTACGCTTCTCATCAATACTGGAACCGACAATAAGACTATAAAGGGTGCGTAATGCTTTATCCCTGGTTTCTTCTTCACGGTCCAGCATCCGTGATTGCCTATATTCAACCGAGGTAAGCGTTTCCGGCAATCTTTCTGCTTCTTTTTTAAGTTCTTCATATCTGTCCCAAATGAACGGAATCCAAAGGATTTCAATTACATTTGCAATCTCCCTTGCAATGGAAGCTTTGTCAACCATGGTATTTGCCGTATGACCAAGAGCCATACCAATAGTGTCTTTAAGATTGAAGAACCACCTTGAGAATTTTTTTAGGGTTTGATAGATTGACCGTACACAGTAGGTAGCGGAGAATCCACATCGAATATCTTCGATTATGGCTCTCTGAAAATTGAGCCATTCTTCGATTAAACATCTTTTCAGCTCAATAAGATGGTTAACAGTCACAGCGTCCCAATCCGTGCAGAATGGTTCAATAAACGACATTCTTGCGCAGAGTATGTTTTCGTAATATGGGAGGTCATGTCTATTCATCCGATAGGGGATATAATAAAGAAACACTTTTTTACAAGCGAGGGTTCGTCAACAGATAGCCATCGGAAGTCGTGAAACTATTTTTATTGAAAGGGAGCTACTACAAGGGTAGTGGAAGCAAACGTCGAGATTAACTATTTAACTAATGTTAATGTTTGAGCAGCGGTGTTTTTAACATTTGATTTTGTCTGCGGCAGCCAAAAATCAGCCGAACATAGTAAAAATTTCTCAAAAATAATGGGGACGAATGGTTATTGACTTCAAGTTTGCAGACAATTTGCAGACAAAAACAAAATAAAAATCCCGCAGCTCTTGATTTTTAATGAGTTACGGGATTTATGGGTGCCCAGAACAGGACTCGAACCTGCACGCCTCGCAGCACTCGCACCTGAAACGAGCGCGTCTACCATTCCGCCACCTGGGCTTTGCGATTGCAAAGGTAGGAATTATTTTTTTTACGGCAAATTTTTTTAGATGTTTTTTTGCGGCAGATTAGAAAATTTGGTGGAAAATTTGCAATTCGTTATTGAATTTACATTGAATTTACAGAAAATTTTTTGGGGGACGTTGAGGTTGGATAGTTTTTTACTCGGAAAGTTGGGGAAGCTTTGCCTTTGTCAATGAGATGGCTGGATTGTGGGGCTGTTCTGATAATGCAGATAAGGCAGTTAGATAGAAATATTGGGAAGTTTGGATTGTTTGGGTGGTTTTATGGGATGTGGATAGGTCAAATTTGGTCGGATAGGAGAAGATAGGAGCGGTTGGCGCAGGAATTAGCGCTTGGAGCGGAAGAAGTCGCGCATCAGGGTGGCGCATTCTTCGGCGAGAATGCCTGTGGTTATGGTGGCTTTGGGATGGAAGGGGGAGGGGGATGAATTTTGAATTTTGGATTTTGAATTTTGAATGCCTCCTATTGAATTTTGAATGCTTTCCGTTGAATGTTGAATGCCTTTTGTTGAATTTTGGGTGTCCTCTATCGTATTTTGAATGCCGGCCATTGAATTTTGAGCGTTGGGTATGAATTTTTGAATATTTGGGGTTGGGTTCGGCTGTTTGGATTTTTCGGTTGCTGACGGTTTGGCCGGTTTTGTGGTGGTGTTGCGGGCGGTGATGTAGGTCGAGTAGCCGCGCTTGGGGTCGTCGGCGCCGTATACTATGCGGCTGAGCTGGCTCCAGGCTATTGCTCCGGCGCACATCAGGCATGGTTCTACGGTGACGTAGATTGTTGCCCCTGTGAGATATTTGCCTCCGAGAGTCTGTGTGGCCGCGGTGATTGCGAGCATTTCGGCGTGTGCGGTGACGTCGCCGAGGGTTTCGGTCATGTTGTGTCCCCGTCCTATTACGCGTCCGTCGGCCACGATTACCGCTCCGATGGGTATTTCGTCGTCCTGAAGTGCGGCACGGGCTTCTTCCAGGGCCATGCGCATGTAGCGGGCATCCGTTTCTTCCTGCATGCTGTTTATGATATATCGATTGTGAGACCTTCATTGGCCGCTATTGTGTCGGGGAATATGCGGCAGGCGTCGGCAATATGACCGCTTTCGTCGGCGTAGCTCTTTGAGTAATGCCCGATTATAAGCTTCTTCGCGCCGGCCTCAAGTGCAATTTTGGCTGCTTCACCGGCCGTGGAGTGACCGCGCTGACGTGCTTTTTCAGCATCGTCGTCGGTATATGTGGCTTCGTGGTATACGACGTCGACACCTTTGACTGCTTCCGCAACAAGCGGATTGTACACCGTGTCGGAGCAATAGGCGTAGCTGTACGCCGGCTCGGCGGGTGTCGTCAGCCGTTCGTTGGCAACGACAGTGCCGTCGGGCAACACGAAATCGGCGCCTTCCTTTATGGAATGCATCATTGCCACGGGCACCTTGTAGAAGTCGACCATCTCGCGGTTGATATGGCGCAGTTTGGGCTTCTCACGGAATATATATCCCACGCACGGCACCCGGTGGTAGAGCGGGAACGTCTCAACCGAGAGCGATTTGTCCTCGTATATTACGGCATGCTCCGGCTTTATAATGTTGAAGCGCAGGTCGTAGGAACGTTCGCGACAGAAAAAGTTGATGATACGCTCGAACAGTTCGGCCCCTTCGGCAAATGTGTGCACCGTCACCGTCCCCTCGATGTCATGCAGCGCCATGGTGGAGAGAAGTCCGGGCAGGCCGAGGCAATGGTCGCCGTGCAGATGCGAGATGAAGATATTGTTGAGGCGCGAGTATTTGAGCCGCATGCGCCGCATGGCAAGCTGGGCGCCTTCGCCGCAGTCGACCATCATCAGACGGTCGCGGTGGTCGACCACCTGGCATGACGGCATGTGTCGCAGCGATGGCGTCGCCGAACCGCAGCCGAGTATGTTAACTTTAAAATCAGCCATTTGATGGAATATTCATGGGTTGATGCCGGCCATGCTGCTGCCGGCCGAGGGGTGTATGGTTGCCTTTGTGGCGGATATAGATGCAAAGATAATATATTTATGCGTATATCAGCCGGTGTACTATAAAAAATCGGCATGATGCTTTCGCAGCGTCATGCCGACTATGGGATTTTTCAGTCGACTTATATCCAGGGCGCGGCACTGTAGGTGTTGACCGTTTCGATGCTGTTTACCTCGATTATTGTCAGTACGACAGCCGCAATCGCGGCAACAGCGCCGATGCCGGCGGCATAGAGTGCTATGCGGCGGTGGGTCTGCCTGTAGGCCATTATGCCGAGGATAATCCCGGCCAGCGCATGCGCTATCCCGATGATGGGATACCAGCAGAAAAGCAACCCTGCCGCGGCAAATGCCAGTGCCACGTATGCCGGCCTGTTTGAAACGCCGGCGTTGTTCAGCCTGTCAGTGGCGGCATTGCCCGGGGTGGATGGTGTGGTGTCGACAGTCATAATTATTGTTTTATTGTCTGATATTAAAACGCGGAGGGCGCCCGATTGTTACAAATTATTCCTTAAAAAAATAAATTATATGTGAAATAAAAAATAATTTCCGCGACATCGATGCGCTATACGACAATTTTGATACCGTTTATTTGGTGGGGGTTATGAATGAATCCTTGAAACCGATGAAATAGAGGATACCGTCGAGACCGATTGTCGAGATTGACTGTTCGGCGGTGGCTTTCACCTTGGGCTTGGCGTGGAATGCTATGCCGAGGCCGGCGGTAGCGAGCATGGGCAGGTCGTTCGCACCGTCACCTACCGCGATAGTCTGCGCGATGTTGACATTCTCGACCTGGGCAATGAGGCGCAGAAGTTCGGCTTTGCGTTTGCCGTCGACTATGTCGCCGAGGTATCGTCCGGTAAGCTTGCCGTCGACTATCTCCAGCTCGTTGGCATATACGTAGTCAAATCCGAATTTCTGTTTGAGATAATTGCCGAAGTATGTGAAACCGCCCGAAAGTATCGCAGTCTTGAACCCCGCGCGTTTGAGCACCTCCATCATGCGCCCTACGCCTTCGGTCACGGGAAGGTTTTCGGCAATTTCGCGCATCACGCTCTCGTCCAGTCCCTTGAGGAGTGCGACACGTTCACGGAAACTTTCGCAAAAATCAATCTCGCCACGCATGGCGCGCTCGGTGATTTCGCGCACCTTGTCGCCTACGCCGGCGCGGTCGGCGAGTTCGTCGATAACCTCCGTCTCAATCAGCGTGGAGTCCATATCGAAGCAAATCAGACGGCGGCAACGGCGGTAGAGTGTATCCTCCTGCAGCGATATGTCGAAATCCTCGTCCGATGAAATCTGCATGAAACGGTTCTGCATATCGCGATAATTGGTCGGAGTGCCGCGCACCGAAAACTCCACGCACGCCTTTGAACGAGGCTCGTCGCTGTCGTTTAACGGCATACGTCCCGTCAGACGCTGTATGCCGTCGATATTGAGACCCTGCGCGGCTATCTCGTCGGTGACGAGCGCTATGTGCCGTGCGGTGAGCTTGCGGCCGAGTATCGTGATAATCCATCGGTTCTTCCCCTGGAGGCTGACCCATTTCTCGTACTCATCGATGGCGATTGGATTGAACCGTATGTTGACATTAAGCTCGTATGCCTTGAAAAGCAGGTCTTTGAGTATGTCACCCGACACATCCGCTGTCGTCTTGAACAGGATGCCGAGCGAGAGAGTATGATGGATGTCCGCCTGGCCGATGTCGAGTATCTGCGCGTTATAGCGTGCAAGAATACTTGAAAGCGAAGCCGTTACGCCCGGACGGTCAGTGCCGGATATATTGACAAGGATAAGCTCGATATTTGAAGAATCCATAGTTGCGGGTATATCTCGTTATTAATACCTGCAAATTTAACATTTTTATTCCGGTTGGCCAACATTGTTTTCTGAAAACCTCCAGACACTTATAATCGACAAATTCTAATACAATTGTCAACTCATAATAAAAGATAAAGCTTCGTGCCTATTTCATTTTGAAGACAAAACAAGTTGATGAATTTCAAATCGCTTGTTAAGAGATACTTATCTTTCACAAATATATAAATAAAATTTGAAAAGCTGCATATTAGAGTATAAAATTCCATCATATATTATCAAAGACGACCGTAATTTTAAGAACTGTTTTGCATCCGGGCTATATAACTGTTGCTAACTACAATAAAATAAATGTTTTAGCCACAATCACCATCTCTTAACAAGAGACGAGGATAATAAAACTATATGCTATGTATAAATTATGCTTAAATTCAAGGGATGAATTGCTTATTATTGATTTGGAAAAAGTTGCGTTTTTTCAAGCTAATGGCAATTATACCGCTCTTAATTATATATCCGGGGACACACATCTTCTGACAACTGGACTTTCAAAGGTTGAAGAATATATTCGTATGACTTGGCCAAAGGATAACCCTTCCCCATTTGTAAGGCTTGGCAGAAGCCTCATCATTAACCAGTCTTTTCTTTCGGGAATAAGTGTCTTGAAACAGAAACTCACACTTTCAGATCGCAATGGCCATTCATATTCATTGTCGGTGCCAAAGCCATTATTGAAAGAGTATAAAGAAAGAATCAATGAAATTTATCTTAAACTCGCACTTTCAGAATAATTATGGAAAAAGAATTAATAATTGGCAGATGTGCCTTATCTCCAATCAAAATTCCGGAAGATAAGTCCGGTGTAAGCAGTCATCACATAAAAATAACGATTTCAGACAATGGTATATGGAAATTGGAAGATTTACAGTCAGCCAACGGGACATATATCAGGGATGACGAAGGTCAGTTTCATCGTGTGTATAATAAGCAAATCCATGAAAATGATATTATACGTCTTGGTAACGGAGGAGTTAACAGCTACGTTTTTACTGCAAGAAAAGCTGTTGCGCCTGACGAGAGCTATGCCTATGAATTTCGTCAGTTGCGCAAATTATTGAAAAAGCAAAGAGAAGACGAAGCCGCAAAAGAGAAAAAACTGGAACTTAACGGCTGGCTCACTTCCGCTACTGGTGCAGTGGTTTATGGACTGACATGGGTAATCGGGGCATTATTCGATATATCTATTGACCCTACTGTACGATTCGGATTAATGGCTCTTGCTCCGATTCTGGTAAAAACTTGTTTCAGTGGAGATGCCAGGGATTTAAAAAATTTGAGGAAAAAAAGAGAGAAAATTTTGGTATGTCCGAATTGCGGACGTCCGATTGCAGAATTTGATATAGAGCAGGGCCAATGTTCCAGATGTAAAGCAAAATGATAAGAATATGAAAAAGTTGATTATTGCATGCCTGTTTGTCATTGTCTCAATGATAAACGTTCAGGCCAGAATCTTCGTTTTGGCAACGGGTGTTTCCAATTATGGTGATGAAGATATAAATCTAAGTCAGACTACAAAAGATGCGAAGCGTTTCAAAGCAGTCATGGAAACACAGACCAAAGATATTACATTATTGACAAGCAGTAATGTGACGCGGGCAAATCTGCTTGAAAAATTACGGGCTATCTGTAACCGGGCACAAAAAGACGACAGGGTAATATTTTTCTTTAGCGGACACGGCATGCCCGGAGCTATTTGTGGATATGATGCCTCTATAACCTATGATGAAATTATAAACGTACTTTCATCTTCGGAAGCCGGTGAAAAGATATGCTTTATCGATGCCTGCCATGCCGGTTCCGTGGCAAAAAAAACGAGTGAATATGACTGGGTCAAGAGCATAAAGAGTGCCCGCAATCAGGCATTCTTTGTTTCATGCCGTGCCGACGAATATTCGGTTGAAAGTACTTTCCTGGGTGCGGGTTATTTCACACAGGCGTTGTTGAAAGGTCTGCGGGGAAAATCGGATAAGGACAATGACCGTAATATCACGATAATCGAGCTTTTCCGGTATATATATGGTGATGTCCTGAAGCGCAGTAATCAGGAGCAGCACCCACAGCTGATTGCTCCCGAAAGTATGTATGACGTGATTGTAAGTAAATGGTAGAAGATTGCCGGAGTATCCGAAAAATGACAGTTCGTACAGAAATCCCGTGGGTTCAAACTAAACACGTTGAAATCCTTGCAAATGGAGATTTCGGCAACTTAAATTTGCGATACAATCATTAAATATAAAATTACGATGAGTACTACAACAACCATTATCCCCGAAAATTACGGGGACAAAGCCGACAAGAAAAATATCATTACACATGCGGCAAAAGCTGCGGCTGCTACAGGTATAGGAGTTGCAGGAGCGACAATAATCCAAGGTTCTAAAAATGACGACGTCATTGAAGCCGATGAAGTTATTGAGACAGCTGATGTGGTCGTAGCTCCGGAGCCTGTTCAGACTGATGGGAGCCTGTCGGCAAGCGTGGCGCAACCCTCAGATGTGCCGCAAGCACCTTCTGCTTCAGTGACCGATGTCGCTGTCGAACCGCAGCCCGTCACCTCAGGTAGTGATACTCCGGCCGATGTCATAAATGTTATGACCGAACCGACCGAACCGGTTACTCCGAGTGAGACTAATCAGAATGTAGCGGCAACCGGCCAGAATACGCCGGAAACAGTAAATCCCGGCGAAATTGCTGATGCCATCATTGCAGAGGAGCAAATCGACCCGAATGACATCGACGTGGCTAATGTAGTCAATTTTGATGAAATAGGTACAGTATATACCGTTGACGGTGAAAGCTATACAGCCGCTGCATTTCATGATGCCGCAGGCAATCAGCTTGTGATGGTCGACGTGGATGGCGACGATGTATTCGATGTCATCACGGATATGGAGGGCAATATGCTTGCGCAAGTGCCCGGAAATCTGACTGTCGATGACGCCGAATTAGGTATTGTGGACGATGGCGTATATCTGGCTCATCACGATGGGGAATTAACTGACGAATTTGGCGCGGATTCAATCGCTCAAGACTTATTATCCTGACAATTATGGCAGAGAATACATTCATGGCATTCAAGTGCTTAAATCCCGATTGTGGGAAAGTAATAAAAATAAACCGTCCTGCGAAATCAGGAGTATATAATGTGACTTGTCCGCATTGCGGCATCAGAAAACAGCTAAATATCAAAGGGATGGACGCAATAGCCAAAGAGACGGACTCAGCAGCCGGTAAGGCTGTCTCGACATCGGCGCCATCGGTTCCTGATAATTCGGCGAATGAGATAAAAGAGATGACTGATGATTTTATTGTCGATGTCACTTATCAGCTTCTGTGTCCCCATTGCCGGAAGCAAAAAATCGGATTCGTTACCAATAAGCCCGGCCACAGGACGATTGCCTGTCCATTGTGTAAGGGTAAGATAGGCATTGATGTACGGAAAAAGACAGAAGTCATACTGATAACCGACCAATTGCAGATGTTCAAAGGCAAACTTACATTGCTTCGCAAAGGGTGGCTCAACAAAGACTACCGTCTCCGTGAAGGTAAAAATGTCATCGGCCGGTATGATGAATCGGATATGTCGGATATCTCGATCAAAAACGATAGCAGTATGTCCCGCCGCTCGATTGAAATAGAAGTCAGGCGTACTGAAAAAGGATATATGTTTAAACTGACCGTATTGAAGGCAACCAATCCTGTATTGCATAATAGCAATCCGCTTATGCCCGGTGAATCTGTTTCCTTGAATTTCGGGGACAGTATAGTTTTGGGTAAGACTAAATTCAGATTTGATAAGGAGGACTGATGGAAATAAGATTAAGACAACCGTATTCATTCTGTCAGATAGGCAAACGTGGCAATCAGGAAGATGCGCGTTTCCCCGACACCGATATGCCCCAGGGAGTAAAGCCCGCATTTATTGTATGTGACGGCGTAGGCGGTCAGGAAAAAGGTGAAGTCGCGAGCGCGACAGTAGCCGGCTCTATCGGTGAATATATGAGCCATGTCAATCTTTCAGAGCCATTTACGGAAAACGATTTTGCCAAAGTTTTAGACCATGCGTATTCTTCTCTTAATAAACGTATGAACTGTGAAACGCGTGCAATGGCCACTACCATGACATTCGTGTGCTTTCATGGAGATGGCGTGATGTGTGCTCATATCGGCGACAGCAGGATATATCATATACGTCCCGGAGTCGGCATTCTTTATCAGAGTGATGATCATTCGCTGGTTAACTCCATGGTGCATTCCGGCAATCTGACGCCTGAGGAAGCTATTGACCATCCTCAGAGCAATGTGATTACACGATGCATAGGCTATGTCGAGAGGAAAAGCGAAAGGTCGTCGGCAACAACTGTTCAGATCCGTGATTTGGAGGCAGGCGATTATTTTTTCCTATGCACTGACGGAGTTATCCATCAATTGGACGATAATGACCTTTTTGAGATACTTTCTTCCGACATTCCTGATAAAAAGAAAATGGAACAGATTGCGGAAAAAAGCAGGTTAAGCAGCGACAACAATACAGCCTATCTCATCGGTATTGACGAGGTGATAAGTGACAGTGAAGAAGCTGGTGATGTGGCTGACAGTATTGAAAATCCACAAGGGTCGACAACCGTGCCGTTGCGTACGCCGGAAACTTATGTTCGTGAAGTCGCGCCGTCAAATCAAACGGCAGCCGAAAAGATTTCCAGGTACATCAAACGATTTTTCAATTGAACTATTATGGGCGAACTAAAGATAAATTCAGGTGTATTGCCTGTCGATTCAATTATCAGATCTCCGCGCGACAGTTACATCGTAAAATCTATCCTGGGCGCCGGCGGATTTGGTATTACTTACAAGGTGCTCCGGCTTTCTGACGGTAAGACTTTTGCCATGAAGGAATATTTCCCTGACAAGTTGTGCGAACGTGGAGATAATAACACTATGTCCTATCTGAAAACCAACGCGCAGACAATTGAAATCGGCATGGCGGATTTCATAACGGAAGCCACGCGTCTGAACAAACAGAATATCCAACACCCTAATATCGTAGCAATTGATGAAGTCTTTAAGGCGAACAATACTGCATATTATGTGATGGAATATATTGACGGATTTAATCTCCGGCAATATATGAAACATAATCACAACCGTCCTTTGACTGTTGAACAGTCGCTTAGTGTGATGCGCCCTGTATTGCAGGCTGTCGCCTTAATCCATCAGCACAAACTGACCCATTTGGATCTGAAGCATGAGAATATCATTCTTACACATGAGGAAGATGGCTCATTGCGGCCTGTAATCATAGATTTCGGTCAGTCCAAGCACTATGATAAAAAAGGCAAGGCCACTTCCAAACTGACCAACGCAGGTTGTAGCGAAGGATTTGCTCCGCCGGAACAGTACTTAGGCCTATATACATTCACGCCACAGGCCGACGTCTATGCATTATGTGCCACACTGCTGTATCTCCTTACAGCGCGTCAGCCGGTCAAATCCTCCGAAATCAGCGCAAGCATAATAACTGGAATGCTCGATGACAATATTCCCGACCGCGTGCGCAACGCAATAATTGCAGGTATGAGGCGCGATAAGGATGACCGTACGCAATCGGTCAAGAGCCTTGCCGATGATTTGGGCATCGACATTTCATCACAGTCCTATGAAGGCAATGTAACGCATCTGCTTAAAATCAACCGACCGGGATTCGACTTAAAAAAGCTGGTTAAGCCGGCAATCGGTGTCGCATTCGTTATCGGAGTCGCAGGTGCCATTTATTGGTTCGCCAATAAACCGAAATCGTCTGCATCTACACCATCTGCATCAACGCCCTCCGAACTATTGACTGCCGCAATTCAAGATAAGGATGAGGCCTCTCTTAAAAAATTTGTCGTACTTGATTCGATTAGGGCATATTTGCCCTATAGTGAGTTGCTTCTGCAGAAAGGCGATTATGAATGGTGTATATGGTATGCGCGTCACGCGCTTGCTACGTCTGACAGCATCCGAGCTGCTGAAATTATAGAGCTTGCTAATAACAAGCTACGACAGCCTGATGTCATTAATAACACTGATTCCCCTGATGATAGTATTGGAATTATTTATGTTGATGAAACGGACGCAGAGAAATTTCGGCGGGCAATTGAATATAAAGACTATGACTTGATGCTGTCATTGGCAAATAGTGGGGTTAAGGAAGCGTACTATCCTATGGCTTTGTATTATTACAATGCAGGAGATATGAAACAAAGCGAGAGTTGGGCCAAAAAGGCGATTTCGGCAAATGTCGACCGCAGTAAAGCGGAATCGTTGTTGAAAAAAATAAAATCACCGACCCAAGAGCCAGTTTCAGCTCCATCTGGAAATGCTCAAAATATCAATGCTGAAACAGTTGACAGGGAAGAACAGTTGCAACAAGCATTAAAGGATCCTCTTAAAGGTAATGGCACATTGATGATACTTGCTGAATATGAGCACTATGTTCCGGCATATTATCCATATGCAAGGTTTTTATTACAGCAAGGGAAGAGTGGCGCAGCAAAGGAATATTTAAAAATGAGTATCGAGATGGGCGTTAATGTTCCACAATCACAGCAATTGCTTGAGAGTCTTGCAGATTAATATAAAACAATATAAATCATACGTATAATGAAAAAATTTAAAGTATTATTTATGATGCTCGTTATATTTAACGGCATAATGGAAATAAGAGCGGAAGACTATAATCAAAACTTAATAAAAGGTATGGATGCTGGCAGTAAAGGCGATTTTAAGGAGGCATTCAATTATTATAAACAGGGCGCATTGGAGGGTGATAAATACTGTTGCGGTCGTTTGGCTACTCTATATTTGAACGGAATAGGTATTGATGCCAATATATCCGAAGGCCGTAAGTGGGCAATAAAAGGTTATGAATTAGGTAATTCATTTTCTGCTGCTATGCTCGGATATAGTTATATCTTTGAATATGGAATGGATAATGTTGAGGCGTTAAAGAAAGCTACGCCGTATTTTGAATATGCATATAATGCAGAAGACAGGGAGTTTGATAATGCAGACTTGTACGCGAACATTGGTCTTTTTATCGCTTCTAATAAAATGATGTTAGGAAATACCACAGAGGGATTGGCCTGGATTGATAGAGCGACAGAGGATTTTCCGACATTTTTGCCACTTCTTGGTCAAGCTGCTATGATTTATTGGAGTATGGGAAACTATGCCAAAGCTGTAAAATATGCGACGCAGGCAGATAAGGAAGATAACATACATGGTTCATTCGTCCTTGGCTGGTGCATGGCACATGGAACGGGAATTGAAATGAATGCAGAAGCCGGCTTCAAGAAAATCCGAAAATGTGCAAATATCGGAGCCCCTGATTATGCTATGTTTGCATTGGGGGAGTGCTATTACAATGGTATTGGTACTCCTGTTAATAAGCAACTGGCAAAAGAGTGGTTTCAGAAAGCGGCTGATGCTGGTATTGAGGAAGCAAGTGAAAAATTAAATATCCTATTCTGAGAATAATTATATAATAGAACTAAAAAACTAAGTAATGAAACGTATCATATTTTTTATATTCTCAATCTGTGTAATAATCAGTTCATACGCTCAATCGGCGTCGGAATTGTGTGAAACCGGTCGTAAAGCGTATTTGAACGGTAATTACGAAGAGGCATTGGTATATCTCCAGAAAGCAGCCGACATGGGCAGTCCACAGGCTTGTGGTTTGTTGGGAATCGGGTATATGTATGGTGAATTTGGCGGAGTGCAAGATTTAAGCACCGCTTTTAAGTGGGCGGGGAAAGGTTATACTCTCTCGCTGGATAATCCTGACCCAATCAGCATCGGAGTGCTCGGCGTTTTAGGAACGGCTTTGGCCGATAGTAATAAGAAATGGGTGGAAAATCTGAATTTGCTTGAGTATGCTTACTCCCATGATTTTTCGCCGTCATATATCGGTAATCTTATCAGTACATGCTACCTCCTTAAAGGAGATAAGATTAAAGCCAAAGAATGGGCAAATAAAATACTGGATAAAGAAGCCGATGCAGAAGATAGGGATGATTATTATATGGCATCTGCGATTATAGCTAAAATTTTGATGGATTCAGGAGATTATTTCAATGCGATGGATGCTTCTCGCGATGCGGCTTCCTATGGTAATCCTCTTGCATTATATGTTATGGGTAGATGTCAGATTGAAATGGATGTTTTCCCTCAGATTGGAAAGCAGCGAGTGAAAAATGCTGCATTGTATGATTATAGTCCTGTCGCTGACATCAAAGCATTCGATGCAGAGATCCAAAAATATTATAATTCTATTAAAAATTAGTTGTACTGAATCATCATGAGAAAGCTTTTCCTGTTCTTAAATCTTATTGCCGCATTAGCCTGTTTTGCTTCCGGTCCAGATACAGTGCCGCAGCAACTTCAGGAGGCAGCAACTTCAGGTGATGCTGCCTCACAAAACAGTCTCGCTTTTTTATATTTACGCTCCGGAAACAGGGACTTAGCTCTCGAATGGTGGTTGAAAGCCGCTGAACAGAATTATGTGGAAGCATTTGTAAACTTAGGCTCATTCTATCTCGAAGATGGAAGTGTTGAAGCAGAATACTGGTATCAGAGGGGAGCGGAATATAATGACCCGAAGGCGTATAGGGGTCTCGGTTTATATTATGAAAGGGTAGAAAAGAACATGGAAATGTCCTTGACTTGGTTTAAAAGAGGTGCTGAAGCAGGAGATGTTGAATCGCAAAGGGCATTGGGTTATTGGTATCTCAGATTTCAGAAAGATTATTCAACGGCCATCTCGTATTTTTCTCCTGCGGTTGAAAAAGGGGATAAGTTATCAATGAGAGGGCTTGCGGATTCATATTATAACATAAAGGATTATGAAAAGGCATTATATTGGTATAACGAAAGGGCAATTCAAGGAGATTTGGAAAGTCAGTGTCAGTTATCATACATGTATGCTTATGGGATGGGTACTGATATAAACCATGATGAGGCAAGATATTGGCTTAAGAGAGCAGCAGACGGAGGATTACCGCAAGCTCAGGTAAATATTGCCCTTTATTATAGCAGAGGCAGTATTGGATTTGAACAAAGTACGGAAAAAGCATTTGAATGGTTCAAAAAAGCAGCTGAGCAAGGGCATCCTGATGCGATGTATAATGTAGGTGTATATTATTACAATCAATGTAAATACGAAGAAGCACGTCATTGGTGGGAACTTGCGATAAAGAAAGGGAGCAAGGACGCAGAATTAAATATTAAAAGGCTTCAATAGTCTGGTTTATCAAATAATCTCAAAGGTTCGTACAACATTATAATATTTATTTGGTCTCATTATCCTGCGGTTGTAACTTAGAGATGTCAATATTAAATAATACAATTATGGATACTCAAAACATTAATTTATCTAATTCGGAATCTGTAAACAGTGATCCGAAATCTTCTAAAGTCAAAAAGGTCGCAGGTAAAACGGCAAAGTTTGCAGGAGCTGCGGGCTTAGGGGTAGCCGGAACAATGGCTGCCAATGCTATAAACGCTGACGATACTATGCCCGACGATTTACAACCGGCTCCACCGTCGGATAATGTCAATGTTGCCGGTCACGATAACGAACAGGTTGAACCGGTCGATATAGTAGATCCTGACAGCATTATGATTGAGGAGATCGAGGAGATTGAGCCAAATGATGATGGACGTGACTCAGGCAATCCCGAACAAGTACATGAGGTAGCGATGACCGGAGAGATTCAACCTGTCACCGGTGATATTGTCCCCCCGGTGAAAGAGGATGTTGCGATGGTCGACATTGATCCAATCGATATTGATATTATTGACGATATTGTCTGCTCAGGAGAACTTGAAGATATAGACGTCGGGCTTGGTATAGAGGATAATCCCGAAAATGCATTGCTTGCCGATAATTATGACTGCGAGCCCGATATATTCGATGATTTAATTAATGTCTAATCACCATATTAAAAAGATATACTTATGCGCAATATCATATCATTAGTGGCATTTATGCTCATGGCTGTCGTTTCAGGTGAAGCCTCTCCCCAGCAGACGTTGGAGGAAGCTACCGACAGTATTAAAAATGTCCTTGCTTTGGCCAAAAAAGGTGACGCTGTAGCTCAGAATGAAGTCGGCGGCTGGTATTATCGGGGACGCCATGTCAAGCAGAATTATGAGGAAGCTTTGCAGTGGTGGGCTAAGTCCGCGAAGCAAGGCAACAATGCCGCCATCGGTAATATGGGACTTTGTTACCAGATGGGGCGCGGCGTCGCAGCAGATTCATTGAAAGCCTCCAAACTTTATATCCGTTCGATTAAAGACGGAAATCATGACTTGCTCCAACAGCATATCGCTCTTGCTGATAAGGGAAATATATTCAGTAATATGCTTGTGGCATATTGTTGGCAACACGGTATCGGAGTGGATAAGGACACAGCAAAGGCAATTCCTTACCTGACGGCTGCGGCTGAAAAAGGTTGTGTTATTGCACAACGTGACCTTGCGCTTGTTTTCCTTAACGGGAAAAACGCGAAAGATGCGGCATGTTGGTTTAAAAAAGGAGCCGATAACGATGAAATTTCCTGTATATTTTATTATGGAAAACTCCTCTCGGAAGGGGTGGGCGTACCGCAGAATAAAAAAGAAGGCGCTAACTACTTGTTGAAAGCGGCTGATTATGGTTTCCCGCAGGCGATGTATTATGTGGGTAATTGCTATATGGAAGGTACAGGCCTGACCAAAAATGCCGGGCAAGCGGTCAGATGGTATAAGTCGGCAGCCGCAAAAGGCATATCCAACGCGCAATGGCAACTGGCTCAGTGTTATCGGGAGGGCAACGGTACGCCCGTAAATTATGACCGGGCACTTTATTGGTATGCGAAATGTAATTCAAAAGGCCATGCACGCGCATTCAGGAAACTTGTATGCGATTCAATTCCAGGCTCGCCGTTCGTGGCTTATCTGAAAGGTATGAGAGCGTATTCAAAAAAGGATTTCGAGGCGGCACTCAAGCAATTCAAGATTGTAGAAAAAGCAAAAATCGCAGATGGCAAAGTGATGGAGGCTGTGATATTGGCAAATACGTCATACGCCCGACATAATATGAAAAAAGCAGTTAAACTCCTCAATGAAGCTGCAAAAACCAATGCACAGGCCATATATATGCTCGGTGCATTATATGAGGCCGGCAAAGGTGTCAGTCAGAACATGCCTATGGCAGTCGAGTATATGTCGAAAGCAGCTGAGATGGGGTATGGCGACGCTGAGTGTACACTTGCCGATATGTATTTTGAGGGACGAGGCGTTGACCAAAATTATGAAAAAGCCGTTTCATGGTATGAAAAAGCTAATGCTCAGGGAGAGCTGACGGAAAATGCGGCCAAACGTTATGCATCATGTTATGAAAATGGCTGGGGCGGACTTGAAAAGGACGAAGAAGCTGCCAAATCAATACTCAAGGGAGACTATAAGATAAATATTTCCGAACTTTTGGATGTTTTATAGGCAGAATACGTATAGTTCTCTAAAAAATTGGATTCTCCGTAGAATTAAAAAGACACCGGGACGAATGTTTGAACGTATTCGCCCCGGTGTTTTTTTATAAAAATCTATTTCCTGTTGTCAGTTGCGCACGTGGTAGGAGATGAGGCCTTCCATCGGCGATGCGATGACTTTGCCTACGTTGCAGTCGATGGCTGCGGCGGCTTCCTGAAGCACGTCGCGGAAGTGGTAGGCTACGGAACCTACGAAGTTGACGGGCAGCGTCTTGTAGGCCATGTAGTGGGCCACGTTGCGCACGAAGAACGATTTGAACGAGTTGAGCACGAGACGGTGTATTGACGGCTCCTCGATATATTTTGCGAGGAACGGGGTCAGCGACGCGAGGAAACGGTTGGCTTCGGGGTTGCTGTACACGCGGCGTATCACGGTGTCCATGTCGAGGTCGTACTGCTCGCGGAATTTAAGGCAAAGTTCCGGAGGAAGCTGCTTTTTGAACACATCGGAGATAAGTTGTCGTCCGAGCACGGCGCCGCTTCCCTCGTCGCCGAGGATATAGCCTAAGGGCGCTACCGAGTCGATGATTTTCTCTCCGTCGTAGAGGCATGAATTGGACCCGGTGCCGAGTATGCACGCTATGCCGGGCTGGCTGCCGCACAACGCTTTTGCCGCTCCCGTCATATCGCTCTCCACGGCTATCACCGAGAATGGGAATGAGTTTTTCAGCGCTTTTTCGACCGCGCGGTTATATTCGCCGCCGCGGCATCCGGCTCCGTAGTAATATATGCGTTCAATCTGTTCGAGGGGTATCTGAAATTGCGGAGCCACTTCGTCGGCCACGCGTTGCGACATCTCCTCGTAGGTGAGCATTACAGGGTTCATGCCTGTAGTGTTGAACTCCATGATTTTCTCTGTCTTTTCGAGCAGGCACCATTTGATGCCACTGCTTCCGCCATCTGCGATAAGTATCATATTCAATCAGTTTTTTTGTTGTTTTCTCTCATTTGACGGCTATCACCGGTAGAGGTGGTAGCGCTCTTTAGTATAGTTGAACCGTTGTATGTCTTTGTTCCAGACCGGTAATATGGAATCGACCTTGTATTTGTTTTTTATGAGTTTTTCCCTGATTTTTTTACTTCCTACTACATTATCAAACATTTTAATATTGTTTTTGTTTGCTGCCGTAGCTGTTAAAGGTGACGGCCGTGGATACATAGCGTGCAGTTCCTGCATGACATAAAACTGAACAGTCGTCAGTTGCGCCGAATCCGGGTCGGTCACGTATACCTCAACTCCTTTCACCGGCTGCCCTTTGAATATCCCGTAGTATGGCGTATAGTGAACAGGCCTGAACTTCACGCCGGGCAATTCAAGCGCGTTAAGCAGTTGTGCAAGTTTCCCGGCGTCGTCAATCCAGGGTGCCGCAAAAGTTTTGAAGGGCAACGTGTATCCCACGCCTATCGAAATCCAGCCGAGTTCGCCGGCAATACCTGTGGCAGGGTAGTACAGGCAGGTCTGCTCCGACGGAATGTGCGGAGAGGGGAGCACCCAGGGCAGCCCGGTGCGGCTGTATGTCATGTCGCGGGTCCACCCGGTCATCGGTATGACTGTTAGTTTCAGTTTGTCGGCGCCTTTTATCAGCCCTTCCCCCTTGAGGTAGAGGGCGAGTTCGCCGGGAGTGAGACCGTAGAGATAGGGTATCGGATACTGGCTCACGAAAGATATGCAGTCGGGTTCGGTGAGCGGCCCTTCCACGCGTATTCCACCGAGAGGATTCGGCCTGTCGAGCACTACAAACTCTATGCCGGCCTCGGCGGCAGCCTCCATAGCCTTGCCCATGGTGGATATGAACGTGTATGAACGGCACCCGTTGTCCTGTATGTCATATACGAGCGCGTCGATGCCTTTGAGCATTTCGGGCGTCGGCTTTTTTGTCGCGCCGTAGATTGAATACACTTTGACTCCGGTGGCCGCGTCGGTCGATGTAGCCACACGTGCCCCGGCCGCCACATCGCCGCGTATGCCGTGTTCGGGAGCGAACATGGCCGCCAGTTCCACACCTTCGGCTGCCGCTAAAATATCAGGTGTGGCATTGAGCTGCGGGTCGACTCCTGTCGGATTGGTTATAAGCCCCACGCGCTTGCCGCGTAGTGCCTCGAAGCCTGATTCGCGCAGTGTCACGATGCCCGGTTTTACCTGGGCCGACATCATAACCGACACGAGCAGCAGTAGGGATAATATTGTTTTTTTCATCGTGTCACTGTTTTTGGCCGAATTTTGGCTCGATTTTCACTATGGAGGAAACAAAAAGGGTGGCTACACAGCAGATGGTGGCGAATATGAAAAGACCTTCGTAGCCTATTTTCGTCACTATCCATCCGGCGGCCATGCCCGGAAGCATCATTCCGGCAGCCATAAAACCGGTACACAATGCATAATGCGATGTGGCGAACTCTCCTTCGGAAAAATAAATGAGATAGAGGAAAAATGCAGTGATTCCAAAGCCGTAGAAGAATTGCTCGACGAATATGCAAATGTCGATGATAACCACTGACGGCTCTGAGAATTGACTTAGCAGCAGGAATATGGCACAGGTGGCCGGTATGCACAGCGCCATCGGGCGCATCATCTTTTTCAATCCATAGCGTGAGACTATCAGACCGCCCAATATGCCGCCTATCGTCAGGCCGCATACACCGAAAACACCGTATGTAAGGGCGACGTCCTGATCTGTAAGTCCAAGACCTCCTTTGGCGACAGGATCGAGGAGAAACAGGTTTAGCATCTTTTCAAGAAATGCTTCCGGAAGCCTGAACAATAGTATGAACGCGACAGCGGTTCCTGCATGCTTTTTCTTAAAGAAAGTGACTACCGTAAGCCAAAATTCTTTGAATATTTCACTACTGCTCCGTGATGTAACCGCCCCTCCGTTCTCCGGTCGCGGCATTGCGAAACTGTTGTAGATTGAGCCAATGATGAATATCGCGGCCAGCATGACGAACGCTATTGTCCATGCCGTATGAGAATTTCCGGTAATCAATATGAATGTTCCGGCGATATAGAGTACTACACCGTTGGAAAACACCTTTGCGAGCCGGTAGAATGTCTGTCGTATGCCCACGAAATAGCTCTGCTGATGCTCGTCGAGCGATATCAGATAAAATCCGTCTGAGGCAATGTCATTGGTTGCCGAAGCAAATGCTATCAGCCAAAATATTATCAGCGTCCCCTCGAAAAAGAGAGATGTGTTTAACAGGAAAGCGCCTATGGCAAAAGCGACACCGATGACCCACTGCATTGTGATGCTCCACCATCGTTTGGTGCGGATGATGTCGATGAACGGACTCCAAATTGGTTTGATTACCCAGGGCAGATATATCAAGCTCGTGAAAAATGCGTTTTCTTCTTTGGGTATGCCGAGATTTTCATACATGGTCACAGATATTACAACCACGATGAAATATGGCAGCCCTGAGAGAAAATATAATGAAGGTATCCAGAACCATGGTTGGCGTCCGGTTCTGGAATTTACGGGTTGCGAGCCGGTCGCGGCCGGTATGGGCTCCGGTGCTTCTTGGAGTGGAATCTTATTCATAAGCTCTTGTGATGGTTGTATGGGGATAGTAATGCCCCAGTATCTGTCTGAAATCGTACCCGGCCACGCTCATGGCGGCTGCGCCTATCTGGCAAAGCCCCACGCCGTGTCCCCAGCCTGCTCCCCGGAGCGTAAAGGTAGTGATTTTTTTGGCTCCGCCGGCTATTTCTTGCGACTTTTCTACTATAAAGGCCGACGAGTAGAGGTGCGACGGTGACAGCAGGCGTCGTATCTCGAGTTCTTTCCCTATTGTTTTGGTCAGTTTGCTGCCCGTTATCTTCAACCGGCATATACGTCCTGACGGTCCGCGCTGTAGCGGCGTGAGGTCGATTATTTCGCCGAAATCGAGTCCCGATTTGCGGCGTATCAGGTCGGATAGTTCGGCCGAGTCGACTGTCACGCTCCATCGGTAGAAGTCGGTGGTCGATTGGTCGAAATTGTTAAGCACCATTCCGAGCAGGTCAGTGTCCGACGTGTTGCAGAATGCCTCCGGACGCGAGAGTATCCATTGCGCGGCGCCCTCTTCGGTAGTTAGGTCGGGCAGCGGTGATGCCGGAAGCGTGTCGCGGAACGATTTCAGGTAGGGATGCCGTTCGTTGTCCCAGCAAGTCGGAAATTCCTCGGTGGCTCCGCCGCAGCATTTCGAGAAACGTGCGTCGCATATTTCGCCGTCATGCATCAGCACGAGTCCTTCGGTCGCCTTCACGGCCTCGTCGGCAGCGGGTGTGGTAAGGCGTGTCACCCCCTGATAGCGCTGACAATGGTCGTCGGCGCAGACATCGAAAAGCGTGTGGTCCTCACGGTCGTACCATCGTATTATCTCGTCGCTGTCTACGCTCTCCGACGGCTTCGTCTCGGTCGGGCGGCGTCCTATCTGACGCAATACCCAGCTGCGCGATATTACGGCATGCGCTTTCAGAAACTCTACGGGCGACGCCGCATTCATCTCCGACGATATTACGCTGCGCAGATAATCCTCCACGTCCACATGGTTGATTACCACAAGCTTGCCGTTGTCTGGCACAAGCTCGACCGACCCGCGGAAGCGCTGCGACTGGCGCTGCTCCCAGTGGAAGCCTACACCGATGGTCACTCCTGCGACTTCAAAGACCGAATCATCCGATACCGGAGCTACGAGCCGCGGTTCGCTGATTTCCGATATGCTGAAATGCCGACTGCCGGTCTCGGCGAAACCGGATATGAAGTTGATGTCGACTTCGGGTGCCGACATGAGTCCTACCGCGAGGACGGGACGTGTATTATTGCGTGTTGAGGTCATGTGTCAGTTCGTTTATTTCTGATTGGCTGAAGCATAGCTGGGAATAAATGCTCCTGATTGTATCGGTGGTGATGTTTTCGTAATCCTTAAGCCGCGGAGCCACGATGACGCCGGCCAGATCGATTGAGGCGGGACTTATAAGCATGCCCTCCTCGCCATAGAAGTCGGGGCGGTGGCGCCGACGCGGTATGATTGTGATTTCCGGTGCGCCGTTTTCGCACGTGCAGAATATGTTGACTTTCGGTTCGCTCTCCTCTCCGTCGCGTGGCAGGCGGTCCAAAACGGCGTCCACGCCATGCTGCGAGGCCATATCTCCGCTTAGTCTGATTACGCCGAACGGCAGCGTTGTCGTTCCGAACATCGGCAGCGCCGACCTCCTCACGGCCTGAAAGTGGAAATGGTCGGGGGCGGAAGCTCCGCATGTCGGCCCGTTGTAGAATATGGCGAAATCGGGCAGAAGTGACGATAGCCGCGTCATGTCGGCGATGGCACCGACTATCGACTGCGGCCTGTGCTCCTTTGCTATGATTGTGAAGTGCTCGGGCAGGATAGGGAACGGGTTGACCAGAATGCGGTAATCCCCCCAGTCGATATGCTGTTGCTGCGGCGGCCGGTTGGCGTCGCACAGGAAGCATCGCCGCGCCGCAATCGATGCCTTGTCGACTTTGGCGGCCGACGACTGTATGCGTGCCGGATTGTGCGACACGGTCATGCCGAACCCGTCGATGTCCATCTCACGCATCAGCACATTGTCAAGGGCGGCAAAACGTGCGGCAGCCTCGGGCCACATCTGCAACTGCCGCCTGAAAAAGTCGGTTACTTCATTTTGTGTCAACATGTCATTATGATGTCAAAAAAGTTATTCGCGCGAATGTCCTCCGGAATTGTAGGGACGCACGGTCTGTGCGTCCTATCGATTATCAATTGATTATCGGGGGTGTTGCAGAACTTGATTTTAGTTGACCGCGGTTGATTATCGCCTTTGGCGCTTTGCTCGGCAAAGAAACCGCGGCTACTAACACCGCTGATTGTCAGGAGACTTTGCATAGTAGCCGCGGTTTTCAACCGCGGAAAGTTTAGTTTTGTAACACCCTCCTACTTCGTGGAATTTCGCTTTTTTACACACTGTCACTGTCTGTTTTTAGCGATGCGGGCTTCGACTTCCCAGGTGCGCAGGCGGTCCTTATACAGATTGTTGGCGTTGACACGCGCTATGTCGAGGTTGGAATCGGAATTCCCCTCCCATCGCCGGCACAGATACAAGGAGTCGTAGATGCGGCCAATGCGGTAATCGCGCGATATGGCAAGCCCCAGCGCGTAATCCTCTCCGTATGAAGTGTTAGGCACACGGATTTCACGCAGCAGGTTGGTGACGAAAGCGCGCGGTGCACCCAGTCCGTTGATGCGAAGCGCATTGTTGCGCCCGTTGTCGTCGGTCCATTCGCGGTGGTCGATAAGTCCCGGCGGGAGCGGGTTGAGGTTGAAATCGGTAAGTTCGTACGACCCGATTACCATTCCGCAGTTCTCCTTGCGGAAAGTGTCGACGATACGCTGCAGCGTGTCGGTGTTTTTGTAGAGGTCGTCGCTGTCGAGCTGTACGGCAAACCGGCCGCAGTGCGCCGAGTTGACGCCCTCGTTCCAGCATCCGCCGATACCTAAGTCGGAAAATGCCGGGATAATGACTTTCAGGTTATCATATTTTTCGGCAAGACCGCGGAGCACGTCAGTTGTTCCGTCGGTTGAATGATTGTCGATTACGATGACGTTGTATTTAAAATCAGCCGTCTGCGACAATGCGCTCTCCACGGCGTCGGCTATCGTTGACACGCGGTTGCGCACAGGTATTATCACCGACGCTTCCACGGGGAAATCGCCGCTGTAGTCGGCCTCCTTGAAGTGCGGCTCAAGGTAAGCTCCGATTTTTTTCAGATGGACGGTGCAGGCATCCTCCATCTCAAGCTGACGGTCACGGTTGCGCGGGTCGACGTAATCAAACTGCTTTTCTCCGGATGTGCGCGTATCCGTCTCGACTGCGGTATATAGCGTCTCGGGTATATGCACGATGCCGGCAAGACGGCTCAGTGCCAGCCGCACGGCATACATCCCGGCGTACCGGTAGTCGGCGTCGATTGTGTCGCAGGCCTCGCGCAGACGGCGCGTGTCAATCATGACGAGCGGACCGAAATCGAAATCGTCGCGCAGCGATCCTTTGAAGCAGTCGATTGTCGGCACCTGCTTTGTCTCCCCCGAAAGGGTGGTGACGCGGTAGTCGGAATACACCATCGCAGCTCCGCTGTCGGCTGCTATGCGGGCCATGCCCGGCAGGCAGTTGTAGCCCGGCGCGAGTGAATATGGTGATGCGAATATGGCCACATAGTCGGCGGTCGCACGCTCTGCTATCTCTTTCCATGCGTCGGTTGTGCCGAAATCATAGCCGTCGGCGCGGGAAAATACCTCAAATTTCATATCAGTTTAATGTCATTTTATAATTCAATAATATTAGTATCCTGCACCGAGGCGGGAGTGCCTGTCGGGAACCGGTAATTGCGGTCAAATACGACGGAAGGCGTGGGTTGCGGCTCTATCGGCAGCGGGGTGGTACGCAGGTACAGGAGCATCTGCGCCATGAGCATCTCACGGTCATCAGCGCTGCGTATGGTCTCGAACGGAAATCCCATCGTTATGACGGCGCTCTCGTTGCGGTTTGATGCCACGGCGGCGCTTTTGCCGTTCTCGGCGTAGGTCATGATTGTCTGCGACACGCCGCGCTCGGCACTGACTATCGCGTCGGGTGATTCCACGACATATATTTTTTCATTCGGCTGCGATGCGTAATGCAGCCCGTCGGCAGGGCGGTGGCAGTTGGCCCAGAACGGGAGTACATCGATTTCTCCCGACACTGCGGCAAACGCGCTCTCATACTCGATGCCGAGCACCTGACGTGCAAATGCCGCGTCCGCCCTCATTGTCGAGTCGGATGAGAATGGATTGGCAAAAAGGTCAGCGGCTATGAATGTGCCGCTTGCGAGCAGACTCCCTTTGCGGGTAGTGTGTTCGCGCAGTTTCTTCTGCAACGCTGCCGGGAAGGCCTTGAACCGTGTGGGTGCCTCGGTATTTCCCATGCGCACTTCCTTCTGTTTCCCTATTATGAGGTCGATGATGGAGTTGCTGTATTTATGACCGAGATACCCTTCGAGCGATGTGGAGATAAACGGATAGCCTGCGGCCGCGATTGCGGCGCCGTGCACACGCGGATAGTCGAAACTGTTGCCTGCTACGGGGTGGCCGTCGTATTTGCTTTCGCTTGCGCCGAAGCCCGGATCTGCTTCATCGTCGACCCACGGGCTTTCGCGGTCAAAATTGTATTGTGAGCCTGAGTAGGCGATATTGCGGCGGTAGGGCACGCCGTAGTCGAGCTGGTCGAGAAATCCTGCCTCGTCGGGCGTCTCCATCCAGTCGGGTGCCGACAGACGCGTGAATCCGTTCACTATAAGTACCTGCGGATTGCCGTTGTCAATCCGGCACAGGCTGAGCGTCTCGGAGGGGAAAGATATGCCACCGGCATTGGCGGCGATGATGCGGAAATTGTATATGATGCCCTCTTTGGCCTCAAACTCGTATGAAGTGCCGGTCTCCTCGGCAATTTTGAGGAATACGTCGGAAAGTCCCTCCGACATCTCTACGTAATATTTCGAGGGCACGGCTGTCGGTTCGAGTGAATCGACGGTGGCTTTCCAGCGGAGCCTGTATCGGCCTTTGCCACGGTCCTCGACCATGAATGCCCTTACCGGCAGCGGCTGTACCACGTAGCCCCCCTTTGCGCCGTAGAGGTATTTGAGCATCCCTTTGTAGATGGCACGTGCCGCGTCGAAACGGAACTGCGGGTTCTGTCCGTGCCGCATGTCGGCGAAATTCTGGTGTGAGAGAAGTTCTACGAGAGCCGACGGCACTTTCGGGATACGCGCTTCGGCATATTTGCGGTCGCGGGTCTTGCGCTTGGTCCACAGCGGCTCATGAAGTGCCTTTATGTCGTTGACCACCGAGTTGACGATGCTCTCGGTCAGGTCGCGGTTGGTGGTGCGCCGGCGGCCGTCGCCGAGACGGGTGCCCCCGTCGGTTGAATATATTCCGAGCGTACCTACTATCGTGGAGTCGGGGGTGGTGCCTGCATCTGTATGGAGCGCGAACGCTATGTCCACGGGGATACCGAGCCCTTTTTCCTTAGGCAGTTTCGATGACCCTCCTGCAAGATAGTTTACCCATAGCGGGCGGCTGTTGAAATCGTCGGAATAATCGTTCTCATAATCGGTCTTTGAATAGACATCGACCGGTGCCCCCGCCCATTGGAGCCAGTAGCGGGCACCCTCCATCCATCGCGGCAGTCCGCTCGTGATGGCGTCTTTGCCGCGTGCCACATTGCCCGTGCCGCCACCTATCCTGACAGCGTCGGCCGTTACCGTCTTGCCGATATTGGTGCCTGAAGCCGCATTGCTTACAGTGACTATCGGTATCTCCTGCACACCTGCTTCCAGCGGGAAGCTGCCCAGTGCAATCCATGTCCCTCCGCCCATCGTCTGGTTTACGGTGAAAGTCTCGTCGCCGCGCAGCGAGTGTACGGTATATTTTACTGCATCGGAACTGTTGGGGAGCGACGCGTAGGAGATATATACGGTATATTCTCCGGCACGCGGTATGCGTGCGTTCCACGATGCAGTCGAAGCGTCGGCGTTCGCTCCTACGGTAGTGATACTGCGCACCGACCCCTCGCTGAAAGGATTCTGGCGGTCGGAAAGGTTTCCTGCCGGCATCCTGAACCCGGGCTTTGTCGCGGTTGTCCATTTTTTCGATGTCGATATCTCGGAGTATCCGGGTGTCGACGGGGAGTCAGCATCGATGATTACCTCGACGTCGTTGAGGTCGCGTTCACGCGGCAGCATCACGTATGCTCCCGCGTTTTCAAGCATGGGTACAAGCAGGTCGAGCACGTAGGAAGTGGAATAAAGGTCCTCGATGGTCTGCATCAGGTGTGCCCGTTGCCACAGCCATCGGTTTTTCTCGATATTGTAATATTTGCCGTGGCTTTGCCACAGGGCGATATTCCTTCCGTCAAGACCTTTGGGGGCTTTAGGGAAACCGTCGCGCACGACGGGCTGCTGTGCCGTGGCTGGAATAACGCAAATGAGGGCGGCAATGGCAAAAAACAATATATATGCAACAAATTTTTTCATTACTACAAATGTAATGATTTATAATCATAAAGCGTCCTGCGGTAATATCAATAAAAGTTAAAAGAAAATATTGTATCGGGCGATTTTTGACGCACGGCGGTTTGGATTATTTGCGGGATTGGGGTATATTTGTTTTATCGTAAACTCAAATATGTCAGTCATGCTACGTAAAATCAAGGTCAATCTTCTCGTGTTGATAGTTATAGCCATTGCGGCGGGTATAGGATGCGGATTTTTCATACCTGAGTGGGCGGCGCGTGTGTTCCTGACGTTCAATGCCATATTCGCGCAGTTCCTCGGGTTCATGATACCGCTTATCATACTCGGCTTCGTTGCCCCCGCGATAGCTCATATCGGCCGTTCGGCCGGTGTGATGCTGGTAGCGACCGTCGTGATAGCATATATCTTTACCTCCCTGTCGGGATTTTTCGCGTTCGGAGTAGGGGAGTGGGTGTTTCCGTCGCTCGTGGAGCCGCGGCATCTTGATGCAGCGGGTTCAGTGGCTATCGCGCCATATTTTACTGTCGAGATGCCTCCGCTGATGGGGGTGATGACGGCTCTCGTGCTGGCTTTCGTGACCGGTATATGCATGGCCTATCTGCGCACCGGTGCATTGCGCAAGGGATTCGACGAATTCCGTGACTGCGTGCAGCTTACGATTACAAAGGCGATTATACCGTTGCTTCCTCTTTATATATTCGGTATCTTTCTGAATATGACCATGCAGGGCGATGTGGCCTCCGTGCTCGGCACTTTTGCCGGAATTATCGGGGTGATATTCGTCATGCATATCGTGCTGCTTCTTTTTCAATATTGCGTTGCAGCTCTGTTTGTGCGCCGCAATCCGCTGAAAATGCTGCTAACGATGATGCCGGCATATTTCACCGCTCTCGGCACGCAGTCATCGGCCGCGACTATTCCGGTCACTTTGCGTCAGACTATCAGGATGGGAGTACGGGAAGACATAGCAGGCTTTGTGGTGCCCCTATGCGCTACAATCCACATGTCGGGAAGCACGATGAAGATAGTGGCCTGCGCGTTGGCCGTCATGATAATGGAGGGCATGGCGTGGTCGACGGGAATGTTTGCCGGATTCATAATGATGCTCGGCATTACCATCGTGGCGGCTCCGGGGGTGCCGGGCGGAGCAATCATGGCCTCGCTCGGACTGCTCGCATCCATTCTCGGGTTCAATGCCGACCAGCAGTCGCTTATGATAGCCCTCTATATCACGATGGACTCCTTCGGTACAGCCTGCAACGTGACAGGCGACGGCGCCATAGCCCAGATAATCCAATCGGTTTTCACCCGAAAAAGGTCCTGACCGGGTGTTGCAGAACTCACAATTTGCTGTCAAAAGTCGCAGCAAATTATAGGGACGCGATTCAATGCTGTTTACATAAGCTGGCTTCGGAGGATTATGATTAACGTGGATGCCTGCGGCATCGTTGTGTTTACTTAGGGAGCAATTCATCGCGTCCCTGCAATTTCGTGCGTATTTTTTTGGGGGGGTACAACACCGTCTCGCAGCCGGGTCATACTCAGTATTATATTACGCCCTTTTGAAGGATATGTGCCGTGGCGTACTTGTCGCAAGCCTGCCACGGCACATTGTGTTTATTTTTTATCGTATGAAATAACTGGATTTTGTGGCTTTATTCAGTCTTTTTATCGTCTTTTTTGAGGCTGAATTTTACCGGGAGGGTATACCGGCAGTCTACCGGTTTGCCTCCGACGGTGCCGGGTGTCCATTTCTCGGTGAGACCGGCTTTGAGGGCGCGGACAGCTTCGGCGTCAAGTTCCTTGTTGCCCGACGATTTTAAAATCTTGACATTCTCGATAGTCCCGTTCTTCGTGACGGTGAAGTTGACGACAGTGTATCCGCCGATACCTTCTTTGAAGGGTGTTTCCGGATATTTCAGTTCATCCATCAGTGCCTGAAGCATTGCGCGTTCGCCGCCCGGATAGTGGGGCATCACTTCGGCTGACGTCACCGGCTCGCTTTTGTCGCTGACAGTTTCAGTCACAGCAGTTTCGGCAGGCAACGCTTCGGCCTCTTGCGCGGGAGCGGAAATTTCACTAACTTTGTCGTAGCTTACTGCTGCGACATTGCGGATTGTCGACGCGACGGCTGGAAAGTCCGTCATGGCTGCCGCGAGCAGCGCCGCTGGCAGCAGTGCGGCTGCGCAAAGGTAGCGCGCACTCTTGGATTTTGATTTTAACATCATGGTTAAACGGTTTTTAAGTTGACTATGATTCAGGCTGTTGGCTATGGACTGGAACCCCGGGCCAACAGTCTTTCTTATTAGCAGCATCTGGTAATCGGAGGTCTTTACTCCCGAATTCAATATCCGGCGGTCGACATCATATTCATGCACTGCGCTCAGTTCGCGGCGCATGAGCCATGCTACCGGGTTGAACCAGTTGAAGATGATGAACAATTGGGCGAATATCAGGTCGAGGCTATGGCGGTTGCGAATATGTATAAGTTCATGCTCGATGATGAGACGGTTGTCGGCATCGGCAGGCGATACGACGAGATAGCGTCCCCAGCTGAACGGTGAGACCGTGGTGTTGGCTACCACTATTATTGCATCTTCGGTCGCGCGCTTCTCGCCACCGCGTATTATTCGTGCCATCTTGATATAGGAGTATATTGTCAACAGGGCTACGAATGCGGCTCCCGCAAGATATATCAGAGGTATTGCATGCCATATTCCGGTGCCGGACGCATGTGCAGGTGCTCCGGCAAGTTCGGCCTTTATCCCCGAAATTGAAATGGCGCCGGCTGCAGGTGCCGTTCCGCTCTCGGCCAATATTCTGCCAAGAAAGTCGCCGGCAGGGACGGCTGCAAGCGCTATGGCGTAGCATGCCAGCAGCACTCCGCGGTTGAAGCGGTAGAAAGTGGCGTTGGCGAGCAGGCACTTGTACACAATATACTCTATTGCCAGGATTATGGCCACCGACATTGTGTATGCTGTTATGGTTCCCATATTATTCTTTATCTTTGTTTTGTTCTACAATTTTGATTAATTCCTTGAGGTCGTCGACCGAGATATTCTCCTCCTTGACAAACGATGATACGATTTTCATGTACGAATTGTCGAAGAAGCGACGTATCACACCCTTCATGGTCGATTTGCGGTACTCCTCTATGCCTATCGCCGGTGAGTAGGCAAGCGAGTTGCCTGTTTTCTCACGTGTCAGATAGCCCTTTTTCTCAAGTATGTGCACGTATGTGCTGACTGTGTTGAAGTGCGGCTGCGGTTCGGGGTAGAGTGCCACAACGTCGCGGACGGCGAGTTTGCCTTTCTGCCAGAAGAATGTCATCACTTCTTCCTCTTTCTCGGTCAGTTTGGGTATGGTGCTCATCTCTTTAAGTACTTGATTTCAATTTGACTTTTTTATTTATTTGATTAAACTAAGTTTTTAGTTTCTGTCGCAAATATACAACTAAGATTTTAGTTTGCAAATCAATTTACAATTTTTAACACTAAATTTTTAGTTTTGTGGTTATTCAGTTGACAAATGTATTGGTTGTGAGCTTATTGTAAGGCTGCACCCCGGTGTAGCCGCTGATGAAAACACACGTTTGCATCGGTTTCGGCTGCACCGGGGTGTAGCCCAATGCTGTTTACTTAAGCATCTAAGCGTCCAGAGGACGCTGATTATTCGTAACCCCGTATGCCGGAGTGAAACGGAGGCATGCGGGGAATAATGGATATATATAGCTGTGGCGTCCGTAGGACGCCGATTTACTTAGCTACCAGCTGTTTATTATAAATTAAGTGATGTAAATCGGCGTCCTACGGACGCCACTCCCGATATGATTACCTACCCCGTACGCCGAAGATTGCGAAGGCGTGCGGGGTTACGAATAATCGACGTCCTGCGGACGTCACGGCCTTAAGTAACAGCATTGGGGTGCAACATCCTCACTGATGATGAATACTTTATATCGTACATATTCGAATAGTTACTTGGTTTTATCCTCATTGTCGACATGTTGTGTCTTTGAAATGTTTGTGTTATATTTGTAGTCGGAATTTTATATAGTGTTATATTGAGTGCTTATGTCGGTAAATAAGGTAATTCTTGTAGGGCATGTGGGGCGGAAACCTGAGGTCAGGTATATCGAAAACCGTCCTATCGCTTCGTTTTCGCTTGCTACAAATGAACCGGCGCGGCGGTTGCCCGACGGCCGCGAGATACCTCAGCGCACCGAGTGGCACGAAATTGTCATGTGGGACGCCGCAGCTGAGACTGCCGAGCGGTATATAGACCGCGGTACGAAGCTGTATGTCGAAGGAAAACTGCGTACGCGCCAGTGGCAGGACCGCAATGCCATAACTCGCCGCGTGACGGAAATACTCGTCGACAGCTTCGATATACTGTCGCGCCCGTCGCCGACAGGTGAAAATCCTGTGAAATAACGGCTTAAATGATATGGGACTGCTATATAACCATCAGAAATCACATAAAAAAACTTGCAATAAATCCAAGCAGATGAAACAAACCGACAAGAGGGGAGTGATGCCTGAGAGCATACCCCACAAAAATTTTAAGGCAACGCAATCGGTTGTCGACAATGTCGCTGCGGGGCAGGAGGCCGGTTATGCCGATGCCGACCCGACCATGCTACCCGAAAACGCCTTTACCGAACTTGGCAAGGACGAGCAGTACCGCCCGATGATGCATCCGGCGCGACAGTACAGTGAGGTCACTCCCTATTCAGTGACCCTCGGTCTGGTGCTGGCGGTTATCTTCTCGGCCGCCGCTGCCTACTTAGGGCTTAAGGTGGGCCAGGTGTTTGAGGCCGCTATTCCTATCGCCATCATTGCGGTAGGTCTTTCGGGCGCGTTGAAGAAAAAGAACGCTTTAGGGCAGAATGTCATCATCCAGTCAATCGGAGCCTGTTCCGGCGTGATTGTGGCCGGAGCCATATTCACCCTTCCGGCTCTCTACATCCTTCAGGCCAAATATCCCGAGATTACGGTCAACTTCTTCCAGATATTCCTCAGCTCGCTATTCGGCGGTGTGCTGGGTATACTTTTCTTCATTCCTTTCCGCAAATATTTCGTAAAGGACATGCACGGCAAATACCCCTTCCCCGAAGCTACGGCAACCACACAGGTGCTCGCTTCCGGACAGTCGGGAGCCGGCAGCGGTCAGGCCAAGACGCTTGTCATTGCCTCGCTTGTGGGAGGTATCTACGATTATCTTGTGGCTACGTTCGGCTGCTGGGCCGAGACGGTGACCACCACGGCCTACGGCTGGGGACAGGCACTCGCGGCCAAATTCAAGCTCGTGTTCTCGTGCAACACGGGTGCGGCAGTGCTCGGCTTGGGTTATATCGTAGGTCTGAAATACGCTTTCGTGATATTCGCCGGTTCAATCTTCGTATGGTGGGTGATAATACCTTTGCTCGGCACATACGGCAGCATACAGATGCAGATGATGGCTCCCGACGAGATATTCTCGAGCACCGCGCGCATGATAGGTATCGGCGGTATCGCTATGGCGGGTATCATCGGTATAGTCAAGTCATGGCCTATCATACGTCAGGCCGTCGGTCTTGCCGGCCGCGAATTCAAAGGTGGCGAGAAGTCGGAAAGGCCTGTGCGCTGGCAGCTTGACATCTCGATGAAGCATGTGGTGTTCTTCATCGCAATCGCTCTTGTGGCCGTGCTTATATTCTTCTATTTCGGTGTAATCAACTCGTTGTGGCAGGCTTTTGTGGCATGGATTGTGGTCACGCTGATAGCGTTCCTGTTCACCACCGTTGCGGCCAATGCTATCGCTATCGTCGGTTCAAACCCCGTGTCGGGCATGACGCTGATGACGCTCATCATCGCTTCGGCCATCTTCGTCGGTATCGGTCTCAGCGGCACCAAAGGTATTGTTGCCTCGATGGTAATCGGCGGCGTGGTATGTACGGCGCTTTCGATGGCCGGTGGCTTCGTGACCGACCTCAAGGTGGGCTACTGGCTCGGTTCGACACCCCGCAAACAGGAGTCGTGGAAATTTCTCGGCACATTGGTGGCCGCCGCTACCGTGGGCGGTGTGATACTGGTGCTCAACAAAGTGTACGGTTTCTCGGGAGAGAACGCTCTCGTGGCTCCGCAGGCCAATGCGATGGCTAATGTCATCGAGCCTCTTATGATGGGCGGCGACACTCCCTGGATACTCTATATCGTGGGTGCGGTGCTCGCGCTTCTGCTCAACTGGCTCGGCGTGCCGGCGCTGGCGTTCTGCCTCGGCATGTTTATCCCGCTGCCCCTGAACGTGCCTATGCTTGTGGGGGGGGCCATCAGCTATTTCGTGAAACGTTCGTCGAAAGATCCGGAGGTAAGCCGTGCGCGCAACGACCGCGGTACGCTTATCGCATCGGGATTCATAGCCGGCGGCGCGCTGTTCGGCGTATTTGCGGCGATATCAATCATGTGCGGTGTGCCGATGCCGGGCAGCGGTATGGACATGACATCGCAGATACTCGGTCTTGTGGCATACGCGGCAATCATAGTATTCCTGTATAAAGGCGCCACAATGGCTAAGAAACACTAATCGGCAGGATTAACTGCCTATTTCTCAATTTCCGCGGTTAGAAACCGCGGCTACTATCGAGGCTTCTGTGGTAATTGGATAGTAGCCGCGGTTTCTAACCGCGGAATGTATAATTTTGATACCCCCTCCTGCATTGCCGTGAATATTGTTTTTGCTATATAATCGGCAATTTGTTGAAATAATATAGAGAATGCGAAAAATTGACCGTGACATATTGTCGATAGCCGTGCCGTCGATAGTGGCAAATATCACTACGCCGCTGCTGGGGCTGGTGGATATGGCTATTGTGGGGCACATGGGGAGTCCCGCATATATGGCGGCGATAGCGCTGGGCGGTACGATGTTTTCCATGATATACTGGGTGTTTGCTTTTCTGCGTATGGGCACGTCGGGAATGACGGCGCAGGCTGTCGGCGCGGGCGACATCGTGGAACGCGACGCGGCGCTTTTCCGGGCTATGTCGGTAGCTATGCTTATCGGGGTGTCGCTTATCGCGCTTCAGGTGCCGGTGTGCCGCGTGATGCTGCATTTTTTCGGGGGTGACGCCACGGCTTCAGCGCTTGCCGCACGATATTTTGACATACTCATTTACGGTGCTCCGGCCACGATGGGGCTTTATGTGCTCAACGGGTGGATGATAGGGGTGCAGAACAGCCGGCTTGCCATGTGGACTTCGCTGATTATCAATGTAGTGAATATCGCGGCGAGTCTGATGCTTGTCTATGCGGCGCGGATGGGAATAGCCGGTGTGGCCACCGGGTCGCTTATAGCCCAGTGGACGGGATTTGCGGCGGGATGCATGATGATAATGCGTTACAGACCGCGTATCGGCGAGTTGCGGAGGCTTTTTGAGGCCGGACGGCTTAAACGGTTCTTTTCGGTCAATGTTGATATTTTCCTCCGTACGCTGTGCCTTGTGGCTGTGACGGTATGGTTCACCCGTGCGGGAGCGGGACAGGGCGACATAGTGTTAGCTGTCAATGCGCTGCTTATGCAGCTGTTCATACTGTTCTCGTATATGATGGACGGGTTCGCGTTCGCAGGCGAGGCTTTGGCCGGGAAGCTGACGGGTGCCGGCGATGTCAGGACGAAGCATGCGGTGGTAAGACGCCTGTTTGTTATCGGGGGAGGGGTGTCGATTGCATTTACTGTAGTGTATGCGCTTTTCGGCCGGGAGATATTGGGGCTGCTGAGCACGGAGGCTTCGGTCGTGGCGATGGCGCAGGAATATCTGTGGTGGGGTGTGTCGGTGCCGCTTGCCGGCGTGACGGCTTTCATCTGGGACGGCGTGTTTATCGGGGAGACGCGCACACGCCAGATGCTGCTGTCGATGGCCGTGGCGATGGTGGTGTTTTTCACTGTGTATCTGACACTTTATTCCTCGCTTGGCAATCATGCGCTGTGGCTCGCTTTCATACTTTACCTCGCCGTGAGAGGCGCGGTGCAGACTATATTTTACTTTCGTAAAGGCTGAATTGCATTTTGACAGTATTTTTATACGTATTTAATGCAAAATTGATGGTGAGGATTTGTATAAATGATAAAAAATCAGTTATTTTGCATTTTAATTGCCATAATGCACTTTTGCCATGGGATAAGTGGCAAAATTCCCGACTGACAGACCAATTATTATTTATATAAACGAAACGCATGAAAAGATTTTTACGCAACGCGACGATGGCAGCTGCCATCGTGCTCGCCTCCGGCTCCGCCGCGGCCGAGCCTACAGTATTACTTGATGTAGACTTCTCGGAAACATGTACCGCAGGTACTGAGGCCGAACCACAGATGTTCAGATACTCATTTGACTTTTCCAATCTTGGATTTACCGGCTGGTCACTTTCGTCGGCAACCAAAGTCGGTCAGGCAGGCGGCTCGCTTTTTATAGGCGATGGTGCGACGGTTTCTACCGCAGGTCTTACAAACGTGTCAACCGCCAACGGCGCTATCAAAGTGACAATGGCGGTAAAACTCAACAAGACCAATATGGGTATCGTTCAGCTGGCCTGGGGTTCGGCTTACGGCACCAAAATGAATGCCGAGGTCTATACAGATGACTGGACTACGGTGGAATACGTCGTTACACCTACTTCGGCCTCATCTTATTCCAATAAAGCGGTATTCGGCCCGTTTCTTGTGGCCGACGGCATTTTTGTCAAGAGCATAAAGATAGAGCAGGGCAAGGAATTCCTCGGTGTGCCTACACCGTATCTTCCCTCAGATGCCAACGGCGAGTCGTTTACCGCACGTTGGAAAGCTGTCAGCGGTGCCACCAAGTATTATCTTGATGTATACAGCTATAATGCGGCTGATGAAAAAGTGATGTTCCTTGACAATCAGGAGGTGACGCCGGCTTCGACCACTGCTACATACGTGACATATAAAGTGGAAGGCCTGAATCCGGGTACTACTTACTACTATGTTGTTCGCGCAGCTAATGAAGATGGTGTTTCTTCCGATTCGGAGGAGATTGAGGTTGTCAAAGTCATCTCGTCGCTCGACAAGCCCAAGGTCAGCGTGTCGGTATCGACCGACGGCAGCTATACCGCTTCATGGGAAGCTGTGGCCGACGCTGAAAACTATTTCGTGAATGTGCTTCGCCGCAAGACTCTTGCCGAGACAGGCAATATCGATGTGCTTGAAGAGAACTTCGACTGTTTTACTACCGGTACGGTCGACAACATTGAGTTCGCCTATGAACGCCATCTCGCCTTGCTCCAGGAAGAAGGCTGGACAGGCGATGAGATGTGCTACATCGCAGGTGCGTTAGGCCTTTATCCTTTTATGGATAATTCCTATCTTGCCACCCCGGCTCTTGACCTTGGTGACAATGATGGCAAAGTTACTGTAGTTATCACAGCCGGGGCCGCCAATTATGCAGGCTTTGTAGCTGCAGGCTCCGTCAAGCTGTCTCTTGAAGATGCCGAAGGCAATCTCACCGATCCTGTCGTGCTTACTATCGACAATGCAGGATTTAAGGAATATACACTTGAACTTACCGGCGGTACTGCCGCTTCCAAAGTGAAAATCTATGGTTGCGACGAAGATGCCGCTTCAAAATATCTGTTTGACAATATAGCCATTCAGCAGGTTAAGCCGGCCGGTTATGTATCCACATCTACTTACGCTACTGCGGAAACCGCAGATAATACCTATTCGGGTACTGTTGCCAAGGAGGATAATATCTCCTACTATATCACCGTTACGGCAGCTGCAAAGACTGTAGTCAGCGGAAGTGTTGCTGATGTTTATTCCGACCCGAGCGACGAAGTGCTGATTGCTAATTTCTCGGGTGTTGAGGATGTTGTTGCCGGAACGGAGAATGCGGTTGCAGTCAAGTCGCTCGGTAACGGTGTGATTGAGGTTACCGCAGCTGACGACACCGTAGTTGAGGTGTATGACCTTGCAGGTCGCAAGATTGCAGCCGAGGCTGTTGCCGCAGGTGTAAATACACTCAGTGTCAACGCTACCGGCGTGGCAATCGTCAAGGCCGGCACCGTTGTTGCCAAAGTAATACTTTAATTTCAGACAGTAGGGACGCGATTTATCGCTTCCGTATCAGCCGGTGGTATTGGTCTATCCGGACGCGGACGTGATAAATCACGTCCCTACAAGTATTTAGAATCATGAAAAAACTTTTTTATTTATTATTGGCTTTCGGATTGGTGTCAGGAGCTGATGCCAAAACCATTATGCCGTCGGAGGCCGAATGTATCGCAGCCGGATTTATGGCGGGTAAATCTTTTGGCGTGCCCCGGATGAAAAAGGCTCCCGGGACGGCTGCCGACAACCGCTCCGCGTTCCCGTACTATATATATAATTGCGAGGACGGCGGATTTGTGATTGTGTCGGGCGACGACCGTTTCGGCGAAATCCTTGCTTACAGCCATAACGGCGCGATTGACCTTAATGCAGCACCGGAAGGCCTGACCGATTTGCTCGGGCTTTATGCGGCGGCATACGACGCTCTCCCTGTAGAGGATACGGCTGAAGGTTCGGCGATGTCCGCTGCTCCGACTGTAGTGGTTGAACCGCTTTTAGGAAATATCGCATGGGGGCAGGACGCTCCGTTCAACACCATGACTCCTGTATCGACCGGAACGACACATTTCTACACGGGGTGCGTGGCGTGTGCGGCAACACAAATCATGCGCTACCACGGCTATCCGGAGAAAGGTACGGGCACAAAGACCTATACCGATCCGCTGTCGAAAAACACTCTTACCGCCGATTTCGGCAATACGGAATACAAATGGTCGCTGATGCCGGCCAAGGTGCCGCAGCTTACAACGACCGAGCAGATACAGGCATATTCGACACTTGCCGCGCATTTCGGCGTGGCTGTCGAGATGCAGTATGAGGCATCGGGCAGCGGTGCATACGACATGCTCGTGCCATACGCCTTGCGCACATATTTCGGGTATGACGCCGGTGTGCGCGGACACATGCGTAACTATTACTCGACCTCCGAGTGGATGTCCATAATCAAGAATGAACTGTCGCAGGGACGCCCCGTGTTCTACGGCGGCACGAGCGACAAAGGTTCGGGCGGACATGCTTTCGTGCTCGACGGCTATGACTCGCAGGATTTCGTACACGTCAACTGGGGCTGGTATGGCAACTCCAACGGATATTTCCGCATCAATCACCTCGACCCGTCGTCGCTCGGCGAAGGCGGAGGTGCCGGCGGATACAACCTGAGCCAGGATATGGTGACCGGCATACGCCCCGCGCAGGCCGGTTCGGTACGCGAATATGCGCTCTACGGGGAGTCACGGCTGAGTGTCGACGGCCCGTTCGGCGGCACTTTCTCGATGATGAGTTTTGTGGGAAATATCGATGTCGAGCCGTTCAGCGGCCGTATCGAGGGCGCGCTTGTGAAAGATGGTGAAATCGTGGCCGTGCTCGGAGGCGACAACCTGTCGCTTAGCGGTTTCAGCAAGGGGCATTCCGGTTCGTCGCTCGTCAATCTGCGCAATGTGGCGTCGAAAGTCGAGGGCGTGGCCGATGGCGACGGTTATGAGTTGCGCATGGTATATAAAGGCGATGACGAGACGGCCTGGCACGTATTGCGCCACTCCAATGGCTTGCCCTCAGGGATGTATGTATCGGTAGTAAACGGTGATATAGTCCCCGGCGAGAAGCATACGCCGTATCCCGATGTCGTGCTGCATTCGGCCATTGAGACTGACGGCGACTTATATGTGGGCGGCTACGGCCGCGCTACATTCGCGATGGAGAACCTTACCGGCGACTATGATATTTCCACAATCACGATACGTCTGGTCAACGTTGATGACCCTTCGGTGAAGTCGGAGACGGATTTCAATGTGCATGTTTACAACCAGAGTGTGGAGACTGTCGATATTACGTTCCCTGTCAGTACGCAGATTCCTGCGGGCAAATATCGCGTGGAGGCCCTTGTAATCGACAATGGCAAGGAATATCCCTTCGCGCTCAACGGCCATGAGCCTACGGTGGTCAATGTGCTTGACACGCCATCGGCACCCGTATTGCGTCTCGCAGCTACTCCGACATGGCAGGTTAACAACAGTTCGGCTGCCGTTGCCGACCGTCTGGCGCAGGGCGAGTTCGTCTATATCACCGGAACATTCCGCAATGCCGGCGTGCCGGGTACTGCCAAAGTGCTTACGCGTCTGACCAACACTGCTACCGGACAGACTTCTCCGCTCGTCATGGCAGAAGCCGCATTCAGCGGCGCCGGTGCCGTATCGGTGACATTCGCGCGTCAGGTGCCCCACGATCCCGGTACTTACACGGTTGATTTCGTGCAGGTAGGCGATGATTACAGTGAGACGCCCATAGCTATGATGTCGGGCGAACCGCTTGTTATCACCATCGATCCATCGGAAAATATCGTGGCTGATGTGACGGCGTTTTATTTCCCTGATAAGATCGGTAAGGGGGAGCGCGTGTCGTTCAGCCTCGAGGCTGTCGCGCGACAGACAGTTTCCAATACCGTTTATCTGCGCGTGCGTCAGTTGACCAATACCAAGGGGGAGATTGTGACGATGAAGAGCGGCACGAAATTCGTAGCCGGCGAACCTGTCTCCATCTCAGGCAACTACCGTCCCGGAAGCTCGCTTGAGGACGGCATCTACATGATAATCGTCGAGGCCGGTCCCTCAAGCTCGAAGACAAATCCCCTCGGCAATCATGCCGCCTACGCCAAGACAGTGGCAATAGGTGACGTGGCATCCGCAGAAGCCATAGAGGCAGCCAAAACCACTGCCACAATATGGCTCGAAGGGCGCATGCTCCGCGTGGTAGCCGCCGACGGCCGCGAGGTATCCATGGTCGAACTCTACGCCCCCTCCGGCACACTCATCGCCGGCGACACCTACGACCTCTCGCACCTTACCCCCGGTATCTACATAGTATCGGCAACCCTCGACAACGGTTCCCGAACCACCGCCAAGATCGCAGTGAAGTAATATGCAGTAGATTTATAGAGTGATTGAATTTGAACTTCAACTCGCGGAATTCCCTCAAAAATCCTCTCAGTCTTAATTTGATTTAAATTCAAACACTCTTAAGACTCAATTATAAAACCGAAAGAGATGAGCTGGAAAAATAGACTCACCTCTTTCGGTTTTATAATTGCAAGTATATATTTTACAAAATTATTCAGATTCTTCAATGATCCAAACGCCGCGATTATCTTTGCCTTGATGCTTTAAAATCCCCATCTTTTGTAGCGTAGATAGGTCTCGTTCTATTGTGCGTTGGCTTACCATAAGTATCTCCGACATCTGTCGACCGCTTGTTGTCGGAGACTTTTTGATAAGATTCAGTATTTTATGTTGACGTTCAGTGAGTTTTATCTCCGACATATCTCCGACATCCGACGTGTCGGTGGAGGCAAAAATTATAGTCTGAAATTGAGTAGCAGTAGATCTGAAAATAGGTTTCAGTTCATCATTATAGCCGTTTAAAGCTTTTGTCTCATTGCAGATGCGAGTAAGTCCACTGCCACGTTTCTCCATATAATCAAGTTGGGCCATCACATTGGCAAGTATTGGATTGCGCCTTTCCGAGGAAACATCTGCAATGTCTAAATCTTGAATTAACATGCCATTATACATACCTCCCGGTGAGGTTATTGTGAGCCGGTTATCATAAATATCAATATGTACTTCACCTCCCATTACAGTATAATCCCGATGTATGAAATGATTAACCATTGCTTCAAGAACGGCTCTTTCTGCATATTCCGGTTTGTTTTTCCTTCCGGTCGGTAATTTTTCCCACCCCTTTTTTGTATTTGATTTTACAAAGTTCATTGCTTCACGAAGCAACATTAGTACGTTGCCTGAGAATTCAGAATCATTAATGGCATCATTCTTCTCTCTTCCATTCCAACGGGTACAATACAGACGTGATTGCCATAATGGTGAGTCATCTGCAAATAATGCACCTGCGTTAGTAAGATAATCTGTTTTTGTAATGAGCCCAAATGACAGGAGATATTTTTTATCCCAATCTTGATTTATTCGTGCTTTGAACGTGTTTGCAAGTATAGTAAAAGAATGGTCTTCAACTCTATAATTCGTGTGTAGAGAATCGAAAGTCATATTTGAGCCATTTAATACTAAACGAACCATTTGTTCGGCAGGAGCCGGAATACTCTCATCTCCGACACGTACAAATGCAATCCGTTGGCCATCCCCAACATAATAATATGGGGTATAATTACCCGAATGGACTTTCAACTGCAATATCTCAAGGCTGTCAATCCTATGCGGAATTAACTCAGTATCAGGCAGCGGATCCATAAAATCACGAATTTTGCTGCTGATAGTCTCACATATATGCTGAATATCGAGAAGGCCTTTGATAACACCATCATTATCTACTCCAAAGAAAAGAGATCCTCCTAAACCATTGGCAAAAGCACTTACACTTTTTAACCAACTTTTAGGCCTTCTTTCTTCAAGTATCAGTTTGAAATCATAAGCCGTACATTCGGATATCAGAGTTTTTAATTCCATTTATTGCGGTAAATCGGATTAATGGGTAATCAGTCGTTGAAGCGGGTGAGGATGGGGGTGTAGGCGTCGATGCGGCGGTCGCGGAGGAAGGGCCACCAGCGGCGTACTTGCTCGGAGCGGTGCATGTCGATGTCTATTATGGCGGTGGATTCGGTGTCGGTCGGGGCCTGAAAGAGGAATTCGCCCTGAGGGCCGGCTACGAAGCTGTTGCCCCAGAATGTGATGCCGTTGGTGGCGCCGGAGGGGTCGGGTTCGTGGCCTACGCGGTTGACGGCTACGACGGGGAGGCCGTTGGCTACGGCGTGGCCGCGCTGCACTGTGATCCATGCCTCGCGCTGGCGTGTCTGTTCGTCGTCGGTGTCGGAGCTTTCGTAGCCTATGGCTGTGGGATAGATGAGGATTTCGGCTCCGGAGAGTGCCATGATGCGCGCTGCTTCGGGATACCACTGGTCCCAGCATACGAGCACGCCGAGGCGTCCGACCGAGGTGTCGATCGGTTTGAAGCCGAGGTCGCCGGGGGTGAAGTAGAATTTCTCGTAGTAGGCGGGGTCGTCGGGTATGTGCATCTTGCGGTATTTGCCGGCTACGGTGCCGTCGGCGTCGAAGACTACGGCGGTGTTGTGGTAGAGGCCGGGGGCGCGTCGCTCGAACACGGAGGTGACGATGACTACGCCGAGTTCGGCGGCGAGCTTGCCGTAGGTGAGGATCGCGTCGTCGTCGAAAGGGAGGGCGAGATCGCATTCATTGACATTTTCCGTCTGGCAGAAGTAGAGGGAATCGTGCAGCTCCTGGTTGACGATGAGTCGGGCGCCGTCGGCGGCGAGGGCGCGGATTTTATCCATTATGCGGCGGCGGTTGCCGGCGATGTCGGCGGTGTTGTGCTGCTGTATGATACCTGTGCGGAGTATACGGGATGTTTTCATATAGGGAGTATTTCTTTGGGCAACTGCATCGTGACGCAGTGGAGCGAACCGTGCTGGCGTATGAGCGGACGGCAGTCGACCGTGACGATACGGCGGCCGGGAAACGCTATCTGCATTATCTGTGAGGCGAGTCGGTCGTTGGCCGGCTGACCGTAGACGGGAAGCAGTATGCTTGTATCTGTTATGAGAAAATTGGCGTAGGTGGCGGGAAGGCGCTGGCCGTCTTCGTCGTAGACGGGGTCGGGCATGGGGAGCGCCACGAGGTTGTAGGGGAGACCGTCGCGGGTGCGGAGCGCCATGAGGTCCTGTTCCATCTGAGATAGGGCGGAGTAGTGCTCGTCGGCGGGATTGTCGCACTTGACATAGAGGATGGTGTCGTCGGGGGCGAGACGGGCGAGTGTGTCGATATGGGAATCGGTATCGTCGCCGGCGAGGTAGCCGTGGTCGACCCACAGGATGCGGTCGGCTCCGAGAGATTCGCGCAGATAGTCTTCAATCTGTCGGCGCGAGAGGTCGCCGTTACGGTTGGGGGAGAGGAGGCATTCGGAGGTGGTGAGTATTGTGCCGCGGCCGTCGCTTTCGATGGAGCCTCCTTCGAGTACGAAGCCGAGACGGTTGTCGAGCGGGGCGCGGAACACGCCGGCGCGGGAGAGCTTGGAGGTGATGAGGTTGTCGAGGCATGCGGCGAATTTCAGCCCCCAGCCGTTGAAGCAGAAGTCGACGAGGCGGATGCCGTTGTCGCCGTCGACCACGGTGATAGGACCGAAATCGCGCGCCCACGTGTCGTTGGTTGCTACCTGACAGAAAAGTATGCGCGAGCGGTCGATGTCGGTCAGATATTTTTTCGGAATACTGATGTCGGGCGCTACCACAATCAATATGGAGCCGCTGTCGGTGATGGCGCGTGCGATGTCGCAGTAGCAGCGTGTGACATCGTCGAGCATGTAAGCCCAGTCGGTGCCGGCGTGGGGCCATGCGATAAGCACGGCGCCGGAGGGTTCCCATTCGGCGGGCATCCGGCGAGTGCGTGAGGCGGCTGTATCCGTAGCTGATATGTTGTCGTTGTTCATTCGTCGTAGTCGTTGAGGGAGTCCCACACGGAGTCGTGAGAGTCGATGTGCTGGTCGATGAATTCGTCGAAACCGTCGCGTTCGGTGTATCCGTTTTCCTCGCACCATACGCGGTATTGTTCGTGGAGGTCGGCGTCGTCGGCAATTATGCGGTGGAACTCGGCGCGCGCAATGTCGTAACTGCCTGACTGTTCGATTAAATCAGTGAAAAATAAAGCGATATCCTTATACATTGGTTTTCATAATTAGAAGTAAAGTAGTGAATAGGTGGGTAAAGATAGGCAATATGAGCGACATTACAAAATAATTACGGATAATGTGGATACGATAATGCTTTTTTCCCGAGTTTTTTATCAGGCGTAAGTATATATTTGATTAATTGCTAAAAGTCAATGTTGTGTCAATGGTCGATCCAATAAAAAACGTCCTGACTTAACTATTGTGTTAAGAGAGAGTTTGAATTTAAACCGTATTAACAATAAAAGAGAATGATAGGAGATACTTCAAATTAATCCTGAGGTCTTTTTTGGTTAATTCCGCCAAGTTTCATCAGTCGCATAGCTCGCTATGCTCCTTC